>Ga0308421_1000214_pt1 | contig 35786 bp, 36 predicted proteins | sample HotsprSampleMS60_FD_203673 | JGI IMG/M metagenome (GOLD analysis project Ga0308421, IMG submission 203673) | Hot spring phototrophic mat microbial communities from Mushroom Spring, Yellowstone National Park, Wyoming, United States - 20090730_MS60 ...
CGGGATAGGCGTATTACCCGTTAGAGCCACTTCACTGCCTGCTGCTAATTGTAGAGGGCAGGCAGCTACTAAGCGTAATCGTCTTACCGAGCCATAACCCGTTTGCCCCGCGTATTACCCCAAAGAGCCACTCAGGGTTTCCCCGTCGGGCGTAGTATCTTGTCAGCAGGGGTTCCCGTCGGGCGCAGTATCGTCTTAGAGCGGGTTTGCGCCTCATGGAGACGGGACACTTACCTTCCTTGCTGGTAACCATTATACCCCAATTTGTCTGCCATTCGGCTATTTTGGCGTGGGGGGACTTGACAAAGGGCAAAAGGATGTGGTATAATAGGGTCATGATGAGGAGGCTTGCCTTGGAGAAGGCGAAGCGATTGCGCGAGTTGCGTGAGGCGGCTGGGATGACTCAGGTGCAGTTGTATTTGCGTTCGGGCGTATCGCAGAACACAATTTCGCTGATTGAGAATCACGGTTATGTGCCTGGCGAGCGTGTGATTGAGCGTTTGGTCGCGGTGCTTGGCGAGGAGGTGCGGGAATTGTTTCGTGAGGAGGATTTTTAGACGATACCCCAAAGGAGCCCCCGCGTGCGCGGGGGCGATTGGGCTCATCTTGAGTTGCTGGCTCAAGCCGTTTCGTGCACTCGAAGCGCGACACGCACATCTCCGTGAACAGTTTCCAGCAGGAGGGTTCCCGCGCCGTTGCCTGCCACACCCGTGTAGTGGCTGCGTCCTGCATCCACTTCCCGACACTCCAGCGCGTTCTCGATATCGCCCGCAGTGGTGCGCAGCTGCACACGGCAGTCGTTGCCGTCGGGCAGCTCCACGAGAATATCTCCCTTCACAGCGGTCAGTTGCACCTCGCCCTGCACAGGCAACGCCAGGTCTAACCGAATATCGCCACGCACAGTTTCCCCAGTGAAATTTCGGGCAGTGATGCACTTGGTTTCGAGGTCGCCATTAGTAAGTTGTAGGCGCACCGTATCTGCCTGCAAGTCGTGCAAGGAGGCATCGCCGTTGACAGTGGTGATCTCGATGCGCTCGCCTTGCAGGTCATGGATTGTAATGTCACCGTTGATGGTCTCCAGGGTTGCGTTGCCACGAATATGGCGCAGTGTGATGTCGCCGTGCGGGGTGCGCAAGTCGATCGAGCCGTCGAGCTTTTCGACTTCGAGGTCGCCCTTGTGTTCCAGGTGCACGCGCAGGTTCACTTGGCGTGGCAGGCGCAGGCGCAGGTTCACCTTCTGGCGCAGATTGTCGTCCAGCTTGGGCGCGGTGATGCGCACGCCCGCATCGGTCTGCTCGATGGTCAGGCTATAGCGCTGCTTGGCGTCCTCCACGCTCTGTTGGGAAGCTCCCCGCAGGCGGATGTCGGCTTCGACCCGTCCCCCGTCGAAACCGCCTGTGATGTGGATGTCGCCTGCGGGGAGGTCGATGGACAGCGATTGCCCCCCATCTATCGCGAAGTCCATCGTCTGCTGCAATTCGGTCTCGTATTTGCCCCACCGTCCCAAGGACCAGTCGCCTGTTTCCAGCTCGTGGAGGGTTTTGCGCAGTTCATCGAGTCCGCGCTGGGTCTGTGCGCGCACGCTTTGTCCAATTTGTTGCCAGTTGACGCTGCGCACGGCTTGCCCTGTGGCGCGCACGGTCTCTTCTACCGCGCGCAGGATCTGGTCGAACAGTCCCCGCGCAGCGTTCGCGCCGCCGTTGCTGCTAAATTGGCTCGACTCGCGTGCAGACCGCGTTTCAGCGGGCGCAGGCTCATAGAGCGCGTCGATAAGATCGACCGCCTCTTCGGGCGTTACTGTGCCTTGCTGCATCAGGTTCAGGATCCGAAGCATTGTCTGTTGTCGTTCGGTCATGAGTGGTACCTCCTCCTTCAGCGCAGGGTGCGCAGTTTGCGTGCTGCCTCCTCGGCGGTGATAGCACCCTGCTCCAGCATATCCAAGATTTGGCGTCGCTGCTCAGCGAAGTGTCCGTTCAGGTCTTGCGTCGTTGCAGGGGTCAGCCCCAGCGCCAGCAGCAGCGCATCTAGCTTGTTGCGTGCTGTAGGATAACTAATCCCCAGCTCGCGTTCGACACCCGCCAGCATCCCGCGGTTGCGCAGAAACACCTCCAGAAACTGCAGTTGCTCCTCGTCGAGCTGGCTAAAGCGGTTCGGCGCGAAGTGCCCTTGGATCGTCACCCCGCACGCTTCACAAGCAACCTGCGTCACTGCCAGCTTGCTGCTGCAGATGGGGCAGCGCGTCGGCTGAGCATACGGCTTTTTCATAGCACCCTGATGATACCCCACTCGGATCAAAAAAGTCAAGTGGATGCCCGACGAAAAATCAGAATTTTTTAGGCTTGGCTGGAAAATCCTGAATGGGCACCGCCGCCTCCGTTGTTTTTTGGTGTCTAAAAACGGCTGAGGGGTGAGTGAGCGTTGCTGGCGTGTTTGTCAGCCGATTGCTCGACGGAAGAGCACAAGCGCGATTAGTGCCAGTGCGGTGGCGACACCGTACAGAATGAGTACCGTTTGGCGTTGGTTCAAGCCACGCGCCAGCAGCTGATGGTGAATGTGCCGTTTGTCGGGTTGGTAAATTGGCTGTCTGCTGAATGCGCGGCGCACAACTGCCCACGCAGCATCCAAGATGGGCAAGCCGAACACCAGAATCGGGATTGCGATTGCGAAGGCGGTCGCGGTCTTGAACGCGCCGATGACAGACAGCCCACCGAGCATGAAACCGAGAAACTGGGCGCCGCCTGTACCCATGAAAATCCGCGCGGGGTTGAAGTTATGGCGCAGGAAGCCGCTTGCTGCCCCTGCGATAGCGGCGGCGGCAATCGCAATAAGCCAGTTGGGATAGGGCTGATCCAGGAGGTCGGCTGCCTGTAGTGCCATGAGCGCAAGCGTCAGTGCAGCGATAGCGCTGACTCCCGCTGCCAGTCCGTCTAATCCGTCAATGGTGTCCATCGCCTTGCTTACGACGAAAATCCAGAGTGCGGTGATGGGGATGGTCGTGACGCCTAACGGAACCCACTGCGCCTCGCTGAAGTTGCCCCCGATGGGCGCTGCGAAGCCTTCAATCTGCACTCCGAACGGTTGCACCGCCAGCCCTGCCAGCAGCAACACGCTCATCTGCACCAGTGGGGGGAGCGGCTTTTTGTCGTCTACCATCCCCACGACCAGCACACCTGTGCCAACCAGTAGCAGCCCGAGAAACTGGAACGCGCGCTCCAGAAATACCGTGTCGGAGGGCGCAAGCATGTAGAGCCGTAGGAACCCTGCTAACAGCCCAACCGCCACACCAAGATAGATTGCAAGCCCACCCCAGCGTGGGATAGGCTCAATGTGGACGCGTCGGGAGTCGGGGATGTCCATCGCGCCGACCCGGATGGCGAACTGGCGTACCCACGGAGTAATCCAATAGGTCGTCGCCAACGCTAACAGAAACACCCCAGTGATCGTCTTCATCGCTTTGGTCGAAACGGCGTCAAATCCACTGCTGCGATTGTACCTTCCTGATACCGATGCAGCACCACTTCGGCTTCGGCGAACAGTTCCAGTGCGAAAGGGTCTGGGTAGTTGCCCTCGAAGACCACGCGCTGGATGCCCGCGTTGATAATCATTTTCGCGCAGTGGTTGCACGGCTGGCAGGTCACATAGAGGGTTGCACCGCGGGTCGAGACACCGTTCAAGGCTGCCTGCAGAATGGCATTCTGCTCCGCATGGAGGGCGCGAATACAGTGCCCTGCGACGATGTGACAACCGACTTCAGTACAGTGCGCCAGTCCGATGGGCGCACCGTTGTAACCGGTTGCCAAAATGCGCTTGTCCAACACGATCACAGCGCCGACCCTTCGACGAGGGCAGGTGGCTCGAGTAGCGACCATCTGTGCAATTTGCATAAAATACTCATCCCAACTGGGGCGGTTCATAAGCAGAGAATACCCGATATCAGTGTGTGTAGGCTCAGGACGCAAGCAGACCGAGTCGGGCATGCGCATAAGGTATAATTCCTATTTGGAAGCGAGTGGCTGGAGCAGATGTGGAGCGGAGCGCCATGCGATGCGTTATCTGGTGGGTTGTTCTGATCGGAGTTGCGCTCTCTGGTTGTGGACGCTCGCAGCAGCAGGTGCAGCCTCAGAAAAGCCTTTTGGAGCAAGGCATCCAGAAGCTGGAAGGGCGCGACTACGATGGCGCAGCAGCACTGTTCAGGCAGTATGTGGAGCAGTCGCGAAACCTCGTTGTCGCCTTGCAAGAAGTTCGCTACGCATACATGGCGCGCTCTGAACGCCCTGCTGAGCAAGCGTATCTTTTTCTCGAGCAGTACGCATCGCGCGTGGACGCTATTCCCAACAAAATAGACCGTGCGGGCTACTACCAAGTGATGGGTACGCTTGCGTTCCTTGCGGGTAGGCGTGACGAATATCCTGCGTGGTTCGAGAAGGCGATTCAACTGGATCCCCAGAACCACCTTGCGATGAATGACTATGCCTACGCGCTGGCGGAAGATGGGCGCGCGCTGGAGAAGGCACTGCAGCTGGCACGACGCGCGATAGCCATCAAGTCGAATGTAGGCGCGTACCACGACACACACGGGTGGGTGCTCTATAAACTGGGGCGATACGACGAGGCGCTGCGCGAGCTGCGCTTTGCAGTGCAGATAGCACCCGACACACCCGAACTGCGCTACCACCTTGCCGCCGTGTACGCGAAGCTCGGACGCACCGAAGACGCGCTCGTCGAGTTGGAAAAGGCGCTCGCGCTCCGCCCTGGACATGAGCCGTCGCTACGCTTGCGCAAAGCGCTTCTCGGCAAACAAGGGACGCGTTAGACCCGCCGCTCTGAAGCGCCCTAACGCGGGAAACTCTGCGAAGTCCATCAAAACTGCACAGCTGCCTGAAGATACCAGCCTGCTCGCGTGGTCGGTGCATCGGCATCCCGCATGCGACTGGCACGATACTGCAAGCCGACAACGCTCCGCTCAGACGCCTGATACCCTACTGTGAGCCCCAACTGGTAGCCTCGCGCGCCGCTGCGATACTCGTGAAATCGACGGAAGGTCGCGTAATCCACCCCATACAGCCATCTACCTGCCTCGTGTTCGACCCGCGCGTACAGACCGATGCGATTTGCACCAATCGGGTGCCCCATCGGCAGCTGTTTGTAGGCGTAAGCGTAGCGCGGTGCATGACCCGAGCTATCGTAGACTCCGCCAGTGGCGGTTCCGTCGGCACGCACAACCTCCACGATGAGGCGCGTGTGCGCGGTCGGATACAGGCGTGCGCCGATGAGCGTTGCCACCTTACGCGGTGTAATCGACGAACCGCCCAGCGCATTGGGCGCACGCAAATCGTCCAAGAGCCAGAAGAGGTAGAAGCTGTTGTGCGCGTCCAGCTTGTAGACGATCCCCACTTCTGCCAGGTAATTGAACCAGCCCGACGCGCGGCGCGAATCGCTGTACCATTTTTGATACAAATAATAGGGTATAATTTGGCTCACGACGCCTTCGGGAAGCGTCAGTGCCTTGAACGCTTCTGCAAGGGCGAGCGTCCAGTGTGTCCCGAAGTTGCGCTCGAGACGGCGCGCCCCCCACCAAGTCGGTGCGCCTGCTTGCTTAAACTGGCTGAAAAACTGTTCGAATCGCCACTGCCCCAGCAGCGGAATGCGCACGGGGAACTGCACCATGGCATAGGGTACGGCGGGCATTTCATCGTTGACCAGCATCCCGCCGCTGTAGCCGCCCAGCCACCGCAGCGTGCCATAGCCCATTCGCCAGCGGATTGCCCCTGTTTGAAGCGTCAGCGTCGCGTGCGGCACGGTATCGAAGGCGCTAGCGTTTTCCCCTTCGCGACGGCGCCAATCGCTCCAGACCACTTCTAATAACGCGTGCGTTGTGATGACCCATGTGCCGACCGCGTAGTAGGCTGCGCTCGCAGTGCGCCATTCGCTGCGGTTGGGGAACGCGAACGCTTGGAGTTCAACACTGAGCCACTGCGTCTGCTCGGGCAGTGCTGCCGCCTCTCCGAGCTTCCACCGAATGACTTGAACAAGCGCGGACGGCTCGGCAGGCAGCACGCGCATCAATTCGTCCGCACTGCGGGGCATGCGCAGCAGCGTAGAGGGCGTAGGACTTAGGCGCGCAAGGTAGAAATAGAGCGGGTCGTCGCGCGAGGGCAGTTGCTGGGCAACACACGCGCCTACCATTGCCACGCCCGCAACGATAATCGCACGCCAACGCGCAAGCGAGCCACCACGCAGCATCCCGCGCCAAACTCGTGACCATCCCATCGATTGTCGCTTGCGAGCAACAGCGCGGTCGCCGCGACGCCCAGAAAAACAGACTACCCGTGTACGGCAACGCATTTCGCTATCTCGCACTGTGTAGTGTACCCACTTTGCCACCAGCCGTCCTATTGCTTTCCAAACACCTATCGGGTATCCTTTAGGTAGGAGGCTATCCTTATGCCGTATGTTATCACGGAACCTTGTATTGGTGTGAAGGACAAATCGTGTGTGGCAGTCTGCCCCGTCGACTGTATCTACGAGGGGGAAGACCAGCTGTACATTCATCCGGATGAGTGTATCGACTGCGGGCTTTGTGAACCCGAGTGCCCCGTGAACGCTATCTATGCCGACACGGAAGTGCCTCCCGAATGGCGACATTACATTGAGAAGAACGCAAACTTCTTCAAGCAGAAATAAAGGCTGGTTCTGGGGCGCTCTGGCGGCAATTGGAGGGCTTCACCTGCTTGCGCTGTCCCAAGTGCTTTGCGCGATTCCTCTGCGGGCAGACAGCGACACGGCAGTCATGCTGGACGCCGTGCGGCAGCATGGCGCGCTGCGCTGGCTTGCAGGGGATTGGCTACTGGAGAACGGGTTTTATCGCCCGATAAGCAGTCTCTCAATTGCGTTGGATCATGCCCTCTATGGCGAGGCGGGGGCAGGCTTCCGACTTACGAACTGGCTGCTCATGCTACTGACCGCGTTAGGGTTATGGTCGCTCGCCCGCGCGTATGCACAGTTGGTGGGCAACCGTTTCGCGGAGTGGCTGGCGCTTGGCGCAGGCGTTGCGCTGAGCCTGCAACAGATTGGATTGACGAGCCGTATGGAGCACTGGTCGGCGTGGTGGTTCGTGGCAGCCAGCGTGACGGTGGTGTGGGGGCGAGCAATTGTAGGTAGCAAGCCCAACTTCAACCTGCGACGGCTTGCGCAAGCAATTCGAAACACCATCTTGGGGAACCTCAACGCTCGGGCACATGCCTACCCTCTCCTGTTGGGGGCAGTCGGCGCGATGTTCTGGGGGTTCGACTGCCTGCTCAGCGGAGCATACACACGCCTAATTGTTTGGATACCTTCGCGCACAGCACTACTGGGCACGATGTTCAGTGTGTGGGCGATGTACGCGCTGTTGCGAGGCGTGCGATGGCGTCGTTGGAGCTGGCTCGTGCTTGGCGGCGTGCTCTATTTACTCGCGTTGGGCAGCTATGAGCAGCCGATTATGCTGGTGCCGATGGTGGGCGCACTGGCAGTTTGGCAGCGACGCGCTTGGGGCATCTGGAGTATGCGCATGTTCGCGATGACAGCCCTATGTGGAGCGCTGATACTCGCGCTGCGCGTCGCACTGCTACCTATGGAGTTGTCCGCTTATCAAGACCAACAGCTGCGGAGCAGTCTTTCAGGTCCTTTAGATAGCTATCTCACCGAGATATTCCCCCCAGCAGCGCAGTGGCAATATTGGCGTTCTGTTGGCGCGCACCTCGAGGTGTTGCTGGTGGACGCGACTGGATGGGATTACCTGCTGGGGAATGTACTGTTTTTGGGTGTCTTAGCAGCTGTGTGGTGTTGGCGTGGGCTGTTGGGAGGCGCATGGCTGTGGCACGCGCTCGCGTTTGTGCCCATGGCGTTCCTGCATCCCTTTGAACACTACATGTACCTGCCTCAGTGTGGCGAGACGCTTGTGGGCGTTGGGCTTATCGCTTGGGGCGTTGAACAGTTCGGCGCGATCTTTAAACGCGAAGCGCACACCAGCTTGCCATCCGAAAGGGTACATTCTCATGCGTGAACGGCAGCGCGAAGGGACAGGTATCGCGACAGCACCTATTGGGGAGGCAGCCGACAAGGTCGCTTCGGGAGGACGCAGATGAGAATCGTTTTGGCAGGCGGTACAGGGTTTATCGGCAGAGCGATGGTGGAGGCGTATCGGACGCAGCACCAGTTAGAGGTGTTGACGCGCAGCCCTGATGTGGCGCGTTTGCCTGAAGGCGTGCATGCCATCGGGTGGGATGGTGCGACGTTCGGCGCATGGGCAGACAGGCTCGATGGCGCAGATGCTGTGATTAACCTCGTGGGCGAGAGCATCGCGCAGCGGTGGACACCTGCGGTTAAGCAGCGTTTATGGGACAGCCGCGTGCGGACAACCGAACTGCTGATACGAGCAGCCCAGCACGCGCGGACACCTCCACGCATCTGGCTACAAGCGTCAGCCATCGGCATCTATGACCAGAGCCCTGCCACTACCGCCGATGAGTCGAGCCTGCCCGCCAGCGGCTTTCTGGCAGACTTGGGGAAAGCGTGGGAAGCAGCGGCGCAGCCGATTGAATCGTTGGGCGCGCGCCTGTGCTATATGCGGATTGGTGTCGTGCTGGGGCTGGAGAGTGGCGCGTTGCCTCAGATGCTCACCCCGTTCAAGCTCGGCGTCGGCGGACCGATTGGGTCGGGGAAGCAGTGGCTCTCGTGGATTCATTTAGACGATGTGGTCGGCGCGGCGGCGTTTTTGCTGGTGCGCGACGACCTATCGGGCGCATTCAACTTCACAGCACCGCAGCCTGCTCCGATGGACGAGTTCGCTAAGACGCTGGGGCGCGTGCTGCTGCGCCCTGCGATTGTCCGTGTGCCCGCGTTCGCCGTACGCTTAATGCTAGGCGAGATGGCAGAGTTCGTGTTGCAAGGCTCGCGCGTGTTGCCCAAACGGTTGCTGGAAGCGGGCTACGAGTTCCGCTTTCCGACACTGGAGTCGGCGTTGCGCAATTTATTGGCGAAGTAGCGGTCGCGCACTGGCTGTCGACGGCGCTTGGCAAGGCGTCGCGTCGCTGCCCGCTCCCATCGGGGGGCTTACGGCACACGGGGAAACGACTTACCGTTGCTTCCTTCCGGACCTAGCGGGGTTCACCGTCCCTCCGTTGCGCAAGTCCCGATGATCCTCACGGGCGCGTGCGCGGCGGGTCTTGCCAGCCGACCCGCCTCGAGCCAGAGTTCAGCCCTGCTATGGCGGGTTGCAGGTACAGGGAACCGCCAGCTCCCCGCTTAGCGCGACCGTAAACCGAAGTATACCCGACGGCTACACCTCTGGCTGCACGATGGGCACAGGGGCACCGCCCTGCGCCGCCGATTGCCACGCCGCCTCCGTGAACGCAATCACGCGCAAGCCGTCTTCGGGCTTGGACTGCACCTCCTCGCGTCCCAAAATCGCGTTCACAAAGTTGATAACAGGCTGCGATCCCTGAGGCAGACTCTCTGGCTTGTAGCGATTGCCATGCGCATCGCAGATCTCCAACTGGTCATGGCGAATGAGATAACTGCCCTCGCTGCCGACCACCGTAATCTCCTCGTGCCAGAAGACCGTTGTGCTGCCGATGATCGACAGGTTGCCGATTGCGCCGTTGGCGTACTCAAACGCCAGCGCGGAGTCGATGTCCACTTTGCGGTCGAAGTATTGCATATACGCGCTCACTTTGACGGCGGGTGCGTCGACGATCCACATTAGGAAGTCCACTAAGTGCGAGCCCGTGTCGTTGATTTGCCCGCCGCCCGACAGGTCGGGGTCTTGGCGCCATGTGTTGGCAGTGGCGCGCATCCAGTTCTGCAGATTGACGGCTTGCACGAAGTGTACCTTGCCGATTTCGCTGCGTCGGATGCCCTCGTACACATAGCGGTACACGGGGATGTAGTGGCGCTGGTAGGCAACCAGCCCGACCTTGCCCGTCTCGCGAAACCTACGCACCAGAGTCTGCGCATGCGCCACCGTGCAGACCATCGGCTTTTCGATCATCACATGCAGCCCCTTGTCCAGCGAGTCCATCGCTTGTTGGAAGTGAAGCGTGTGGGGAGAGACAATCATTACGCCGTCCATCTCTACCTTATCCAGCATTTCGCGGTAGTCGTCAAAAAAAGGCACGCCCTGAAGATGTGGGAAGCGCTCGACAGTCGCGTTGCGTTGATCGATACTGGGTTCCGTAATCGCAACCAACTCCGCTTCGCTGATGCCCTGTAAAAGGTTGATGTGGTGGCGCGCCATACCACCGCTGCCAATCAATCCCAAGCGTACTTTACTCATTCGATACCTCCAGATGTAATTAGGGGTCGTTATGCCCCGCGCTCGTTTCGAGGCAGATTGGCAATTTCCTGCCTAACAACCACACCTGCCCGACAGACACTCCTATCTCGGGGTGGAACGCGAGAGCTGCCCAGGAATACCTTGCTTCATCGACGCGACAGAGCGACTTTCTTCCGCCCGCCCAGCAGCCACTTGAACACCTTCAGCGCACCCTGCTCCCACGCCACACGGTGCGTCACGCCCGTACCGACCTCCAAGCCCGACGCATGCTCCAAGTACCACTGGTACGAGCGAATTAGTGCCTCGGCGTTGCTGTACACAGGCTGCCAGCCCAACTGCGCCTTCGCCCGCTCGATCGAGACGAACGAATCCTTGTCCGCAGTGAGATAGACCCACTTATACAGCGGCGAGAGCCTGAGTGCCTCCAGCACGCGCAGCACGAGTTTGACCAGCGCAGCGGGTGTGCCCATCGGGCGCGCGCCTGACCCCGCGAAGTCGCACAACGCCTGAATATCCTCGCGCACGGTCTGGAACCGCTCCGCGCCGATGTTGAAGGTGGCGTTCGCCTGCGCGGCGTCCACCGTACACGCCAGCCAGTACGCCTCCGCAAGGTCGGTGACCTCCAGCAACTGGTAGCGGTTGCGCCCGTTGCCAATCATCGGGATACGCGCCCCCGACTCGACCCAATCGTACAGAATCTGGAACACACCCAAGCGCGCCTGCCCGATAAAGGTCTTCGGGCGAATGACAGGCACGATATGCCCTTTGGCGCGGAACTCCTCGCACACGCGCTCCGCCAGAATCTTGCTTTCGCCGTACGGACCGACGCCACTCAGTGGGTCAGTCTCCTCAATCGGGTGCTTTTTCGGCACGCCGTAGACGGCGGTGGACGACACATGCGCCACGCGCTCGACGCCCGCGCGGAACGCTTCGTCCAGCACGATGCGCGTGCCGTCCACATTCACGCTGAAGATGTCGGCGCGCTTCCACAGGGGCAGCGCTGCCGCGCCGTGAATGACCCAGCGCGGGCGCGACGCCTCCAGCGCCGCGCGCACCGCCTCGCGGTTGCGCACATCCCCTCTGAAAAACAGCGTCCCGTCGGGGTACTCCGACTCCTCGTAGGGCGCAATATCCAGCAGGGCGGGACGCACGCCGTTGCAGGCAAAATGGTGCGCCAAGTGGTAGCCCAAAAAGCCCGCACCGCCAGTGATTAGCACTGTGTCCATATGGAGAATTGTACCACATCTGCGGACGGTGTGGCAAAGGTATACTCCCGGCTCGATGCGGGTGGTCGTTGGCGGATTAGGTCTGGGTGCTGCGATGCTGGGCAGTTGCGCGGCGCGGCGCGAGCCGACCGCGCACGGGCGCACCGTTGTGCGCGTGTGGAGCATGTGGACGGGCGACGAGGAGAAGGTCTTTCAGGGTGTAGTGGACTACTACAACCGCACCCAAGACAGGGTGTACCTGCAGAATCTCGGCTCCGTGCCCGATGACAAGATTCTGCGGGCAATCACGGCGGGCGCGCCGCCCGACTTTTTCACGCTGCGCGAGCCGGGCTACCTCGCGCCGCTGGCAGCCAACGACGCGCTGCTGCCCTTAGACGACTGGTTCCGCGCAGCGGGCTTCCGCGAGGCGGACTTCGTGCCTGGCGCGCTGGAACTGGGGCGCTACAACGGCAAACTCTACTCGATGCCCTACCTACTGGATGCGATGGCGCTGTTTTACAACCCCGACCACTTCAAACGCGCGGGTATCCCACCCGACCGCCCGCCTGAAACGCTGGAGCAGATGCTGGACTACGCGCGTCGGCTGACTGTTCGCGAGCGAGGCGGCGGAATTCGCACGCTGGGACTGCGCCCGCCCGACCTGATTTACATCATCGGCGCGTTTGGAGGGCAGTTTATTGACCCCCAAACAGGCGCGCCGACCGCTGACCATCCCGTCAACTTGCACGCCGCCCGCTACTACCGCGCCCTCATTGAAGCGATGGGCGATGGGAGGGAAGTCCAAGCCTTCACGATGAGCTTCGGCAACGAGCAGGGCACGAACAACCCCTTCTTTCTGGGCAGAATCTCAATGATGATCAACGGACAGTGGAACACCTACTGGTTCCAGAAGTACGCGCCGCGTGTGCCCTATGCGATTGCGTCGATTCCGTACCCTGCGGGCAAGCCGCACCTGCGCCGACCGACTTGGATTGGGCAAAACATGTTTTGCATCCCGCGCGGGTCGCGCCACCCGCGCGAGGCGTGGGACTTTTTCGTGTGGATGCAGCGCGAGGAGGCGCAACTGCTGTTCGCCGAGACGATGCATGGGTTGCCCAATATTCGGCGCGTGCTGAAGCATCCCCGCCTACGCACGGTGCGCCGCCCCGACGAGCAGTGGAAGCGCGGCTACACACAGTTTCTGAACTTGGTGGACAGCCCCAACGCGCGCTATTTTCCCGTCACGCCAATCGCAGCGTTGTACCTCAGCGAACTCTACACCGCGCAGGACTATCTTATCAGCGGCAACAAGACACCCGAACAAGCGCTGCGCGATGTGCAGGTGCGCCTGAGTACCGAATACCGACGCTGGCACACAGCGCGGCACTTACCTGTTGGAGGGTCCGCAATCGGCGATGGAACCGTCTAAAGACGGGCAAGCCGTTCACCTTCCCCGAAACTGTACAATTGTCACGCCCTCACCGCCTTCGTGATTGGGCGCGGGGTGAAACGAACGCACCTGCGGGTGGCTCTTGAGGTACTGATGCACTACCGACCGCAGCGTCCCCGTGCCCCTGCCGTGATTGATGCGCACGCTGCCCAGCCCTGCCAGAATCGCGTCGTCGAGGTACTTCTCCAGCAGGGGTTGTGCCTCTTCGACGCGCATCCCGTGGAGGTCTAACTCCAGCGGCACGGGTTGGAGCGGGCGTGGCTTGGAGTAGCGGGTGGGCGCGGGTTTCTGCTGCAGGTCGGGGAGCGGCTCAAGGTCGCTCAGGGGAAACTCCACGCGCAGTTTGCTGACGAAGACCCATGCCTTGCCCTCGTGGGGTGGTTCGGCGAGTGTGCCCTCCTTGTTGAGGCTGCGGATGCGCACGCGCATGCCGACTTGCCATTGGGCGGTCGGGGCAGGCTCTGCGCTGGGCGCACGCTCGCGTGAGGCGCGCATACCTTCCACCAACTGGTGCATCTGCTCGCGCAACTGGGCGGTCTGCTTGTTTTCGCGGGGGGCTTGGCGCAATTGGCGCAAGATTTCTTCTGCTTCCGCGCGCGCCTGCTCCAGCGCGTGTTCCATTTCCTGCTGCAGGCGTTGCTTGTAGGTTTGCTTGTCGTGTTCCAGCGCGGCGCGGTCGGCGTTCAGGCGCGCCTCGCGCTCGGTAAGTTCCTGCAGTTTCGTGCGCCATTCGGCTTCGGCTTGCTCGGCGTGGCGGCGGGCGCGCTCTAAGCCATGGATCATTTCGGCAAGCGTTGCTTCCTGCACGCCCAGCGATTCGGTCGCCAGTTGCGCCACGCGCTGGGGCAATCCCAGCCGACGCGCGATCTCGATGGCGTGGCTCGCGCCTGGCACGCCCATCAGCAAGCGATAGGTCGGCTGCAGAGTCTCAAGGTCGAACTCCATCGCGGCGTTGATCAGTTGGGGGTGGCGGTGCGCATACGCCTTCAGTTCGCCGTAGTGGGTGGTGGCGACCACGCGCGTCTTGCGCTCCAGCAGCGTTTGTAGGATGGCGCGTGCCAGCGCCGCGCCCTCCGTCGGGTCAGTGCCCGCGCCGAGTTCATCCAGCAGCACAAGGCTGTACCGACCCGCCTGCTCTAAGTAGCGGATGATGTGCCGCATGTGTCCTGAGAAGGTAGACAGCGACTGCTGCAGGCTCTGCTCGTCGCCGATGTCGGCGTAGATGCCGTTCGGGATGGCGATACGCGACCCCTCCAGCGCGGGGATGTGCAGCCCCAGCAGGGTCATCAGCGTCAGCAGCCCCAGCGTCTTGAGGCTGACCGTCTTGCCGCCCGTGTTGGGACCCGTGATCAGCACGCCCAGCCACTCGCGCCCCAGTTCGAGGTCAATCGGCTGGACGCGCTCGCGCGGGATTATCGGGTGGCGCGCCTTGCGCAGTTTCCACTCGCCATGCGTGTTCAGCGCGGGCATCGTGCAGTCCCAGTCGAGCGCGAGTCTGCCCGCTGCCAGCGCGGCGTCAATCAAGGTCAGCGCGTCCAGCGTCTCTTGCAGCGCGTCCGATTCTGCCTCCACCGCCCGCGAGAGACCGTACAGAATGGCGTCGATCTCTTCCTGTTCGGCGGCGTGCAGTTCGCGCAGGCGGTTGCCGAGTTCAATCAGCGGTTCGGGTTCAATAAACAGCGTCGCGCCGCTTGCGCTGGCGTCGTGGACGATGCCTTTGACGCGCCCGCGCAAGTCGCTGCGCACGGGCAGGCAGTAGCGTCCGTTCCGAATCGTGTAGTGCGGCTCCTGCAGCGCGTCGCGCAGCGTGTGAATCAGGCGTTGCAACTCTTCGGTGATGCGCTTGTGCAGGCGTTGCTGGTCGCGGCGCAGGTGCGCCAGTCGCTCGCTGGCGGTGTCCAGCACTTCGCCTGACGGCGCGATGCACTGCGCGATGTGCTTCTCCAGCGCGTGTAGAGTGTGCAAGCGTTCGGCGTAGCGGGCGAGGTGTGGGTATCGCTCGGCGCGGGGCAGCAGGTGGCTTTTGTAGAGGCGCGCGGTTTGCAGCAGGCGTTGGACGCTCAGCAGTTCGTCGGGGCTAAGCGCGCCGCCTTTCGTGGCTTTCTGCAGTGCGGGGCGTGGCTCGAACCCGCGCACGGGGGGCGGCGGCTCGCGTTGCAGCAGGCGCACGGCATCGTCCGTCTCCTGCAAGCGAAGGGTGATTAGCGTCTCGTCGCGGCTGAGGTCGCGCGTCAGCGCGTGCTCGCGCCCGAACGGGGTGTCCGTGCGTTTCGCCCACTCCTGACGCACATAGTCCAACTCCAGCACCTGCAGCGTATGTGTGTCCCACTCCACGAGCAGGGATTGTACCTAAGACCCAGAGCGAGTGGCGCGTCGTTTTAGCCAGAGCGTGCATAGCCTCGTCCAAGCGCCAACTCATCCGCGCAAGGTGTCCTCAAGAGCGGTCGCCGCGTCGGTGCGTGCATCGCGGTACTTGACGATGACAGGCACATACAGGTGCACACCGTGTTGCTGCGCGAAGGGCGCGTGGCTCGGACGGCAGCCCATCACCACAACAGCGTTTTCAGGTACTATCAGCGGCAGCGGGTCTGCCGCGCGTAAGATGCGCTCGTAAACCAAGTCGTACACAGGGGTTGCCCGTGTGAGCAGCACGCCCGCACCGATGACCGCACCGCGCTTGACAATTACCCCCTCAAACAGCCCTGTGCAACCGCCAACGAAGGCGTCGTCCTCTACGATCACAGGAGAGGCGCTCACGGGTTCCAACACGCCACCGATTTGGCATCCCGCGCTTAGATGCACCCGTGCGCCAATCTGCGCACACGAGCCGACCAACACATGCGAATCCAGCATCGTCTCCTCGCCCACATATGCGCCCACATTCACATAGGTTGGTGGCATAATCACCACTCCTGGACGGATGCATGCACCGCGCCGCACGCTCGTGCCCCCTGGCACGACACGCACCCCGTCGGCGAGCGTGAAAGCGCGTGGCGGATAGAGATGCCGATCGAAAAACTCCACTCCGCCCCACGCCAGCGGCGTCAACCTGCCCAGCCGAAAGCCCAGCAGAATCCCCTGTTTGACCCAGAGGTGGACACGCCAGCCCGTGGGACTGTTGGGGTCTGGCTCAGCCGCGCGTGCCTCCCCACGCTCCAACGCCACAATAAACTCGCGAATCAGCGACTCATCTGCCGCGCCATCTGCATATGCACGCTCAATTCGCGTTGCAAGGTCTGTCTGCATAAAGAGCCGATTCGAGCGCAAGTTCCGTTTTCCTCCCACGCGCATCACCTCCCTTGCACCACAGAAGCAGCAGCCATCAGGTATTCTATTGTAGGAGGAGAACGATGCGCCAGCGTGTATGGAACTTCTCGGCAGGTCCGGGAGTGCTGCCTCTGCCCGTTCTGGAGGAAGCGCAGCGCGATTTGCTCTGCTTGCCTGGAGTCGGAGCATCCGTGCTGGAGATTAGTCACCGCTCCAAGCACTTCGATGCTATCATCCAGGAGGCGGAGGCGAACCTGCGTCAACTGCTGAACATCCCCGACCATTACCATCTGTTATTCCTACAGGGGGGTGCGAGCCTGCAGTTCGCGATGGTTCCTATGAACTTACTGGGTGACGGGAGTGCCGACTACATCGTCACGGGTTCGTGGGGGCAGAAGGCACTTCAGGAGGCGCAACGGGTGGGCAAAGGGCGTGTTGCGTGGGATGGTAAGCACGAGAATTTTGTCCGCACGCCGCATGCAGACGAATATACAATTGACCCCGACGCCCGCTATGTGCATTTCACTTCTAACGAGACAATTCAGGGCGTGCAGTTCGCAACCGAGCCGTCCGTTGACGATCGACCGCTGGTGTGCGACATGTCGTCTGATTTCCTCTCGCGCCCGATAGACATTACCCGCTACGCGCTGATTTATGCAGGCGCGCAGAAGAACGCGGGTCCCGCGGGTGTTACGATTGTGATTGTGCGCGAGGACTTACTGTCGCGCGTGCCTGAAACGCTGCCCGCAATGCTCAACTACCGCGTGCAATCCGAGCATAGGTCGCTCTACAACACGCCACCTGTGTTCGCGGTCTACATCGTGATGCTCGTGACGCGTTGGCTGCTGCATACGATTGGCGGGCTGGAGTCGATGGCGCGCGTTAATCGCGAGAAGGCGAGCCTGCTGTACCGTGTCATCGACGAAAGCAACGGTTTCTATCGCGGGCACGCACACCCCGAACACCGCTCAGTGATGAATATCACCTTCCGCCTGCCGAACGAGGACTTGGAGAAGCAGTTTCTGCAGGAAGCGCAGGCGCACGGCTTGCATGAGCTCAAAGGGCACCGCTCCGTCGGCGGCTGCCGCGCGTCCATTTACAACGCGATGCCGCTGGAAGGCGTGCAGGCACTGTGCGACTTCATGAAAGCGTTCGCGCAGCGACACGGCTAACCCATCCGAATCGCCCAGTCATAGGGGATTTCGGGAGTGTCGTATGGCAAGCGGAACTCGTCGGGCTGGGCGCGGTTGTACGGCTCCGTCGGGAAGTTAATTAACAGCGACGGCTCCGTGCCAATCGTCTTGTAGCCATGTGCCACCCGCGGCGGTATCACTAACAGCACGCGATGGTGTTCCCCCAGATAGAATTCGTTCACCCAGCCGTGCGTGGGCGAGTCGGGGCGACGGTCATACAGTACCGCTTTCACCATTCCTTTCACCACTGCCCAGTAGTCGGTCTGTTTCTCGTGCCAGTGCCATGCGCGCACCACTCCGGGATAGTTGAGTGATACATAGGCTTGCCCGAACTTTTGGAAGATGGGGTCGTCGCAGCGGAGCAGTTCCATCAGGTAGCCGCGTTCGTCGGCGTGCGCGACCAGCGGCTTGAGGTGGACGCCTTCGATGAGTCGTCTTTCCATTGGCTACCTCCAGATGAGGGTGGGGGCGATGTGGTACGCTTCGTATTGGCGGGCGACGCCTGCCTCTTCGGGACGCCCTTGATGGAGCCACAGCCGATAGCGGAAGGTGAGCGTCTCGCCCTTTTTGAGCGTGTAATCGCCCTCGCCTTTGGGCTTGCCAGGTTCGAAGTCGTGCATGCCGAAGGGGTTCGCCGCGAACAATCCGTAGTCGCGCACATGCCAGTAGGTGGGGTGGCGTAGATTTGCAGGGTGATCGAAGATGGCAATTCCCACTGTGTCGCCCTCCACGATGCCTGTGTAGTCGCACCATGGGGCGCGCTTGCCCCACGCCTCGCGGTCGCGCTGTCCGTGCGCGTTCACGATTTGCCCGCCCGCATTGCGGGCGACTTCGAGAGTGCTGGCAACGCGCACGCCGAAAGTGCCCTCTTTGGTATCGCCGAACCTCACATCCGTGTCCAGCGCAGTAAGCGCAACGATGTAGTCGATGCTGTGTGAGTCGGGTGCAGCGTAGCAGACCACTTCGGTGGTCTCGTCCAGGAGGGGCTTGCCGTCGGGTGTCTGCCACTGATTGCGAGCCACCCACCGCGCCAGCACAGGACCCGACTCGGTTTTCTCCAGCTCGCGATGCACAATCACGCCCCGTCCTGCGCCCTCTGTCCAGAAGTCTATGCCGTTCACATCGCCGTGCGTGAACCAGAGGGAGCGGTGATGGGGATGATCGGTGCGTTCGCCTGCCACCGTCTGCATCGGGAAGTGGCGCGTGAGGTGTTTCCCGTTAGGTCCGTAGACAGGGTACAGGTAGGGCTTGGGCGCGCCACGCCTCACATATGCCGTGTAAGGCTTACCCTTGTAGGCGATCTGCAGGGCGCGTTCGGTAAGCGTGTGCGTGAAGCCGTCGGGCGGGCGCGGATTGGGGCGTATCACATAGTGATGTGTCTTTCCGCGCGGCAACTCAGGCTCGATCCAGACCAGATACCGCTTGCCTGCCGATTCGACAACCTGCGCGGGGATAAGCTCCGCGCTGTGTTGGAGCGCGATCGGCGTCTGGGGAGGCGCGCCATGCCACTCCGCCCAGATCGGGGTCTGGCGATACTCTGCCCGACGCGCTACAACCGATAGGCGTTTTAGTGCCATTTGCTCTGTCGCAGGGGATTATACCTCGAGGGGGAAGTGTGGTCGTGCGTTGTTGAGCCGATGGTTGAGGCGCGTGGTTGGGCATCGTGGTGCGTGTGCCACGCTCGCACAAGGCGGTTCGGCTGCCACGGTGCGCGTAGAAACAGCGTGCCGATACTAAAGGCGCGTGCGCCTAACGCCCACAGCTCCTCCAAGTCCTGCAGGGTGTAAATCCCACCGCCGGCGACGATGGGCAGGCGCGTGTGGGCGCGGAGCCGCTGTACCGCCTCGCGCACGAACGGGCGGATGGGCTCGCCCGACACGCCGCCTCCACCCAGCCGTGCCAGAGGCGACGGTCGCTCGCCGAACACCAGTCGCCACGGCACGGCGTTGATGGCGTGTATTGCGTCGGCGACCCCCTCTACCGCCTGTGCAATCGCCACATACGGCTGATCGTAGCCGACCTTGACAATCAGTGGATGCCCCGACTCGCGCAGCGCATAGGCAACTGCCTGCACATGCCGTACCGTGTCTGCCTCGCAGTGCGCCACATTCGGGCACGAAGCGTTCAGCTCGATTCCAGCAATCTGCAGCCCGCGCAGTTTGTCGGCGAATGCCCGCGCTTCTTCGAGTCGTTCGGGGTAGACCGACACAATCGTCTGCAGTCCCATTCGGCGCACGCGGGGGTAGCAGACGCGAATCCACCAGTCCACGCCAGGATTGGTCAGCCCAACAGCGTTCACCGTGCCGCCGCGAATGAGACGCACGCAGCGCCAGGGCGCATACCAGCGCAGGTTGCCCGCGCGTGGGTGCAGGGTAAGTGTCTTGACCACAATTGTGAACGCGCGTGGGTTTAGCAGCCCCATCCAGCGCAGCGGATACTCCCACCACCAGCCCCGCCCATCAAACCCCAGCGCACCACTGCCCGTCAGAAATTCGATGGGCTCGCCGTTCGAAAGCGTAATCATCTCCTAAAGTGTACCCATCTACGCCTCAAATGGACTATAATTTGCATGCTATGGCGTACCTACCGAAAGCTGTGGAGCGCGCAGACCGCTACAAGGTCAAGGTGGACGAGTATATTCACTACCGTCGCGAGGGCTACCTCAAGGTCGAAGGACTGGTGGCGCAGGAAGATGTCGCCAAGCTGTACGCGTGGGCGCTGGAGCGCTGGGAAAGCAAAGCGCAGAGCGCGGCTGTCTGGTCGCCGAACCCGTCGCGGGTACACCAACTGCATCGGATCGACCCCATCGCCGAGTGGGGGCTGCTGCACCCGCGCATCCTCGATGTGTTGGAGGCGCTGATTGGTCCCGATGTGCTGGCGCTGCAGACGATGCTGTTCCACAACCCGCCAGGTACAGGTGGGCAAGGTTGGCATCAGGACTCGTGCTACATCACTACTTATCCCGACACGCTCATCGGCGCGTGGCTCGCGTTAGACCCTGCCGATGAGGAGAACGGCTGCCTGTGGGTGGTACCACGCTCGCACTTCGAGCCAATCTATCCACCCGATGCGATCCCTTACGCCCATGTGCAAGCCGTGAACGCCTTTGAGGATCTGCACGAGGTGCGGAATGTGAGCCACTTGGATGACGAGGTCAACACCCTCACGCAGATCGTGCGCAAGTATCCGCCACCGATTCCTGTGCGGATGGCGCCAGGCGATGTGCTGTTTTTCGATGGGCATCTGCTGCACCGTTCATATCCGAATCGCACCTCGGATCGCTGGCGTCGGGCGTTCGTGTGCCATTACTGCAACGCGCGGTCGTGGGTGCCGTGGAATCACGGCGCGCCCTACGAAGGCGACAGTGCGAACTATTTGCACATCTTGGCGCGTGGCAGCACCCACCTGCCGTTCGCCCAGCCCCAGTTCGGAACGGAGGTGCATCTGTACGAACCGAGTCCGAACGGCGGCGCGCCACCCCGCATGATGGGCGATACCGAGGGCAACATGACCATGCAGTAGCCTTCGGCAGCGCCCGTGCATAACCAAACCTTAACCGCACAGTCGGTACGCTTTGTGCGGGTGAACGCTATGACATACCGCGTGAGGGGCTTTACGCTCATTGAACTGTTGGTCGTCATCGCGATTATCGCGATACTCGCCGCAATTCTGTTCCCTGTGTTCGCACAAGCGCGGGAGAGCGCACGCGGTGCGAGCTGCCTAAGCAACCTGCGCCAATTCGCAACCGCGACCCTAAAATATGTGCAAGACTACGACGAGGTTTTTCCCCAGAGCGCCTACAGCATGGATAACCTCATCCTCTATCCAGGAAGCAACGACCGTGTGTTTACCGTATTTGACGCCGTGATTCCCTACATGAGGAATATCGATATTCTGGTCTGCCCGTCCAATCGTCCAGGAACCGACTGGAAGCTTATTCTGTCGTGGGTTCGCTTGCGCACGGCAGGCAACTTCCAATACGCCTCTTACGCCTACAACTTCGCGCTGTTCCAAGACCCGTCGGTGCCACCGGGCTTATGGGAGGACGATCCCGTCGTGCCGATGGCGCAGCTGCAAGACCCTGTGCACACCACGATGTTCTACGACTCGGTTCATAAGCATCCGCGCGATCCGTTGATTGACCCTATCTGTCCGCGTCCGCGATTCATCATCGATTGGTCTGCCTTTCCAGGGGACCCACGCCATAAGAACGGCATCAACATCAACTTCGCCGACGGGCACGCGAAGTGGTACCACCGCTACGGCAAGATCCCAGGCAAGTCCTACGACGACAACAACCGCGAAGTGGACACCTACACGCTGCCCTGTGATCTGTCAGGCATTCCGGGCGGCGAGGCGAACACCTAACAGGAATCGCGTCGCGGGCGTCGAACCTGTCGCCAGATGACACGGACGGTGTACCTGATGACAGGGATGACGCTCGCGGCGCAGCTAACACTTGCCGCTGCCCAGCACCCGCGCCCCGACTTCGAACGCACGCAGTGGCAGTCGCTGAATGGCGCGTGGGAGTTCCAGTTCGACCCCGACGATGTGGGGCTTCAAGAAAACTGGCATGCGCTGCCCCGCCCCTACGCCCGCACGATTCGCGTGCCCTACGCATGGGAGAGTAAACTCAGCGGCGTTGGCGACACGCAATACAAAGGCGTCGTATGGTATCGGCGCGAGTTCACGCTGCCCAACCGCTGGCGCGGACAGCGTGTCTGGCTCTGCTTCGGCGCGGTAGACCACCACGCCACTGTGTGGGTCAACGGTGTGCGCGTCGGCGAACACGAGGGCGGCTACTCCGAGTTCCGCTTCGACATCACGCCCCATGCGCGATTCGACCGCCCGAACACCGTCGTCGTGCGCGTGGAAGACCACACCGACCGCGAGACGCCCCTTGGCAAGCAAGTGCCCGACTGGTACACCAGTGTCAGCGGGATTTGGCAGACCGTGTGGCTGGAGGCGACAGGCGCGGCGCGAATCGAGTCGTTCCAGAGTGTGCCCCTCGCGGACGAGGCGGGCGTCCCGACAGGCGTGGTGGAGTTCCGCGTTGCGCTCGATCGGGAGGCTGTGCGCGAGCCGTTGCAGTTGGAGTTGCGCTCGCGCAACCGCGCCTTCCCTGCCGTGCGCTTCGGCATACTGGAGACCGACGCCGAGAAGACCTTCCGCCTCACGCTGGAGAACCCACGCCTGTGGTCGCCCAGTAGCCCCTATCTGTACCCGTTCGAGCTGCGCCTGCTCTCGGCGGACGGCAAGCGGGTCTACGACGCTGTGCAGGGCTACTTCGGCGTGCGCACGATCCGCTGGGGCAAGTACGGCGACGCCGAGCATAGCTTCATCTTACTCAACGGCAAGCCCATCTACCTGCGCGGCGTGTTAGACCAATCCTACAACCCCGACGGGCTTTACACCGCGCCCGACGACGAGTTCCTCAAGCGCGACATCGAGCTGGCGAAACGCGCGGGGTTCAATATGATGCGCATCCACATCAAAGCCGACGAGCCGCGCAAACTCTATTGGGCAGACAAGCTCGGCATGCTGATTCAGGCGGACATCCCGTGCTTTTTCGCGCCGTCGGAACGCGCCCGCGCACTGTTCGAGAAGACCCTGCGCGACCAAATCCGCCGCGACTTCAACCACCCCAGCATCATCGCGTGGACGATTTTCAACGAGGAGTGGGGGCTGGGACGCCTCAGCGACGCCAACCGCGCCCACCGCGTGGACTGGGCGCTGCAGATGGTCGCCCTCGCACGCGAGTTAGACCCTACGCGCCTCATCCACGACAACTCAGGATGGGCGCATCTGGAGACCGACCTCAACTCGTTCCACTGGTACGGACGCAACTTAGACCTGTTCCGCCACCAGTACCAGACGGTGAACCGCCTTGAGATCGGCGTCGGCAAAACTTGGAACTACATCGACGGGCGGCGCAGTCGCGGCGAGCCGTTCGTCAACAACGAGTTCGGCTACCTCGCGGCGTTCGATGGCGACGGCGACTGGTCATGGGGCGGGCTGATGGCGGTCAACACCCTGCGCAGCCTCGACAAACTCGTCGGCTACACTTACACCGAGCTGACCGACATCGAGTGGGAACACAACGGCGTCTACAACTACGACCGCAGCCCCAAAGAGTATGGCTACGACTTCTGGGCGGAGCGGATGAGCGTGCGCGACCTGTTCGCGGAGGACTTTCTGGTGCTGGATGTGCCCGCGATTAAGCGCGCCGCGCCTGGTGAGACCGTGCAGGTTCCGATACTTATCAGCCACTTTTCGGGCAGGCTGCGCGAGAAGCCGTTCACCCTGCTCTATCGACTGGACTACATCGACGCGCTGGGCAAACGGCATCGCGGCAAGGTGCAGCGGCAGGTGGTGGTGGGCGTCCCTGACTACCGATTGACGCCGCTGACCGTCGCGCAGGTGCAGCTGCCCAACGAGCCGTGCCTTGCGACGCTGGTCGTCTGGGCGGAGGACTGGAACCGCATCCGCATCCACACGAACTACACGCAGTGGCTGGTCGGCTTGGAGCAGCTGCCCGCGTTCGAGGCGCAGCGCGGGCGCGTCATTTTGCGCTTCAAGCCCGATGCGTACACGGCGAGCGCGTTTAACCTGCAGAGCAAGCCCGACCGCCCGATGGCGGGCAAGCACTGGGCGCGCGGGCACGGCTACCTGGAATACGCCGTCGCCATCCCCGAGGGCGTCTCGCTGAGCGAGGTCAAGCGCATCCGCCTGCGCCTGGAGGTCAGCGCGAAGGCGGGGCGCGAGAAGGTGGACTGGGCGCAGCGCGTCCACCCCGACGACTACCCCCAGACCGACGGCAAGAAGTACCCCTCGCGCGTAATCGTGGAGCTGGCAGGCGAGCGGGCAGCCGTGTGGGAACTGCCCGACGACCCCGCCGACGCACGCGGCGTGTTGTCGCACTGGGCAGGCGTCGAGCGCGGCTCCTACGGCTACATGAGGGAAGCCGAGCTGCCGCTGAACCCTGTGCTGCGCGCCCGCCTGCAACAAGAGCGCACACTCACCATCCGCCTGATCGTGCCCCCCGACCTGCCTGGCGGCATCGCCGTCTACGGCATGCAAATGGGCTGTTACCCGATGGATCCGACGGTGATATTGGAGTATTGACCCCGATCGCCAATACGCCGAGTTTTTCCAGCGGGACGAGGCAGGGCTGTACCGAACGGCATTCAGCGGCTCGGAGGGCGTCTACTACAGTCGTGTGCTGGAAGGCTTCTGGCTGGAGGTGAGCTGGCTCTGGACGCGCCCGTCGCTGTGGGAAACGCTTCGGCAGGTAGGGCTGGGATGAGAAATCGTGACGCCCTCAGCTCGCCCCGAGGCTCATTCCTTGCACTTGCGCCCTGCCCAACTGCTAACTCAGTGTTTGCGGATGCGCCCAATCCTCTTGACAAGGGGCGCTCTCGAATAGGTATAGTAGACGCAGCGACCATGTGGACGGAGCTCACATCGTCTGATTTGATGCGCCAGACCCTGAAGAGGCACATTGCGCACGAAGGAGTGCAGACCCTTCTGGAGGCAGCTGCGGCATGTGATGAGGCGCAGTTGTGCCTTGCGGACGGCGACTACGAAGCCGCTTTAGAGATTGCCCTTCCCTTAGTGCTGTTGCAAGCGCCAGTGGTGGCAAACCGCGCGAGAGAGACCGCAATTGCTGCGCTGGACGAGCTTGTGGAGCAAGCCCTAGACGCGAACCAACCGCGACGGGCACTCCGCTATATAGACCAGTGGTTGAGCTTGGAGCCGAAGGGGTTCTTCCCCTTGCTACGCCGTGCAGAGCTCCTACAGCACGAGATTGGCGACCTACACGAGGCGTGGACCGCTTACTTGCAGGTGCTGCGTCATTACCCAAATAGCATCGAGGCGTTTCTGGGATTAGCGGAATTAGCACTGGCAGAGGGCAACCCTGAACGCGCCTATCCCTACATCCTGCGTGCGTGGCAGTCGCTGGCGAACTCCGAGTGGGCGTACACCCCAAGTGTGCGTACAATCCAAGCTGTGTTCGAAGATTTGTATGACATCACTGCTGGCATGATGCAGTGGCTGGGTTCCGCCGAAGATGCACGCGAGCTAACCCAGCAGGCAATCGCACTGCTTGGCGAGACCGAATTGCTCAAAGAGCGTCTGCAGATTATCGAAGAGCTGAGTGATTAGAATACCTGAGCGTCGCCTGCGACTGCTCAAGAGATCTGCAGGGGCGTCTGTGGTAGCCGAACAGAGTGCTCGGGGGAGCGTCCATTAGCGCGAAGTGTGCCTTAGCGACGCCTGGCCTTCGAGGCTGGTCTCCAGCGCACGCACGCGCTCCTGCAGGTTCTCCAAGTTCGCTTGCAGACTCAGATGGTGTTCTGTGGTGGTACGGCGCAGCTCCTGCAGCTCGTCGTGCAAGGCTTGCAGCTGCTTGGCGAGCGCGTCTTTGCGTGCGCCCAGTTGTCGCATCTCGCGCCGATGTTCCAGCAGGGTCTGCACAAGCCCAATCACCCATAACGGCGCGAAAATCACGGCGGCGGTACCGATTAGTCCCAGCGCGACCCAGCGTGCGATTTCGACCCATTCGTCCATTGTGTGTCCCCGCTATATAGTACTCGATGGCGTGTCACTGGAAGTAGGGTATAATGCAGTGTCGTGTTGCGACAGGTTCTGAAATGGCTTGGCTGGCTTGGTATCAGTGTCGCCTGGTCTCAGAGCGATCACGCGCCTGATTGGACGCGCCCGCCCAGCGTTGTGGTCGTGATCCAAGCAATCTCCAACGAAGTGCAGCCGATTTCGTGGAGCTTCGACAAGCGCGTCCCCCACAAGTCTGTGCGTGAGCGAATTGCACGGTTCGCACAGTGGAGCCAGCGCGCCGTCCATTCGATCGAGATTGGCGACGACAGCCTTGCGACAAATGCTAAGCCGAATGAGTGGTTTACTATTGCCAGTTTCGTCTCAAGCGGGTTGGTAGATCTCCAGGAGGGCACAGTGAACCTCACGCCACTGGCGCGCACTTTTGCCGACCTGCCTGTGGTGCATGTGTATGTGTTGCTGCCGCACAAGACGGCGTATGCAGGCTACTTCCAGTACGGCACGCCGCACCTGCAGATGTGGACGGATGCCCAGCCAACCGTGTGGCGCACTGTGCTGAACATCTACACGCCAGATCCTGCCGTGCTGGAGATACCGCTCAAGCGCCCCGTGCCGCAGCTTCAGCCAGCAAGTGCGTACGCACCCCCTGCCCGTCCACCGCTCGGCTGGCTAGTTCCCCTGATTTTGCTCTTGGCGCTGTTGGTAGGAGCAGGAATCTTTTGGGCAACTGCGAAACTTCTGAGGCGACCAACGGATACTTCCACTGCACAACCCGAGACAGAAATTCTGTAGGAGGCGTCCCTATGCTGCACTACACCTTAGATGACCTAATCAAGACCGCGTTTGAGCTGCGTGCTTCGGATATTTTTATCAAGGCGGGTGCGCGCCCTGTAATGCGCTTGCACGGGAAGATTACCCCGTTCGAGCAAGCCCTTGAACCGCTGACGCCAAGCCAGTCGCGCGATTTGTGTTTCTCGCACATGAGCCACGAGCAGGTCGCCAAGTTCGAACACCGCCTCGCCATCGACTTGGCGTTCACGGTGGAGGGCGTGTGCCGTATCCGCGCGAATGTGTATATGCAGCGGCAGACGGTGGCGGGCGTGTTCCGCCTGATCCCGCTGCAGCACTGGAAGCTGGAGGAACTCTGGCCCGAAGAGCCCGAAATCCCGCGCGTGCTGGCAGGGCTGACCCAGTACCGTCAGGGGCTGATCTTGGTGACGGGACCCACAGGGTCGGGGAAGTCCACCACGCTGGCGGCGATGATTGACCTCATCAACGAGACGCGCCGCGGGCACATCGTGACTATCGAAGACCCCATCGAGTTCGTGCATAACGACAAGCTGTCCATCGTGAGCCAACGCGAGGTAGGCATCGATACCGAGTCGTTCATCGACGCGATGCGCTCAGTGGTGCGCGAAAGCCCTGACATCATCCTCATCGGCGAGATGCGCGATGTGGAGACGATGCACGCCTGTATGCAAGCAGCCGAGACGGGGCACTTGGTGTTCTCCACGGTTCACACGCCCAGCGCGTATGAGACGATGGATCGTATCGTGAACATGTTCCCGCCCGACGAGAAGAAGCACATCCTGCAGCGGTTGGCGAACACCCTGCGTGGGATTGTCGCGCAAAAGCTGGTGCCGCGCGTCGGCGGACAGGGACGCATCGCCGCTGTGGAGATTATGATCAACACACCCACTGTCGAGAAGATGATTGAGGATGGACACATCGGCGAGATTTACCATGCCATCCGCGAAGGGGAACACTGGGGCATGCGCACGATGAACCAGTGCCTCTACCGCTATGTGCAGAAGCAGCTTATCACGTCCGAGGATGCGATGAACTACGCTGGCGTCCATTCTGAGTTGCGTCAGATGTTGCGACGAATGTAGTCCACGAGCGCGGCGACAGCGGTCGTCGCGCCGATACGCAGATGATTATTCTGGGCGTCGATCCAGGAACCGCTACGATGGGCTACGGCGTGTTGGAAGCCATAGGCAACCGCTCCCGCGCCCTCGCCTACGGCGTACTGGAGACTCCCAAAACGATGCTTGCCCATGAACGCCTGCGCGAACTGTATCACGGCTTGCGCACGCTGTGTGCGACCTACCAGCCCGACGCGCTGGCAACCGAACAGTTGCTGTTTCAGACCAATCGGCGCACAGCGATAGCGGTCGCCCGTGCCGCTGGGATTGCACTGCTTGTGGCGGCGGAGCAGGGCATTGAATGGCGCGAATATACCCCGCTGCAGGTCAAGCAGGCGGTGACGGGCTACGGCGGTGCGGACAAAAAGCAGGTGCAGCGAATGGTGCAACGCCTGCTTGGATTGGAAGCGATTCCCAAGCCCGACGACGCCGCCGACGCGCTGGCAATCGCTATCTGCCACGCGCACCACGCCGCGCTAAGCCGAGTCACTGCGACTAAGCCATGAATGTGCCATTTGTGCTGGTGTGCCTTGTGATAATCGCGCTGCTGGCGTATCTGGCATATCGGCGCGTACAGGCGATTGACGCCCGTATCGCCGAGCTGGACGAAGAGCGGGCGCTTAATCCGTTAGAGCCGTTCTCCGCGCTGATGGAACTCTACCGCCTGCAAGAGGAACGCAAGCGTGGCAAGCGGGAGTAGGGCGCGCGTGGGGCGCGCCGTTTGGTTCATCGCGGGGCTGCTGGTGCGTGGGGCGGGCGCGGGCGCGCTGTTCTGGCTCGTGTTCCCACTGTGGCTCAGCCTGTTCTGGAGTGTACAGGGCTACCTGCCGGTTTTGGACGATATAGTTCGTTGGTACGCAATTGGTGCATTCAACGCCGCCCCAATCGTGGCGACAGCAGGAGTGAGCCCGCTCATTCTGGTGTTCGTCTGGGTCGCTTGGAAGCCCTCACCCCCGATGTTCTCCTCTCCTGCGGTGCAGGAGAGGGGCGAGCGCAAGGCGAATAGCCATTTGCCCCTACACCCCCTCTCCCATAAAATGGGAGAGGGGCAGGGGGCGCGGGCGACAATGGTCATACCGCTGCTCACCGGCTGCCTCTACACCCTCCTCGTGCCCCCAGTTGCCTACATGCTGCTGTTGGTGTACGCAGAGATGTGGCAGTATCACGCGTGGGACGCGATGGCGCCGACGCTCGTGCGGGCATACGGGCTGGTAGGCGGTGCAGCGTTTGTAGTAGGATGGACAGTTGGCTGGAGTGTTCGCCCCAGCAAGCGACGCGCGCCCGCTGGGGCAGTAGCACGGAGGAACTAACTGGTCGTCTGCGCCGCGTAGGCGGGCTCTTCGGAAAGTGTCTTCTCTCGGGCAATCAGGTACAGGAACAAGCCAAACAGCGGCTTGGCGGTCAAATCCGCAAGGCTGTAGCCCACCTGCAGCGCGACCTCGCCCGCTGCACCGCCAATCCCAACCATCGGCGCAAGGTATGCCAACGGGTAGAATAGCCAAGAAATCAAGAGCAGGGTTCGGGTCGTGCCGATAAGCTGATTCACGCGCGGGGCGAACTTCGCCTCCGCCACCACGCGCCCCAGCTCGCCATACAACACATACAGGATGTAGACGAACGGGATGCAGCTCAGCACGAACCACACAGTGCGCATGGTCATGTTCTCACGCTCAATCTCTCCAGGATAGCCCAACGCCAACATTAGCACCGCCGCAAGCACCAGTCGAGTAATCAGGCTGTTGGTCTTGTCGCGCGCCAGTGCCATCACATAGATTAGCTCCGTCAGTAGCAACGGCACGGTAATAATCCAGTCCGCGTACCGATAGAAGTCATTGAATGGCTTGCCTGACGGAACATAACTACCTGCCTGCGACAGGGTGTACGCATCTCGCCAACTCTCGAAGATGCGGAAGTAGTGATAGCAGGCGATGAACACAACTAACGCGGAGAGATAGAGCGCGATATGGTACTTCGGGGCGACATAGCTGCGCGCCATCAGGAAAAAGATACCTGAGGCGCCCATCACAGCTACGGTGAGCGACAACATGTTAAACACCAGCCAATACTGACTGAACGAGAGTTCAGGTAGGTTCATATCGCACCTCCGTACAAACCTTACCCCAAGGGTAGGGGGCGTTTTCTGTGATTCAAATCACGGAATTGTTAAGGGCGTGTGAAGGTAGTCTTTTTACAGAGGTGCGTGATGCGAGCTCGTTCCGCTGGATTTACATTGATAGAGCTGCTGGTCGTGATTGCAATTATCGCGACCCTGACGGCGATTCTATTTCCTGTGTTTGTTCAGGCGCGGGAGCGTGCGCGTTCAACACAGTGTATCAGCAATCTGCGTCAATCGGCGACGGCTGTGCTGCTCTATGTGCAGGACTATGACGATACTTTCCCAGTGAACCTGTACCTGCAGTTCTCCCCAACGGGTCCGTGTGTGTTCTCGTTCTACCAGGCGCTGTTTCCCTACCAGAAGAATGGCGATATCATGCTTTGTCCGTCGGACGGTAAGCGGGTCGATCCCGCGTTGGCGTTCCAGATGGCGGGTCTGCCGCCGATTTGCCCGCCTGTGCTGCCCGAGTTCAGCTATACCCACAACTATGGGCTGATTGACTTCGGGCTGGACAACAACCTGTTTCCGAACACGGGACGCGCGGTGAAGACTTTGGCGCGCGTGGAGTACCCTGTGGAGACGGTGATGATTTATGATGGCACGCTGGTATTTCCAGGCGGACCGTTTATCCTGTTCGATACGCCGATACAGGCGCGCCATGTCAGCTTGGTGAATGCAAACTCTGTGGATGGGCATGCGCGACCTGTGCGGGCGCGTCCGCTCACCGATGCGCAGGGCAATCAATTGTCGGGGCGCACGCTGGACAATCGACACACGGTGTTTGCGTGGGTGGTGGCGGATGGCGGTCCGTATAACGGTAAGGTGCGCATTCGAGGCGTGCCCTACCAAGATGCGAACGGGAATTGGCAGTTGCTGGACGAGTAGCGACCCTGTGCGACCTTGCATCACCTGCCCCGACCTATCAGCCGCTGCGCCTGTGGTATAATAGAAATCGTATTCTGAAGAAGCAGATGGCAGAGCTTAAGCAGGTAGAGATTGCGCGGCTGGCGGGCGTCTCACAGGCGACGGTGTCGCGTGTACTAAAGGGCGACCCACAAGTGAACGCGGAGATGCGCGAGCGCGTGTTGGCAGTTGTGCAGCGGTTGGGCTATGTGCCTGACGCACGGGCGCAGTCGCTTCGCTCACAGCGCACGCGCCTTCTGGGGCTGGTTATCCATCGCGACCCTATCGCATTAGCGGGCGACCCGTTCTTCAGCGCGCTAATCGCGATGATCGTTGAGCAGGCAGGCAGATATGACTACCACCTCTGCGTGGATACCGCGCGCACCGCGCGCTCCCAGCGCGCTGTCTACGAAGAGTTGCTGCGCACGCGCCGTGTGGATGGGCTGATTCTGGTGGAATCGGAGACGCACGATCGGCGCATCGAGCGGCTTAGCCGCGAGGGGTTCCCATTCGTACTGATTGGTCGTTATGAGCCTGAAGACGCTGTCTGCTCGGTGGACAATGACAACATCAGCGCAGCATCTATGGCAACCGACTACCTGCTGCGTACAGGACGCCGACGGGTTGCTTATCTGGGCGGTCCAGCGGGGCTAACTGTAACGCGCGACCGCTTGCAGGGCTACAAGACCGCGCTGGAGGCACACGGTATCGGCTACAATCCCCGCCGCGCGGTGTTTGCGGACTTCAATCCCCGCCGCGTCGCGGTTGCAGTGCTGGAGTTGCTGAGCCAGTCGCCACCCCCAGATGCTATTGTCGCGCTGGACGACATGCTGGCAATCGCTGCGATGCGTGCAGCAAAACAGCAAGGCTACCGAATACCTGACGACATCGCGATTGTTGGATTCAACGATAGCCCGCTGTGCGAGTATGTCGAGCCGCGCTTGACTTCGGTGGCAGTGGAAATCCCTACACTGGCGCGCAGGGCAACCGAAATGCTAATAGGGCTCATCGAAGGACATGAGCCGACCCCAAAACGGCAGATCGTGCCTGCACGCTTGGTCAAGCGTGGCTCTGTATGATACGGCGGACATCGTTTGCCGATGGGACACTTTTGGAAAGTGTGCAGGATGAGGGAGCCTTGGGACGGGATAGCGTCAAGACGCCAGGAATTACCGACGGGCAAGCGCGAATTGTGCTGCACGGCATCCGTCCCGAATGGTGCTGAATCTACCTGCAAACCAATCTTGGGGCACACCAAATTGTGCGGGTGGCTTCAGGAGTTTTGGGGGCAGATCAAGATTTCAATGAGCTGCGCTCAATAGAGGTAGTGGTGCCGTCAGACGAATTGCAACAGGTCTTCACGCAGAGCATGAATCAAATGCATACCTATCACCTGCGTGCCCTGCAGGCACGGTCTACCAACGATGAGTCCGAGTGCCTGCGCTGCCGTCAAATTGCCGCAGGCATCCTGGAGATTTTGATTTGGCAGGCGGAGCAGGTGGCGCGCTCGGCGTCGTTTATTCCGCCTCTACGCCGATGTGATGTCGTTTCAGGGCAACGCGCGTCAGCAGCGTGAGGGCTACGAGGAGGCACGGCTCAAAGCGCGGCATGAAATTCGCGCAGCGGTCGTGCGCCTTGTGTAGGGGGTGCTACATGCCTAAGTCGCGCGCCCTTCAGCGACAGTTGGGGCAATACTGGACGCCCGAAGTGCTGGTGGACTTCATGCTGGACATTGCGCAGTTCCAGCCCGACTGGAAGGTGATTGACCCAGCCTGCGGCGAGGGGTCTTCCTCAAGCGCGCGTTGGAGCGCGGCGCACAGCAGGTGGTGGGCATCGACATCGACCCAGAGACGCTCGAACGCGCCCGCGAGAACCTCGCGCCCTACGATGCGCCGTCGAACGCTTGGTTGCGCAAGCTGGCGGAGATTGCGAACTTGTCCACGAATCGCGCCCGTGCGGGCAAGCCCCCGCTCAAGCTCAGCAAACGGCGAACATGGCAACCATCTTGTGGTGAGGATGAGTAGCCAAGCAAAGTCGCGTCATTCCTGCAACAGCTCCCAGCTCGTTGCGACGACCTGCATATCGGCGTCAGCGATGTGTTCAGGGGGGTGGGACAGCACCATAAAGCGTGCCTGCTTACCGGGTGCGAGGCTGCCGATGGCGTCGTCGCAGGTGGCATATGCCGCGCCGACGGTGAACATCTGCAGCGCGGTCCGTGGGTCTAACGCCTCGTCGGGGTTCAGGCAGGTTCCGTCGCGGCTGGTGCGCGTCACGGCAGCGCGCCAGCCCAGAATCGGCTCGCCGGGCACGACGGGCTGGTCGGAACTGAAGCCCATCGCGACGCCCGCCCGCAGCCAACTGCGGAATGGCATCAGCGACACGGCGCGCTCGCCCAGTCCCTTCAGATACGCGCCCGTCAGCCACCACAGAAACTCTGGCTGCGGCACGACCACCACGCCCAACGCCTGCATCTCCGCCAGCAGGTCGTCCGCCATCAGCATCGCGTGTTCGATGCGGTGGCGGTGGTACGGGCGCGGGTACGCCTCCAGCGCGCGCCGATAGCCATGCAGCACGAGTTCAATCGCGCGGTCGCCGATCGCATGCACGGCACACTGCCAGCCTGCGCGGTGGACGGTTAGGATATGCTCCATCAGGTCGTCGGGTGCGTACATCAGCACGCCTGTGGTGGGCGTATCGGCGTAGGGCTGGCGCAGCGCGGCAGTGCGGGTAGTGAACGCGCCGTCGGCGAAGAGTTTGACCGCGCCCCAGCGCAGGTCGGGATGTGGGCTGGGTGGCTGAGGGCGGAAGCCTGTCGCCTCGCCTGCTTGCTCGGATTGCTCCAGCCAGCCTGCGCGTTGCGCCGCGCCGTACAGGGGCATCAGCGTCATGCGCACGGGCGCGCCTTCCGCGAGTGCCTGCGCGTAGGCGGCGACTTCGGCTTCCAAGTCGTGCCAGCCTGTGGCGGCGTCGCTGGCAGCCAGGATGCCGCGCCGCGCGAGGTCGTTGCAGGCGCGATGCACGGCTTGCACCAACTCCGCCTGCGTGGGCTTGGGGATATGGCGCGAGACGAGGTTCGCCGCGCTCTCCAGCAGGATGCCTGTCGGCTCGCCGTCGGCGTCGCGCACAATCACGCCGTCGTCGGGGTCAGGTGTGTCGCGCGTGATGCCTGCCAGTTGCAGCGCGCGCGAGTTGACCGCCGCGCCGTGCTTGCTCACATGGTTGAGGTAAATCGGGCGGTCGGCGCACACGGCGTCCAAATCGTGGCGCGTGAGGTGCTTGCCGTCGGGCAGCAGGTTCTGGTCGTAGGCGCGCCCCAAAATCCAAGGCGCGTCAGGGTGGGCGTCCATCCATGCGCGGAGCCGCGCTTGAATCTCGGCGATGCTGGTGCAGCCGCGCAAGTCCGCCTTGCCGAGGTCAATCCCCAGCGGCAGGATGTGCATGTGGCAGTCGTTGAAGGCGGGCGTGATGGCTCTGCCGTCTACGGCGATGCGCTTCGCGTCGGGGTAGCGCGCGGCGAGGTCGTCTTTCGCGCCCACCGCCACGATGCGCCCCTCGCGCACAACCATCGCCTCCGCCAGCGGCTGCTCGTCCCAGAAAGTGTAGATTGGCGCGCCGTAGATGAGGTGCATAGGCGAGAAGTTCGCGTCGCTTCCCGAAATCCCTGCCTACTGGTTCGGCTGAATCGTTACCTTGCGGGCGTAGTCGTTGCCCTCTTCGTCGCGCGTGCGATGAATCGTCGCCCGTGCAGGCGGCTTAATCTGCTCCACCTTCACGGGCTTGCCCTTGAAGGTGAACTCGGTGTTCTCGTCGTAGCGGATCTCGCGCAGGTCGCCCGCACGGGTCAGCACCTTGAGGATCTTTTTCTGGCGGTCGATGCTCTGAATCGTGCCTTGCAGCGAGGGCAGGGCACGCTCGCGCCCGATGTTGGCGTCTTTTTCGGTGTTGCTGACCGACAGCAGCATCGTATCGAGGTTCGACAGCAGGCGCGGGGCGAAGTAAAGCGTCTCGCCGACGGCAAAGTCTTCAATCGTGGCGGGCTTGCCGTCGCGTTCGAAGCGGGTCTTCGGCGTGAACTTGTAGGCGAAGCGCGTCTTGTCAGGGAACTCGAAGATGAGGTAGTTGTTCTCCACGCCGACGAGCGCGCCTTTCACGACGCCGCGGCGCACTTTTTCGAGCCACTTCCAGGTGTCGGGGTCTGCCATCTCGCGCACGACGGGGCGCACCTGCGTGCCGACGCTGACCCGCGCCATCACCTGCTTGCCCTCCAGCTGGCGAAACTGCTCGATGTCGGCGGGCTGCTTGTTCAGCCACAGGCGCGGCTTTTTGTGCAGCGTGGCGTTCATATCGGGCTTGCCCGTGCGCTTGAGAATAATCGTGCCCCCGTCGGGATCGAACTTCGCCAGCGTCGCCAGAAAGATCTCCGTTTCTGCCCAGCTTAGTGCTGCCGCTAAGCAAAGTACTGCAAACGCCGTTCGACGCATCTCTACTACCTCGCGCAATGATGACTTCGGGCACTTGCTTAGGAATCCTGCTGTTCGAGAGGGCATGATTCACGGGTGCGCCGAACTCCGTCCCCTGAGGGTGTTCGAAAATAGCCTTTCGGCACTCAATCACCCCACAAAACGAAAACCACACACAAACAATCGCCCCTATCACCCCCCACACGCAACCACTGCACCAAGTTCCACAACACCAACATCCCCCACACCCAACACCCGCGCATAACACCAACGCCGACACCCCACATAACTCCCATACACCCCCTCCACGCTCCCAAACACCTGCTCCACACGATACCGCGCCCCCAACGCCCACCCATACGCCGCCACACGCCCCAA
>Ga0308421_1000217_pt1 | contig 35428 bp, 27 predicted proteins | sample HotsprSampleMS60_FD_203673 | JGI IMG/M metagenome (GOLD analysis project Ga0308421, IMG submission 203673) | Hot spring phototrophic mat microbial communities from Mushroom Spring, Yellowstone National Park, Wyoming, United States - 20090730_MS60 ...
TCCCCTTTGACGAATGATGATATATCCTGGATAAACCTTTTCTCCACCAAAGACTTTTACTCCTAATCTTTTTGAAATGGAATCACGATTGCCTTTTGCTGCTTTTTGTGCTTTTGTATGGGCCATACAAAAAATTAAAAATTTAAAATTTAAATCTCAAAATAAAAAGTCATTAAAATTCTAACCTTATTAAAGACGCACATCAGTGCGTCTGTACAAAAAAATGTTTTTTTTAAAAAATCTCTCCTAATCTCCATTAATCTCTACTTATCTCTACTTATCTCTACTTATATCCATTTATCTCTATCAATCTCTATTTATCTCTCTTTCATATTCGCATAATTCGCGTCATTTGCATCTTCATTCGTATCATTCGTATCATTTCATATCTTTTCAATCTTTATCTTCGTCAATGTTGGCCTAAAACCTTTAACTCTTCGATAACGGACTTTGGCTTTAAAACGAGCAACTCTTATTTTATCCCCCTTAAGGGTATCTTCAACTACTTTTGTCTTCACTCTTTTTTCTAAAAGGGGATTACCTATCTCAATGTCTTCTTTTTCCAAATCAATTACCGCCAACGCTGGGAGTTCCACTAGTTCTTCTTTTTTAGAAGAAAGATGATCAACGATTATTTCATCGCCTTCTTTGACTAAATATTGTTTACCCCCAGTTTTTATTACCGCAAGTTTCCTCATTTTTTTATTATACAAAAAAAATTTTAGGGAATCAATCCCAAAAGAAAAAAACTAGAAATTAGAGCCGAACCACCATAAGATAAAAAAGGCAAAACTATTCCCGTTATTGGAAAAAGCCCCATATTCATACCAATATTAATAAGCATCTGAAAGAAAAAATAAGCCAAAACTCCCATTATCACTAAAAAATTTTCTTGTTCATCCTTTTGTTTTAAAAAGAAAAGGGAGCGTTTTAAAAGTAAATAAAACAAAAAACCGTACAAAACCAAAATTAAAAAACCACCCAAAAAACCAAATTGTTCAACTAAAGAAGCAAAAATAAAATCCGTATGACTTTCGGGAAGAAAATTAAGTTTTGATTGAGTACCAAAACCCAAACCCCGCCCAAAAAAACCACCAGCACCCACCGAAATAATTGATTGAATCATATGGTAAGAAGCACCTTGATAATCAAAATGGGGGTTGAAAAAACTAACAATTCTTTGGCGTTGATAATCTTTTAAAAAAAACCAACCTAAAGGCAAAAAGAAAAAACTAAAGAAAATAAAATTAAAAACAATTTTTTTAGGAATCGAAGAAGAAAAAAGAAGAGTAAAAAAAATCAAAGAAAAAATAATGGCGTTGCCTAAATCAGGCTGTTTAAAAACTAAAAAAACAATGATCAAAAAAATGAGTAAATTTTTTAAAAAAATCTTTATTTTTTCTAAATAAAAGCTTCCTTTTTCTAAAAAAGAAGAAAAATAAAAAATAAAAAATACCTTTAAAATCTCAGATGGTTGAAAATTAAAAACATAAAAATTAAGCCACCGCTTTGAACCACGACTTTCCAAACCCAAAAAAAAAGTTATTACCAATAAAAAAAAAGATAACCAAAAAAAAATTGTCTTGTTTTTTCGAAAAACTAAAGCAAATCTTTTAGTAAAAAAAAAGACAAAAACCGCCAAAATAAGATAAAAAGCTTGATTAAAAGCAATCTTCTCTTTTATCCCCAACATGGTAAAAATTCCAAATAAAGAAAGAATGAAGGAAGGAATAAAAAATGTCATATTTCAACGATTAAACTTTCTCCAAAAGTAATATTAGAAGCTACCACTTTTCTTTTTATTTCCTCTTTAAATGGTTGAAACTCTTTTGGAACGGTGACTCTAATTGGTTGATTGGGTTTTAGTCCCATTTCTTTTCTTTTTGCTTGAATTCTTCTTATTAACTCTCTCAACTCTCCTTCTTTTTTCAACTCTTCCTCACTGACTTTGACTTCAGTTTTTGGATAACGAAAATCTTGATTAACGACAATATTTTTGACATTAAGCTCCGACAAAATAATGGGCCAGATTTCCTCCCTAATCAGTTTTGGATTAACCTCAGTCTCAATTGTTAAAGTGGAAAGTGGCATTCTCACTTTTACTCCAAGGCTTTTTCTTTTTGCGTGACCTGACTCAACTATTCTTCTTGCTTTTTCCATTTCTTCCTCTAAATTTTTGTCATAAAACTCTTTTTCAACCTCTGGCCAAAACTCCAAATGAACCGATTCCCTATCGGTTAAATTCTTATACATCTCCTCAGAAACAAAAGGAATAAAAGGTGACAAAATGATTGAAAGATTGACTAAAATATAATAAATTGTGTTATAAAAAGCTTCTTTGTCATCTTTATCATTGCTATTGACCCAAACACGTCCACGACTTTGGCGAATATACCACGTTGATAAATCAGAAACAAATCGCTCAATTTCCAAAGCCGCTCCCCGGGCATCAAAGTTTTTTAAAGACTGCTCAACAAATTCCACTAAAAAGACAAATCGACTCAAAATCCACTTATCTAAAATATTTAACTTTAAGTTTTTAAGCGAGACTTTTGTTTTTCCTTCTCTAACTTGGAAATTAAATTTTGGTTTGTCTAAGTTAACGTAGTCAATAAAAAATTTATAAACATTCCAAAGGATAAGATAAAACTGTCGTCTTACTTCATCGGCTTTTTTATAACCAAAAAGCATATTCTCTGAGGGATTTTGTCTTGCATACATCCAGCGCATCACATCAACCCCAATTTTATCAGCACCCTCATTAAACTCAATCGCATTCCCCCAGCTTTTATGCATAGGTCTGCCATCTTCACCCAAAAGTGTTCCAAAACCTAAAACCCTTTTAAACGGCGGTTCATTTTCCATCACCGTTGACATCGCAATCAACGCATAAAACCAGTTTTTAAACTGACCAGGGAAACTTTCAGTGATAAAATCAGCCGGAAACCATTTTTGCCATTTTTCTTTGTCAATTTTATATAAAGGTTCGCCTTGGTTATTTTCAGTTATAGTGGAATACGGGACAATTCCTGCATCAAGCCAGGGATTGCCCACATCCTCAATCCGAAAAACTACCTTACCGCATTTCTCACACTTAATTTTTACCAAGTCAATATAAGGTTTGTGGGGTGAGTGTCCTTCAAATTTATCCCAACCCTCAACCGCTTTTTCTTTTAACTCTTCTTTTGAACCAATAACAGTAAAATGACCACAGTGTTTACATTCATAAATTGGTAAAGACAACCCCCAATAACGATTTTTTTTAGAAATTAGCCAGTCATCCATGTTTTTTAACCAATCAAGCTCCCGCTGAAGACCAAATTCTGGCATCCATTTTATCCTTTTTGCCACCGCAATCATCCTTTCTCTTAAAGTCATTTTATTTAGTTTTGACATTTGAGTTTTGAGTTTTAAGTTCGATGGTTTATCCATCGCTATATACCACTCTTCTGCCACCTTCCATACCAACTCAGTTTTACATCGCCAACAGGCTGGATAACGATGTTTATAATTATGGATTTTGTAAGCAAAACCATTTTTCTCCATATAATCCAAAATCAGTCGTGGATTTTTTTTTGCATTTTTAAAAGAAAACTCACCCAATCCATCTAAATAATTGGCTTCATCATCAATTACAGGAATCATCGGTAATCCAAGCTTTTTTCCCAGCTTATAATCCTCAGTCCCCGCCGAAACGGCTGTATGAACCAAACCGGTACCCTCCTCTAAACTAATTGGAAGAATTTTTTTATCCGTGGCAACTACCGTATGAAAGTTATGAGGATATTCCTTGGCCACTTTTGAAACAGCCGGCAGATGATCAAAAGGACCTTCATACTTTAAGCCAATTAGTTCTTTTCCTTTAACGGTTTTGACTATTTGTTTTACATCATCTCCTAAAACATTTTTTACTAAATTAGTCGCAAGCCAATATCTTTCTCCGCTTTTAACTTCAACTAAACTATAATCAAAATCCTCATCTAAAGTAATAGCGATATTGGCCGGTATTGTCCAAGGTGTTGTCGTCCATACTAAAAGATACTCATCAGGTTTATTGTCTTTTTCTTTAGTTTTGACATTTGACATTTGAGTTTTGAGTTTAAATTTAATATAAATCGCCTCATGAACGACCTCTTTATAATCCTCAGTAAGGATTTCATGTTGAGAAATCGCCGTCTGGCAACGCGGACACCAAGGGACTGACTCTTGACCTTTATAAATCCAACCATTTTCATAACATTTTTTTAAAAAAGTCCAAATCATGTAGTTATTTTCATCGCTCATCGTGTAATAAGAATGCTGCCAATCAGCAAAATATCCCAGTCTTTTTGATTGTTCGGTTTGGATTTTAGAAAAGCGATAAACCCTTTTTTTACATAAATCAACAAACTTAGCAATTGAGGCAAAGCGATCACCCGAAACTAAGTTTTCTATATCTTTTTTTGATTTTAAACCAAGTTCTTTCTCAACCTCCACCTCAACCCAAAGACCTTGACAGTCAAAACCATTTTGAAATCTTTGTCGAAAGCCTAAAAGATTGTAAAACTTTGGCCAAAGATCCTTGTAAGTTCGCCCCCAAGCATGATGAACACCCATGGGGTTATTAGCAGTAATTGGACCATCAAGAAAGGAAAAATACTTATCTGAATTGTCATTTTTATGAAGATACTTATCAACAATTCCCTCTTCATACCAATACCTCAACCACTTATGCTCCATCTCAATAAAATTATGGTTAGCTTGCACTGGCTTAAACATATTTTAAGATTATAAATTACTGAACAATTTTATGCAACAAATTATTGAAATATATTATAAAAAAAATTATAATATGGGCAAAAATTATGGAAAATAGATTAGGATTAAATGATGAAATTGGTCAAGTAAAAATAGGAGAAAGAGAAGTGATGTCTAAAAAATTATCCGAATTACTTACTGACAATCAAAATACTTTATCTCAATATAATCTTGAACCTAGATATGATGAGAGATTATCTTTATTGTATTTCACTAATCCTAATATCGATGCTGATCCAGAAAATCTTCGCTTAATTGATTTAAGAAATGTCCGTCAACCAGTTTTTGATAATAAGGGCGGATTTATTGAAGAAACAGTCATTGATTCTTTAAAATGCGCTGGCATTTTTATCCCTGATACTGATAAAATTGCTCAAGAAATTAAAGAAGAATTAGGCCAAGCACCTACTAATGATGAATTAAGAAAAAAAGTGAAAGAACGAGTTTATAAACAAGCCAATGCCTTGAAAAGAGAACTTACACAACTTCTTCAAAAAAGTCATCCCAATATGTTAATCGATCCAAATTCTATCAATATTGCTGTTGCGATTGCCGGACAGTTAGGTTTATGGGAAAAGCTTGGTTTTTTTGAAGAAATAAAACCCAATATTGAAGGCGCTCCATCATTATTAGAAATAATTAATGCTCTTTTTTATAATCCCAACGGTTCATTAAGTGATTTGGGTGTTCGCTTCCGCACTAGCGGTATTGCTGTTGCTGGTATTGATATTTTACTTTATTCTCGTGATGAAAACGGTCTTGCCCATCCCGCTGGCGTAACAATTTCTGGATTTGCTAAAAATTTAAAAACCACCACTTTGTATGAAAACGTTGTGGGACTAGTTGCTGTTCCAAATGAAATGCCTCTAACAGAAAGAAAAAAACTATCACGACAACTTGCTCGCCTTTTGAGATATTGGCTTAAAGATCCATCTGTTAATGTTTTGACAGTTGATAATAATTTAATTAAAGTATGGATGGAAACCGGTGCTATTCCAAAAGACGAAAAACCAACCCAACCAATAAGAAGGCGAATTGATTATGGTTTTCGACCCACAGAAACGCCAACGGAAGCTAATATCCTAATGTTTGAACCAAAATTAATGGTCGGCGGACCACAACTTATCATTGATGTTAAAATACCATCGAATGAAACTAATATCAGTAGCGCCTTAATCGTTGATTGGGGATTACCCTATGTTGATGAAGCATTAATGACTCTTGCCAATAAACCATCTTTTATCAATGGGTTAAATCCTTTTCTAAGAACCGGGATGTTACCTGAAGTTAGACGTTTATATCGAACTGATTTGCTTATTCAATCACTTACGCCTCAGATGATAGATGTAGTTTTAAATGGTCAATATTCATTTATTGTTGGTGAAATTTCGCACCGTCTAGGACAAGAGGCTTTAATTGAATTAATTGGGGAACGTTTTCCCAATCTTTTATCTTCACAACAACAAAAAGAATTAAGAGAAAAATTACCAATCATCGAAAAAATATACTATTCAGATAAAAGAATTTTCGAAGAGGTATTAATCAGTCATGGACACACTGACCACTTCGGTGGTTTATTTTCAATAAGATATGATATTGCCGCTGGTATGTCTCCGGAAACCTGGGCTTTTTTACAAACCCGATTTCATCAACCGGGCAGCTGGATGGATGAACATATAATAAGAAGAGTTCGTGAAAACGGTCCACAAAATCCTTATCCAACAGAACATCGGCCAATTCATTTTTATTCCGGTAATGTTCGGGAAAAAATCTCTTAAAATTTTTCTGTTCTTGCCTTACCTTTAAATCACAGTATTTTAGGAACGTTAGGATTTTGTATTGCTATTACCGATAGTTATGGTAATCCACTAAAACAAATCGCTTATCTGACTGATTTTCGTGATGGACCATTGACTCAAAAAACAATTCAAATCTTGAAAGAAATCGGCCCAGAGGTATTAATCATTGAAGGAACTAATATTCAAGAAAAAAAAATTTCTGCTTCAATTACGGAAACAACAGTTCAACAAAATATTGCTAAATATCGCAAAATCGCTGATCAATTATCGCCTGGTTTTTTAATCATTCAACTTCCGTCCAATCATTTAGAAAGACTTAATAATATCATTGAAGTTGCTGGTCAAAGAAAAGTAGCTGTCCCCTTATCAATTGCCCAAATTCTTCATGAATTTTCAATACTTAATGAAAATCTTCCACCAGAAAAACAAATTCCCATTCCAAAAATTGGTACTGATATTATAGTTTATTATCAACCAAAGATGAAATATGACCCTTGGGAAAAACAACTAATTGAACAGTATAAAGCCTCTGATGTTTTTTCGTTAACTTCTCAACCAAACGATTTTATTATTATTGCCTCACCTTATACTCTTTTAGAAAATATTTTTATTGGTCAATTAATAAAAAGTGAAAAAATACAAGGATTTGTCATCAACTCCTCTTATTGGCCTTATGATCCTTCCATTAAAGCAACCGTTATTTCTAATTATCGTTTTTCTCAATCTTACAATCTCCAATATTTAAGCAATATCGATCTTTCGCGTGGTCAAATCCATCATCCCACTCCCAAAAATATTATTGGCCTTCATGCCTCCGGACACGCAAATGATGAGTTTCTTTTAGAAATAATCAATCAAATGGCGCAAACAGGAAAATTAGAGATTATTTTACCTATTCATACTGAATTCAGAGGAAAATACGCGCAAGAAATAATTAAACAATTGATAAAACAAGGCGTTTCCATATATCCGGAAATAAATGGAATTCGAATCATAGGTAGAATTAGAAAAAAAATAGCTACGATTCCTATTTCTCTTAAATAATTAGTTTCAAGTATTAAGGTGAGGTTGATATAATTTTTTTTTATTTCAAAAAGATTATTTTTTGTTGAAAAATAAGTTTCTTAATGAAAAGTTTAAAAAGTTAAGCTCACTTTTTTCTCAAAAAAGTTGGGATGTCAAACTCTGACTCTTCCTCTAAAAACTCCTCTTCTAAATCAACCGAAGTTTGAGATAATTCTTCTTTTTCTTCATCCTCTAAACTTGAAGGTAAAATCTCTTTTTTTTCTTCTTTTTTGAACCGAAAAAGGCGGGTTCTTCCTTCATCAAAACGAGTAGCTATAAGAGTGATTTTTATCTGATCCATCATCTTATCATCAATCACTGCCCCAAAAATAATCTCCGCCTCTGGATAAACGGTGTTTTTAATAACGGTTGCCGTTTCATCAACCTCACTCATCGTTAAATCTGGCCCCCCAACAACATTAAACAAAACCGCTCTTGCGCCCTCAATTGTGACATCCAAAAGAGGTGAAGAAATTGCTTGTTTAATGGCCGCCATCGCTCGTTTCTCACCACTCCCCATACCCAAACCCATCAAAGCCGTTCCTGAATTTTCCATCACGGTTTTCACATCGGCAAAATCAACGTTAATTAACCCAGGAGTGGTAATTAAATCAGCAATTCCTTTTACTCCCTGATATAAGACCGAATCAATCTTTTTAAAAGCTTCAAGGACAGGTGTTTTTTTCTCAATGATTGAAAGAACCTTTTGATTGGGAACGATAATTAAAGTATCAACTTTTTCTTTTAAATTTTTTATCCCTTCATCAGCAATCATTCGTCGTTTTGCCCCTTCAAAATCAAAAGGCAAAGTAACAACGGCAACGGTTAAAGCACCAGTTTCTTTAGCAATTTCCGCAACCACCGGTGAGGCTCCCGTCCCCGTCCCTCCTCCCTCACCACAAGTAATAAAAACCATATCAGCACCGGCAATTTCTTCTTTTAATCTTTCTCTTGATTCTTCTGCTGCTTGACGTCCAATTTCTGGATTTCCTCCAGAACCCAACCCCTTAGTTAGATTTTCTCCAATTTGGATCTTTATCTCGGCTTTGTTTGCAAGTAAAGCTTGGGCATCGGTATTGACCGCAATAAATTCTACTCCACTTATTCCCCCATCGGCAATCATTGAAGAGATAGCATTACCGCCACCACCACCAACACCAATCACTTTGATTCTTGCTTGTTGCGAAGCTTTTGGTTTAACTAACATATTTTTTAAGGAATAAATTGTTTAAAAAAATTTTTTAACTTCTCAATCGAAAAACCTGTTGAAAAATCACGCCAAATTCTTCTAAAACTTTTTAACTCAAAACTCTCTTTTTGGATTTTATTTTTTCCAACCAAAATCAAGCCAATCGTTGTCGCATAAGAAGGATCCAAAATCTCATCGACCAAACCGCCAACTTTTTCCGGTACCCCCACCCTTACCGGAAGACCAATCACTTTTTTGGCTACATCCATTATACCAACGGTTAAAGCACCACCGCCAGTTAAAACCAAACCCGAAGGAATGCTTTTTATCAAACCACTTTTTTCAATTTCCTCATAAATCAATTTAAAAATCTCTTCTAACCGAGGATTAATAATCTCATCAAGAAGTGTCTTTATCGATATATTTTCAACATCTTCTTGTAACTTTAATTCGGAAAGATCGATTTCACTTATCTTTTTTTTCATTGATAAATTGTTCATTTTTTTACTCAAATAAATTTTTATCTTCTCCGCTGAATCTAAAGAGACTCTAAGACCCACCGCAATATCATTGGTAACATGCTTTCCCCCAATGGGCAAGGAAGAAGAATGCAAAAGCGAACCTTCACTATAAAGACAAAGATCCGTTTTCCCCCCACCAATATCAACCAAAACTACTCCCAACTCTTTTTCAGTGTCAGTCAAAACCGCTTCCGCCGAAGAAAGTCCAGAAAAAACAAACCCTTCAATCTCAATCCCCAAATCAGAAAGACAGCGTTGGATATTTTTAATATTGGTTTGTGAAGCGGTAATAATGTGAGTATCAACCTCAAGCCTCACCCCGGTCATTCCCACTGGATTTTTAATTCCACCTTGACCATCAACGGTAAAATCACAAGGAACGACTTCAATTATTTGCCGCGTTGATGATAAAGAAACCGCTTGGGCCGCCTCGATTACTCGAACAACATCACTCTCGTTAATCTCTTGATTTGGATTAGTAATTGCTACCAAGCCGTGAGAGTTTAAAGAAGAAATATGCGGTCCACCAACTGAGACAAAAGCTTTATCAATCTTATACCCGGCCATCTTTTCTGCTTTCTCAATACTTTTTTCAATGGCTTCCGTGGCTTTTTCGATATCAATGACTAAGCCTTTTTTAATTCCCAAAGATGGTGAACTTGAGAAACCAATAATTTTTGGTACTTTATCTTCTTCCTTATCAAATAAAGCCACAACTGTTGCTACTTTACTTGTGCCAATATCTACGGCGCAAATTAGTTGTTTTTTCATTTTATAAATTAATATTAAAACTTAATTATCGGTTTGTCAAAACGAACATCAATTTGTCTAAACTGTTTTCCCTCAATTTTTAAATGCCTCAAAATTAAAAAAACCGGAAAAATTTGCGCTTGCCAATCTTTTTTACTGGTAAATAAAATTTTTTTATCATCTTTTAATTTAAATACTATCATATCTTCATTAACAATATCAATACCATTAATCATTAAATTAAAACTTTTCAATTGATCAAGCAAAATAAGAGTTATTTTAATATCTTTAAAGTCTATCCAATTGCCTACTTTGTAAATTGTTTGGTTAATCAATTGATAATAGTTAATAAGAGGCAAAGAAGAATATTTTCCTTGGTTCTTAAGAGTAAAAAGAATCCGACCATCTTCTGACAATCCTAAAAATCCTTGACTGCCTTTAATTAAAGCTGCCAACGAATAAGTTTTTACATAAATATTTAAAGTTTGAGGATATTTTTTTGAAATTTTTATTTCTTTAATCTTTGGATTGATCTCTTTTAAACGCTTTTCTTCTTTATCTTCTAAAATAAAAAAAATATTTTTCTCTTTTAAACTTTCTAATCCCAAAAGATTGGTAAGCGAAGAATCGGCTTCAATCTTAATTACTTTAACTTTAAAAAAGTTGTCTAAAAAAAATAATCCGTAAAAAAATAAAAAAGTGAAGAAAAAAAATAGACTAATTTTTCTCAACCAAAGAAAAAATTGTTTCCACCATCTTTTTTGGCGCATTTTTTTGATATAAATACCTTAACTTTTTAAAATTTTCTTGGTAGCTTTTTAAATTATCAATCATTTTATCAATTAACTTCAAAAGTTTTTCGCTTTCCTCATCTTGGTTAAAAATTTCACCGGTTTTAGCATCTTTAAAAATCTTTGCGTGTAAAAACTGTTCTTTTGAGGCAGAATATGGAAGAGGGATGAAAATGGTTGGCTTTTCAAAAGCAATTAACTCAAAAAAAGTATTCGCCCCCGCCCGACTAACAACTAAATCGGCTTTTTGATAAACAGAAAAAAGTTCTTCTTGTGATAGATGAGTAAAAGGAAAATAAAAAGGACTTTTGAACTTATTTTTTAAACGGTTATAATCATCAAATTCTCTAATATTGCCAGTTTGATGAATGATAAGATACTTTTTAAGAAGAGTAGGCAATATTTTTTCGATATGTAAATTAATAGCGTGGGATCCTAAAGAACCACCGGTAATATAAATAACTGGTCTTTCATTTTTAATTTTTTGTTTCGTTTTTATTTTATAAAAACGAATGGGATTACCAACAATAATTGTCTTTTTTTTATTAAAATATTTTTGAGCATTGGGAAAAGCTAAAAATATTTTTTTTGCCCAAAGACCAATAATCCGATTAGCCAAACCAGGAGCAATTGTTTGCTCATGAAGAAAAATGGGAATTCGAAAAATAAACGCCCAAAAAGCAATGGGAAAAGCTAAAAAACTTCCAAAAGAAATAATAAAATCTGGCTTTTCTTTTAAAATAATCATCAAAGCTGAAAAAAACCCAAAAAACAATAATCCAAAATTAATAAAAATTTCTTTCGTAAAAAATCTTGGTAATTTACCAGTTTTAAGATCAATAAATTTAACCCCCCTTTTTTTAATCTCTTGATACTCAAAAGATAAAGTTTTTTCTCCAATAACCGGATGTTTTCGACCAACAAAAACGATTTTGAGATTCTTTTTCTTTTTTAATTCATCAATCAAAGCCAAAGCTGGGGTGGGATGACCACCAGTAATTAGAATCTTCATGTTTTTTTAATCTTTTTTTCAATGTTTAACAAAACCCCAATTAACGCAAATGAAATAATTAAACTCGATCCCCCATAAGAGAAAAAAGGTAAAGGTACACCGGTTAAAGGAATGATATTGACAATCCCCCCAAAATTAATAAAAAACTGCCAATTAAAAAACGACCAAATCCCCCCTGCCAAAAGTCTTCCAAACCGATCGGGAGCCGATTCGGCGATTCTAAAAATTTTATAGGAAAAAAACAAAAACATTAAAATAATCCCTACCGCCCCAAAAAACCCTAATTCTTCGGCAATAATCGCAAATATCGAGTCGGTATGAGCTTCGGGTAAAAAAAGATACTTCTGTCTTGAAGCCCCAAATCCCAAACCCAATAAATAACCGTTAGCTAAAGAAATTTTTATTTGATTAATATGATAAGAAACGCCCAATGGATCAACCGTGGGATTTAAAAAAGTCGTCAACCTTGCCATTCGATAAGGAGAAACCTTGATTAAAATTAAAAAAACAAAAAAAGCGGCTGGAAGAAGAAGTAAAAGAGGAAAAAAATTAAAACCGGCAAGATAGTATAAACTAATGCTTAAAAGAAAAATAATAATCGCTGTTCCCATATCGGGTTGTAAAATAACAAGAAAGGTTAAAAAACCAATCAAAATCAAAAACGAAAAAAAACGCTTTCTTTCTTTATAAATAAACCAAGAGGAAAGATAAACAATTAAAGAAAACTTGGCCAGTTCAGTTGGCTGAAGATTAAATAGACCAATACTTAACCAACGTCTTGCTCCCAAAGCATGATGGCCAAAAGAAGGAATAAGCACTAAAATCAACAAAAATATTGTCAAAAACATCAAAAAAAATGCCAAATAATAAAGTCGATGATAGTCAAAAAAGGAAAAGAAAACCATCACCATTATTCCCAAAACCAGCCAAAGAAGCTGTAATTTTAAATAATAAAAACTATCACCATAAAGATTAAAACTTTTAACCGCAGATGCCTCAAAAATAAAAAAAAGACCTAAAAAAGAAAATATTAAAGGAATAGTCAAAACCGGTAGAAACTGGCGATTTTTCACCAAATATTTAATCATAATCTTTACAATTTAGAAACTATTTTATTAAACTCTTCTCCTCGATGAAACTCATTTTTAAACATCGAAAAAGAAGTCGCCCCCGGAGAAAATAAAACCACTGCTTCCTTAAAAGAAAGCCCGCTTTTATAAGCTTCTTCAACCGCTTCTTTTAAATTGTCAAACAGTCCCACACATTTATTTTTATATTTTTGAGTTAAAATAGGGATAATTTCTTTGGTAAAACTGCCATTCAACAAAATAATTTTTTCCACTCTCTCTAATTTTTTTACTAAAGCATCAAATGGCAAATTTTTTGAATTTCCTCCCAAAATCAAAATTATATTTTTTTGAGAAAAAGCATCAATGGCTTTTTCTGTCGCCACCGGTGTCGTTGAGGTAGTGTCATTAATAAACAAAACACCATTTTTTTCTTTTACTTTTTGTAATCGAAAAGGTAAACCAGAAAAATTTTTAATTATCTTTACTGCTTTTTCTTCAGAAAGATTAAGAATCTTGGCTAATTTTAAACAAGCGGCGGTATTTTCTAAATTATGATCACCGATTAAGAAATTAAGTTTTTGGGGGAAATCATTTTTTTTAAAATAAATTTTTTTTCCTAAAGAGGGGTATTTTTCTATCTTAGATTTTAATCTTTCATTAGCGATTAAAAAATCATCTTTTTTTTGATACAAAAAAATGGCGGCTTTATCATAAAAATAATCTTCTAAATTTTGATAATAATTTAAATGATCGGGATAAAAACTGGTAAAAACAGCAATATGGGGACTAATTTTTGATCGGTGAAATCCCGATAAAGACCATGAAGAAAGCTCAGCAACAAGCCAACTATTTTCTGAAGCTTTTTTTAGATACTCAATTGTTGATATTCCCGGCAAACCTCCACCAAGAAACACCTCATCTTTAAACTCTTTCAAAAGAGAGTAAATCATTGCTGTAGTTGTTGACTTGCCTCGAGTACCGGTAATTCCAATGATTTTTCCTGGAAAATATTTAGCCACAAATGCCATCTCCATTTCAATCGGAATCCCTTTTTTGTAAGCTTCAACAATCTCTGGTAAATCCCAAGGAACCGAAGGCCCCTTAAAAATAAGATCAGCTTTCAAAAAATCTTCTAAAAAATGACCACCAAGATGAAAATTAATGTTTTTAAAACCTTTTAACTTGTTAATCGAGGATAAAAGATCTTCTTCTTTTTTTTTATCGGTTACAGTAATATAGGCGCCAAGTTCACAAAAAAACTGAACCACTCCCAAACTCCCACCCAAAACTCCCAAACCAACGACTAAAATTTTTTTACCCCGATATTTTTCTTTTAACTTATGATAAATTCGCAAACTCATAACCTTATTTTATCAAAAATCTATTTCATGAAAGCAATCATCAAACCAAAAACGGCCAAAACAATTGCTGTCAACCACAAACGCATTACAATTTTTGGTTCTTCCCAGCCTTTAAGTTGAAGCCAAAGATGAAAAGGAGCCACCGGAAAAATCTTTCGTTTTAAAAATTTTTTTCCCAAAATTTGAATCAAAGAACTTAAAATCTCAATCACAAAAACACCACCGATAATTGGCAAAGCAAAAGGTTTTCCCAAAAGAAGACCAATAACGGCAAAAGTCGCCCCAAATGATAAAGCACCCGCGTCTCCTAAAAAAATTCTTGCTGGGTAAATATTAAAATACAAAAAGGCAATCAATCCTCCTAACCAAATTGCGATAAAAAAGCTTGTTGGCATATCTAAAATCGATCGAGAAATTACCCAAAAAGAAGTTAAAGCAATCATTAAAACACCCGAAGCCAAACCGTCTAAGCCATCAGTAATATTAACGGCATTGGCAAAAGAAACGATAACGAAAGCGGCAAAAAGAATATAAAAAAAAGAAAGATTGTAAACCCCAAAAAAAGGAATATGAATAATTTTAATCTTCAATTCTGAATAAAGCCAAAAAGAAGGAATTAAAGCCAAAATAATTTCAAAAAAAAGCTTATGACGAAATCGCAAACCAAAAAAATTAGTTTTTTGCCAAAAAAAAATTTTATTTAAATCATCAAACAAACCTAAAAAAGAAAAGGCTATAAAAGTAAAAAGAATAATCTTAATCTCAGAAATGAAAGCTGGGTAATTGGAATAAATTTTTTTTCCAAAAAAAGTAAATGACAAAAGAAAAAGTAAATAGATAAAAGTAGTTGTAAAAATCAGTAAAATTCCTCCACCCACTGGCGTCCCACTTTTTTTTTGATGAAAAAAATCAAAAATCGGCGTTGGTTTTTCAAAGATATCTTTTGTTTTTTGAGGAGCCCGTTGAAACTTTAATTTATATAAAAAATCAATAAAAGGAACAATAAGAAGCGAATTAAAAAAGAATGCGATAATCACAGCAAAAAGATAAATTGCCATAAGAAACTTTATTTAATGAAAATTAAAATTTTGGGGATAAAAATTAAACTGGCAATCAAAATCGATCCAAAAGCAAAAATTAACATCGTCCCAGCCGCCATGTCTTTAATCAGTTTTACTTTTTCATTCCAATCATCGAAGATAAAATCCATTACTTCTTCAATAATGGTATTTAAAGCCTCAATCACCAGTCCCATCACAATTAAAAAAATAATTATTAACCATTCATAATAACTAATCTTTAAAAAAAAGCTTAAAAAAATAGCTAAAAACGATAAAAAAATATGGATTTTAAAATTGGTTTGGCTTTTTAAAATAAAAAAAAGCCCAGAAAAAGCATTTTTAAAAGAAAGATAACGACGCTTTATCATATATTTTTTAATAAAATTTTTGCCAACTTGTTAGGATCATGACGGAGTAAACTTCTCACCCTTTTATCAACAAACTTTTCATTTTTATCTTTTCCATAAAATCGAGTGTCTAAAACATCGCCTTTTATTATTTTAGCGGAAAAATTAAAATTTTTTAAGTCATCAACAACGGGCTTTTCCCCTTCTTTTTGATACCAATTAATCACTTCTTGAGGGATACTTTTATTATTTAAAACAATCATATCAATTTTTCTTTCAAGATATTTTTCTAAATCAAAAATATGATCACTGGCTTTATAGTTAGAGGTTTGTCCTGATTTGGTCATTAAATTCATCACATAAAGAATCTTTGCTTTACTTTTTTTGATCGCTTTTTTTATTCCTTGAAATTGAAAAATAGGTATCACACTAGAATATAAGTCTCCCGGAGCAATAATCAAAACGTCAGAATCTAAAATTCTTTTTTCTGCCAACTTATTGGTTTTGGCGTTTTTCGGTTTAATAAAAACATCAACGATACGGCTTTTTTCTTGATAATTGGTGTCAATATTCTTCTCTCCCCACAAGATTTTTCCATTCTCATACATAACCCCAATCTCAACCTGCTCAAAAGTCACCGGCAAAACCTCGCCTTTTATTTTAAGAATAAAAGCGGCCGTTTTTAACACTTCTTGATAATTTTTACAATTTTTTTCTAAAGCTGACAAAAAAATATTGCCAAAGTTATGACCAGCCAAATCGCCTTTTTCAAAACGATATAAAAAAAGTTTGCGCCAAAGAAGAGAAGCCTCTGATAAAGCCAAAAGACATTGACGAAGATCACCAGGAGGCAAAACTTTAAGTTGATCACGAAGACGACCGGTTGATCCACCAGAATCCATCATGGTTACCACCACTCCCAAATCAAGGAGATATTTTTTTAAACCACTCAAAACGACATAAGTACCCGTTCCCCCACCAAATACTGTTATTTTTTTCATAGTAAATTATCTTCTAACTTATTATCGAAGAAAAATTTATTATCCGCAATATCCTCTTTTACTATTTGCCCTGGTCCAATAAAAGTCTTTTTGCCAATTTTTACTCCTGGAAGAACCATTGCGTTGACACCAACTTTACTTCTTTCACCAATGATTGCTCCTAGTTTTAAAAAATAAGTGGTAATTTTTTCTTTCAAAACTTTTGACCGTATCGGCTGCCCATCAAAGCGAAAATTGGCCAAAACCGCCCCGGCCCCCATCAAAACATTATCAGCAATAACCGAATCCCCCACATAGTTGCGGTGCAAAAACACTTTATTTCCTAAATAAGATCGGGTGACTTCAGAATAACCACCAATTAAACAATCTTTGCCAATATGACTTTTATTTACTAAAGCAAAATCCGCAATTACCGAATTTTCACCAACAAAAGTTGGCCCCACCACCTTCGCATAATCTCCTACTTTTACCCCCTTTGAAAAATAAACTGGTCCCACAATCGTTGCCTTTTTTGATATTGAAACATTTTTCCCAAAATAATCTTTTTTAATCGTTTCTAAAAAATGATTCATTAAAGTCAAAACATGCCAGGGATATTTTAAGGAATAGAAATCTTTTTGATAACAAAAAACAGCGGTTTTTTTTGACTCTTTAATCATAAAATTTAATCCTTGCTCATATAAGCAGTCTTCTTTAATTTTATTTTTAAGCTTAAGAATTTTTTCTAAAAAAACATTCAAGTCAAAAAAATAATCAACGACCAATTTGTAAAATGATGATGGTAGAATTTTTGGCTTCTCTAATATTTCTATCAATCGACCACTATCATCAAATTTTAAATAACCACCAGGAAAATTATCTTTCATCTCTTTGGCAGTAATAACAATCTCATTAGAAGCTTCAACTTTTCTTATAAAAGCCGGCAGAAAAGAAAAATCCAATAAATCACTACCATTAATAATTAGCGCATCATTGTTTCTAATAATATTTTTTGCGGCTAAGACTGCTCCCGCCATTCCTAAATCAATTTCTTTTTGGCTAATAACTAACACTTTTTTTTCAATATTTTTTTTCAATTGTTCTTCGATATTAGGGTGAGAAACAACAATTATCTTGGAAGCATAAGAAAAAACTTGATCGATAATATAATTAATCAACGATTTTCCTAAAAAAGGAAAAACTACTTTATTAGTTAAAGGCCAAAAACGAGTGCTATCTCCACCAGCAAGAATGAGAATATTTTTTAATTTTCTCATATTTTTTAAATTTCTTTAATTTCACCTCCTAAAGATTTTACCTTTTCAATAAAATTTTCATATCCTCTTTTTAAAATGGAGGCGCCATTAATCACCGACTCGCCTTTAACCAAAAGAGCAGCCACCGCTAAACTTGCTCCTGCTCTTAAATCAAAAACATTAACTACTGCATTATGAAACTTTACTGGACCATAGACACAAATTGCCTGTTGATAATTTTTATCTTTTTCATAATTAAAAAAGTAATAATCTTCTGGATCGTCAACGGATAGATTTAAAAATTCAATTTTTGCGCCAAATTTACGAAGCTCAGAAACATAAGAAAAACGATTCTCAAAAACTCGCTCAACAATGATTGATTCGCCTTTTGCCTGAGTCATTAGTACCGTCCAATTTGGCTGCCAATCAGTCATAAAACCTGGATGAGGCGAAGTTTCAATATTGGTTGATTTTAAAATCGGTCCATAAGGATGATAAATAAAACTATCACCCTCTTTTAATACGGAAACACCGGCTTCTTTTAATTTTTGGTGAAAAGCAAAAAGACTGTCTTCGTCAATCGGTTTAATTTTTATCTTGCCAAAACTAGCAATCACTAAACTGATAAAAGTAACTGCTTCATTGCGGTCAGAAATTACTTTAAAAGGCTTAAGAAAATTTAATTTTTTTACTCCTTCAATTTCAATCTTATATTTTTGCCGTTTTATCTTAGCACCGCTTTGATTTAAAAACTCAATTAAATTATCTATTTCTGGCTCTAAAGCACAGTTTTCCAATACTACTTTATCTTTACAAAAGACAGAAAGCATAATTAAAAGTTCAGTACCGGTATGAGTTGGTTTTTTAAATCGATAAAAACCAGAAGGTTTCTTTTTTAAAACTGCATGATAATAACCGGTGTCTGAGGAATAAGTAACTTCTACCCCCAACGCCTTCATCCCTTCAATGACTCGATCAATAGGACGGGCACCGATTCGACAACCGCCAGGATTGGGAATAAAACATTCACCAAACTTGTAAAGAAGAGGGGCAAAAAGCATAAAAGAAACTCGAATCTTTGAGGCGTGAAGCATGTCAACTTTATTTACCTTTAAATTAGAAGCATCGATTTCTAAAGTATTTTTTTCGATAAATTTTGCTTTTGCGCCAAGTTGTTCAATTAAATGAATTAACTCTTTTACATCTTTAATTTGGGGAATATTTTCTAAAATAACTTTTTTATTATCAAATAAAAGGGAAGCAATTATTAACTTTAAAGCCGCATTTTTTGCTCCTGATAAGGTAATTTCTCCTTTTAATTTTTTTCCGCCATTTACAATAAACGCATCTTCCATAGAGATAGTATATAAAAAATTAATCTAATTAGCCTAATTGACCTAAATTTCTAATTGAAAAAAACTTTTACACCAAGTTTACACAAATTTTACCCAATGTTTAGATCGCTTAAAACGCGGCTTACACTAATTTCAATCCTCCAATCTCCATTAATCTCTATCTATCTCTACCTATCTCTATTTATCTATATTTATCTCTTTTTATATCTTTATCACTTCCTCTTTTAACTCAATCCCAAACTTTTCTTTAACCTTTTTTTTAACCGTTTCCAAAAGTTTTTTCAAGTCTTCTTTTTTACCATTACCTTTATTGATGATAAAATTGGCATGGATTGGTGAAATATAAAAATCACCGATAGAAAAATTTTTTAAACCGGCTTTATCGATTAAATAACCCGAAGAAGTGGTGGGCAGTTTTTTTTCTAATTTTTCTTTTTCAGAAATGTTTTGAAAAAAACAACCCGAGCTAAAAACACCAAACGGTTGAGTTTTTTTCCGATAGACCAATGCTTCTTGGGCTCTTTTTTTCACTAATTCTCTTTTTTCTTTTTTTAATTTAAAAATCACCTCTACCAAAATTTCTTTTGTTTTTTGAAGAATAGAATAGTCATAGGCAAATTGAAAATAATAACGATCAACTTCTTTTAAACCTCCTTGATTATCAATTAAAAATGCTTTTTCTAAATAATCACCAACATAAGTCAAAGGCTTAGTCCATTTGGAATTCATATAAATGGCGCCCCCAACTGTCCCTGGTAGTCCATAATGATACTCTAAACCACTCCAACCATTTTTAATCGACTCGTTAATAAGAAAAGCCATGGGCAATCCAGAAGAAGCTTTTACATAAACATAACTTTTATCCTCAAATAACTTTTCTAAACTCACATAACTGTTTTTAATAACGAGTTTATCAATTTTTTTACTTAAAAAAACCAAATTACTCCCCCCGCCAATAATTAAAATTGGTAGTTGAAAAAATAAAGAGTATTTTTTTATGTTGACTAAATCTTCTTTTTCTTTTGCCTCAAAAAAATAAGAAGTAACAGCCTCGGTTTTTAAAGTATTGTAAGGTTTTAAATTTTTATTTTTTTCTATTTTTAAAAAAAGAAATTTAAATTTTTTGTAGATATCACCTGCTCCCATAATTAAAATAACATTTTTATTTTTTGTCTCTTTTAATAAAACATTAACTATGTCTTTTTCATCGATATAAAAAAGATTCTTTGTTCGACCAATTATATCTTTTGAAGAAATATTAAAATTTTTTGGATTTTCTCGAGCTGATGGAAAAATCGGCAAAATATAACCCCTATCAGCAATCTTTAATGATAAATTAAAATCCTTAAGTAAACTGAAAGTCCTAGAAAAAGTATGGGGTTGAAAAAAAACAATAATCTTTCTTTTGGGAAATCTTTTTTTTGCCGCTTCAATGGTTGCTTTAATTTCTTTAGGATGATGGGCATAATCATCAAAAAATAAGCTTTTTTTTACCTTTCCTAAAAACTCAAACCGTCTTTTTGCTCCAGTAAAATCTTTAATCGCCTTTTTAATCTTTTCCACTTCTATCCCTCTACTTACTAAAAAAGCAATTACAGCTGTGGCATTTTTTATATTATGCTCACCTGCTAAAAAAATACTAAAGCGACCTAAATTTTTATCTTGAAAAAATAAAGTAAAGCGTGTTTTTGTTTCAAAAAAAGTAGGATCATAAATTTGAAAATCAGCGTTTTTAGAAAATCCATAAGTAATAATTTTTTTTTCGTGGTCTACTTTTTCTAATTTTTTTAAAATTTCTTTCGTGTTTTTGTCATCAACATTTAAAATTAAATTTCGATTAAGAAAAAAATTAAAAAAGGCTTCTTTGACTGAATCTAAATTTTTATAAACATCTGGATGATCATAATCAATATTTGTTTCAATAACAAAATCCGGATTTAATTTCAAAAACTTAGGGATAGTATCAAAGGGAGGACTTATCCCATACTCATCGGCCTCTATCACAAAATAATCTCCCTTTATAAAATCCGCTCCATCAAAATTATTAAAATAAGAAGAACCAACCAAGTAACTTGGTTTTAAATCTAAGTTTATTAAAGTGTAAGCCAAAAGAGAAGCGGTCGTTGTTTTTCCATGAGAACCACAAATCGCAATTTTATTTTTAAAGTCGCTCATAATTTCTCCCAAAATCTCCGCTTGCGAAGCAACACGAATTTTCCTTTTCTTAGCTTCAATCACTAAAGGGTTTCTTATTCCCTGATGAGCGGCTGAATAGATAACTAAATCTACATTGGAAAGTAAATTTTTTTCATCAAAACCAATCTGATAAGCAATTTGATATTTTTTTAAATTTTCCTCGGTAATAAATTGTTCCTCCACATCGGCCCCAAAAACATTTTTTCCCATTTTTTTTAAAATAATGGCTAAATTAGTCATCGCCACTCCCTTTATTCCAACAATAAAAACATTCTTTTCCTTAATCATAAAATTTTAATTTTTGAAAATAAAATTAAACATCTCCCCGTAATTTTTTTTATTATCGCGCCGGAAAGAAAAAAAACGGTTTTTATCACATTTAGTACAAAATGGAAAAAAATCGATATTTTTTTCGCTAACTCCCTCATTAAGAAGAAGTAAATAATTTAGCAACAATAAATTTAAAAATATCTTTCCCTGACGATAAGAAAAAATTTTATCAGAATAACAATCAAATTCCTGTTTAAACTGATAGTATCTTTCCTCATCAATATGATAACAACATTGTCCAATTGCCGGACCAAAACCAACAATTATTTTTTCTTTTTTTCCGCCAAGTTCCACCATTTTATCAACCATTTTTTTGACCATTCTTTTGATGCTTCCACGCCAGCCTTGATGAGAAATCCCAATTAATCCAGTTTCTTTTTCCACAAAAACAACTGGCAAACAATCAGCATTGCGGACTATCAATACCGTCTCTTTATCTTTTGTAATCACTCCATCGGTATCGCTAATTTTTTCTAAAATCGAATTCGTCTTTGAATTAAAAAAATTGATGTTAGTTGAGTGAATTTGCTCTAAAACAACAATTTTTTTGAAAGAAAACTTATTTTTTTGAAAAAAATCAAAAATAATATTAATTTTTCGCCCATCACCTAAAGCCTTGGTACTAAAACCACTAAAATAAAAATCATCATTAATCAAAGAAGAAAAAAATATTTTTAAATTATTATCGTATTTAATCATAGATTGATTAAATTAATCTAATTAAGCTAATTGATCTAATTTCTAATTGACAAAAACACTGTTACACTACTTTTTTATTTTTTTTAACCCAATTTCAACCGCTTGATATTCATCCCAAGGATACTCAGTTTTTCCACGACACAAACTTTTTTCATGAGCCTTACCAGTAAAAACAACCAGATCACCTTTTTTTGCCATTTTTAAAGCTTTCTCAATTGCTTTTTTTCGATCGATAATCACTTGATAATTTTTATTTTTAATTCCTGAAGCGATCTCTTGACAGATTTTATTTGGATCTTCAGTTCGATAATCCTCCTCAGTCAAAATGATAAAATCAGCAAAACGACTACTTATCTCACCCATCAATGGTCTTTTTGTATTGTCTCTTAAACCAGCCGAGCCAAAAACATGAATCAATCGGCCTTTATTTTTTAAGTATTTTTTTCTTATTTCTGGCAACAGCTTCAAAAAAGCATTTGGAGTATGAGCAAAATCAATAATCACTTTAAAATCTTTATCATAAACTAAGTCAAATCTTCCTTTGGGCAGCTTGAATGTTTTTATTGCTTTTAAGACTTCTTCACTTTTCAACCCTAAACTCAACGCAACCAGATAAGCAGCAGAAAAATTTTCTTGATTAAATTTTTCTAAGTTGGGAAAATTTTTCTTGATAATTGGTAATTTTTGGTACTCGATAATTTTTTTTCTTCCCTTAAGCATTTTTTTAACATAAAGATAAGAACGATCATCTTTATTAAAAAAAGCAACATCTGCCTTTTTTAAAAGTTTAACTTTTGTTTTTAAATAATCTTCATAACTCAAATGATAATCTAAATGCTCATGACTAACATTAGTTAAAACCCCAATTTTATAGTTTATCCCCCAAACTCGATTTTGATCTAAAGCATGGGAAGTCGTTTCTAAAATAAAGTATTCATCTTTATTGTTTACAGCTTCTTTTATTAACTTTTGAATTAACCAAGGATTGGGAGTCGTCACATGAAAACCAGTGTCGTATTCTTTTTCACCAATCTTTGCAAAAATGGTAGAAATATAAGAAACTTTTTTTCCACAACTTTTTAAGATATGGGCAATTAAGTGAGTAGTGGTTGTTTTTCCATCGGTGCCGGTAACTCCAATGACAGTTATTTTCTTACTGGAAAAACCATAAAAAACATTGGCTAAAAAGGCATTTGTTAGATGAAAAATATTTTTTAATTTTTGGATGAAAGTTTTAATTTTTTTCATAAAAAATATCAATTAAAGATTATCTGGTACGATATTATAATAAATTAAAAGTTCTTTGGCAATTTCAAAGAATAAAGGTGCTGCTGTTTCCGACCCCCAAGGAGAAGTTTTTGGTTGACGCAAAATAACCAAAGCCAAAAAGGGTGAAGGCGATGAAGAACTAAAACCAATAAATGACGCAATTGTTTTATTGGGATCATAATGACCTTTAATTGGTATTTGAGCTGTTCCTGTTTTTCCTCCTAAGGTATAACCTTTTGGTCTTGCCCACTTTACCTCACCTCCTTCAACCACTTCAATCAACATTTTTTTAATAATAGATGAGGAAATTTCATTAATTATCCTTCTTTCTACTTGTGGTTTAATAATTTTCTCTTTTCCATCTTGGTCTCGGATTTTAGCCACCACATAAGGCCGCAAAAGATAACCACCATTAATAATAGAAGCAAAAGCTCTAATCATTTGAATAGGGGTTACCGCTATTCCTTGACCAAATGTAACGGTAGCAAAATCAATTGGGTACCAACTATTTTTTGGTTTCAAATAACCAGCGGTCTCTCCTTGAAGGTCAATTCCGGTTAATTCACCAAACCCATATTTTTCTAAATAAGAATAAAGTTTATCTTTACCTAATTTTTCTCCTACATAAACCATTCCCACATTAGATGATTTTTGAAGAATCCTTGTCATTGAAATTTTTCCTTCATATTTATTATCCCAAGTTCTTATTGAATATTCGCCAATGGTAATCGGTCCAATTTCATTATAAAAATCATTTGGTTTTATTTTTTTCTCATTAAGAGCCGCCGCCATGATTAAAGGTTTAAAGACTGATCCTGGTTCATATAAGTCAGAGATAGCTGGATTTTTAAAATATTCTTCAGAAAATAAAAAATAATTTTTTGGATCATAATCAGGAAGACAAACCAAAGCCAAAATTGCCATCGAAAAAGGATCGGCAACAATCACACAACCGCTTTTGGCCTGATATCTTTCCATTCCTTTTTTTAACTTTTCTTTAATCATTCCTTGGATGTTTTTATCAATAGTTAAAATTAAATCCCGTCCGTTTTCGGGTTCAACCATTTCTTGTTTTCCAATTAAAATCGGCCGTCCTAACAAATCTTTTTCTGATTGAATAAATCCCGGTAACCCTGAAAGATCTTTATTATAATATCCCTCAATCCCAAAATAACCAATATCTTCTCCCTGATAATTTTTACCAACAAACCCCAAAAGATGAGCGGCCAACGAGGCTTCGGGATAATCTCTTTTTAACACATACTCAAATCCCAAACCACCGATTTTTAATTTCTCAATCTCTTCTTTTTTTTCTTTATTAACCATTGTCACGGCCACCCAATCTTTTTCTTTATTAAACTTTGAAGAAAGAGAAGCTTCATCCATCGAAAGAATAACCGAAATTTTTTTTATCATCTTATCCGGGTCGTCAATTTTTTTTGGCTCAAAATAAAGAAGATAACTATTGTTGTTTAAAACTAAAGGATTGGACAATCGATCAAAAATCCGTCCCCGTTCTGGCAAAATCTTCCTTTCAGCTAAGTAATCGAAAATTTTTGAAGAAGAATGATTTAAAATTTGCAATTGAAAAAGCCGCAAAAAAATAATCAAAAAAAGAAACAGAAATAAAATCAAAAAAAACCTAATTCTTGTAAGCATATTTTATTTCTTCAAGATAAACCGGTGATTCATTTTTAACAAAATTAAGTTGAGCAGCTAAAGAAGCTATTTTTTCATAAGAAGTTAATTGATAAATTTTTGTTTCTAAATCTAAATTTTCTTGACGAAGAAGATTAATTTTTTTATCATACATTTTAATCTCTTCCCCCAATTGAATATTAACCATAAAAATAAAAATATTGGCTAACAAAAGAAAAACTAAAAAAATTAAAAATATTTTTTTTATCATTTTAAAGTAAAAACTCTAAGCTTTGCTGATCGCTCAAATGTTTTTTTTGACAAACTAATAATTGGTTTTTTTGTCAAAAAATTAAGATCGTTTTCAAAAGCAAATTTTTTTACCACTCTATCTTCTAAAGAATGAAAAGTAATCACTAACAGTCTTCCATCTTGTTTTAAAATTTTTTTTGCTCCTTGTAATCCTTTTTTTAAGTTTTCTAACTCATCATTGACCAAAATCCTCAAACCCTGCCATATCTGTCGATATATTTTTTCGCTTTTTTGTTTTATTTTGTCATTAATAATGGAAACTAAATCGCCCACTTTTTCTATCGGCTTAAACTTTCTTCGTCTTACAATCTCATCAACTAGTGGTTTAAAATTGGTAACTTCTGTGTTTTTGGCAAAAATTTGGTAAAATTCTTCTTTAGAGCAATAATTAAGATAGTAAGCTGCACTCATCTTTATCTTTGTATTAATTCTTAAATCCAAAGGTTCATCTAATTTCTTAAACGAAAAACCCCGACCACTGTTTTTAATCTGTTCCATTGAAATGCCTAAATCAAACAAAACACCATCAACTGGATAAAAATTCTTTTCTTTAGCAACAGTCTCTATTTGGGCAAAATTTTTGTTAGCAAGAAAAAGATTTTTTTCTAAAAAACCTTGATACTTAATCCTTGCTTTTTGATATAAATCTTCATCCCACTCTATTCCCAAAACTTTCCCTCCCATTGCCAAAATTGCTTTACTATGTCCACCCAAAGCAAAAGTGGCATCAACATACAAACCCCCTTTTTTTACTCGCAAATAAGAAATTACTTCTTTTAATAAAACTGGTTGATGACTCATGACTGACTTTGATATTTCTTAATGTTTTTTTCAATCTCCTTTTTATATGTTTCCCAGTTATCTTTGGCCCAAATCTCAAAGTAGGTCCCCACTCCAATAAACACTGCCTCAGTCTTATTTACTAAATTGGCATACATCAATAAATTTCTGGGAATAACCACCCTTCCTTGATCATCCATTTCCAACAAAGCGGCCGATGAAAAAAGATGACGTTTTATCTCCATTTTCTTCATCTCCAAAACCGAAACTCCCATCAGTTCATAAGCACTTTTTTCCCAATCTTCATTTTTAAATCCGGAAAGACAAGGATCAAATCCTTTGGTCAAAGTAAAACTTTTTGTTTTTCCTAAAGCTTCTCTTATCTTTTTGGGAATAACCACTCTGCCACCAGCGGTAATATTCACCCCATATTCACCAAAAAATAGCATATATCACCATTTAACACCATATTAAACCATTTGTCAAGAGTTGAAGAAAGAGATATAATTAAAAACTATGAATAAAATCGTCAAAGTAACCAAGTCGTTAATTTTTTTCCAACAAAAAACAATTTTTTCTTCAGCCATCTTAATTGCAGCAACCATTATTGTCGCCCGTTTCTTTGGTTTTTTGCGATTTCGAGTTTTGGCTTCATATTTTCCTAAAGAACAATTAGATATCTTTTTTGCTTCTTTTCGTATCCCGGATATTATTTTTGAAATTCTAATTACAGGAGCACTAACTTCCTCTTTTATTCCTATTTTTATTAAATATAAAGACAACCCAAAAGAACTAAGAGAAAATATCTCGTCAATTATTAACCTTATTTTTCTTATCTTATTTTTAATAATTTTGACTCTTTTTCTTTTTCTTAAAAAAATTGTTTTGGTAATAACACCGGGATTTTCACCTCAAAAAGTAGACCAAATCACTTTTTTTTCCTCAATTCTTCTTTTTGGACAACTGCCTTTTTTGATTTTAGGCAACTTCTTAACCGGAATCGGTCAAGCCAATAAAATTTTTTTTCTTCCATCAATTGCTCCCATCTTTTATAATTTAGCCATAATCACAACCACTATTTTTTTACACCAACTTGGCCTTTTAGCCCCAGTTATGGGAGTAGTTTTTGGATCTTTGACTATTTTTTTAATCCAAATACCTTTACTTTTTTTTGATGGCTTTTTATACCAATTTGTTTTAAAAATAAACGCGGCGGTAAAAGAATTTTTTCAAATGGCTATTCCCAGAATTCTTACCGTAATCATCTCCCAAATTGATGCTACCATTGACCTAACCATTTCTACCTTTTTAAAAGCCGGATCATACACTGCCTTTTATCTTGCCCAACATCTTCAACTTCTGCCTGTTTCGGTAATTGGCATTGCCTTTGGACAAGCTTCTCTTCCTTATCTTTCTAACTTAGTAAAAGAAAAAAAAGAAATTGAACTTAAACAAATAGTTGAAGAAACGATTTTATGTCTTCTTTTTTTAAGTCTGCCATTTGCAATATTTTTCATTTTTGGAAGAACACCTCTTGTTCGTCTTTTTTTTGGAGGTGAAAAGTTTGATTGGGAAGCAACGGTGGTCACCGCCAAAACCCTTTCCTATTTTGCCTTAGGTTTACCTTTTCATACTTTATATTATTTTTTAACCCGTTGTTTTTATGCATTTTTAGACACCAAAACCCCATTTTTAATCGGGCTTTTTTCCATTATCGTCAACACTTTTTTAAGCGTTTTTTTTATTTTCTTTTTGAAACTACCTGTTTTTGCCTTGGCTCTTTCTTTTTCTCTGGCTATTACTTTAAACACTCTTTCTCTTTTTTTATTCCTTACCAAAAAAATAAAAAATATTAACTACTCCTATTTAATAGGCGAAACTTTAAAAATCTTTACTGCCACTCTCATTGCCAGTTTACCATCTTACCTTTTTTTAAAAGTGGCTGATCCTTGGATATTTAATACAAGGTATACCATTAATGTCTTTTTTCTTTTATTTTCAGTGGTATTAATTTATTTTTTTTGGTATCTTTTTTTTAGTTGGGTTTTGGATGTAAAACAACTTTATTTATTTACCAAACTTATAGGAAAAGCCAAAGAATATCAAAAAAAAATTATCGAGTTATTCAATCAATATGACTAGTGAAACAAAAAATCAAAAAGAAATTGCCATCAAAGCGATTCAAAAAAAATTACTCGGCAAAAAAATAACCTATAAAGAGATCTATGCAATTATGGATGAAATCGCTCATGAACGTTTATCGGACATTTTAACTACCTATTTTGTTGCTTCATCATTTAAAGAAGGATACTCAGAAGAAGAACTTTATTACTTTACCAAAGCAATGGTAGAAACGGGTAATCGGTTAAAATTTAAAGGGATTGTCGCCGACAAACACTCAGTTGGTGGAATTTCTGGAACAAGAACGACAATGATTGTTGTACCAATCGTTGCTGCTTATGGTTACAAAATCCCCAAAATCTCCTCCCGCGCCATTACCACTCCAGCCGGCACCGCTGATGTGATGGAGGGGATTGCAAATGTTGACTTTCAACCTCAGGAAATTGTCAATATTGTTGAAAAAGTAGGCGGCTGTATTGTTTGGAATGGTAAGTTAAATATTGCTCCGGCTGATGATGTGATTATAAGAGTGGAAGAGCCTTTGATGTTTGAATCATTTGATAAAATTATAATCTCAGTCATGTCAAAAAAAATTGCTGCTGGCACTACTCATTTGGTTTTAGATCTTCCTTATGGTAAAACCGCCAAAATTCACCGCCTTTCTGACGCTCAAAAGGTAGCAAAAAAATTTGAAATGTTAGCAAAAAAATTTAATATAAAAGTTGCTTTTGATATCAACGAAATGCTTGAACCGGCTGGTCGAGGAATTGGTCCGATTTTAGAAGCCCGTGATGTTTTATATGTTTTAGAACAACATATTGATCGACCATTACGACTTGAGGCAAAAGCGCTAAGACTAGCAGGGTTATTACTCGATCTTTGTTTTAAAGAAGAAAAAAAAGATTTAAATGGTGAAGAAGAGGCAAGAAAAATCCTAAAAAATGGCCTGGCGCTTAAAAAATTTCAAGAGATTGTTGCTGCTCAAGGAGGTGATAAAGAAATAAAAAGCAGTAAACTAAAACTCGCTAAATTTAAGAAAGATATTTTAGCTACAGTTTCTGGTAAAATTAAAGATATTAATAATTATAATCTTAATACCATCGCCAAAATCCTTGGAGCACCAAAAGATAAACAAGCGGGAATTTATTTGCATAAAAAACTTGACCATCCGGTAAAGAAAAATGAACCAATAATGACTTTTTATTCAAACGACCCTTATCTTTTAAAAGAAGCTGAAGTCACTATGGAAAATTTACCAATTTTTACCATTGAACATTAAAATGAAAAAAATATTAATAACCGGCATTCTTTCTTTATTGATTGTCACCTTCTTTTATCTTTTTTATAAACAAGGAATTAAGCCTGTTGATAAAAACAGTAAAGAAACAAAAATATTTGTCATCCAAAAGGGGGAAAGTTTAAAAAGCATCATCGACAATCTTTATCGACAAAATTTAATCCGCAATCGCCTGGCTTTTTATTTACTTATAAAAAAATTAGGCTTTGAAAAAAAAATTCAAGCTGGGGATTTTAGACTTTCACCATCAATGGATGCAGAAACCATTGCCAAAACTTTAACCAAAGGCACCCTGGATATTTGGGTAACGATTATCGAAGGCTTAAGAAAAGAAGAAATCGCCCAAATTATTAATCAAAATTTTTCCATTCCAGAAAGTGAGTTTTTAAAATACGCCAAAGAAGGCTATCTTTTTCCTGATACCTATCTTATCCCAAAAGAAGCCACTGCCGAAGCGATCATTAAAATTTTAGTCAACAATTTTTATCGCCGCTTTAACAAAAATCTTCAAGAAAAAGCTAAAAACAAAGGTTTAACCGAAGAGGAGGTAATAATTATTGCTTCTTTGGTTGAAAAAGAAGCAAAGTATGATGAAGATCGACAAAAAGTAGCCAGTATTATTTTGAAAAGAATGAAAAATGATTGGCCTTTACAGATTGATGCAACTATTCAATATGCCTTAGGCTATCAACCGCAAGAAAAATCTTGGTGGAAAAAATATTTAACTAAAAAGGACTTAGAAGTAGACTCCCCCTACAATACCTATAAAAACAAAGGTCTTCCGCCAACACCAATCTGTAATCCCGGTCTTGCTTCAATTAAAGCAGTAATTGACGCTTCCGAAAATACTCCTTATTGGTACTATCTTTCCGATAAAACCGGCCGGATGCACTACTCCAAAACCTTAGAAGAACATAATGAAAATATAAAAAAGTATCTTCAATAATTTTTCACCTTTCTCTTCCATTGTTCGATGATTTGGTTGTCGATAAGGTTTTAATGATAGATTTTAATTTTCATTCAAAACCTCTCATCCAACTTCAAAAACAAATTTCCAAAGCCACCTACCTCTTCAAAAATTATTATTATTTATATAAAGTTTCAAATATAAAACAACCCTAAGGGTTGAAATAAAATATCAAAAAAATTATATTCTCCCAAATACTTTTTTTCTCTTTTTTAACTTTTACCATCTTTTTTCGATCGTAAGAAGATGGTTTAGTGTAAAAAGATCCTTTCCTCAAAATCGAAGGGGTCAAAATAACAATTGAGTATCTCAGTCCTGATTTTTTTTAAATTAACTTTGCCGCTTTAAAACTAAAAAAATTATCTTTGGTAACAATCACATGATCAGTCACTTCTATCCCCAAAAGTTTTCCTGCCGCCACCAATTTTTGAGTCAACAAAACATCATCTTTTGATGGGGTGGGATCGCCCGAGGGATGATTATGTACTAAAATAATTGAAGCGGCCCGGCTTTTAATCGCCTCGGCAAAAACTTCGCGGGGATGAACTAAACTTTTGTTTAAAATCCCAATGGAAATTTCGGCTACCGAATACATTCTGGTATTTAAGGCAATTAAATAAAAATGCTCTTTTGAATGGTCGGTTAGTTTACTTCTTATTAAATTAAAAACTTTTTTTGGACTGTTTAAATCTTTGCTTTTATAAGAAGGTGGTTTTGTATAAATACGACGACCAAGTTCTAACGCAGCTTTAATTTGTGCTGCTTTGGCCAAACCAATACCTCGAATTGATTGAAGCTCCTCAAGACTGGCTTGGGCTATTTTTTCTAAACTGCCAAAAGTAGAAATAAGTTTTTTCGCCGTTAAAGCCACCGATTCGCCTGGCACTCCTTTTCCCAAAACTATCTGCAAAAGTTCCTCGGTTGAAAGAGCTTTTTCTCCAAAATTAACCAATCTTTCTCTTGGCCTTTCTTCTTTTGGCAAATCTTTAATGGTAAATTTTTTATCGGTTTTTTTATGGTCAACCATTATTAATATTTGCCTCATTAGAACTTTCTTTTCCCTCAATGGCTCTTTTTATTACTTCCCTTGGCTTTGATCCTTCAGCCGGCCCAACATAACCGGCGGCTTCTAACTGATCAAGAATTCTTGCTGCCCGGGCATAACCAATTTTGAATTTTCTTTGTAAAAAAGAGGCGGAAGCATAGTCTTGATGAATAATAAGATTAACCACCTCATCAAACAACGGATCTTTTTCCCCCTCATCAACGGCAGTTCCTCCGCCAGTCATCCTTCCACCTAAACTTACCTTTTGTTCAACCACTTCTGTGGTATAACAAACTGGGGGATTATTTAATTTGATAAACTCAACCAAATTTTGGACATCTTTTTCTGATATAAATGGCCCCTGAAGTCTTTTTGGTTTTGCTTGATCGGGCGGCAGATAAAGCATATCACCGCGCCCCAAAAGTTTTTCCGCGCCTGGCATATCAATAATCACCCGCGAGTCGATCATCGATGAAACATTAAAAGCAATCCTCGTTGGGATATTGGCCTTCATCAAACCAGTAATCACATCAACTGATGGTCTTTGGGTGGCCAAAACTAAGTGAATACCGGTTGCTCTTGCCATCTGAGCTATTCGCGTAATTAGATCCTCAGCTTCTCTTGCGGCAAAAATCATCAAATCAGCCAACTCATCGATAATAAACACAATATAAGGTTTTTTTTCAATATTGGGTAAAACATTATAAGACTCTAAATTTCTTACCTTTGCTTTAGCAAATTCTTTATAACGATTTTCCATCTCAGAAACTGTCCACTGCAATGCCGATATTATCTGTTTTGCCTCAACAATCACCTCTGATAAAAGATGAGGGATGCCATTATATAAAGTCAACTCCACTCTTTTTGGATCAACTAAGATTAACCGCAAATCTTCTGGTTTGGTTCGAAAAAGAAAGGTTGAGATCCAAGCATTTAGTAAAACTGATTTTCCCGAACCAGTAGCACCAGCAATCAATACGTGAGGCATCTTACTAATTGATGCCGCTTGAGGATTGCCAGAAACATCTAATCCCAAAGGCACCAGTAAATGATCTAAACTTTTACTAAAGACAGAAGAAGAAAGAAGATTTTTTAAAGAAACTATCTCCGGGCGAAGATTTGGAATCTCAATCCCAACCAACGAGCGACCAGGAATAGGCGCCTCAATTCTTACCGTACCCGTTGGCGCCGCCAACGATAAAGCCAGATCATTGGCTAAAGCAGTAATTTTGGAAAGTTTTGTTCCTTCGGCGATTTTTAAAGCATATTGAGTCACCGTTGGTCCAGGATTAATTTCTTCAACCCTGGCTCTTATCCCAAAGCTTTCTAAAGTTTTCTCAATCACATCGGCGTTTCTTGCCACATCGCCACGATCAGCCTCTTTTTGGGAGATATCAGAAAGTAAACTCAAAGGTGGAAAAACCCAACTTACTTTTTGAGAAGAAGAAAGTGGTTTAATCGTCAATGAATCTTCTTTTTTTTCTTTATCTTCCTTAATTTGATAAACATTTGCTTCCTCCACTTTATTTTTAACTGTCTCAAAAAGAGTTGGTTTTTTTTCTTCGATAAAATCTTTTGTTTCTTTAATTTTTGGTTTTTTAGCAAAAAAAGTTTTTGCCAGGTAATTTTTAATAAACAAAAATATTTGCTTACTTATTTGCCATCCTAAAATCAATAAAAAATCAACGGATGTATCAAAAAATAAAACCAACCCCATAATCAAAGTTATAAAAAGAATTAAAAAAGCGCCAAAAGAAGAAAAATCAATTCGCAAACTCTCAAAAATTGCCTTACCATATAATCCAGAATTAAAAAGACCAAGAAGGGAAAAAAAAATAAAAATAAGGCCAATGGTGATATTGGGTTTTATAATCTTTAACTTCTTACTGTTAAAAAAATGACTGGCGATAAAAAGAATAATTAAAGGGGTAAACAAAGCCAAACCACCAAATTTTTCAATCAAAAATTGATTAATTTGAAACAAAATTTTTCCTTCATTTTCTGAAGAAAAAATTTTTAAAAAAGAAAGACCCAAAATTGTTGCCGTCCCAATCAACAAAAAACCAAAAAGATTAAAAACTGTCTTATGATTAATTTTTAACTTTAAAAAGGGAAGTTTAAAAGATTTTCTTCTGGCCATAGTAAAAATAATTATAAACGAAAAAAAGAAGAAAAATCAATTATCTTAGAAGCTGAAGATTAATCCTTCCTTGATTATCGATTTGATAAACCCTTACTTTTACTTTTTGACCAATTTTAACAAAACGGGCGGGATTTTTCACAAAACCCATTCCCATCTGAGAAACGTGAACTAAACCTTCTTTTCCGGGAAAAAGTTCAACCAAAAAACCAAAAGGGAAAAGTTTTTTCACTTCACCAACAAAAACCTCACCCACGGTAACGTCGCGAACCATATTTTTGATTAATGAGGCAGCCTCTTCCACTTTTTCTTTATCTAACCCGCTAATATTAACCTTTCCCTCATCATCAATAGTAATATCAACCGCAGTTTTCGCAATAAGACTTCTTATAGTTTTACCTCCAGGACCAATAATATCACCAATTTTATCTTCAGGGGGAGTGATCACCACCACTTTTGGCGCATATTTTGAAAGTTCTTTTCGAGGATAAGGAATAGTTTTTTCAATCACCTCTAAAATTTTTAATCTGGCTAATCGGGCTTTTTCCAAAGTCTCAGCAATCATTTTATCAGTCAAACCGTTGTTTTTAACATCAAGTTGAATCGCGGTAATTCCCTTTCTTGTCCCAGCAATTTTAAAATCCATCTCTCCCGCAAAATCTTCAACCCCCATAATATCGGTTAAAATCACATAGTCGTCATCAGAAAAAGAAACAAGCCCCATCGCCACCCCGGCAACCGGCGCTTTAATCGGAACTCCCGCATCCATTAGAGCCAAAGTTGAACCACAAACCGAGGCCATTGAGGTTGAACCATTGGAAGACAAAACCTCAGAAACGACTCTGATCGTATAGGGAAAATCTTTTTCTGATGGCAAAACTGGTTCCAATGCTTTTTCGGCTAAAGCTCCATGACCAATTTCTCGTCTTGAGGGAAACCCCAACCGACCAATCTCTCCCACCGAATATGGTGGCATATAATAATGATGAATATATCTTTTTGCCTCCTCACCTTCCGGGCTTTCAATCAATTGTTCAAGTAATGGAGAACCTAAAGTTACCACCGACAATACTTGAGTTTCTCCCCGCTGAAAAAGACCAGAACCATGAGTTCGCGGCAAAACTGAAACCTCCGCCGAAAGAGGTCGAATATCATCCGGTTCTCTTCCATCAATTCTTTTTCTTTCTTTTAAAATTTTTTGCCGAATACTTTCTTTAGTTAGATAATCAATTGTTTTGAGTATCTGATTTTTATCAAACTCATCTTTATATTTTTCCAAA
>Ga0308421_1000218_pt1 | contig 35405 bp, 38 predicted proteins | sample HotsprSampleMS60_FD_203673 | JGI IMG/M metagenome (GOLD analysis project Ga0308421, IMG submission 203673) | Hot spring phototrophic mat microbial communities from Mushroom Spring, Yellowstone National Park, Wyoming, United States - 20090730_MS60 ...
CGAGTGCCCTGCACAGCTCGTAGGTATCGTCCATCCAAGTTTCCCAGTCCATAAGTTCACCTCCCGCGAAGATTCCGCAACGGGCTGTGCTGCTGGTGGGCGCGTTTCAGGTCGGTTTCCACCAGCGACAGGTATTGGCGCAGTACCGTGTAGTCAGAGTGCCCCATAAGTTGGCGCAGGTGTTCGAGGTCGATTCCGCTGCGCAGGCTCCAAGTGGCGAAGGTTCGCCGAAAGGCGTGCGCCCCCAAATGCTTGGGCAGCCTCGCCCGCTTGCCTATCTTCTGAATCACTTCCAGCAGCCCGTGCAGCGTCAGTGCGCCGTTCCTGCCCCACCACAGGGGCGCGTCGCCTGTGGGCGCGAAGGGGCAGGCGTTCAGGTATCGCCGAATGGCAAGGCGCACCTCATGCGACAGAAAGACCACGCGCTGCTTCCCGCCCTTGCCTCGAATCAGCACAGTTTCGCACTGGGCGTCGGCGACGGTCAGCTTGTGCGCCTCGTGTATCCGCAGTCCCGTGTCCAGCAGCAGCAGGATTAGTGCCCTATCGCGAAGGCGCGTCCATTCCTTGCCCTCGCACGCCTGCAGAATCTGCTCTACCTCGTGAGGGGTCAGGGCAGGCTTCAGCGTCGGTTGCAGTTTCGGTTTCTCCACGCTCGCGAAGGGGTTATTGGTGGTGAGACTCTCCCGCAAGCACCAGTTCCAGAAAGTGCGGGGCTTGCGGTAGTCATTATGCAGTTGGGCGTTGCTTATGCCGTGCTGCTGGCGGTAGATGAGCCACTTGCGGATATGGGTCGGCTGCACGGCGTCAAGGTCGGTCAGGTTCAGCTGCTCGCGAAGGAACCTCACGAATTGCCCCACTTCAGAGGCGTAGCCCGTCAGACTCTTGGGCGATAGCCCTCGCGCCTGCATACTCTCCAGCCACAGGTGGAAGGCGTCCTCTAACTCGCTGATACCCTGAACAGTGAACAGGCGAATTTCGCCCGAATGGAAGGTCTGCATACCGTTCTCCTGTTGGGGCGCGTGTGCGGGGTTCACAATCGGCGGTAGGGGTGTGTCGGCGTTGCGCAAGGTGTCGCGCTTGGAGCCGGCGGGGGGATTCGAACCCCCGACCTTCCACTTACAAGGCGGTTGCTCTACCACTGAGCTACGCCGGCATCCGACCGAATTATACCCGCACCTCTGCAAAAAATCGCGCGCCTGCCGATAATCACGGCAGGAGGGAACGATGCAGGTCTCGCTCAAGACAACCGCCAAGAAACACAAGGCGACGCTGAATGGCGAAATCGGGTTCGCTGAGGTGGCGATGCTTCACGAGACCGCCCAGCAAATCACACGGAACCCGAAGGAGACCCAGATTGACTGGAGCAACCTGACCGCCATCCACTACGCGGGCGTGCAGGTGCTGTTCGCCCTGCGCAAGTCGCTCGAAGAGCAGGGCTACAAGGTGCAGTTCACCGAGCCGAACCCTCAGCTCTATCAGCAACTCCACACTTTCGGCGTATGGGATGCCCTCATCCAATCCTAACATCTAAGGAGCGCGACGATGGACAGCTTGATGCAACTGTTTTACGACGAGGCGAACGAGATGGTCGAGGGCATGGAGCAGGTGCTGCTTGCTCTCGAATCGGGCGAGCCTGACCCCGAGACGGTCAACGCGCTGTTCCGCTATGCCCACTCATTCAAGGGCAACAGCGCGGCGATGGGCTTCACGCACCTAAGCAAGTTCACGCACGGGCTGGAAAGCGCGATGGAGGTGTTGCGCAAGGAGCAGCGCACGCTAACTCCCGAACTGGCGACGCTGCTGCTGCAGGCGGTGGATATGATTCGCACGCTGCTGGAGCGCACGCGCACGGAAGGCGATGTGGGCGACCCGACCTGCGAGCCGCTGCTGCAGCAAATCAACGCGGTCATCAACGGCGAGACGCCGCAACCTACTGCTGTTCCAAGCGCGTCCGCCCCAGCGACGCCCGCCGAACCGCCTGACGTGCAAAGCGCACCCCAGTACCGCATTACCTATCAGCCCGCTCCAACCCTTAGCGCGGAACACGACCCGCTGCAACTGCTGAGTGAACTGCGGGACTACGGACAGGTGCTTGAGTGCCGATTCCGCGAGCAAATCCCGCCGCTGGAGCAGCTCAAGACCGACGCCTGCTACGGTAGCTGGGAGCTTCTGTACGAGACGGCGTTTGAGCCTGCAATTGTGCGCGCGCTGCTGGAACTGGTCGCCGAAGGCGCGGAGGTGCGCATTGAGCCTCTGAACGCTCCGTCCTCGACCGAGACGGTGCAGCCCACCGCTACCGAGACCGTCGTCGCTGCGCCCCAGCCAAGCGTCGCGACGCCTGCGCCGACGGAGACGCCCGCCGCCACAGCAGCGACCGCCGCCGTGAACACCGCCGCCAGCAAAGGCGAGGCGCAGAGCATCCGCGTCTCCACCGAGAAGATCGACGCGCTGATGAACCTCGTGAGCGAAATCGTGATTGCGCAATCGATGCTCTCCAGTGCGCAGACTGCCGACACCGACGAGCGCACCCGCGCCGCCATCACCCAGATGGAGCGCCATGTGCGCGAACTGCACGAGCGCGTGATGGCAATCCGCCTGCTGCCCGTGAGCTACCTGTTCAACCGATTCCCGCGCATGGTACGCGACACCGCCGCCAAACTCGGCAAAAAGGTCAACCTCGAAGTGGAAGGCGAGGAGACCGAACTCGACCGCACGCTGCTGGAAGCGCTCAGCGACCCGCTGACGCACCTGATTCGAAACGCCATCGATCACGGCATCGAGCCGCCCGACGAGCGACGCCAAAACGGCAAGCCCGAAACAGGCACCATCAAGCTCAGCGCGTACCAGTCCGAAGGGCGCATCTATATCGAGGTGCGCGACGACGGGCGCGGCATCAACACCGAGCGCGTGCGCCAAAAGGCCATCCAACTCGGCTGGATCACCGAAAACGACCACCCCTCTGAAGAGACCTTGTACGACTTCCTGTTCCAGCCAGGCTTTTCGACGGCACAGCAGGTGAGCGACCTATCGGGACGCGGCGTCGGAATGGATGTCGTCAAGCGCAATGTGGAAAGCCTTGGCGGGAGCATCAGCGTGCAGTCCAAGCGGGGCGAAGGTACACGCTTCCTGCTGCGCGTGCCGCTGACGCTGGCGATTATGGACGGGCTGGGACTGACCGTCGCCGAGGAGCATTACATCGTACCGCTGACCGCCGTCGTGGAAGCGTTCCAGTACGAGAGCCTGCAACACACCGCGCTGTTCGACCAGTACGAGATGGTGAATGTACGCGGCGAGTTCATCCCACTGGTGCGCCTGCGCCAGTTCGTCGGACTGCCCGAAACCGACCACGACGGGCTAATCGTCGTGCTGGAGCAGGAAGGCGAGCAAATTGCACTGCTCATCGACGGCATCGCGGGACAGCAGCAGGTGGTGCTGAAGAGTTTGGAGGAGAACTTCGTCCGCGTACAGGGGTTTGCGGGCGCAACGATTTTGGGCGATGGGCGCGTCGCGCTGATTCTGGATGTGTCCGACCTCATCCGACGCGGACGCCAATCCGCCGAACGGTACGCTGCCGTCGCCTAAACATGCGAAGGAGGACTATGCTATGGCAACAATCACACAACCGACCGAAACGAAAACGACTACAGAGATGAACACCGATAAGTACTTGGTGTTCCAAATCGGCAACGAGACCTACGGCGTGCCGCTGCTGCAGGTGCAGGAGATTCGCACCTACACGCCTGCCACGCGCGTGCCGAACGCCCCCGACTATGTGCTGGGTGTGATTAACCTGCGCGGCAACATCATCGCCGTAATCGACGCCCGCACCCGCTTCGGGCTGCCGCCCCTGCCCGAAGACGAGTCCACTGTGGTCGTAGTTGCACAGGTGAACGACAAAATCTTCGGGCTGCGCCTCGACTCCGTCTCCGATGTGATGGACATTCCACTGGAGCAGGTACAGCCGACGCCACCGATTGCCTCTGAAGCGACCCAGCGGTTTCTTAACGGCGTGGTGCAGGTTGGCGAGCGCGTTGTTATCTTGCTTAATTTGCGCGAGATTTTCGACATCGACGCTCTATCGCAGATCGCTGCGTAGCACTCGTGGTGCAGGTGGCAGCGCGCGCCCCCTAGCAAAGGGCGCTCTCACGGAGTGCGGGGTGTTCGCGCCTGCAAGAATCCTCGTCTCCTGCTCCTTTCCTGTTAGAGAGGGAAGGAGCAGAGACGACGGATCAGCCGCCTCCGCGCCTACTGGTGGATATGAGCGACACGGTGCGTCTGTCCAGCCGCGCCCGCGCGGCGACAGGTATACTTGCGCCGATGAGAATTGCACACCTAAGCGATGTGCATCTAGGCTATCGAGCGTACAGCCGAACGAACGAGCATGGCATGAACCAGCGCGAGTACGATGTGCTGCTGGCGTTTCGACGCGCCCTGCACGCAATCCGCGATGCCGAACCAGATCTGGTGCTTATCACAGGCGACCTGTTCCACTCGGTGCGTCCCCCTAACAGCAGCCTCATCAACGCTTACAACTTCCTCTCTAAGCTGCAGCAGGCGCGTCGTGGGGCGCCCCTGATTATCATTGCAGGCAACCACGAGACACCGCGCATCGTCGGCAGCGGATGTATCCTCGCACTCCTAACACATCTTCCTGGCGTACAGGTTGTCTACGACCAAATTCAGATGCTGGAGATCGCGTCGCTGAAGGTGAGCGTACTCTGTATTCCTGCCCGCGGTGTCTACGAGTTGGAACGGAGCCTCCTGCAGCCCAATCCGCACACCCGCTGGAACCTCATACTGCTACACGGACTGTTGGAAGGCGTTGCGCCCCTTGCCTTAGAGCGACCGATTGACTGTCAAAAAGTTGTGCGCGACGAGTGGGACTACATCGCGCTGGGGGACTGGCATCTCTACACGCAGATTGCACCAAACGCGCTCTATTCTGGTGCGACCGAGTTTACCAGCACCAACATCTGGGAAGAATCGGGCAAGCCAAAAGGCTGGATTCTGTACGACGCCAGTACGCGCACGCATGAGTTCCATCCAGTTCACACGCGTGCGGTGTTCGACCTACTGCCCATCGACGCTGCCGAGCTGAGTGCCGCCGAACTAAACGCAGCCATTGAGGCGCGCGCGGACGCGCTGGGCGAGTCGTTATCAGGAGCGATTGTGCGGCAGCGTGTGTGGAACCTACACCCAGACCTGCGCCGCCAGATCGACGGCGAACTGCTACGCGAACTCAAAGCGCGCGCCCTGCACTACTTTTTAGATCTGCGCACACTGCGCCCAAGCGGACACGCCCGCCCCCACGATTCAGACGCCGCTGGCGAGCACCGACTCACCCTTGTCGACGAATGGCAACTCTTCGCGCAAAGCTACGAACTTCCTGCGGACATTGACCGCGCAGCGTTTATCGAACTGGGCACACGCTACCTGCAGGCAGTAAATTCGCCAGATCGCTCGTCGATGGTTCAATAACTCAGGCGACACGCGCGACTTGCGCCCTCACTCGTCAAGTGGCAGCGACGCCAAGAGCCCATCTCGTTTCGCGTGCTATTCGGCGTGCTTGAGCGCCTCGTCAAGAGTATGCCATCCGAGAGTCGCGCATTTGACGCGCACGGGGAAATAGCGCACCCCAGCAAGCGCAGCAATATCGCCCAGCGCCTCTATGTCGCCCTCCGTTTCGCCTTTGACGAGCGCGAGCACCTGTTGGATGAGCGCACGCGCTTGCTCTACGGTCTTGCCCTGCACAGCCTCTGTGAGCATCGATGCAGACGCTTGACTAATGGAGCAGCCACGCCCGCGAAAGCGAATCTCCTGAATGCGCCCATCCTGCACACGCAGATCTAAGATGATTTCGTCGCCGCAGGAAGGGTTGAACCCCTCCTGCGTGATTTTGGGCGGCTCCAGTTCGCCTCTACCACGCGGGTGGCGATAATGGTCTAAGATAATCTCCTGATAGAGTTCGTTGAGTGTGGTCATTTTAAGGCTCCCGTTATGTGCGTGCCAGTCCGAATAGGCGGCGTACTGCGTGCAGGGCGTCGATCAGCGCGTCGATGTGATGCGTGTCGTTATAGATTGCGAGGCTGGCGCGTGCCGTAGCCCCCCCCAGCCGTTCGCCCAACGGGTGCGCACAGTGCAGTCCTGACCGAATTGCCACCTCGTGTGTGTCTAGCACGGTCGCAATGTCATGTGGGTGAATCTCGCCCAAGGTGAAGGCAAAGATACCTGCACGGTCGGGAAGCGGCCCGTACAGGCGCAGGTCGGGCACTTCCTGCAGGCGTCGAAGCGCGTACTGGGTAAGTTTGTGTTCATGCTGTTCGAGGGTGTCGCGTCCAATCCCGTCGATAAAGTCCAACGCAGCGTGTAGCCCAATTGCTTCGCCGATGGGCGGCGTGCCTGCTTCGAATTTAGCGGGCGGTTCTGCCCACACGAGGCGCTCCCAGCGCACAGTTTGTACCATTCCGCCGCCGACATGGTAGGGCGGCATTGTCTCCAGCCACGCCCGCTTGGCATACAGCACGCCGATTCCCGTCGGTCCGTAAGCCTTGTGTCCTGAGAAAGCAAGGAAGTCGCAGTCGATGGCTTGCACATCGAGAGGCATATGGGCAACGCTCTGCGCGGCGTCCACTAGGCACAACGCGCCTGCGGCGTGCGCCCGCTGGCAAATCTCGTCGACAGGATTCACCGTGCCCAACACATTCGAGACATGGGAAACAGCCACCAAGCGCGTGCGTTCAGTGAGCAGGCGATCTAAGTCTGCTAAGTCCAACCTGCCGTCATCGGTAATGCGCCACACTTTTAGGCGTGCCCCTCGCTTTTCGGCAAGGCGCACCCACGGCAACAGGTTGGCGTGATGCTCCATCTCGGTGACGATGATTTCGTCACCTGTCTGGACGAAGGTCTCGCCCCAGCTGCTGGCGACGAGGTTGATGGCTTCGGTAGTGCCGCGCGTGAAGACGATTTCGGCAGGCTCAGTTGCGTTGAGGAACTGCGCCACGCGCGTACGCGCCGCTTCGTACATCTCAGACGCCCGCGCGCCTGCCCCATGCCCCCCCCGATGCACATTCGCATTGTGGTGCGCCCAGAAGTTGCTCACCGCCTCAATCACGGCGTAGGGTTTCTGCGTGGTCGCCGCGTTATCCAGATAGATCACGCTCCGCATCTCAGGATGCGGCTGAAAAAACGGAAACTGCTTGCGAATCTCGTCTGCGTTCAACCGATAGGTCGCCGTCATATGCATCGCCTCCCAAAGATTACTCCATGTAGACCCATAAGAAACCGTCCTCCTCCTTGACCCGAAATGCTTTGATGGGACGCACAGCGGGCAGCCCGCGCGCCTGACCTGTGTAGGGGTCGAACTTTGCCCCGTGATGCGGGCACTCCAGCAGGTCGCGGTGGATACGCCCTGACACGCCTTCCGCCTCCGAGAGCGGCAACTTCTGGTGCGAGCACTGGTCAGCCACCGCAAAGTAGCCTCTGGAAGCGCGCCCTATCAGCACGCGCTGCCCGTTCAATTCGACAGTCCGAAACTCGTTTTCTGACAGCCCCGTAGGAATCGCCTTCAGCCACATCGTTGGCTCCTGTATTTAGCGTGGCTAAATTATACCCGATGCGTGCGTTTTCGCTATCGCGACGCCCGCTACTGGCGAGATGCAAGCACGCACGGCATGCGCCCTGCTTGACTCAAGGCGCAAGCCCCTCGCGTCTCCACGAGCCGTCGGGCAGGCGCGTGAACCGAAGCCGATTGTGCAAACGGTTTCGGCGACCTTGCCAGAATTCGATGGTGTCGGGCACAAGCTTATAGCCCTTCCAGTAGGGTGGGCGCGGCACAGGGCGTCCTTCGTACTCGTGCTCAACTGCCGTCGCGCGCTGCTCCAGCCATTCGCGGCTCGGAATCGGCTCGCTCTGAGGCGAGACCCACGCTGCCAGTTGATGCCCACGCGGGCGACGCGCGAAGTAGGCGTCCGCCGTTGCATCGCTGACCTGCTCAACCCGTCCGCGTAGCCGAATCTGTCGCTCCAACACACCCCACCAAAACACCAGCGTCGCATACGGATGATGTGCCATCTGTTTGCCCTTTGCGCTGTTGCTGTTCGTGTAAAACACCAGCCCGTTATCATCCAAGCCACGTAGTAGCACGAACCGCGCGTCAGGATTGCCATGGGCGTCCACCGTCGCCAAGCACATTGCGTTCGGCTCAATAATGTTCGCCTCCAGTGCCTCTTCTAGCCAGCGGCGCAGCAGCAGGAACGGATTATCACCCGCCTGTTCTTCGGTCAACTCATCTCGCTCATAGCTCTTGCGAATGTCTTCGATCATGACAGTGCCCCACACGAATTGCCGAATAGATCTTACCCCACATATGCAAGGTTCCAAGGCGCCATCGGCAGGAGTCGGGCGATCCCGCGCCGAACCCTCATGCTATGTGCAGACAACGGAGGCAGGAGAATCCCTACGCGCCATTTCGGATAGGCGTGCAGAGCTACTCGATGCGCAAAATGGGGCTGGAGGCAATGCTGGAGTCGACACGCGCGCTGGGACTGCAAGCCGTCGAGGCGTTTATGGCGCATCTACCGTACTTTAGCCCGCGGGAGCAGTGGGAACGCTTTAGAGGCACCATCGTCCAGTCGGGCGTGGAGGTGCTGGCATATGGCGTGGTAAGCTTTGGTGCGGACGAGAAGACGGCTCGCACCATCTTCGAGTTTGCCCAAGCGCTGGGCATCCCTGTGATAACCGCCGACCCTGCACCTGAAAGCTTTACCTACTTAGCCCGCCTATGTCAGGAGTATCGCGTCTATGTTGCCATCCACAATCATGGACCTCACACGCGCTACGACACGATCCGCACAGTGCAAGATGCGCTACGCGGGCAACCAGAATGGATTGGCGCGTGCGTCGACACTGCGCACTTCCTGCGTTCAGGAGAGGATCCTGTGCAAGCAGTGCGACGATTTGGTAAGCGTGTTTACGCCGTGCATGTGAAGGATGTCAAAGACCGCACGCGCTACACGCTACTGGGCGAGGGAGATTTAGACTTAGTGGGCTTTCTACGCACGCTTCAGCGCATCGGGTTCAAGGGCTGCCTTGCGCTGGAATATGAGGAGACCCCCGACGATCCGTTGCCTGCCCTGCGCGCGTGCTTGCAAGCTGTTCAACGCGCACTGCAGCAGCGGTGAGGGACAGTGCTGTCAACTTGGGAGGGCGCGTGTCGCAATGCGCGCTGAATCGGTTCCGCTGGAACAGCTGTGGTACTCGTCGCCGCCGCGATGGTTGCGGGGACTGGCGTGGCTGTACACCCTTGGCTGGCGGGCGTATGCAGGAATCTATCAGTGGGGGCTCCAGCAGCGTGCGCAGATGCCTGTCCCTGTGATTGGGATCGGCTCGCTGTGGGCGGGCGGAGTGAGCAAGACTCCCGTCACGATTGCAACTGTACGCTTGCTGCAAGAGACAGGTGTGCGTGTTGCGGTGCTGACGCACGGCTACGGGGGCAGTTGCTACCGCACAGGCACGCTGATAGACCCTGCACAGGATCCAGACCCTGCGGAAGTTGGCGACGAGGCAGCGGAGATGCGCCTCGCTCTGCCAGATACGCCGATTGCGGTCGGTAAGTGGCGCGTGCGGATGGCGCAGGCTGCCCTCAACCGCTGGTCGCCCGACGCGCTGGTGCTGGATGACGGCTTCCAGCACCTGTCGTTAGCGCGCACACTGGATTTGGTGTTGCTGCCTGCCGACTCGCCGCTGGGCAACGGCTACTGCCTGCCTGCGGGACCGCTGCGCGAGCCGCCAGAGGGAGTGCACAGGGCAGGGGGGGTGGTTTGGGTGCGATGGGAACAGTGCCAGTTGCCCCCACCCCAACCCTCCCCGTCAACGGGGAGGGAGTTGGAATTCCTCCCCCGTGTACGGGAGAGGTTAGGAGGGGGGCAAACTCTTCCCACCTACACTGCCATCATTGCCCCCACAGCCTTGATGCGCTTGGCGACGGGTGAACGCCTGCCGTTAGACGCACTGCAGGGGCAGCCGCTAACAATCGTGTGCGGCATCGCACGCCCGCAGCGGTTCCTGCAAATGGCTGACCTGCTAGGTTACACAGTGGCAGAGGCGCATGCTTTTCCCGACCACCACGCCTACACGACCGACGAGCTGTATAGGTTTTCGGGCAAAACCTTGCTCACCACGCTCAAAGACACAGTAAAGCTTCGGGAGCGGCTCCCTGATGACTGCGACGCCTACGCGCTGCTGATTGAGGCACGCTTGGACGACGCCTTGCGCCACCGTGTCCTTAGCCTGTTTACAGGAACCCCCACGAGTAGCCGAGAATATTAATGCTATGGCGCGAATCACTTTAGACGATGTGCGCACCAACGAGACGGTTCGCATCTACATTCAGCAGGCGAACCAGATGTTGTACGCGATGGGCTACACCGAGCATGGACTGCGCCACGCGGGGCTGGTCGCCAACAACGCGCGTCGGTTATGTCTCAAACTCGGCTACACGGAGCGTCAGGCGGAGCTGGCAGCGATTGCAGGCTTCCTGCACGACATCGGGAATGTGGTCAACCGCGAGCACCACGCGCAAACAGGTGCGATGATTGCGTTCCACCTGCTAACCCAAATGGGGATGCCGCCCGATGAGATCGCTATCATCATCAGCGCAATCGGCAACCATGAGGAGACCACAGGCTATCCCGTCAACTACGCCGCCTCTGCTGTGATACTGGCAGACAAGTCGGATGTGCACTTCTCGCGCGTACAGAACCCAAACTATGGCGAGTTCGACATTCATGACCGTGTGAACTTCGCGACACAGCGGTCGCGCCTGCGCGTGATGCCCAAAGAGCGACTCATCGAGTTGAGCCTCGAAATCGATGTAAGCGTCGCAAGCTTGATGGAGTACTTTGAGATATTCCTGGAACGGATGGTCATGTGCCGCCGCGCCGCAGAAGCGCTGGAGTGCCAGTTTCATCTAATGATCAACGGTGCGCCGATTGGTTAATCGGGTATAATCCACGGTTAGGGGAGAACATGATGGAACACAGACGCTTACAGGGACGCGTATCGTGTTGGGTGCTGGGCGGCATCGGCTGTCTGGGAGCGCTGATTATTGTGATAGTGGCTGCCGTTCTTGGTGGACGTGCACTGATTAACACTGTCGGTAAGCCTGTTGAGGAGGCGCTAGCCAAAGCACAGCTCATAGTGTCCAAGCAGCGAGCGGTCTACAACGCCCTGCAACGCTACAGCACTGCAAATAACGGTAAATACCCCCAGAGCCTTAAGCAACTTGCGCCCAAGTATGTGGCGGAAGATCTGACACGCCCGATTCAGTTCCAAGACGGCACGGAAGTGCGCCTGGTCTACAAGCCTCCCAAGCCAAACGCTGCGCCCGATACAGTCATTTTGGAGCATAAGCCGCCAATCAAATCCACTATGACTATCCTTGGACAGAAGGTCGACATCGAGTTCACTTACCAAGTGCAACTCAACGGTGAGGTATACCAACAACAGGTGATTATTGATCCGCAGGGGAATAAACAGACTCAGCGGCAGCTGTACACTCGCTAAACGATGTCCAGCGGCGGCTGGAGTGCAAGCCCAGTCGCCGCAACGCCCAGATGCGCGTAGGCGCGTGGGGTCGCCATCCGCCCACGCGCAGTCCGCTGCAGGAAGCCCAACTGCATCAGGTACGGCTCGTACATGTCCTCAATCGTGCCTGCGTCTTCCTGAATGGCGGCGGCGAGTGTGTCCAGCCCCACTGGACCGCCCCCGAACTTCTCGATGAGCGTGCGCAGGATTTTGTGATCCATCTCGTCCAGCCCCAGCGGGTCGACGCCGAGCCGTAGCAGCGCGTCTTGGGTAATCTCCAGTGTGATGACACCCGTGCCCAGCACTTGCGCGAAGTCGCGCACGCGACGCAGCAAGCGGTTGGCAATGCGTGGCGTGCCGCGCGAGCGTTTTGCAATCTCCTCGACAGCGGGTTCCTCAATCGGCGTCTGCAGGATTCGCGCCGAGCGGCGCACAATCTGTGCCAACTCGTCAGGGGTATACATCTGGAAGTAGTGGACGATACCAAACCGATCACGCAAAGGCGAGGTGAGCAGTCCCGCCCGCGTGGTCGCGCCGACCACGGTGAAGCGAGGGAGGTCTAACCGCAGCGAGCGCGCCCCTGCCCCCTTGCCCAGCACGATGTCGATTTGGAAGTCCTCCATCGCAGGATACAGCACTTCTTCCACAGCGCGCGCGAGACGGTGAATCTCGTCGATGAAGAGTACCTGCCCCGACTCCATGCTGGTCAGAATCGCCGCGAGGTCGCCTGGTCGTTCGATAGCGGGACCCGAGGTGATGTGGATGGGTACGCCCATCTCGTTGGCGATGATGGTCGCGATCGTCGTCTTGCCCAAGCCTGGCGGACCGAACAGCAGCACATGGTCTAACGCCTCGCTGCGGGCGCGCGCGGCTTGGATAAACACGCTCAGGTTCTCGCGTAGTTGCTGCTGCCCGATAAATTCGCTGAGCCGCTGCGGGCGCAGCGTCGCCTCGCTGGCGGCGTCTTCTGCGCCGCGCGCAGGGTCTACCACACGGGGCTGGGCGTCGGATTTCGTCATACTTCTAAATTCTACCCACTCAGCGGGAAAGCGTCGGCGCTCAGCGAATCGGCTCCGTATGCGAGGTAGAAACCGCATAAGGGTGCTCACTGTGGACGACACGGCGTGGAAAGCCTTCACCGACGACGCCGAGCGATTGCAAGCCCTTCTCAAACACGGCTTACCGCGCCTGCACGCCCAGATTGACTGGTCGCGCGGCGTGGAGTTTCTGGATAAGGAGCTGGCACGGGTCGCTCCCAAAGAGTACGCGAACCTGCAGGTGGTAGACAAACTCTTCCGCGTCTACCTGAAGGACGGCACGGAGGAATGGATACTGGTGCATCTGGAGGCGCAGTCCACGCCTGATCCGAACTTTGCGGAGCGGATGTTCGCGTACCACATCGCTATCTGGCTACGGTATCGGCGGCGTGTGTTAAGCATCGCGATTCTGGCAGATGACAACCCGAACTGGCGTCCGCGCGAGTTTCAGTATGCAGTGGGCGAGTGCGAGATTCGCTTCGCGTTTCCGAGCATCAAAGTGCTGGACTTGGACGAGCAACAACTGCTGGAGGCGGGCGATGCGGCGTCGCTGATTCTGGCGTCGTTTGTGCGAGCCGTGCTTACAAGGCATACACCCGAAATCCGCTTCCAAGCACGGGTGGAGCTGATGCAGTTGGCGTTGGAGCGTGGGTATAATGAAGAGGAAATTCGCCAAATCTTGGCGTTTCTGGAGCGCGCCATGCGATTGCCAGCCGAGTTGGAAGAGCAATACGAGAAGATGCTGGAGGAGGCGAGTCGCAAGCAGCCTGAGGAGTTGCTCACCTCGATAGAGCGGCGAGCCATCCGTCGCGGGTTATTGCGTGGGTATCGTCGGGGAATACAACGCGGGGTACAGCGCGGTGAAAAGCAGGGTCTGCAGCAGGGTTTGCAGCAAGGGCTGCAGCAGGGTTTGCAGCAAGGGCTGCAGCAGGCGATCCTCAGCACTCTACGCGAGATGTACGGCGAGCCTCCCGCAGAACTGGTTCACGAGTTGAGCCAGATTGGCGACCCTGCGCGTCTGCTGGAGCTGCACACCGTCGCGTTGCGGGCGGGCAACTTGGAGGCGTTTCAGCAACGGCTACGAGAGATGGTTCGCAACGACGACTCTACAGCATAAGCGGTGTAGGGGCACTACGCGACGAATAATTTGTTGCATGGGGTATAATGGTACGCGCAGGGGGCACAAATGCGCACATTTCGGGAACTCTCTTGACACTATATTCGTAGTAGAGGCGGGAGTTAGCCATGTCGAGATACAGGGGAAGTCGGAGCTACCGACACGAGGGGGATGCGCACAATCCTTTTTTGACACTTTTGGCGTTAGTTGGGGTCTTTGCGGTCGCTGCTATCGCTGGATGGTGGGTTTGGAGCTACAGCCGCGCTCAAGCGATCAAGACGCCGCTGGCAGTCGGCGCAGGGTTCGATGTGAGCCAGTCGATGAGCAAGGAGCAGAAGCAACGCGCCGTCGCCTTCCTGAACAAGGTAATTGGCGAAGTCATGCCCTCAGGCACGCCCACCAAAATCTGGCGCTATGCGGAAACCATAGAGACCGTGCATGCGAGTCGCCCTATTGCCTCGAAGGAGCTGAACAAGGTCTCGCGCGACACGATTGAGAACTATCTGGGCAAGTGGGGCACGCGCCCTGATAAAGTGATGCAGGAGTTTCAGCGTTTTACGACGCAGTATCCAGAGCGCAAGTTCGTGCTGTGCCTGTTCACGGACGGCGAGTGCCACGATGCGAAAGAGACACGCGCCCAAGCAGAGCAGCTGGCGCGGGATAATCAAGTGGTCGCTGTCGTCGTGGGTCCCGTAATTAGCCGCTACCGCCGCGCGGTGGAGAACAATTACTACGCGCCGCTGTACGATGCGGGCAAGCTGTTCGTGTTCGGTGAAACCGACGGTCTGGACGCGTTGGCGCGCCTCAAGGAGCGGCTCCGCGCACTGGAGAACTGAGGGGGACAGAAATGGAGATGGAGCGCAACGAGTTCGACCGAGTAGCAGCACATCTGCCTGCTGACGAGCAGAAGCCAGCGACGCCTGCGTCGGAAGGGGGAAGCAGCACAACTCCTGACGCAGTAGAGCCACAAGCGAGCCTATCGCCCGCCGCGCCGCCGCCCAGCGAGACCAACGGCACTGTCGCGGAAGCAGTGGAGCGGCAAGCAGGCGTGTCGCCCGCTGTACCCAGCGTGGACGGGGTCTTCGCGCCCAGTCCGCTGATTGAGCCGTACCGCGATTCCGCGCCGTTCTGGCACATGCCGCTGGAGCCGCATGTGTTCCACGAGACGCCGCTGATTGTCCACAGCCAACTCTCGGACGCCGAGCGCATTGTGATGCTGATGGAGTCGTACCTGCGCAAGGCGGGCTACGAGGTGGAAGCCAGCGAACTGCGCATGCGCTACACCCACTGGGTCAAAATCCCCGCGACGCAGTACGAGCAGCTGCGCCATGAGCTGGAGCCGCAGCGCACTGTGTGCCAGCAGGAGATTCATGCGACAGACAAGGCTATCGAACAGGCGCAGACCGCGTTTATGCAGGCGATGGCGACCGCCCGTATCCCGCTGCCTGTGCCGCCCCCGCCCCAAAAGCGCACCAAGCAGCCGCCCGCGCCCGAACCGATTAGCCCGCTGCTGGTGGAGCGCGCGCTGCAAGCTGACTTCGCCCACGAAGACGAAGTGTGCGGCGAGCAAGGCGTCGCGCCCGTATCTTCCCGAGGGAATGTGTTCGTCACGGTTGGGCAGTGGCTGTTCGAGTTTTTCGCGCCGCTGGCGGCGGGACTGCTGCTCGGCGTCAACTTGGGCGTGATTACAGGGTTGGTGACTCTGGAAGTGTTGCAGCGCGGCGAGGCGCTGTGGCTGGTCGTACTGGCGGCGGTGATTGGACTGTTTGTCGAGAAGCTCGTGGGCAATACCGCCTACTCGCTGATGTCCTCGGCGGCGATGGCTTCAGAAAACCGCGAGTCAATTGGCGCGACGGAGCCATTTCCCAGCATGCGCTCAGGTGTGCGCACCGCTTTCTTTATGGCGATTATCGCGCTGATGACCGTCGCGATTGCCACGGTGGACGCGCTCGGCTTGCATATGCTGTATCAAGAGCGTCAGCAGGAGGCGCAACTCACAGGCGGTACCAGTGGCGAACAAGTGCCGCTGTGGGTCTTCTTCATCGCGGGGCTAATCATCAGTGCGCCGTACATCGTCCACAAAGCGGTCAAGGGCTGGCGCGAGCCTGAAACCCGACAACGCGAAGCGCGAATCACCTACCTGCGCTGGAAGCATGTGGATCGTCGGCGCGAGGAGCCAGCCGTACAGCAGGCGTTCGTAAAAGCGCAAGAGATGCAAAACCTGCACCAGCGCCGCGAGACGCTCATCGCCGAGCTGGAGCATATCGAGCGGCGGCTCGACGCCGCCCGCACGGAGTGCGTCGGCAGCACGCAGAAGTTCTGCGACTACTGGGATGGGCTGGTCGCGTGGCTGCGCAAGGAGCAAGCCCCCTACGCCCACGCGCCGCGCTACACCCCCCGACGGCGCGGTTCCAACGAGACGCTACTGCAAAAGCTTCTGGGGCTGTTTCGGAGGTAGGGGATGGGGGTTCGGCTGCTGTTTGGCGCGATAGGGCTTGCCGTCGCCCTACTTGCTGCGCTGGGGATGAATGCGCTGTTCGACGCGCTGAACACCCGCGCGCTGCTGGCGGGCACGCGCGTGCTCCTATTCGACACCGAGGACGAGGTGGTGGAGCGCCTCCAAGAGGCGGGCGCGCAGTTCGGCGACCCACAGTTCTCGCTGGCGTGGAACAACCGCAACGACTTGGACCTGCATGTGATTGACCCTGCGGGCAACCATATCTGGTATCTCCAGCGCACCAGTCCCACGGGCGGCGAGTTAGATGTGGACGCGAACGCCAACCAACTGCGCACGACAGAGCGACCCGTGGAGAACATCTACTGGCCGCCTGGCAACGCGCCCGAAGGCGTCTACAAGGTCTATGTGCATCACTACGCCAATCACGGCGCGCCCGACCCTACGCCGTACACCTTGCGGATTACGATTGGCGGGCGCACACGCGAGTTTCAGGGCAGCCTGCGACGCGGCGAGAAGAGCCGAGAAATAGCCGCAGACCCCAACGCGGTCGACGACTGGTATCCGCTGCCTGCGAAGCGGATGGGCTGGGCGTTTGTGGTGATGGGCGTGTGGGGCGCGGTGTTGGGGCTGGTGCTGGCGTTGGGGTTGCGCCTGCCACAGGCGTTTTTCACGCGGCATGAGGCGTATGACCCGTGCGAGTTTGGCATCGGGCGTGTGCTGGTGGGCGCACTGGGCGGGGCGGTGCTGGGCGGGCTGGCGGGCGCGCTAGGGCAAGCGCTGTTCGGCTGGTTCTACGGGCTGGGCGAGGACTTCGCGCGGCTAGTCGGGCTGGCGTTGCTGGGCGGGCTGCTGGGCTACGGGCTGGCGCACTGCATCCCGAACCTGCCCGTGAACCCTGCACGCTGGGCAGGAGCAATCGACGGCGCGCTGGGGCTGTGGGCATACGGCTGGGCGCTACAGCATTCCTCCGACGCCACGGGGCGCTGCCTCGTTGCCACACTGCTGGGATTAGCAATAGGATTGATGATCACACTGAATTTCTGGGCAATCCAGTATGCACTCGTGCGCTCAGGCGGTACAATCCACACGCAACGAATCAAAAAAGCGTACCGTTTGAAGGCGGGAAAGTAGTAAACGAACCGTCCAGAGCGCGAAAGCAGCATCCAAGTTCACCCTGCAGTATGCGACAGATTATCGCTAACCTTCCACAAGTGCGAGTCAATTAGCAGGAGTCAGCGCGTAAGTGTAGAATACCCTGTCGCACGACGGTTTTTGCGCACCGAGCAGCGGAGATGGTGAAGGCTCTGTGGATCGTCGTGTGCGTTTGAGCCTTTGGCTTGCAGGTATCACCTGCAGGGAAGCCGTTGAAGCTGTTGTGTACCAAGCAGGCAGGAGATGGACTATGGAACGACGCGAGAATGTGTTTGCGATAGCGTTTCGGGTGCTTGTCGAGCGTCCCAGCTTGGCGGTGATGATGTTTCTACAGTACGCCATCTGGGGCGCGTGGTCGGTCGCGCTGTCGGGCTACTTGGAGAAGGAACTTGGCTTTGGAGGGCAACAGATTGCTTTGATTTACAACACGCTCCCGCTGATGAACTTGATTGTGCCCTTCACGGCGGGGCAGGTCGCCGATCGGTTTATGCCTGCGCAGCGCGCCCTTGCGCTGTTTCACCTGGTGGGCGGGCTGCTGCTGTTCGGGTTGGCGCTTCAGCGCGAGTTTGTGCCGATGACCGCATTAATGCTCGCTTACGCCTTCTTCTACGCGCCGACGCTCGCGCTCTCCAACTCGGTCGCCTTTCGCAACCTGAAAGACCCCGAAGTGGAGTTCGGTCCCATCCGCGTATGGGGCACAATCGGCTGGATTGTAGCAGGCGGGCTGGTGAACCTGATGCGCAATTGGTTCGGCTCGCTGGAGTGGGGCATTATTGATGTGCTTGCGCTGTCGGGTGGGATTTCGATACTGGCAGCTCTACTCTGCCTGACCCTACCCCACACCCCGCCTGTGAAGGAGTCTACAGATCCGTTGGCGTTTCTCAAGGCTTTCAGCCTGCTACGCGACTCGAACTATCGCGTCTTTTTCATCATAGCACTAATTATCGCAACAGAGCTACCACTGTATTACATACTGACCTTTCCGTTCCTACAGGCGGCAGGAGGCGTGGTCGGTATCACGGAAACCAATCTACCCCTAATCATGGCGCTGGTCGCTCAGGGCGCCGAGGTTTTCACCATCGCGCTGATGTTGCCCGCGGTGCTGCCGATTTGGGGCGTGCGCAAGACGATGCTACTGGGCATCTTCGCATGGCCCGCGCGCTATGCGGTATTCGCGCTTGCATGGGCGATGCACCAGCAGGCGCCGTGGACAGTGTGGCTGGCAGTCGCCTCGCTTGCCCTGCACGGCTTCTGCTATGTGTTTTTCTTCGTGGTGGCGTTCATCTACACGGATATGGTCGCCCCGCGCGATGTGCGCTCGTCGGCGCAGGCGTTGATTAATGTCGCCGTGCTGGGCGTCGGGATGCTGATTGGCGGCTTTTTCGCGGGCTGGCTGAAAGACTTTTTCACAACGGACGGCGTCACGAACTACACGATGGTGTTCCTTGTGCCGACGGTGATTACCGTGCTGGCAGGAATCGCGTTCGCGCTGCTATTCCGCGAGAAACCTGCAGGAGAGGTCGCCGTCTCGTCGAACTGAAATGCCGATGGACGAAGGGACACCTGTAGTGTATCGGTGGCAGGTGCATCTGGCGAAAGCGCAGCCTGAGCGGTTGCCTGTGGTGCTGTTGGCGCTGCTGGGCGCGCCGATAGTGGGCGCGTGGCTGATGGGGCACTGGATTTTCGGGCTGGCGGCGCTGTGGATGCTCTGGAGCGCGACGGCGGACTACCTGCTGCCGATACGCTACGAGGCGGATTCGGAGGGCGTGCGGCAACGCGGCTGGTCGCCCCGCCTGATGCGCTGGGAGTGCGTCAAGCGCGTCGTGTGGGGCGAGGACGGCGTGCTGCTTAGCCCGTTCGCGCAGCCGTCGTGCCTGAACGCCTACCGTGGGGTGTTCCTGTGGTACGGCGACCAGCGCGAGGTCATCGAGTCGCTCGTGCGTGAGCGGTGCGCCCACGCGCTGGGCGAAACGAAATCGAAGCGTAAAACGAAGCGTCTGAAACAACGAAGCCATGCGTGAGTTCTGGAGGGAGCCACTGAGCGAGGAGCAGAAGAGGCAGCTCATCGACGCGCTGGCGCAACAAGTCGTCAAGCGCGGGTTGAGCGCGCCCGCCATCCTGTTTCTGGAGCTGCACAAGCCGTTCGCATTCATCGGCTCGCAGGCGGGCATCGTCTTCTCGCCGTTCCTTGCGCCGTTTTTCGGCTTTGATCGCGTGGATGATTACACGCAACTCTTGAGCGAGCGCGAGAACTGGGAGCGGCTCGTGGAACGGATTGAAGAGCTAACCGAAGAGCAACGCGCTTCCCGCGCGAAGGAGCAAAACCGATGAGTTATCAACACGCGGAGGACAACTGGTTTGCCGCAATCTTGATTGCGTTCATCGCGCTGGCGGTGCTGGTGAACATCTGGCGGGCGCGGCGCGGCAAGGCGCTTTACATCCGCCGCATTCCAGGGCTGGACGCCATCGACGAGGCGATTGGGCGCTCCACCGAGCTGGGACGCCCCGTCACGATGATTCCTGGACTGACAGGCTTTGGCGTGGAAGCGGTGCAGGCGCTGACCATCTTCAAGTATATCACGAAGCAAATCGCACGATTTGCGACGCCGATGCGCCTGCTCACGGCGAACGCGACAGTCTATGCAGTGGCGCAGGAGGCGATTGCCGACGCCTACAACGAGGCGGAGCGCCCTGACCTGTACGATGCCGACAGCGTGCGCTTCCTGTCGTCCGAGCAGTTCGCGTTCGCCTCGGGCGTGGCGGGGCTAATACAGCGCGAGCGCATCGCCGCAAACTTTATGTTCGGCATCTTCTACGCCGAGTCGCTCATCTTCGCGGAGACGGGCAACATCGTCGGCGCGGTGCAAATCGCGGGGACTGTGAGCTTCACACAAGTGCCGTTTTTCGTGGCGGCATGCGACTACACCATTATCGGCGACGAGTTCTACGCCACCAGCGCGTACATCAGCCGCGAGCCTGTCCTGCTGGGAAGCTTGGTCGGACAAGACCTCTCGAAAATCAGCTTCGCCAGTATGATTGTGGGCGGCTCGATGATTAGCACCTTCATCGGCACAGACCACCCGATTGTGCAGCTGCTGGGTAAGCCGCAAGGATGGCAGTCGTTTGTAGAGTGGCTCAGCCAAGTGTTGGGGAGGTAAACGATGCTTTTCGACACGACACAGTTAGTGGTGGCGTTGCTGTGGATTGCGGGGGCGTTCGCGTTGGCAATCGCGCTCATCCCGCTGCTGGGCACGCTGCCCCCGCGCGGGCGATTCGCGCTCATCTCGTTCGTTACTTTTATCGCAGGGCTGTTTTTCGCCGCCGAGTTTTTCCTGCCTGTGGGCGAGGACAACAAAAACATCCTCACTGACCCGTTCCAGAAGATGCAAGGCTCGCTGCAGGTGATTACTGCCCTCTCGTTGGGGCTGGGCACTTACGGCTTGGTGCGCCTGCATCTGCGCAACGCTGTGCAGCGCCGCCCGCAGTGGGGCTACAGCCTCGTGCTGCTCATCGCTTTCGTTGTGATGGCGTTTTTCAGCATCTGGAACACGATGGCAGAGAAAGGGCTGTTCGGGATCGAGCGCACGCAACTGCTGGAAAACGCTTTTACACTGCTGTTCGACTACACGCTCATTCAACTGGACGCCACGATGTTCTCGCTAATCGCCTTTTATATTTTCTCGGCGGCGTATCGGGCGTTCCGAATCCGCTCTATCGAAGCCAGTATCCTGATGTTTACCGCGATGCTGGTGATGATCGGAATCGTGCCGTTGGGCAAGCTCATCAGCGACTCCATAGGACTACCCGCTGTTCAGACCGCCGAGATGCGCACGAATCCGTTCATGCTGGAGAACATTCTGTATAACCTACGCCTTCCGCAAATAGCAGGCTGGATTCAGGAGACGCTCAACGCGCCTGTGCAGCGCGCCATTGAGTTTGGCGTCGGTATCGGCGCACTGGCGATGGCTATCCGACTGTGGCTGAGCTTAGAGCGCGGGATTAACTGAGGGACTCACGATGGAAGCGCGGAGCATTTGGGAACGGATGATGCGAATAGACCGCCGAATTCTCTATGTGATCTTGGCGGTCAACATCATCGCCGCACTGATGGCACGGGTGGCGATCGAGCCAGACGTCCCGCCTCCTGTCAAGCGATTCTACGACACCGTCGAAGCGCTGCAGCCTGGCGATATGGTGATGGTCTCCTCGACTTGGAGCGCGGGCACGCTGGCAGAAAACCAGCCACAGTTCGAGGCGGTACTGAAGCATCTGATGCGCAAGCGGGTGCGCTTTACAATCATCTCCTTCGCGCCGCCTGCACGCGATATCTCGCACCGCCTCGCGCGCCGTATCGCCGAAGAGAACGGCTATGTGGAAGGCAAGGATTGGGCGCACTTCGGCTACACACCAGATATTATCATCGCCATCAAGGGCATGAGCGAGGACATCGCGCAGACCATCCGCCAAGATGTGCGCCGCACGCCCATCGCCGAGTTGGAGGTGATGCGCGGTATTAAGTCGCTCAAAGACTATAAACTCGTCGTGGATGTCACCCCTTCAGACACGCTCGGCAACTGGATCTCGTACCGTCCGCCCGACCTCAAAATTCTTTACTGTCCCACTTCGGTCATGGCGGCGGAGGCGTACACCTTCCTTGACTCAGGACAGATTCTGGGGATGATTACAGGCGCAAAAGGCGCGTATGAGTATGAGCGCCTGCTCGGCATCGTGGGGCTGGGCACGCGCTTCATCAACGCCATCCAGTTCTCCCATGTGCTGATCATCTTCTTTATCCTGCTTGGCAACTTCGGCATGTTGATGCAGCGGCGTGCAAGCGCATCCTAAGGAGGTCGCGATGGACTGGCTCAACGAGTTCCTACCGACAAGTACTGAGCGTTTGAATGTGTGGATCGGCGTCATTTGCACTTTCGCCATCTACTCCATCTTGTATCGTGAGAACCCCTTCTATCGGTTCTTCGAACACATGTATATCGGTCTGGCGGCAGGTTATGCTTTGGGACCGTATTTGGTGGATGTCCTTTACCGCTACTGGTGGGAGCCGATTCGCATCGAGGGCGCCTGGGGGCTGGTGTTTGTGGTGCCCTTTGGGATGTATCTCTACTTTATCTACAGCGAGCGGTACGGGTGGATTAGCCGCATCGTGATTGGCGCGCTGATTGGCGCGTATTCGGGGCTGGCGTTCCAGATGTTCTCCTCGCGCTATCTCCCGCAGCTGCACGGCGCGCTGACCAAGCCGCTCTGGTTCCCCCCAAACGCCACAGGAGAGATATTCCTTTCCAACATCTTCAACAACTGGATATTTCTGATAATTCTCATCTCGGTGATGGTTTACTTTACCTTCTCGTTTGAGCATCGGGGGGCAGTCAAGCGCACGGCAATCTTGGGACGCTGGTTCCTAATGATTGGGCTGGGCGCGATGTTCGGCAACACGGTGATGGCGCGTATGGCGCTGCTGATTGGGCGCGTCTATTACCTGCTCGATAGCTGGCTGATGATTCGCGTGGGAGGCGGCTGAGATGGAACTTTATCGCCGACGGTTGGAAAAGTTGCAGCAGGCAATGCTGCGCGAGGGCGTCGATGTGTACCTCGCGGCGACGCAGGTCAACATGCAGTACCTGAGCGGCTTCTCGGAGCCGCCGCTGGAGCGACTGATGTTCCTGTTGGTGTCGCAGCAGGGCGACCCTGTGTGGTTCACGCCGACGCTAAGTGCCGCAAGCACCGCCACCAACCCCGCAGGCTGGCAAACGCGCTATGTGTGGCACGATTCGGACGGACCCAGCCGCGCGTTGGAAGCCTGCACGCGCGACTACGACCTTGAGACGGCGACGATTGCCGTCGATGACGAGATGCCTGCCGCGTTCCTGCTGCGCTTGCAGGAGGCGTTGCCCGCCGCGCTGTTCCGCGCGGGGGGCGAGCTGATGGGCAGCGTGCGCGCGGTCAAGGACGCGGAGGAGCTGCGCTGCATGCGCGAGGCGGCGCGCCTGACCGACGACGCGCTCGCCTCTGGGCTGGAACGCTGCATGGAGGGCTACAGTGAATGGGCGGTCGCGATTGCCATCCAGCGCGCGCTGTTCGACATGGGTTCCAAGCTGGCGTTCGGCATCCCGTTGGTCGCCTCAGGCGAGATGAGCGCGATGCCGCACCACACAACCAGCCAGCGCACGCTGCAGAAAGGCGACATCATCGTCATCGACTACGGTGGGGTGTACGAGGGCTACTGCAGCGACATCACGCGCGTGGCGTGCGTGGGGCGCGCCTCCGACGAAGCGCGCGCGGTATACGAAATCGTCTACGAGGCGCACATGCGCGCCCGCGAGACCGCCAAGCCCGGCGCGCCCGCCCGCGAAGTCGATCGCGCCGCCCGCGCCGTCATCGAGAAAGCAGGCTACGGCGACTACTTCGTCCACCGCACAGGGCACGGCATCGGGCTGTCCGTCCACGAGCCGCCTTACCTCGCACAGACCTACGACGGCATCTTAGAGGTCGGGCACTGCTTCACTATCGAGCCAGGCATCTACATCCCCGGCAAGTTCGGCGTGCGCATCGAGAATGTCTACACTGTTACCGAGCGCGGCTGCGAATCGCTGAACGCCGAACCGCCCATGCAGATTCGGGAGATCGGGTAGACCTGCTGAGGGAGGTAATGGCAGGCTGCTAAAGTTCACTGCCGATGGTGCCCACAGGTTGTCCGAATTGCCCATACCCGAATCGTGAGGTGCTTGGCAAGGCTTTCAGGCGTATGAACACCTGTATCCCCGTATCGCGTCGGAAGCCAAACGGGTTGTCGATATAGCGCGCTTCCAATTCGGCGCAGTGCAGGTCGTAGACCCACAGCATCTGCCGTGACTCGAAGCGGTTCAGGTAGCCGTTATACTGCGCGAGGAACGAGAGTCGCGACCGTCCCCACTTGAGAGCGTCTACGCGCAAAAACAGGCTGCCCCAACGGGCGCGCTCAGGGTCGTAGCGCGCGGCGAGCGTAAGGCGTGAGTCGCCAAACTGCCATCGAAGGTCGCTCTGCACGCTGCGCCACCGCTCACGGTTCGGGTCGTAACTTAGCTGCGTGCGCCAGCGCAGCCACTCGGCAGGCTGGTACTCCAAGTTCAGGTTCAGGAGGCTCCACGAATCGCGTCTCTTTTCGGACGCGAACAGGTCGTAGCTGCTCTGTGCGCTCAGGTTCCAGTCGCCCAGTTGCAAGCGCAACTCGGCGCTCAGCAAGTTGGAGACTCCTGTCCGATCCAACCCTAACGGGCTGTAGCCGTAGGGACGCAGATAGTTCCAGCGCAGGCTAACGCCAGAGCGTGCGCCGAACGCTAAACGCCCTTCCAGCGTAGACTGCAGTAAATACTGTGCAGTTTCATCGCTGTAGAAGCTCTGACGGAAACGATAGTTCCACAGGAGGGCAGGCTGGTTTTGTGCCTCGCGTCTGGGATGTCCTGCGCGTCCCTGCCACTCAAAGGCGTATCGCTCGCGGGTAAGGCGGGTCTGAAAGCCCTCGGTTAAGCGTGCAATGCTCAGACGCAGCTGTGAATCAGGCACTCCCAGTACCCGCCCTGCCATCGATAGACTCAGCTCAGGCAACCGTTCCAATCCGCCGAACACGCCCGACTCGCCCACAGGTACATACCGCTCGAAGTCCAGCTGCAAAGTTGTATTCCGTTCGAGTCCGTACCGCAGGCTTGCGCGCAGGTTCCACTGACGATTGCCCGTGCGACTGTCGCGGGAGCGGTTTTCGAGTTCGAGGTACTCGCCCGACAGGTTGCTCTGCAGGCGTCCCTGTCGGCGTGTGTCTAGTAGGGTCAGCGTGCGGCTGATGTTCGCAAATGCACCTGTGCGGTTGCGGCTCTCGGCAAGGCTCAGTCCTGTCTGTCCTGAGGGGCTGGGCAGTGTCCACTCGGTACGCAGGTTCCATGCTGTGTTGTCGCCAAACAGCAGGTAGCTGTTGCGCCGGTACTCAGCGCTCCAACGGGTCTGTATCGCGCCAATCTTTTGTCCGTGTTGCCAGCGTCCAGTGAGAGAGTCGGCGCGTTGGCGCTGGTCACGCAACAGGTACACGCTCAGGTCGCCGCGAGCGTACCGCTGCTGAAGGTTGATTCCCAGCCCGCGTTTTTGCATAAGATCGAACCGTGCGCTGCCCAGTGCGCCCCGCGCCAGCAGATAGGCAACGGCGTATCGAATGTAGAAGCCCTCGTCTGCCGTGTAGCCCGCGTCGGGGAGGGGCGAGTCATCACCTTCGCGTAGGGGCACCACCACATATGGCACGCGCAGCAGTGCACGCCCCAGCACCGTCAGACGCACCTCACGCAACACGGCACGCTCGCCAGGCATCGCCTCAAGCGTCTGCGCGCTCCAGTGGAAGTGAGGATGTGCCAGTCCGCAGGTGGTGGCAGTGCAGCCCTCAGCACGGATGCGGTTCTCATCGCCCTCGAGGCGTGCGCTCTGTAGGTACAAGCGCTCGCGCAAGCGGTTCCCTATGAAAGCGGGCATCAGCTCGGCACTTCCGTCGAGGAGCGTCCAGCGTCGCTCACGCGTGTACAGCAGTAGCTCCACGCCTTGTGCTTGCAGATTCTCACTGGTCAGGCGCACCCCCTCGAAAAATCGATACTCGGCGTGGCGCGTGCGCCCCTCAAAACGTGTCCCTTCCAGCAGGTATTCGCGCCAGCGTGCGGTAATCGACTCGCCCTGCGCTAAATCCGACGCACGATTGTACTGAAACGCTTGCGATGTTTCAAACTCAATAGGCTCCTGCTGGGGTGGTTCTTGTGCCTCAGCAAGCGCGAATCGCAGCGTCAGCACGGCACAGAGCGCAACGGTGCGTTTGTTATCCCTCGCTCGCGTACTCGTCCGCTTTGCGCGAGGGGAGTACGGTGCGGATAGAGGTGCTGGTTCGCTGTTGACAAAATACATCCCGCTTAGGTAAGGGAGCTCGCTTACAACTCCTGCCGACCGTTGAAGGCATAGCTGAGTGTAGCGGCGTCGGCATAGTCCAGCTCGCCACCGACAGGCATTCCGTAGGCGATACGGGTCACGCGCAGCCCCATCGGCTTGAGTAAACGGGCGATGTAGAGCGCGGTCGCGTCGCCTTCCACATTCGCAGGGGTCGCCAGAATCACCTCACGAGGCGGTGCCGCGCGCACACGCGCAACCAGCTCGCGCAGCTTCAAGTCCTCAGGCTGCACGCCTTCGGCGGGGGAGATAAGCCCGTGCAGCACATGGTACAGTCCGCGATACTGCTCCAGCCGTTCGAGGGCGACCACATCGCGCGGGTCGGCGACGACGCAGAGAACATCTGCCTCGCGCGACGGGTCGTTGCACAGCTCGCATCGGTCGCCTTCGCTGAGAAAAAAACACTGCGGGCACAAGCGCGTGCGCGCCCGTGCCTGTACCATGCTCTCGGCAAGGCGCGCCACTTCCTCTTCAGGGCGGCGCAACAGGTACAGCGCGAGCCGCTGCGCCGAGCGCGCCCCAATACCAGGCAATCGCTCCAGCTGCTGTATGAGTTGGCGCAGAGTAGGAGGAAACTGCATCGGCTAAAACGGCAGCCCTAACTTATCCAGTCCCAGCCCGCCTGTGAGCTGGGTCATGCGTTCGGCACGGATGTTCTCGGCGCGTGTCTGTGCTTCGCGTACTGCGCTCACAATCAGGTCTTGCAGCATTTCGGGATCCGTAGGGTCGATCACATCGGGCAGAATCTCTAATGCCATGAGCACGCCCTTGCCGTTCACGGTTGCCTTCACTACGCCACCGCCTGCGGTCGCTTGTACCTGCAGATTGTCCATCTCTTCTTCGAAGCGCTGCGCCTCTTGCATCATCCGCTGCGCTTGCTCCATCATCTGGCGCATCGAACCGCCGCCAGGTATCTTGGGCATCTTCATCGGTATCGCCTCCAACGCTTTTTATTGTACCCACCCTGTGCTGCGTTTGAGGCACGGCAGATTTTGAACCGCCTGCTCTACTGCTGCTTCGTTAGCAGTATTTGCAGCGCACCATCTTCAGGGAACCGCTGCAGTCCGCGCCACGCCCAAGTGCGCATTTTGCCCAACTCGCCTAACTTATAGGCTTTCAGCGCGAGCCAACGGTAAGCGTGTAGCAGCCCTTCGCGCTCGAACGGGTTGCTGGGCATCCAATCCGCGCCGTTGGAGACAGCCCGCAGCAGGTATTGTTCGCTTAGGTCATACCGCTTGGTGTAGAGGAGGTGGTAGCGTCCCAGTTCAGTGAACACGGCGATACTTTTCGGGTTGTTGCGGGCACCTTCCTCCAGAAACGCCAACGCTTGTGAGAGATGGTTCGGGTTGTCAAACAGTATCATCTGCGCGCCTACCAAGTAGCCAGGCACAAAAGTCGGGTCTATCCATGTCATGAAGCGGTATAGCGGCAGAACTTCGCGCACAGGGCGGTGGAAGTGATGGCGTACATCAAAATAGGGCTTGACATGCCGTTCGACATCGCCCCAAAATCGACGCGGGTCGCGCTCAGGTTCGGGAATGACCCCTGTCTCGTTGTGATGCTCGTGTAGTCCGTCCGCGCTTCGGGCAGCGTGCGCCGTGCCCAGCCGTTGTTCGCGTTCGGTCATCGGGCGCAGCCGCACGCCCCCATGCGTATACTCGTCGGTCTTTGCCCATAGATAGCCAGCAACGCTGCTTTGAAACTCGCCCATCACGGACACCAGAGCTTTTTTGTCGTAGATGGTCAGGGCATCCAGAGTTTCGGCGCGCTGTGTATGATACGGTGTAGCAACTCGCACTAGCACACCGCTGCCCACTGCGCACAACGCGCATATTGCTGCACCGATTAGCGGACTTGCCTTCATCATTTTGATTATCGGCGTGGCACTTGCCAGTGCTCAGAGGTACACGGTTGCCGCACGCAGCAGGTTGCAAGAGACAGGCGAGGAATTGAGTCGGTGCAACTATGCCGGTGCTTTTTGCGTATTCATAGGTGATGGATTCCTCGACCCACTGGGTGCTGTGGGATGGCGCGTGCGATTTCTGTGCGTGGTCGGTGGCGCAGTTGCGTCGCCGTAATGCGCAGGGGCGGTTCCGCGTGGTGCCGTTCCAGTGTGCGCCACCCGAACTGTTGCAGCGCGTCTCTCCGAATGCCCTCCCGCGCGGCGTGCATGTGATTACTGCCGACGGGCGTGTACTGCGTGGCGGGCGGGCAGTGCTGTTTATTGGCGAGCAACTCGGCTACGGCTGGCTGACGCGCCCCCTCCGCCTGCCACCGATGGTCTGGGCAGTCGAAGGGGTATACTGGATGATCGCCCGCCTGCGGGGCAAACTGAGTCGATGGCTACGCTTGAGCAAGACGGAATGCCCCCGATAGACGAGCAGGGATGGCGTCCTGCACTGCGGATGTGCTGGAAACATCTCCTGTTCGTTCATTGGCGCGTGCCTGCGGCGAGCCTACGCCCGCTGATTCCTGAGCCGCTGCAAGTAGACACTTACGACGGCGCGGCGTGGGTCGGCTTCGTGCCGTTTGTCATCGAGGGCGTGCGCCCCGTGTGGTTGCTGCCAATCCCGAAACTGCTCGACTTCCCCGAGGCGAACATCCGCACCTATGTGCGTTATGGCAAGCAGCGCGGCGTGTGGTTCTTCAGTCTCGATGCAGCCCATCGGTTGGGTGTTTGGGTTGCGCGGCGCTTCTGGAAGCTGCCCTACTACTATGCTCACATCCGATGGGAGTTATCCGCCCCAAACGAGGTCGCTTACACTACGACCCGCAAGTCGCGCCTGCGTCCGTATGCCCATGTGCGCTACCGATTCAGTGGCGAACCACGCGAGACCGAACCGAACACTTTGGAACACTTTCTGGTAGAGCGATACACGCTGTTCACTACCTATCGCGGGGAACTCTATTATGGCGCGGTGGCACACCTGCCCTACGCAATTCAGCCCGCGACACTGCTGGAACTGAATCAGACCCTGACCGACGCGGCGGGCATTTCGGTAGCAGGCGCGCCCGACTCGGTGTTTTACGCGCCAGGCTTTGGCGTGCTGGCGTCCGCGCTGCAGCCGTTGCATGTTGCCAACGCCACAGGGCGCACGGGCTAACGGATAGGGTTTAATACGGCGATGCGTTTTCGCTTGGGTTTGCTTACAGGGCTGGCGTTGCTGTTTGTCGCCTGTAGCGCGCCTCCGAGGCGCACAGCGACTGCTCCTGTCCCTGCACCCGCTACACCTGCGCCTACAACCGTGCTGGAACCTGCCCCTAAGGACACGCTGCAGGTTGCTTTTCTCGATGTCGGACAGGGCGATAGCACGCTAATCACCTTCCCCAACGGTAAGACAATGCTCATCGATGGCGGGGAGACGGATCAGGGACCTGCGCTGGTGGGCAAATTGCGTCGGCTGGGCGTGCGGCAAGTTGATTGGCTGGTGGCAACACATCCGCACAGCGACCATGTCGGCGGGCTGATACTGGTTCTGAAATCCTTCCCCGTCGCGGAAGTGTGGGACATCGGCATGCCGTTCGAGTCGCCCGTGTACCGCGACTTTCTGCTTGCAGTGCGCACGGCGCGGTCGCCAAGCGGCGCGCGTCCCAAGTTCCGTGTTGTGCGGTGTGGACTGACGCTGGAGCCCGCACCGAAGGTGCGCGTCAGTGTGCTTGCGCCGAGCGAGCCGCTGCTCGCAGGCACACGCTCCGACCCCAATAACAACAGCCTCGTGCTACGCCTCGACGCGCGAGGGGGAAGCTTCCTGTTCACAAGCGACTTGGAGCGCGAGGGGCGTGCACGGCTCTACGCTACGCGCCCGAACCTGCGTGCCGAAGTGCTGAAAGTAGCGCATCACGGCGCAGAAAATGGAACCGACCGTACCCTCCTCAACCGTGTGAACCCAGTGGTCGCTGTGATTTCCGTCGGCGCAAACAATCGCTACGGGCATCCACACCGCGAAACGCTCGCGCTGTTGCGAGGCAAGCGCGTCTACCGTACCGACCTGCACGGCGACATCTTGATGCGTCTCGGTGCAGACAAGAAGCTCCAGATAACAACCACACGCGCTGCACTGGCGCAACCGACTGCCCCCTCGAAGCCTGTTCCTGCCATCGGCGCAGTGATTGGCAACCACCACAGCAAGGTGTACCATCGTCCCGACTGTCGCAGTCTGCCCAAACCACACAACCAGGTACTTTTCCGTTCGTCACAGGAAGCAGAGCGGGCAGGCTACCGCCCGCACACCTGCGTCCAAACCGAGTAGCCTGCTCCTGCGCCGTTGCACACGGAACTGGTCGTGTGAAGGGTCTCTCTGCTGTAAGGTGTCGGCTTGACACAGGACAGTCAATACGCTTGCAGGTATAATCTTGTTGTCTATGGCAGTGCGGGTGTACCTGAGTCTCGGCTCGAATCTGGGCGACCGCTTGCAGAACTTGCGCGAGGGGGTGCGTCGAATGCCTCAGCACGGGATTATCCCGCGTCAGGCATCGCGCGTGTACGAGACTATGCCCGTCGGCGAGACACTTGACCCACGCTTGTACCTAAATCTCGGAGTGTGGGCAGAGACCGCGCTTAGCCCGCGCGAACTCTTGCAGGCGGTGAAAACCGTCGAAGCGGCGCTGGGACGCTCCTTTACCGAAACACGCTGGATGCCTCGCCCGTTGGACATCGATATCATCCTGTACGGCAACCTGACTCTGCAGACCCCTGATCTCACGATTCCGCATCCCCGCATGCGTGAACGCGCGTTTGTGCTCATCCCTCTCGCTGAGATGACGCCCAACTGCATCCTGCCTGACGGAACCCCTGTGCAGGAGTTGCTTCGCGACCCACAAATCTTGACGCAGGAGGTACGGGTTTACGATGCCGAACTACCAATATCACGCTGTTGACGCTGGCGGGCGCAGCGTCGCAGGGGAGATTCAGGCAACCGATGTGCGCCATGCGCAGCAGCTGCTTCGCCAGCAGGGGCTAACAGCGACCTACATCCAGGCTGCCACGCCCGCGCAGCTACACGCATCCCTTAATCCCTCATCCAGCACTGGCAAACCCTCACACTCGCTCGGTTCCCCGCACGCGATTGGGCATAGTCTGCCTTCTCGGAGTCCTATACGCAGCGTAACGAGAACCACGCGCAGGGGCACGCAGCCCGCCACAACCAGTTGGGAGCGTTCGCGCGTTGCACCCCGCATAATGGTACTGTGGCTGACCCAGCTGCGCTCAATGCTCAAGGCGGGCATGACACCTGCTCATGCGTTTCAGAGCCTCGCTCAGCGCACGACGCATGCAGGGCTGCGCCACGCCAGCGAGCGCATTGCTCACGACACGGCGCAAGGTATTGCCATCTCTGACGCGCTGGCGAAAAATTCGCCTCTGTTTCCAAGATTCTTAGTAGGGGCGTTTCGCGCTGCAGAGTACGGCGGCTACCTACCTGAACTGCTCGAGCGGTTGACCGTCTACTACGAGCAATTGCACACAGTGCACCGTTGGTCGCTGCTCACACAGGCGTTTTTGTGGCACGCCATATTGCTGCTACCGCTGATTGCGCCGTTTGGTATCGGACTGACCTGGGCACTGCGCGACTTCACAGGCAACTCGACGGCGGATGCACTCCAAGCGATAGGGAACGGCGTGGGGCAGATGTACCTGCGCTTCGGGCTGCCTACAACGCTGCTACTAATAGCGCTAACACTGTTAGGCTACCTGCTGACAGGGCTGGAGCGCGTGGGTGCGCGGCTGCGCCTGAACGGGCTGGGCTTTCTCACCTATGCTGACTGGATCCGCGCCCAGTCGCTGGAGCAATACCTGTTCCATCTCAGTCGGCTGACACGCGCGGGTGTCTACCCAGCAACAGCACATGCGCTGGCAGCGGCTGCTGTGCCGAACCGCGCGCTGGCAGAGTCGCTGCTATCAGTGGAGCTGGAGCGCGCAGAGGGCGCCGCGCACATCGACCAAGCGCTAGAACGGTCAGGGCTGTTCCCGACTGAAGAGGTGCTGCTTGTGCGCACAGGTGTCCAAACAGGCGAGTTGCCCAGTATCCTACAGACGCTCACAACTTGGTACATCCAGCGCGCCGACGAGAACCTGCGCCAGCTACCTCGTGCCTTCTTCCGCCTAATGACGCTGACCAGCATCGTTGCTGCAGGCATCGCGCTCATCAGCTTCGCGTGGGGCTACTACGGCAACATCTTCCATGCCGTGGACAGGTTTATGGGGATAGGAGAGTAACACTATCGAGAGAAACCTGTCCAGACCGCGTGGAGACATCTGGGTCGCACTCGAAATCGCGCGAGAAACTTGCAGGAACTCTGGAGGGTATGACGAAACCCGAAGACGCGATGCATATAGGCATGCTAACTGCGCCGTTTTCAAACGAGCCGCTGGAGAAGGTTTTCGAGTTTGCACAGAGGCACGGGTTCAAAACGCTGGAAATTGCCTGTGGCTACGGACATCCACATCTGGCTCTTGAGAACCCTGACCTCGACACCCTAAAGCGTTTGGTTGAGCGCACAAGCGTGCGTCTCTCTGCTATTGCGTTCTATACTAACAACACGCACCCTGACCCAGACGAGCGCAACCGCAATACAGAGGGCGTGCGACGCGCTATCGACATCGCACACGCGCTCGGCATCGAAGTCGTTTGCACGCTTGCAGGGCATCCCGCGCCAGGAAAAAGCAAAATGCAGACCATCGAGGAAGATTGCGCCGAAGTGTTCCGTCCGCTGTGCGAGTACGCGGGCGAGCGCGGGATTAATATCGCGCTTGAGAACTGGTTCGCTACTAACATTCAAGCGCTGGATCACTGGCAGCGACTGTTTGAAGTAGTACCTCACGCGAACTTCGGGCTAAATTTTGACCCATCACACCTATTGTGGCAACAGATTGATTACATCAACGCAGTGTTCCTGTTTGGCTCGCGCATCTTTCATACGCACGCGAAGGACACGGAGGTCATGCGCACGCGGTTGGAGTATGTCGGCAATCAAGGCAGCGGCTGGTGGCGATATGTGATTCCAGGGCTGGGCAGCGTGCGTTGGGGCGAGTATATCGGCGCGCTGCGGCGTGTCGGCTACAACGGCGTGCTGTCAATCGAACACGAGGACGCCTCTGTCGGACGCGAGGAGGGATTCCTCATCGGTAAACGCTACTTGGAGCAGTTTGTCGCATCGGAGGGCTAATCTATGCGAATGCCTACCCCCCAGCAACTGATGCAGATGTTCGCACAGAAGGTCGCGCGCACGCGCGCCTACCGCTACACTTGGGAATTCCAAGAGCGCGACGAAAAAACAGGCAAGCTGGGCGCAAAGCAAATCTACACGCTGGAGTTCCTGCAGCCCCACTACCGCAAAATGACCATCATTCAGCGCGACCTCTTCAGCAACGGTGCTGTGTTGACCTACAACCCCGACATCGAGAAGAAGGTGCACGCGCGCAAGGGGCTAATTCACCGTGTGTACGAGCCGAACGACCCCGAGATTACACGCTTTTTCGAGACCGACTTGGGCTACATTCTGAAAGACCTGCAGCGACTGTTTCGTGGCGCGGAGGCGGAGCCTGTCAAAAGCGCGTTGCAAGGGCAGCGGGAGGCTTACCAGCTCATCTTTGCGCCGCCCAAAGACCCCGTGCAGCGCGTGGCGCTAGCTCTGGAACGACGCGACCTCATGCCTCTGCGGATGGAGTACGCCGACGCAAAGGGCACACGCTCATTGCGCGTCTATACAGAGTACTCTTTTCCGAGCCTGACGCCCGATGATTTCAAAATCTAACATCTAACAGCATCCCGCCTACACAATCCTACGCTCCACAATTGCGACAGGGTCGAAAGTGCGCAGTCGCCAGCCAATCGTGAACAGTGCGAATGCCAGGACCATCAACGGCACAGGCAGCGTGTACTGGTAAGCAATCGGGTCGAACGGCTCTAAGTAGAGCCCGCGCGGTTCCATAATGCGCACCTTCGCCCATACGAGCACACCCATCGTGCTCAGCACGCCTAATACCCACCCTAGGACGACGACTGTAATCGTTTCCAGCGAGACGCGCGCGAGCAAGCTGCGGCGCGTGAAGCCGATTGCCTGCAGCAGCCCAAACTCCACCAGCCGCTGCTGGAAATAGATGTTCGCCAGCAGCCCCGTCATCGTCGCCAGCATGATTGCCACCACAGTAACCACGACACCTGTGATAAAGTAGAGGTTCTTGAAGGCGCGGTGAGTCTCTTCTTGCAGCTCGGCATATGTCCACACCCGTGCCTGCTCGCCCTTAAGATTTTGGCGGAGCCATGCGTCCAAGCGCGGCTGGTATCGCGGCTCCGTAGCAAAAATCAACAGGTTGCGTGTCGGCGGGAAGAAGTTGTCCCGAATAAACTCCATCGAGCCAATTGCCAGCCAAGTATCACCCTTCAACACCCCGACTACGCGCACAGGCACGGGCGCGTACTGGTCGGGTATCAGTGGAGACAGCACCACATCGCCAAGCTTATGGTTTTTATTTCGCATCAGCGGCTCCGACAAGACGACGCCCGCTTCGCCACGCTGCGGATACCGACCCTCACTCAGCGTGAGCCTGCAACGCGCTGCCAACAGCGGCATCTGCTCTTCCTCTAACCCAAAAATCACAAACGGCATCTTGCCCACGATGGTCTCTGCATTCATAAAGCAGACGACCGTCTCGTGAGAGGCCGCGTAGTGCGGAGCGCGCTTAATCCGATCCACTAACTCCGCCCTGAGCTTGTTGGAACCGCGAGGCGTAATCGCTGCAAAGTAGCGGTTGTAGTCGTAAATCTTCAGGATTGTGCGATCGATAGAGTTGAGCAGTGCGACAACACTCGCAATTGTCAATACCGCCAGCGCAAGCACCAGGGTCAACGGCAGACTGCGCCCTGGATTGCGCACTAAAAACACAATCGGAGAGAGCGGATGGCGTCTGATCATAAGAAACGCTTAGAGCAATATGTGCATGTTTTAAGCTGAAACGGCTCCAGAGGATTCTGGAGCCGTGGAGGTGATTTCAATCTGGGCATCGACCTATTTTCCCACTCCGTTACCAGAGCAGTATCTTCGGCGCTGGAGGGCTTAACTGCCGTGTTCGGGATGGGAACGGGTGTTTCCCCTC
>Ga0308421_1000221_pt1 | contig 35226 bp, 25 predicted proteins | sample HotsprSampleMS60_FD_203673 | JGI IMG/M metagenome (GOLD analysis project Ga0308421, IMG submission 203673) | Hot spring phototrophic mat microbial communities from Mushroom Spring, Yellowstone National Park, Wyoming, United States - 20090730_MS60 ...
GCGGCGGTGGAGGGTGCGTTGGAAGGGTTGCGTGATGGGATGGTGCGTTTAGTGGGTTGGGATTGGATACGGGAGGCGTTGGAGGGCTTGCCGTGCGATTAACGAACTTTGGCTGCGCGATTGGTATTAAAAATGGCAGACTTCAGGGGAAGAGTGAGTATACTCTCCCCGTGCGCTACATTTTGGGGATTGAGACCAGTTGCGACGAAACTTCGGCGGCGGTGCTGGAGGGGCGCATCGTGCGCGCTAGTGTCGTTGCTTCGCAGGTAGACCTGCACGCACAGTGGGGCGGCGTCGTGCCTGAAGCCGCGGCGCGCCAACATGTGGAGCGCCTGAATCCTATACTTCAGCAGACGCTCGATACGGCAGGCGTCGGCTGGGCAGACATTGACGGCATTGCTGTCACGAACCGTCCAGGCCTGATCGGTGCGCTGGTGGTGGGGTTGGCAGCCGCTAAATCGCTCGCTTTCGCGCTGAATCAGCCCTTCGTCGGCGTACATCATTTGGAGGGACATCTCTATTCAGCCTTTCTGGAAGTGCCTGACGCGCCTATTCCCTTCCCACACCTTGCGCTGATTGTGTCGGGCGGGCACACCGAACTCGTATTGGCGCATGGGCACGGCAACTACCAACTGCTGGGGCAGACGCTGGACGATGCCGTTGGTGAGGCGTTCGACAAAACGGCGCGCTTGCTGGGACTGGGCTATCCTGGTGGACCGCGAATCGACCAGCGGGCGCAAAGAGGCGAACCGACGGCGTTCCGATTCCCCCGCGCCAAAGTGGAGGGCTGGAACTTCAGCTACAGCGGGCTAAAAACCGCCGTGCGCCGCGAGGTGGAACGCCTGCAAGCGGAGGGGGCGCTGGACGAGGCGACCATTTGCCATCTCTGCGCCTCGTTCCAGCAGGCAGCCATCGAGCCACTGATTCACCACACGCTGGAGGCGGCGCGCACGCTCGGCGTTGGGGTCGTCACGGTGGTGGGGGGCGTGGCGGCGAACTCCGCGCTGCAGCAGCAGATGCGCGAGGCGTGTCAGAGGGCTGGGCTAATGCTGTTTATCCCGCCGCTGCGCTACTGCACCGACAACGCGGCGATGATTGCGCTCGCAGGCTACTTCCGTCTTATGGCTGGTCAGCGCGACGACTACGACTTAGACGCCTACGCCAACGCGCCGCTGGCGTAGAGTCATTTGTGAATCCCCCTCACTCCGACCCTCTCCCCCTTCGCGAAGGGGGAGAAGGGCGCATCCAGTGTTCCTACTCCTTCCACGCCGCCAACGGCAGTCCTTCGAACGCCTGATCGCGCACGCAGCTCTCTTCGTAGACCTGCAGCAGCGTGGGGTCGGGCGGTTCGCCTTCGAGCAGTTGGCGCACAAGCGCGGCGACGCTCTCGAAGCGGCGGGCGTGGTCAAGCAGGCGCACTTCGGCATAGTCGCGCGCGCTGCCCGTCGTAATCAGAAAAGTCCAGTCGGAGGCTTCCATCAGCAGCAGCTCGCGCGCCGCCTGCTGCAGGTAGGGCGTCAGGTCGGCGCGGTCGCGCGCGCACGCCATCAGGCGCAAGAACTCCACCTCTGCGCGGTAAATCGCCTCCCACGCCCACGCGGTCTGCTCGTTCAGCCAGATGTAGTGCGACCCGCCCTCGCCCCACGAGCCTTCGGGCAGAAACACCACCTCGTCGGGCGGGCAACGCTCCAGATACTCCGATGCGGTCAGCATCTCGATCTCGGGGTCTGCCGCCACGCGACGGATGACCGCGTACAGCCATTCGGGACCCTCGCGCCACCAGTGCCCGAACAGTTCTGTGTCGTACATTGAGACCATCACGCTGGGCTGCCCGTGCGCTTGGTGGTGCGCTCCCAGCGTCTGCTTCAGTAGGCTGACGAAGTGGTCGGCGTGCGCTTGCACGGTCTCAAAAGCGTCGTAGGGCGCGTAGGGCTGCTTCGCGCCGAGGTCTGCCTTGTTCTCGCTCACGCGCCAGTAGCGCAGGCGACTGGGGTAGTGCATCTTGTGGAACTCCAGGTAGCGGGCGTCACCAGGGTAGCCGTGTTCGCCGCTCCAGACCTGCAGCGTGGTGGTGGGGTCGCGTGCGAAGACCGCCAGTGGCTCTGGAGCGGGCACGCGGTAGGCTTGGTACGGCGTGCGCTCGGTCTGCATCGGGCGGTAGTGCGCCGCGAACTGCTCGTAGAGGCGTCGCAGGGCGGGGAACCGCTCCCAGTAGGTTCCCAGCGGGACGCCCCCGCGCAGCATGTGCGTATCCACAAAGAAGTAGCGCACGCCCGCCTCGGCAAGGAACTGCTCGATGCCTGCGCGCTCGGCAGCGGGCAGCAGGGCGTGTGCCACAGGCGGCAGCCAGCGGTAGGCGGGTCGGTAGGCGCATTCGGGCAGCCAGAACCCGCGCGGGTCGCAACCAAAGTGCTTGCGGTAGGTCTGCACGCCGAGCTGCACCTGCGCCCGCACGCACTCGTCGCGCCCCAGCAGAGGCAGGTAGCCGTGCGTCGCCGCGCTGGTGGCAATCTCAATCGCGCCCGTCTGCTGCATGTGTCCGAACGCGCCCAACAGGTCGCCCCCCAGCGACTGGTACTGCTCCAGTTGCGCTTCGTAGGCGCGCTCCCACAGGTACGCCAGCCCCGCCTTCCAGCGGTCGCCATGCGCCAGAAAGTAGCGCTGGTCGTCGCGGGCACGCATAAGAAAATCCTGCATATAGCCCGTCGCTTCAGCATGAAAGTCGGGATGCGCCAGTTGCTCCTGCAGAATCGGCGTGAAGCTTACTGTGTAGCGGGCAGGGATGCCCTGCTTCGCAAGGCGTACGGTTAGCGCGTACAGTGGCAGGTAGCACTCCGCGAGACTCTCGCATAACCAGTCGGTACCATGCGGCGACCTGCCATGCGCCAGCACATACGGGATATGTGTGTGCAGCACCAGCACCCAGTAGCCGAGCGGACGGTTTCTCATCGTGCGTCGTCAGTTTCTTCCTGCAACATCCATTCGCGCAGGCATTACAAATCCCTGCTTGTACGCGGCAAGGCTACGCCTGTTCGAAACGGCGCAGCGGCATCCGCTGCCCGTATGTGAGGTTGCGCCAGAGCCATTCTATTGGTCCGTACTGGTACCGCACCAGCCACAGCGTACTGAAGATTACTTGGAAACCCCACAGGAGCACTGTGATTAGTGCGCCCTGTGCAATCCCGACCCGATTGTGTAATCCCAGACCATAGCCGTAGAAAAGCAGGGTGCATACGACCGACTGCATTAGGTAGTTGGTAAGTGCCATCCGCCCTGCGGCTGCAAGTGGCGTCAGGAGCCGCTGTACCTTCCCAACCGCCGACCAGAGCCACCCGAACGCGCCGATATAACCCAACGCCAGCACAGGACCAACCACAATCCCCAGCATTTGCCAAGCGTAGACCTCCATGTCGTTCTCGGCGCGGATGGCGCGCAGCAGCCCCCAAGCGTACAGTCCGTTCAGTACCAAACTGACTGGAATGCTCGCTGCTAACCATCCCATCAACTTGCGGTGCGCCTCTAACTGCTTAAACACGCCTTGCCTGCCGAAGTACAGACCCAGAAGGAACATGACCAGCACATTAGGCAGGAAAAAGATGGCGTTTGCAAACATCAGCAGCCACTCGAGAAAGCGGAACCGCTGCGCGACCCAGTAGCTGGACTGAGCATACGCCTGCCGTCCCTGTTCGATGTAAGCAGCGAAGAAGGCATCGCCGCCTGCAGCCCCTGTACCCCCCATGCCGATCCACCAGAGTGTGATGCCCGCGCAACTTAGGCAGCACAGCGCCTGTGCCCCCCACAACCCCAGCACCCACGATAGCACCGCACGCGGTTGCAGGCGTGCAAACAGCAGCAATACCATTCCGCAGAGCGCGTAGGTTAACAGCACATCACCGGTCCAGATGAACAGCCCGTGCAACGTGCCAATTGCTAGCAGCGTTAGGAAGCGACGCATCATAATCCGCGTTGGATTGACCCCGCGTGCTTGCAAACGCTCCCGCTGCAGCGCAAAACCTAACCCAAATAGAAACGAGAAAATCGGGTAGAACTTAGCCGTGAACAACGCTTGTATCAACAGGAAAACAGTTCGATCAATCGGTTGTGCAAGACTTTCCGCGCGCGGGAACAGGTCTAGCGTACTCAGCCCTTTGAAGGACGCCATGTTCACCATCAAGATACCCAGTAGGGCAATCCCGCGCATCGTATCCAGCGCGTGAATACGCTCTCCTTCGCTCACAGGTGTTGGTTGTATCGTCTGCATTGCGATGTCCCCCTTCACACGATGTACCGTGTCAGCAGTTCCATTCGATGCACGCAGCGACCCTCCTGCTTTTCGTCTCGGATAGAAGGGGTATTTTGCCTAAGTGCATGCGCTGTTCGCTCAGGACAGTTGCGAACGAACGCTTGCTTGCTATCTATGGGCATTCTATCATAGGCGGCTTTCTTTAGGTACAATTCGCCCTGCGCGAGGTGCAACGCAGGCGATGACGGAGGCATACGACCCGAAACAGATCGAACCGAAGTGGCAGGCGCGCTGGCAACAGGCGCGCCTGTTCCGCACGCAGGAAGATCCCAGCAAGCCGAAGTGCTATGTGCTGGCGTTTTTCCCCTACCCGTCGGGCGACGGGCTGTCGGTCGGGCACTGTCGGAACTACATCCCGTGCGACGCGCTGGCGCGCCTGATGCGCATGCGCGGCTACAATGTGCTGCACCCGATGGGCTGGGACGCCTTCGGGCTGCCCGCCGAAAACGAAGCCATCAACAAAGGGTCGCACCCCAAACACACCGTGCCCCGCTATGTCGCCAATTACAAGCGGCAGATGAACCTCATCGGGCTATCTTACGACTGGGAGCGCGAAATCAACTCCAGCCAGCCCGACTACTACAAGTGGACGCAGTGGTGGTTTTTGCAACTCTACAAGCGCGGGCTGGCGTACCGCGCGAACGCGCCCGTTAACTGGTGCCCCCGATGCCGCACCGTGCTGGCGAACGAAGAGGTGGAAGGCGGCAAGTGCTGGCGGTGCGGCACGCTGGTCGAAAAGCGCGATATGCCGCAGTGGTTTTTCCGTATCACCGCCTACGCCGACCGCCTGCTGCACGACTTAGACGAACTGGACTGGCCCGAAGGCATCAAGCAGATGCAACGCCACTGGATTGGGCGCAGCGAGGGCGTCGAGTTCGAGATGGCGATTCAGAGACGCCCCGACCTGAAGTTCCGCGTCTTCACCACGCGCATCGACACGGTGTTCGGGATGACCTTCGCGGTGCTGGCGCCTGAGCATCCGCTGGTGGACGCCATCACGACGCCAGAGCAGCGTGCGGCGGTGGAGGCGTATCGCGAGCGCGCCCGCCGCTTGGACGAGGCGACGCGCCTGTCCACCGAGCGTGAGCGCACGGGGGTCTTCACGGGTGCGTATGCCATCAACCCTGTGAACGACGAGCCTGTGCCCATCTATATCGCCGACTATGTGCTGATGACCTACGGCACGGGCGCAATTATGGCAGTGCCCGCGCACGACGAGCGCGACTACGACTTCGCCCGCAAGTATGGGCTGCCTATCCGTGTGGTGATTACGCCTGACGGTAGCGTACCCGACCCCGACGCGACGCCCGAATGCTACACGGGCGACGGGGTGATGGTCAACTCAGGCGCATTCTCGGGGCTGCCGAACCGCGAGGGGATACAGCGTCTCGGCGAGTGGTTCGAAGCGCGCGGGCTGGGCGAGCGCAAGGTGAACTACCGCCTGCGCGACTGGCTGATTAGTCGCCAACGCTACTGGGGCGCGCCCATCCCGATTGTCCACTGCCCCGCGTGCGGGGAAGTGCCCGTGCCCGAAGACAAACTGCCCGTGCTGCTGCCCGATGTGGAGGCGTATCAGCCGTCGGGCACCGGCGAATCGCCGCTGGCGAACATCCCCGAATTCGTGAACACGACCTGCCCGCAGTGTGGTCAGCCCGCGCGCCGTGAGACCGACACGATGGGCGGATTCGCCTGCAGCAGCTGGTACTTCCTGCGCTTCTGCGACCCGCACAACGACAAGGAGCCGTTCGCGCAGGATAAAGCGCGCTACTGGATGCCCGTCGACTACTATGTCGGCGGGGCGGAACACGCTGTGATGCACCTGCTGTACGCCCGCTTCTGGACAAAGGTCGGCTACGACGCGGGGTTTGTGCCCGTCAAGGAGCCGTTTTATCGCCTGCGCAATCAGGGGATGGTGCTGGCGGTGACCCCGTACCGCCCGCCGCGCGAGGACGAGACGCTGCGCGAGGGCGAGGTTGGCATCCTCGTGCGCCGCGACCAACTGGAGCAGATGCACGAGGACGAGATGGCGCAACTCTTCTGGCAGTGGGAGAAGATGTCCAAGTCGCGCTACAATGTCGTCACGCCCGACGAGATTGTGGAGCGCTACAGCGCGGACACGCTGCGCCTGTACGAGCTATTCGTCGCGCCGTTCGATACCGCCATTGAGTGGAAAGAGGAAGGCGTCAAGGGCATGCATCGGTTTTTGGGGCGGGTGTGGCGGCTGATGCGCGAGGCGCGCCCGTGCTTCGTGCGCGATTGGCGACCCATCCTGAACGAGAGCTGCCAGACGCCTGAGTGCCCGCTGGACGAGCCTGCCCGCAAGATGCGCCAGCGCACGCACGCCAGCCTGAAAAAAATCGCCGCCGACATCCCCGACTTCAAGTTCAACACGGCGGTCGCTACCTTGATGGAGTGGTTCAACCACTTAGAGGACTACTGGCGTGGGGTGAATCAGCAGCTTTGCTGCGCCGACGCGATGGCGGTTGTGAGCGAGGCGGTGGAGTGCTTTATCCTTGCGCTGTCGCCGTTCGCGCCGCATATCGCCGACGCGCTGTGGGAGGCGTATGGCTTCGAAGGCTTCACCCTGCAGCAGCCCTACCCGCAGTACGACGAGTCGCTGGCGCGCGCCGACGAGTTCGAGATGGTGGTGCAGGTCAACGGCAAGCTGCGCGACCGAATCGTTGTGCCTGCCGACATCTCGCGCGAGGCGATGGAGCAACTCGCGCTGCAAAGCCCGCGCGTGCAGGCGCACCTGGGCGGCAAGCCGCCGCGCAAGGTCATCGTCGTGCCTGGCAAATTGGTGAACATCGTGGTGTAAAGCCAAACGGACACATGACCTGCGATACCAACGCCTCCATCACCGCGCTGCCGTGAATCTGCGCCTCCGTCCCCGCCGTCGCAACCGCACCCGTGGCACCGTCCATCGCCGAGTGAACCGTGCGCCAAGTCCGACGCTGAGACGCCCTGTGCGGACGCACTTGCCGTTCCTCTGCACCCTACCCCTGCAGACCACCGCTGTCTGTTGCCGGGTGCAGCGGTTCCTCGCGCGAGCGCTTCGGCACGCCGACAGACACCTTTTGCTTGCGTCGCGCAGGCACAGGCAGGTCTATCGGCGTCCGTTGAGCGATTGAACGCGTCAAGCCCTCTACGGCGCGATAGGTCAACGGGTACACCTTGCGCAGAGGGAGCCTCACCTCTGTTGCACAGTCACTGGAGCGTTGGAAGACACCTCCTCTGGGCGTTTCACGGCGTCAGAGGATGCCCGATCGCTCAACAGCTCCCGATTTATGCACCGAAGCCACGCACAGGTATACTCTAAAGAGGCAGAGGAACAAAGCGATGAGATGCACTCACTGTGGAGCAACGGTTCCTGAGAATGCGCGATTCTGTGCGGGGTGCGGACGCCCGTTGAGCAGCTCGGCAGTGTCTCCTGCCCAGACCTCCCCTGCTCCTGCAAGCGGCGCGTCCAAAGCCAAGTGGTGGGCTATCGGCGTCGGGGTGCTGGTGCTGATGGCAATAGCATTCTTTGTGGGCATGCAATCGGGATTGATTACGCAAGCGAATGTGCAGAAACCCGAAGGTCCCAGTGTGCTTGAAGCGCAAGCACCGAAGGTGACAGGTCCCAGCGTGTTGGAGGCACAGCCACCAAAGGTGGAAAGCCCCAGCGTGCTGGAGACCGAGGCACCTCCACCGCCGCCCAAGCGTGTGGTCGACTGGCTGGAACATCTGCGCAAGACCGAAGAGCGACGGCAGCGACAGGAGCGCAATGTCGCGCCCGTGATGAGCATGCTGGTGCAAGCGATGGTCGCGCGTGCGGCAGCGTTAGGGGGGATTGCGCAGGGCGATTTCGAGCAAGCGGAAGCAGACTACGAACGCGAGCGCGAGAAGCTGCGGCAAGGCTACCAGCAGCGTCAGCGCGAGTGGGCGCAACTGCTCCAGTACTTCCGCAGCGTGCCCCCACCGCCCGAATGCCGCACGCTTGCAGATGCTTACTTCGCGGGGCTGAGCGAGTACATCACCAGCATTTCGCAGATTGAGAAGAGCTTGATAGACAACGATATTGGAGGGCTGACCAACATGCTGGGCTCCGCGCAGAGCGAATTGGACGCCCGTTTTGCTCGCGCCGACGAGGAACTGGCTCGCGTGTGCGAGCAGTACGGCATCCGCAAGTATTTCGCCATCGGTGCGCGGGGTACAGAGCTCATCCGCAGTTTGGGCGGCGGGCTGCCGTTGGGGTTCTGACGGAACGCCTGCGCGGTCGGGTGCGGGCACGCGACAGGGCGTCTTACGCCCCACCTTCGCGCTTGCCCTGCTCGAGGTTGACCAGCGTGCCCATCAGCGTCTTCTCGGCGGTGTTGGTGTCTTGGCTTTGCAAGGCGCGAATGGCTTGCGTGACCTCCTGCGCTTCTTGCGTGCGTCCTTGGCTGAGCAGCATCGCCTGCGTGCGCTGCAGCTCCGCCAGCGCCTGCGTGCGGTCGAGCTGGTGCGCCCGCATGCCCATAATGGTTTTCTCCAGCGCGCGCGAGGCAACGGCGACCTGTAGCTCGTTGGCGACGCGCGAGTCTTGCGGCTGATTCGCCAGCACAGGGTCGGTCGTGAACTCCAACACGGCGTCGGCAGTCGCCGTCTCCACGCGCCCTGTCACGACATCTTCCCAGCGCAAGGTGAGTTTCGCGATGCGGTAGACGCCTGCAGGATGGTTCGGGAACTCCAGCTCCAAGAGGGGGTTCAGTACGCTGCCACGCTCCACATCGACAAGGCTCAGTGTCGCCGTGCGCCCCTGCAGCTGCAGCTCGCCCCCGAACGCCTGACGCACCTGCACCCAACGCGCCAGTTGCACCTCCAGTTTGAGGTTGCGGGCAACCACCGTCATCAGGCGCACCAACTCCTGCTGAAACACTTCGGGGATGCGCTGGGGCTGGTCGATGTAGTAATACTTGCCGCCGCTGCGCCGCGCAATTCCCGCCAGTAGCTCCTCGTTGTAGTCGGGACCAAAGCCCAGCGCAGTGATGTGGAAGCCGAACTCTTTGGCGCGCGCCGCCACGCTCACAATCGTCGAGAAGTCCTTGATGCCCACTGTTGGCTCGCCGTCCGTCAGCAAAATGAGGTGCGTCTGGTAGCCTGGCAGGTTCACCGAAGTCGCCTGCTGTGTGCCCACCACCAGCGCGTCGTAGATGTTGGTCGTGTCGCCGACCGTGAGGCGCATGATGTGGTCTTTAACGAGTTGCTTGTTGACGATTTTGCGCATGGGCATCACGACATCGACCGTGTCGGAGAAGGTGACAATCGACAGCACATCCTGCTCGGTGAGTTGGTCAACGAGGTAGGTACAGGCTTGCTTGGCGAATTCGAAGGGTGCGCCCTCCATCGAGCCGCTGCGGTCTAACACGAGGCACAGGTTCAGCGGGGCACGTCCAGCAGCGGTCTGCACTGCGCGGATGATGGTCAGCAGTCCTTCGCGGGCGATGCTTTGCGCCAGCGCGTACTTGCGTCCCAGCACGACCTCCATGCTCAGCGACGGCTGCGCGGGCGCGCCCAGTATGTTCGGCACTGCCTGCGTGCGACTGGGGTCTAACACGGGCATCTGCATCGCCTGCGTGCGCTGCGGATCGCTTAGCGATCCCATCTGATGCGTTCGTTCCATAACTCTCACCTATCTACCGATTCGCCATCGAGAAGGGTTCCTCCTGCCGCGATGATGTCCCGCGCGACAGAGCATTTTCTCACCGTTCAGGGTATCCTTAGTTGCGATGTTCGCGAGCTTGACCGAGAAGCTGCAGGGGATTTTCGAGCGCATTCGGGGCAAGGGTCGCCTCGACGAGAAGACCGTCGACGAGGTGTTGCGCGAGATTCGGCTCGCCTTGCTGGAAGCGGATGTGAACTTTCGCGTGGTCAAGGAGTTTATCGTTCGCATCCGCGAGAAAGCGGTCGGCGAGGAGGTGCTGAAGAGCCTCACACCCGATCAGCAAGTGATTCGCATCGTGCGGGACGAACTGGTTGCGCTGTTGGGGGGCGCAGCGGAGCCGATTCGCTGGGCGGTGCGTCCGCCGACAGTGTTTGTACTCTGCGGTTTGCAAGGGTCGGGCAAGACGACCACCTGCGCCAAACTTGCGCGCTGGGTTAAGTCGCAGGGGCGCAACCCACTGCTTGCTGCATGCGACCTGCAGCGACCTGCTGCAATCAAGCAGCTGGAGGTGCTAGGGCAACAGGTCGGCGCACCTGTGTTCACGCCGCAGCAGGGAGACACCCGAGACCCTGTAAGTACCGCGCAACGCGCCCTCGAATACGCCCGTGCTCACAGCAACGATGTGCTAATCGTGGACACTGCGGGACGCCTCCAAGTCGACGAGCCGCTGATGGACGAGCTACAGCGCATGCACGCCGCACTGCAGCCCCACGAAGTGCTGCTCGTGGTAGATGCCACCACAGGGCAAGAGGCGGTCAATGTCGCGCAGGCGTTCCACGAACGGCTCGAACTCACAGGCGTGATTATGAGCAAGATGGACGGCGATGCGCGCGGGGGCGCCACGCTCTCGATCAAAGCGGTCGTCGGCAAGCCCGTGCGCTTCGTCGGAGTCGGCGAACGCACCGACGCGCTCGAACCCTTCCACCCCGACCGTATTGCCAGCCGCATCCTCGGCATGGGAGATGTACTCTCGCTCATCGAACGCGTCGAGCAGACCATGCAGGAAGAAGAGGCGAAACGGCTGGAGAAAAAGATGCGCGACGCCAGCTTCGACTTCGAGGACATGCTCGCGCAAATGCAACAAATCCGTCGCATGGGTCCGTTCGAGCAGCTGCTACAGATGCTCCCTGGCTTTAGCCAAATCAAAAATCAGTTGGGCGAAATGTCCCTCGACGATCGTGCGCTCAAGCGAGCGGAAGCAATTATCCTCTCGATGACCCCACAGGAGCGTCGCCACCCTGAAATCATCAACTACAGTCGTAAGGTACGCATCGCCAAAGGCAGCGGCGTAAAGCTAGAGGAAGTTAGCGCACTGGTCAACCAACTGTTTGAGATGCGCAAGCTGATGAAGCAGATGACCAAGCTCCAGCAGCGGATGCAGAAGCGCAAATGGACGCCGTTCGGCAAGCGGCGATAGAGCAACCGTTTGCTAGTTATCTCGCTGTGTGATAGTTGCTTTTGCGTTAGATTTTCAACATATAGTTGCGCATGTAGCCGAGAACCCTCGCTTCAAGTTTTGCGCAGGGGTATAATCGGCTGAGATGGGACTTGTTGAAGGCTGGATGCCCGCTCACCCGATTGCGCAGGGGCTGGTTGCAGGCGTTTTTATTGTGCTGTCGAATATGGCGGGCGCGTTGCTGGTGCTTCTGTTGCGACAGCCGACCGAGCGTGTGTTAGACGCCCTGCTGGGCTTCGCAGCAGGCGTAATGTTGGCTGCAAGTTTCACCAGCCTGATTCTGCCCGCAATCGAGCAGCACGGCACGATACCTACACTGTTGGGTGTTGCGTTGGGCGCACTGGCGATGGACGCAGCAGACCATCTCGTTCCCCACCAGCATCCGTTCATCGGGCGCGAAGGGTTGGATAGGCGACGCATCCGTACCGTGATTCTGTTCGTAATTGCGATCACCCTTCACAACGCGCCTGAAGGGTTGGCAGTTGGCGTAGCGTTTGGGAGCGGACACTTTCGCGAGGGAGTGCTGCTGGCGATTGCAATCGGGATGCAGAACATTCCCGAGGGGCTGGCGGTTGCGTTCGCCGCGCTGGCAGCAGGCTTCGGAAGGCGGTTCTACGCAGCGTTTGTGGGCATCCGATCGGGCTTGGTGGAACTGCCGATGGCGGTGCTGGGCGCGGCGTTGGTCTACTCGGTCGCGCCGCTTGTGCCTTACGCGATGGGCTTTGCTGCGGGCGCGATGCTGTATATTATCAGCGACGAAATTGTGCCTGAAACGCACCGCAAAGGGCACGAACGCTGGGCAACCTTCGGGCTGATGGCAGGGCTGATTGTTATGCTCTATCTCGATGTTGCTTTGGGCTGACGCATGAATCTGCTCAACTTCCTCCCAAATCGCCTTCGAAGTGGCAGGAATCGGGCGCGCGAGGGCGTACCTAATTGCAGAACATGAAAAAAGGGGACGACAGGCAAAGGAGAGCAAAACCTGCCGCCCCCAAGAGAGGTGTGTAGTTGCTTGCTACTCATATAGACGAATAATCGCGCCGAAAAGTTCCCGAATTCGGGTACAATTCGGCGCGATATGCGTCCGCAAGGTTCGTTTGCACGCGCTGCGCGCCTCCTCTGCGAGGCAGAATCGTTGCTAATCGTTCCTCACCTGCATCCCGACGGGGACGCGCTGGGTAGCGCACTGGGATTGTACCACGCCCTGAAACAGATGGGCAAGACGCACGCGACGGTCGTCAGCCACGACCCCGTGCCTGAAATCTACCGATTCTTGCCCGAATGGGAACAGATTCACACGGAGCATCCCCACCACCACACCTACGATGTGGCGGTTGTGGTGGATCAGAGCCAACTCAATCGCGCGGGCAAGCACGAGTCGCTTGTGCGCACGGCTCGCAAAATCCTCCAGATTGACCACCATGTGCTGATGGAGCCGTTTGCGGATGTCGCGCTGGTGGACACGAGCGCGGCGGCGACGGCGGAGCTGGTTTATCGGCTGCTGCGCCACATGCGCCTGCCGCTCACACCTGAAGTGGCGACCTGCTTGCTCACGGGTATTGTCACAGACACCTTCTCGTTCAAGTTCCCCAACACAACGCCGCGCACGCTGCGCATCGCTGCCGCGCTGCAGCAAGCGGGCGCGGACCTGAGTTTCATCAACGAGCAAGTGTTCGAGACGCGCTCGTTCTCGGCGGTGAAGTTGTTAGGGCTTGCGCTCGCCACACTGCAGCGCACAGAGGACGGCAAAATCGCGTGGGTGAGCATTCCGCGCAGCGCATTCGAAGCGGCGCATGCACACGAGGAAGAGACGGAGGGTATCGTGAACTTTGTGCGCTCCGTGCGCGGAGTGGAGGTGGCGATGATGCTGCGCGAGTCGCCCCATCATAAGGTGCGTGCGAGCCTACGCAGTCGGGGCGCGGTCAATGTCGCGCTGCTGGCGCAGCAGTTCGGCGGTGGCGGACACGAAAACGCCGCGGGCTGCACCCTAGAGACCAGCTTGTCGGAAGCGGAGCGCATCTTGGTTGCGGAGGCAAAGCGATGGATGGCGTGCTCATCGTCAACAAGCCGCGCGGGATAACCTCGCACGATGTGATTGACCACCTGCGTCGCGCGTCAGGTCTCAAAGATGTCGGGCACGCGGGTACATTAGACCCGTTGGCGGAGGGCGTGCTGCTGTGCCTGCTCGGACGCGCCACACGGTTGACCCCCTACCTGCACGAGCTGCCGAAAGCCTATCGCGGGGTCATCCAGTTCGGCATCCGCACCGACACCCAAGACGCTGAGGGCACCGTGTTCTACCAGAAGCCCGCACCCCACCTGACGCTGGAGCAGGTACGTACTGCCGCCGAGAAGTTCAAAGGACGCATCATGCAGACCCCGCCGATGTTCTCCGCCTTACGCTTTCAGGGTAAAAAACTACACGAGCTGGCACGCGAGGGCAAGGAGGTGCCCCGCGAGCCGCGCCCCGTGAACATCTCTAAACTGGTAATTCATAGCTTTGAGCCAGGGGACTATCCGACGGCAGCGTTCGAAGTGGCATGCTCGAAGGGCACTTATGTGCGCACGCTGGCGTCCGATATCGGCGATGCGCTGGGGGTCGGAGCGCACCTGGCACAACTCACGCGCACGGCGATTGGCGACTTCCGATTCGAAGACGCTTGCACGCTGGAGCAGCTGACCGACCGCGCAAGCGTTCAGCAACGGCTGATCCCGATTGCCGACGCGCTGGCGCACCTCCCCCACTGGACGCCAACCCCCGCCGTGCTGGAACGGCTCAGGCACGGCAACTTTGTGCAGGCGGAGCATCCGCTGTGGACGCCTGGAGGCTATGTTGTGGTACGAGACTCGGAGGGCAAGGTTGCCCTGATTGCGCGCTGGCTGCCACCACTGTTGCGACCAACACGGGTGATTGAAAGATGAGTTGGGGCATCGGTATCGAGAGGTTGCATGGAGCATTCGTTGACGGGTGCGCGGTGACGCTGGGCATCTTCGATGGCGTGCATCGAGGACACGCCGCGCTGGTGGAGGCGACGGTGCGCTGGGCGCGGGCGCATAGCGTGCCGGCAGTCGCGCTCACCTTCGAACCGCACCCTGCCGCCGTGCTGGCACCTGACCAGCACCCGTCGATGCTTTGCCCGCTGAGCCACCGCGTGCAGAAGCTCCTGCAACTGGGTATCGACTGGGTGATTGTACAGCCCTTCACGCAAGCGTTTGCGCAGCTTAGTGCAATAGCATTTGTCGAGCAGGTGCTGGTAAGAGGCTTACATGCCCGTGCGGTGGTGGTCGGCGAGGATTTTCGGTTCGGGCATCAGCGCAGTGGCAGTGTGGCGACGCTTCAGGAAGCGGGCGCGTTCACAGTGATTGCCCTACCGCGCGTGCGGGATTCGGACGGCGTCCCAATCTCGTCCACGCGCATCCGCGAACTCATCACAGCGGGACAACTGGAGCAGGCGCACGCGCTTTTGGGTGAGCCATACCTGTGGAGGGGCGTCGCTGTGCGCGGCGATGGGCGCGGGCGCAGGCTGGGCTATCCGACCGCAAACCTCACACCTGTCGAACCGCTGTTGACCCCGCCTGAAGGCGTCTACGCCTGTCAGGCGCAGCTAAACGCAGGGATATACCCCGCCGCCGTAAGTGTCGGCGCGCCACCGATGTTCGAGAATGCCCGCGGACGCATCGAGGCATACCTCATCGGACTGCCCGACCACAATCTCTACGGACACTTCCTCACCCTGCGCTTTTTGAAACGCCTGCGCCCACAACGAAAGTTCGAAAGCGTGGAAACACTCCTCAACCAGATGCGATCAGACATCGAGCAAGCCGCGCAGATTGCATCCCGCTCGCTTGGGGATGCCCCACTCTGACCGCGCGGCTGTAGGCGTGCCTGTGATACAACGGCATACGCGCACGAAACATTCTCCGAGTCGAGCACTTCTGTCCCGCCCAGTCGAGTACAATTACTTCAGCATGCGCTTGGTACAAGCCTACTTTGAACGGCTTCGGGCACAGCTGGCGGAGTTGGAGCGGCGTTCGCGCGCGGCCATCGAGCAAGCGGCGGAGCGATGCGCGCAGTGCCTGCTGCAAGGAGGTGTCTTGCATGTATACGACACGGGACACCTCGTCTCACACGAGCTGGTTAATCGCGCGGGCGGACTGGCAGCGTGCGCACCGTTCCGTTTCGATTTGCAGGTACTCAACACGAACGCTTACCGCGAATCGCACGGCATCGCTGCACAACCCACGCCCGAAACCGTGCGCAGCATTGTCTACGCCGCGCTCAACTGCAGCCACATCCGCGCGGGCGATGTGCTGATTATCGGCAGCGTGTCGGGCAAGACGCCGTTCCCCATCGAGTTGGCACTGCAAGCCCGCGCACGGGGCGTCTTCACGATCGGTCTGACCGCGCTCGACTACTCGTCACAGCTCCAATCCGAGCACGAGTCGGGCAAGCGGCTCTACGAAGTGGTCGACTTGGTCATCGACAACAGCGCGCCCTACGGCGACGCGATGCTCCAGTTAGAGGGTGTGGAAGCCGCGTTCTGTCCCGCGTCGGGGATTAGCGCAGCAGCAGCCTTATGGGCGATGGTTGCAGGAATCGTCGAACGCATGACCGCCGCAGGTAAACCGCCCACCATTTTCTCCAGCGTTAATAAACCAAACGGCGTCGAATGTTACCGACACACCCTCGAACAATACAGGCGAAGGGGCTACTGAGATGAAGACCAACACTCCGAAACTGGTGTTGTTTGTGTGTGTGGGCAACTCGTGTCGCAGTCAGATGGCAGAAGGGTTTGGCAACCACTACGGGCAGGGCAAGGTGGTTGCTTTCAGTGCAGGCACGATGCCCGCAGGCAAGGTACATCCCCTTGCCATAGAAGCGATGCGCGAAGTTGGTATCGACATCTCGCACCAGACTTCCAAAGGCGTATGGGAGTTCGACCTCACGCAGTTCGACGCGGTCGTGAGCGTGTGCCACGCCGCTACAGACGAGTTGTGTCCCGCGACCTACATGGGGCTGCAGGAGCGGTGGGATATTCCTGACCCAGTCGGGCAAGCAATGGACGAGTTTCGGCGCGTGCGCACGATGATTGAAGCGCGCGTGCGCGACCTCGTTCAGCAACTGATTGGCGATGCGTGATCAGCATCTGGTGGTGATTGCCAGCCACAATCGCTCCAAGTCGCGTGAAATCGAGCAGCTGCTATGCGTGGGGCTTGCGGACCTGCCTGTGGCGATACGCCTGCTGGCGGACTATCCCGACGCGCCCCCACCTCCCGACGAGAACGCGGACGACTATGTAGGCAACGCGGTCATCAAGGCGCGCGCCTGCGCAGCGTTCACCCAAGCGCTGAGCCTCGCCGATGACGCAGGGCTGGAAATCGACGCGCTGGGCGGCATACCGGGTGTCCACTCGCGCCGATTTGCAGGTGAAGGGACGCCGTTTGCAGTAAAGATGGGTCTCTTGTTGGAGATGCTCAAGGATGTGCCTTCCGAACGGCGCACCGCGCGATTTCGCTGCGCGGTCGCAATCGCCATACCCGACGGTGCGGTCTACACCTTTGAAGACACACTGGAGGGACAGATCGCCAATGCGCCGTGTGGACAGGCAGGCTTTGGGTACGATCCCATCTTCTATGTGCCTGCGCTAGGCTGCACGCTGGCGGAGCTGCCCGCCGATTTCAAGAACCGCATCAGCCACCGTGCTAAAGTAATGCGCCAAGCCATTCCGCAGGTGCGTGCCCTGCTGCAGCAGAAACGATAGTAGAAATGAACTCAACTTGCCACCTTATGCAGTAGGTTGAAGTGGTGGGCGCAGACAAAACACATCCGCTTCAACATAAACCCATCCAAAGCCACCGCGTGAACACAACGCAGCAACAAACTAATCTTATACCAATCGCGCGGACAAAGTTCACAAATTGCTGCGCGTGCAGAATCTCCCCACTCCCTGCTGAGAATTGTCAAAGACCGCTTGGCTATGGAGTTTCGTGCGAGTTCTCTGTTGGCGGATTGACGGTGATAGTGACCTTCGCCTGCGCTGGGCGTCCCTCAGCATCGTAGGCGGTGAGGGTGTAGGTGGTAGTCGCTGTTGGGGACACTGCGATTTCGCCTTGCCTGGGGTCGATGCTTCCGACGCTGTTGTCAATCTCAGCACGGACAGCGTTTATGATTTCCCAGCGCAGCACGACGCTTTCGCCTGCAGCAATCGTCTCGGCTTGCGCTGTGAAGCTCAGAATCTGCGCTTGTGAGGGATCAATCACCTCCACTTTGACCTTTTTGCGAACCGACTTACCGACGGCGTTTCGGGCGATGAGTTCGTATTCAGTGGTGCGCGAGGGACGATGCTCGAAACCGGGCATCGCGGGGTCTAATTTCTGCCCGCCAGGCGGGGTGAGGATCAGTTCGGTAGCGTTTTGCACTTCCCAGCGCAGCAGCACCGACTCGCCGCGTTTGATTCGAGGCGGGTCAGCATAGAAGCGGACGATTACTGGCGCAGGTGGTTCGGGCGCGTTCTGCACAATCACGATCACCTCGCGCATCTGCTCGCCGTAGCGATTGCGGGCGATCAATCGGTAGGTGGTGGTAGTCTGCGGCTGCGCTTGGACTGAGCGCGTCTGGTTCGGGTCGAACGCGCCGAGTCCGGGTTCAATCAGCACTGTGTCGGCGTTGCGAACCTTCCAGTGGAGGGTGGTCGTCTCGCCTGTAGTGATTTGGGCGGGTTGGGCAGCGAACTCTTCGATTTCGACGGGCAGCGGGCGCGTGTACGCCCATAGCACGAGCAGCAGTCCTAGCACTGCCAGAAAGCCCAACACGAGTGGGCTAATCAGCCCACGCCGCTCCAGCTGCGCCTGCACGGAGGTAGCACGCAGCGGGTCTTCCACGCTACGCGCCGTTGCCGTGAAGCTAAATAGCGCAGGATTGGCTAAGGTCGGTATCCGACGCGGTTGGGCGTAGACCAGCACATTTTGCGTCTCTCCAGGTGCGAGCGGGATGCGCTCACGCTCCAATTCGAACACTACTTCGTCTTCTGGGTCGGAGGCGTGCAGTTGCACAGTCTGCTCCGTGTTGCCATAGTTAGCGAGGGTGAGTTCGTAGGGCACGCGCTTGCGCACTGGCGAGGCTATCCCCCGCTTGGGCGCAATCTCCAGCGTGAGCATGCTGTAGGGGCGGATAGTGATGCTGGCTTGCGCGACGCTTGCCCCACCGTTTTCCAGCGAGCGGGCACGCACCAGTAGGGGGTAGGTGCCCGCGCGGCTCTCGGTGTTGCGTGGTGGACGGATGAGAATGCGCTCCTGCACCTCTTCGCCAGGCGCCAGTTGGAACGACGGGATGGGAATGGCGCACCATTCGGCGTCGACGCCCTCTACTTCCAGTGCGACTTGGTCAGGCGCGTCGCCCTCATTCCGTACTACTGCCAACAGTTGCGCCGAACCGCCTGGTTCGACCTGCACCTCGTCCTGCCCCAACCTGACGCGAATCGCCATCAGGGGTCAATTGTACCATGTACGCAAGATGTACGGCTACTCCGCTGCTGACGGCTTGGCAGGCACGGAGAGTTTCTGTTCCACCGCCGTGCTTTTGCCTGCGCCGTTGAAGACCTTGATGCGCACGGTATGCTCGCCTGCGGGCAGCGGCTTGGTGCGGATGCGGAACGGCTCGAACGCCGAGTCGAACATCCCGTCCAGCGGCTCCGCGCTGAACCACTCGCCGTCGCCGATTTGGTACTGCACGCCGACAATCGGCGCGCTCTGGCGCAGGATGCGACGGGCGCGCTCTGACGCCTGCTCGCCGCCGTTAGCCGACCCTTCCTTGCGCTCCTCGAAGTATTGGAACGCGAAGCCCGTTAGCTCCACGACGCCATCCTCGGCGACTTTGACATCCCGCTCGCGCACGGAGACCACAGGCGGCGTGTTGCACACCACGATTGGGACGGCAGGCGAGTAGACCGTTGCGTAGTCGGTCGGCGAGGCGGGTTCGTCGGTCGCCATGACGCGCAGCAGGTACACCCCGTCGGGCAGTTGCGTGGTGTCCCACTCGAAACGGGTTTTGGCGTCTGGGCGCTCGGCGCGGCTGGGCGCGTCGTCTGGTTCGGGCGCGTCCGCATCGGGCAAGCGCGTCTGCCCGACCCGCGCCATCTGCTGCTGGATTTGGGCGCGGAACTCTTCGGGCAGGTCGTCTAAGCCAAGCGCGTCGATGGAGGGCGGCGCGTCAGGGGCGGTTGGCATATCGGCTGGGGGGCTGCCGTTCGGCTTGGGTTGCCCGCTTTTGAGGGGCTGCCAGTCGCCTGTGCCGTCGCGTGCGATTTGCACCTCGTAGCGCAGGATATCGCCGTCGGGGTCGCGCCCGCGCCAGCGCAGGGTGTGCTTATCACTGACCGCTTGATAGGGCGCAAGCCCTATTAGCTGCACTTCGGGCGGGCGGTTCTGGGGCATGTAGCTCACGCTGAAGCGGTGCAGTGTTGGCAAGGCGTCCCCTGTACCCTTCAGATGCACGCGCACCTGCAGGTACTGCGCGGGCGGGCTGAGAATCGCGCTGCCTTCGGGATTCTCGTAGGCGGTCGTCCACGCGCTCCAACTCGCGTCGGGTTCAGGCGTGTTGCCCGAACGGGTCTGCAGCACAAGTTGTGCACCGTCGGGCAGGCTCGCGCTCCAGCGCAGTGCGCCCCAGCGCGCGGGCGCGCCCGCATCCAGCACGGGCGAGAGGTAGACCCCCTCGGCGGCAGGCTCCAGCGCGTAGAGGCGCCCATCCGCCGACGCCAGATGCAGCCGCTCGCCGACCACGCCGCCGCCGATGAGTTGTAGCCCCCGCTGGCGGAACAGCAGCGCGGGCTGCGCCGTCTCCGAATCGGTCGGAATCAGGTACACCTCTTCGGGCGTCAGCGCGTACAGGCTATCGTTGTGCATCACCAGCGCGCGCCACTCGCGTTTCAGGTCGCTGTGCAGTGGGGTCAGCCCGCCTGCGGGCGTCCAGCGGTAAAGGTGTCCCGACGGCGCGGTCGCGATATACAGGTTGCCCGCCGCGTCGGTCGACAGCGCAACGACGCTCGGCTCAGATAGCGTCGCGATGGGGCTTACCGCGCCTGCGGGATCGATGCGGTAGACCATCCCGCGCTCGGATGTGCCTGCGTAGACCGCACCGTCCGCACCGACGGTCAGCGCGCTGAAGTGCGTCTCGTCGATGGTTAGCAGTCGTCGCAGCGTGTTGCCATCCCACGCCAGCGCCTGCGCGGGCAAGCCTGTGGCGAGATACAGCACGCCGTCGTGCCAGCGCATCGCGTTCACATAACGGGCGTTGAGTTGCGCGATGGTCTCGTAGCCGCGCTGCCCGACGCGGCACAGCGTCCCTTCGGGCGACAGCCCCGCGTACAGGTCGCCGTTCTCGCTGCGTGCAAGCGCGGTCACGAACGCGCCTGGCAGGGCGGGGTAGGTCTGCTCGGACGGCTCCGCGCCGACGCGCACGATGCGCCCGCCAACGCCCCCACCCAGCAGCAGTCCCGCCTCACCGTCGGGCGCAACGCTCCAGACGAAGTTCAGCGGTGCGCTCGGCAGTGCGCGCGGGGCGACCGACAGGCGTATCGCGCCGTCCATGTCCAGCGACGCGCCCTCAAATGTGCCCCGTCGGAGTTGGTCGAACCGTTCGGGCTGCCACTGGCGCGCTGCGCGGCTGACCGCGCGCGTGTCGGGGCGTGCGCCCGCCCCTGACGCAAGGTCGGGGAACGACGGCTCGCCCAGCGGGGGCGGGGGCGGGAGGTTGGCGACAATCGCGCTCGCCTCCGCCGACGGCAGCGACTCCGTCTCGTCCGTCTCGGCGTGTGTCTCCTCGCCCTCCGCAAAGGGCGGCGGGGCGAACCTACCGAACGGGCTGCGCCCCGTGTCGGCAGGCAGCACGGTAATCATGACGCTCTGTGCGCCCTCCAGCACATGGGGCGTGTCCACCACCTGCTTGATGCGGTCGGGCGTCTGCTGCGCTTTGGAGACGCGCTGGCTGACGAACACACTGCGCATCAATGGGGGCGGCTGCAGTAGCGGCGCGCCTGCCACGCTGATGGTCGGGAACGGCAGGTTCAGCGCGACGGTCATCTGGTAGTTGCGCTCTCGGCTAAGGAACTCGCGCAGTTGCACTTCGGTGTCGCTGCCACTACCGCCGCTGACGCCCTCGCCCAGCAGCAGGGCAAGCAGCCCTGTCGCGCCGCCGCTCCCCGCGCTCACTTGTAGCATGTAGCGCCCAGACATCATATCGGCGGGCAGGCGCAGGCTCGTGCGGTAGGTGTCCACTTCGCCAGTGCGCGTGCGCACCTGCACCGTCGCCTCAATCCGCTCGCCGGGGCGGTAGGTGAAGCGGTCTACCTGCAGGCTGTCGATAACCGCCGCACCCTTGCCAGGCAACACCTCTACCTCCAACTCAAGACGCTCCAGTTCGACCTTCTGCTCAGGGGCGTTCAGCAGTAGGTTCAGCACATAGTAGAGATCGCTTAGCACAGCGCTTGCCAGGGAGTCGCGCGTAGCAACGCGGTTCTCGTAGCGGATCTCGCCGAACGGGCGCGTCTGCAGTCGCCAGCGCACAGTCGCGCTCGCCTCGCCCATATCGAAGTGGACGCGATCGAGAAACTCCAGCGCGGCGATTACGGTAATCCAGCCCGTGTGCATCGGGTGGTTGAACACCTCGCAGGTGAACTCGCGTTGCACGGCGCGAGCCGCGTTCGTGATACGGGCGGTCATCGGGATCATGCGCGCCCGCTGTCCCATGCGTCCCGCGATGGCGAACGCGCCGTCGTAGTAAATCGCGCCCAGCGGCTGCGCGCGATTGCCTAACTTGAATGACCGTGCATACGACGAGAACACATCTACGATCTCGGCGGCGTGCATGGGCATCTCTACCGCGCCCACGCCGAAAAACGGGTGCCCAAACGCCAGCACATAGTCGCCCTTGCGGTAGGTCAGCGTGCCAATCGCTGAGAGATCGATGTCGCCCGTCGCCAGCGGGGTAGCGACCGCTGCGCCAGGTTCAAAGCGCACGGGCACTTGCTTGGCAGTGCCGCCGCTCGGCGCCATCAGCGGGGTGAACCCGTGGCGCTGCAGCATCGCCTCCAGATACTTCATCGTGCGGGGCGAGACGCCGCTGACCATAATCGGGGTCATCAGCGGGCGCGCCCACGCGACATTCGGTGTCGTCGGCTGCTCGTGCCCGATATAAACCCCCGCATAGCGCACGCCTGCTATCCGCACGGGCTTGCGTATCATGTGCCCGCTGCGCAGGTCAGCGAGTTGCGACTCTGCGCGCGGGTGCATGTTGGTTAGCATCGCCTCCAGCGGCGTCACCAGCGCGACAGGCTCTTTGGGGAACCCGAACCCATACGCCAGCGCGCCCAGAATCTTGCCCTCGATGAAGATGGGGCTACCGCTCATGCCCGCAATCACCATCGCGCCGCGCTCGGTAATCGGTCCCCCGCGCATCATAATCATCACCAGCGGGTAGCCGTACAGCGCATTCTCCAGCACGCCGACCACTTCCACCTCGAAGCGTTCGATCTTCGTGCCCTTGAACACGGTCAGTCCGTAGCCGCGCATGCCCGGCTTGAGTTGCGACACGGGGAACACATCGCGCAGCATGGGGCGCACATCGGGGGCGTCTTGCGACCACGCGAACACCGTTAGCCCCACAAGCAGCGTCAGCAGTATCCAGCGCATCATGTACCTTGCCTCCTCGAGCACAATTCATTCGGGAGAGGTTTCGAGATTCCTGCCAATCGTCTCACGAGGCGAATTGAATCGCCGCTGTGCAAGTGGGGGTGCCTTGCCGAGCGGGTACAATCTTGCCTGCATATGAAGGCGACTTGGCAGCGGACACACGAGTGCGGTATCCTACGCCCAGAGCATGTTGGGCAGACAGTGCGCCTAAACGGCTGGGTGCATCGCGTTCGCGACTTGGGTGGACTGGTGTTCGTGGATCTGCGCGACCGCACAGGGCTGGTGCAGGTGGTGTTTGACCCTGCAATCGATGCTTCGCTTGTGGAGCAAGCCAGCGAATTGCGTGTTGAGTACTGCATTGCTGTCGAGGGCGAGGTGCGCCGACGACGCGCGGGCGCAGAGAATCCCAAACTCGCCACAGGCGACATAGAGGTCTTCGCGCACACCCTGTACATCTTCAGCCCCTCCAAAACGCCCCCGTTCCAACTGAACGAAGAGCATCTGGAGGTGGACGAAAGCGTGCGCCTACGCTATCGGTACTTAGATCTGCGCCGTCCCGGAATGTATCAACGGCTGGAGCTACGCCACCGTATCGTGAAATACATCCGCGACTTCCTCTCCGCGCGCGGTTTTCTAGAGATAGAGACGCCCATCCTCATCAAAAGCACGCCCGAAGGCGCACGCGACTATCTCGTGCCCAGCCGCCTGTACCCCGGCAAGTTCTACGCGCTGCCTCAGTCCCCCCAACAACTCAAACAGCTGCTGATGGTCGCGGGTGTGGAGCGATACTTCCAAATCGCTCGTTGCTTCCGCGACGAAGACCCACGCGCCGACCGCCAGCCCGAATTCACCCAGCTCGACCTCGAAATGTCGTTCGTCACCCAAGATGACATTCTGAACCTTATCGAGGAACTTTACATCGGGATGATTGAAACCTGCACGGATAAGCGCGTGCTGAAGCCCTTTCCGCGCCTGACCCACGAGGAGGCAATCGCCCGCTACGGTACAGACAAGCCCGACCTGCGCTTCGGGCTGGAGCTGCACGACCTCAGCGACCTGCTATGCCAGACGGAGTTTCAGGCATTTCGGAGCGCGATTGAAGCAGGCGGAATTGTGAAAGCGCTGTGCCTACCCAACTGTGCCGACTACTCGCGTAAGCAGATCGATGAGCTGACTCAGTTCGTCAAGCGGTTCGGTGCAAAAGGGCTGGCGACGATTGCCTTCAGTGCCGACGGCGTGCGCTCGCCCATCGCGAAGTTTCTCTCAGACAGCGAGCTGCAGGCGATTCGCGAACGCACAGGCGCACAAACGGGCGACCTGCTGGCGATCATCGCCGATACCCCCAAAGTAGTGAACGAATGCCTCAGCCGCCTGCGCCATCGCATGGGACAGGAATTGGGACTGGCAGACCCGAACCTCATGGCGTTCGCATGGATAGTGGACTTCCCCTTGCTGGAGTGGGACGAAGAGGAGGCGCGCTGGAACCCCTCGCACCACCCGTTCACTGCACCCCGCGAGGAAGACATCCCGCTACTGGAAACCGATCCCGGCAAGGTGCGTGCTAACTGCTATGACCTTGTGTGCAATGGGCATGAACTTGCCAGCGGCAGCATTCGTATCCACCAACGCGGGCTTCAGGACAAAATCTTCCACTTGCTGGGCTACTCCGATGCCGAGATTCAGGAGCGGTTCGGGCACTTGTTGGAGGCGTTCGAGTATGGCGCTCCCCCCCACGGCGGAATCGCTCCAGGCATCGATCGGCTCGTGATGCTGCTGGCAGGCGACGAGACGATACGGAATGTGATTGCCTTTCCGAAAAACACAGCGATGGTGGACTTGATGTTTGGTGCGCCCTCGCCCGTGAGCGAGGAGCAACTCCGCGAACTCCACCTACGAATTGTTCACGATGATGAGGCTTGAAGGGCGCGCGCCCGCGAAGTTGAACCTGACGCTGGAGGTGTTAGGGCGTCGCGCGGACGGCTACCACGAAATCGCCAGCATCATGCATACGCTGAACTTGTACGACACGCTGACGCTGGAGCTCCCGCCGCCCGATCAGTTTGACCCCGCGCATGGCGAAATCCACCTACGGGAGGTGTTCGACAGTCCACCCCCGCTTGCAGCGATCCCGACCGATTCACGCAATCTGGTGTGGCAAGCCGTAGCGCGGTTTGTTGCCCTTACCCCTTCCCCTCTCCCACAAAGTGGGAGAGGGGAAGGGAAGGAGGGCAGTCCTTCATGGCGCGCCACACTCGTCAAGCGCATTCCGTCGCAGGCAGGATTAGGCGGGGGTAGTAGCAATGCTGCGCTTGCCTTGCGCTTACTCAACCAGTGGGCTGTGCAATATGGCGGTGTCCTCTCGGATAACGCGCTCTATGCACTCGCTAGTGAACTGGGTGCAGATGTCGCCTTCTTCCTCAACGGCAAGTGTGCGCTTGCACAGGGGCGTGGCGAACGACTGCGGCCCCTGCCAACACTGCCCCGTTTCTGGTGGGTGCTAACAAAGCCCTACGATGTTGGTGTGCCCACCAATTGGGCGTATGGGCAGCTCCGATGTGGGACATACAGCCCTGCCGTCCGCGCCGAGCGTACCGAACGCCTCGCACGACTGCTACCAACCATTCGCACACCCCACGAGCTTGCGCCCCTGCTACATAATGACTTCGACGCGCCCATTCTGGAAGCAATCCCCGCGCTGGCGCAGCTGCGAGCGCACATGGAGCAGGGCGGCGCGCTGCGCGTGATTCTCTGCGGCAGCGGCGCCGCGCAGGCAGCCTTGTGCGAATCGGAAGCGCACGCCCGAACACTCGCACGCACGCTCCGCCAGCTCAATGTGTGGACACAAATTGCATAAAAAATCGCCGATGGGTGAACACGACCCACCAGCGAGCTCTGCACAAGAGAACGCTCTTACGGGTGCTGCTCTATGCGACTTCAAAAGCAGCCGACCCGAACGGAACGCGACCATCCCGCGATGTCGTGGCTCCAGACGATACCGTCCCACGCGAACAAGGGGAACACAAACTCGTGGCAGTGCCAACCGAACCACCAGATGCACCCTCTGGCAAACAGCAGCACATGCCCGCGTAGCGCGGTGAGGTGAGCCGAAAGTCGCGTGCCGAAGTTGAAGTCGACGCAGCTGCGCCCGTTGCTGAAGCTACGTGTGAGGTTGCCAGTGGTCTCCGTGCCGAGACTGCCTGCCAAGAAGTTAATTACGCCGCGCACGCCGACCATCACTTTGAGGAACCACAGGTCAATTCCAGCCCATCCCTCCGCGTAGCCGCTAAGGTAGCCTTCGGGACGTGCCCAAGCAACCTGATGGCTCGCTCCGAGTTGCACCCCTGCGTTCATCCCTAAGCTGCCCAGAACGCCTACACGCCCGTAGACACAAATCGGCACGAACACCCAAACGCACGCAATCGGCACATCGGCAAACCAGTGAATGTCACCGATTGACCATCGCCACGACTGCGTGTAGACATCGGCACTGCCCGACCCCGAAGGCGCCCAAAGCGTGTGCCCCAGCACCTTCACATCGAACCGATAGCTGTAGTTCACACGCTGGTAATCGGGGGTGTCCATCCGCGCATGAGCATGGGCGCTGATGACTTCTCCCCCAAAGCCGATGATATGCCCATGCACTTTTGCGTCCCCAAGCAGTGTCACGGCGTTGGGACACACCTGGTAAGAGCCTTGCCCGACGAAGCGAATCCCAAAGAGCGAGTTGCCGAACCAGCCCGTGTCAAACCACCGACCATCACCTGTACAGCCAGCGGGATAGAACTCGGAGGACTCGTAAGGCTCACCTGTGAGCGGCATCTGGGCTTCCAGCTCCCGTAGGCGCTGCTCCGAGTCGGCAATCTCCTGCTCTAACCGCGGTGAGTAGAACTCGAAGGTCGTATCGGTGCGCAACGAGTAGCCGTGCGCATTCAGCCACTGCTCGATCTCGTTCAAACGGCGGTAATATTCGCCTGCGGTCACCTTGACCCCGTTGATTTCGAGAATATCATCGGCGTTCACAGGCTTGCCTGTATTCGGGTCTACCATCTCGAATGGAGTAAACGAAATCGGCGACCGAGCGCGCAACTGCCAATCGAGGTTGAGTCCAGAATCGCCTCGCTCCTGTACAGTAATCATAGGTGCGGGCACAGCAGACGGCTCCGATGCGCCTGTCTGCGCAAATGCAATCAGTGGCAGCACTAAGAAAGTGCTGATGACCATGCACTGCCGTTGCATGTGTTGCCTCATACAATCCTCCTCTAATCGATTCTGTGGACAGCTGCCCACGCACCCTTAAAAAACGCGCACCTCGCCAGTGATTAACAAAAGATGTGAGAAACACTCTGTGAGGTTTGAAAGCTTTCAGAAGGTAGCAGAGCCTTCGTGGCACACTCCTCTGTTAACCGTTCGCCTGAGTTGCGGTATTGTATAAGCATGCGAGCAATCGGACGCTTTTGGACACTTGTGGGAACAACAGCGCTTGTTGTAGGACTGGGTGCGCCCAAAGCGGGCGCGCAGTGGCTCTGGCCCCCACAGAGCATGCTGGACGATGTGGGCAGTTTGAACCTCCAAGTGGTGCGCAACTGGACGGAATGGGTGGGTTCGCAGCGGATTCAGCTTTGGGAGATTCGCTACAACTCGTGGGAGTTTGTGAACGGTCAGATACGCACGATTCCAATTGAGGCATACTATGCGAAGCCTGCATCTTTGAACTTCGGTGCAGCGGTGGTGCTGGCGCACGGGTTAGGAGGTCGGGCAGAGGCGGGCGCAGCAGCACGGTTCGCTGCGCAGCATGGGGTCGCCGCGATTTACTACAGCGCCCCTGGCTGCGGGCGGTCTGGTGGACGCCCCTTCTCGCTCCCGTTGCTGTTCGATACCGTGCCTGACCCGCGAGGCTCATGGTTTTGGGCACATGCCGTTGCGGGCAGCCGCGCCATCACGGTGCTGCGCACCCTCCAGTGGACCGACCCAAGCCGAATCGGCATGTCGGGCTACAGTTCAGGCGCGATGGCAACCTTGAATGTGAACGGCTTCGATAATCGCTTGCGCTGCGCGATTGCGATTAGTGGCACAGGCAGTTTGATGCGCGCTGCGGAGAACGGCGGCTGGATTAACCACCTGCTCCACGCCAGCGGGCTGTGGCGCGGCTCCCGACAGTTCCAAATATTGTGCAACACTGTCGATCCTATCCGCCAAGCGCCCAGCCAGCGTGCCCCCGTGATGCTCATCAACGGCGCTCAAGACGAATTCTTCCCTATCGACAGCACAATTGAGACCTTCAACGCCTTCCCAAACCGTAACCTCCACCGACTGGTAATCATCCCTAACTGGGATCACGGTTTGTTCACGATGAACCTGCCTCCACCCTACGAGACCTTCGACAACAGCAGCTTCGCCAACGCGCGCATAGACGCCGCCACACACTTCTGGATTGGACACCACTTAACTAATAGCAGCAACTTCCCAAATGTACCGAACATCCCCACCGCACTTATGCAGGAGTACTTTGGTCAAGCAGCGCTGGGAGGCGAACTGGCAACGACCTACCAGGTAGTAGAGGTGCATGTCTACTTCTCCAACGACGGCTCGTGGCTCTACGGCGGGCAGCGAATGACGCACCGCACGGGCAACTTGTGGTACAAACTAAACACAGGGCTGCCGTGGAGCCAATTCAACCCAGACACCACCGTCTACTTCAGCGAGTTCCGTCTGCGCAACTCAATCACCTCGCCCGAGTTTTGGATTACGAGCATTCCGAGCGTGCCGCCAAACTTTCGCCCACGAATTCGTCCGATGCCGAACCCGCCAGGACTGCAGGGCGATGTGAATGGCGACGGCTGCGTGAACGATATTGATATAGTGATTGTGCTATTTAATTTTGGGAATGCGGGCGGTCAGGGCGACGCCAACGGCGATGGTCGCGTTGATGACGGTGATGTGTTAGTGGTGCTGTTTATGTTTGGTGCGTGTCGCTGACCGTGGCTGGGCGGGATAGGGCTGAGAGCGTTCGCTTACGACAAGCGTTTAAGCTTCTCAGCCCTTGCCTTTCTTGGGTAGCAGCTTCGGAACAACCTGACCAAGTAGCTTCGTGCGACGGGCGGAGGCGCATCGAAAGCCACAGGGGGTACAATTCGCTCGCTATGCGCCGCAAACCTGTGCTGGCGATTGTTGGACGCCCGAATGTCGGCAAATCCACGCTGTTTAACCGCCTCATCGGACAGCGCGTGGCGATTGTAGAAGACACTCCAGGGGTCACACGCGACCGATTGTATGGCGAGAGCGATTGGCTGGGGCAGCCGTTCGTGGTGATTGACACAGGGGGTATCTTGTTCGGCGAGTCGGACCCGCTGCTTGAGCAGGTGCGCGTGCAGGCACAGGTGGCGATTCACGAAGCGGACTGTATCCTGTTTTTGGTGGACGCACGCGACGGGCTAACGCCCGCCGACAGCGAGGTTGCCGACCTCCTGCGCCGCAGTAGCAAGCCAACCTTGCTGTTGGTGAACAAAGCGGACAACCCTAAACACTGGGAGGATCAGCGCGCCGAATTCTTCGCGCTGGGTTTGGGCGAACCGATGCCTATCTCGTCGATTCACGGGCACAATGTCGCCGAAGTGTTGGAGCGCGCCTTTGCGCGGATTGGCGAGCAGTGGCAGCCCGAATCTCCAGAGGACTCTACGGAAGAATCGGTGAAAATCGCCATCGTCGGTCGCCCGAATGTGGGTAAATCGTCACTGCTCAACGCCATTCTGGGCGAGCCACGGGCAATTGTGAGCGCAATCGCAGGCACGACCCGCGACACGCTCGATACGCCGTTCGTCTGGAACGGGCAACCGATAGTGCTTATCGACACCGCAGGAATCAAGCGCCCCGGCAGGGTGCAACGGTCGCTGGAGTATTACGCGCAGATGCGTGCCGAACGCGCGATACAACGCGCGGATGTCGTCGTGGTAGTCATCGACGGCGCAGCGGGCATCACGCACACCGATCGACGGATTGCTCAGAAGGCTGCCGAAGCGGGGCGCGCCCTTCTGTGGGCGGTCAACAAATGGGATCTCAAGGAACCGCCAGACGGCAACTTGGAGCAAAACACCCCTGCCAAAAACGACTTCGCTCGCCTAATTCAGCAGCAGGTCAAGTGGCTGGACTATGTGCCTTTTGTGTTCCTCTCTGCGCTGGCAGGCACGGGCATCGAGAGGTTATTAGAGACCTGCCTCACAATTGCCGACCTCCACTGTATGCGTGTCGGCACAGGCGAGCTGAACCGCATGATGCAGCAGTGGCTGTTCGAGCGACCGTACACGCGCAAGGGTAAGACTCTAAAGATTTACTACGCGACGATGGCAAGCGTGCGCCCGCCGACTATCGTGCTGTTTGTAAACGCGCCTGAAATTGTACACTTTTCGTACCTGCGCTACTTGGAGAACCAGCTGCGCCGTAAGTACGAGTACACGGGTGTACCTATCCGTTGGGTGGTTCGCGCCGCACACGAGGAGCGGCAGAAATAGGAGACTAACCTGCGTGCATTCCGCGGTCGGGGTATCTTATTCCCTAATGAATGCACACGAGCAGGTCGCGATTCTGGACTTCGGCGGGCAATACACGCAGTTGATTGCGCGGCGCGTGCGCGAGTGCAATGTGTTCTGCGAGATCCTGCCGTATGATACGCCCCTACACACCCTACGCGCCCGCCAACCGAAGGGGATTATTCTGTCGGGCGGTCCCGCGAGCGTCTACGAGCCGAACGCCCCGCGCGTTGACCCCGAACTGTTCACGCTGGGCGTGCCTGTGCTGGGCATCTGCTACGGGCATCAACTGATGGCGCATCTGCTGGGGGGCACGGTACAGCCCGCCGCGCAGCGCGAGTACGGGCGCACGCTGCTGACCGTCGTGCATGCCGAACCGCTGTTCGAGCAGCTGGACTTCCACCTGACCTGCTGGATGAGCCACGGCGACATGGTGCAGACGCCCCCGCCAGGTTTCGCGGTGTTGGCGGAGACCGAGAACACGCCCGTCGCGGCGATGGGCGACCTGCAGCGACATCTCTACGGCGTGCAGTTCCATCCCGAAGTGGCGCACACGCCGTTCGGCATGCACCTGCTGCGCCAGTTCCTGTATGCGGTGTGCGGCTGCAAGGGCGACTGGACGATGCGCAACTTCATCGACGAGAGCGTCGCCCGCATCCGCGCGCAGGTGGGCAGCGAGCGCGTGCTGTGCGCCGTCAGCGGCGGCGTCGACTCCTGCACGGTCGCCGCGCTGGTGCAACGCGCGATTGGCGAGCAACTCACCTGCATCTTCGTCGATCACGGGCTGATGCGCGCGGGCGAGGCGGAGCAGGTGCGGACGCTGTTCACGCAGCACTTCCCCAGCCGCCTGATTTTCGTGGACGCCCGCGAGCGGTTCCTGCAGCGCCTGCAAGGCGTCGTCGACCCCGAACAGAAGCGCAAGGTCATCGGCGAGGAGTTCGTGCGCGTGTTCGAAGCGCACGCCGACGCGATTGGGCAGTGCCGCTACTTGGCGCAGGGCACGCTGTACCCCGATGTCATCGAGAGCGGCACGCGCCTCGCGGCGAAAATCAAGACGCACCACAATGTCGGCGGGCTGCCCGACTGGATGCGCATGGAACTCATCGAGCCGCTGCGCTACCTGTTCAAGGACGAGGTGCGCCGCGTGGCACAAGAATTGGGGCTGCCCCCCGAAATCGTATGGCGGCAGCCGTTCCCAGGTCCAGGGCTGGCGGTGCGCGTGCTGGGCGAGGTGACGGCGGAGAAGTTGGCGATTGTGCGCGCGGCGGACGCGATTCTGAACGAGGAACTCACGCGCACGGGCTGGGCGCAGCGCGTGTGGCAGGCGTTCGCCGTGCTGCCCGATGTGCGTTCCGTCGGCGTGATGGGCGACCAGCGCACCTACCAGTACCCGATTGTGCTGCGCGTGGTGCATAGCGAGGACGCGATGACCGCCGAGCCTGCCGAGTTGCCATGGGACCTGCTGCTGCGCGTCGCCAACCGCATCAGCAACGAGGTCCCTGGCGTCAACCGCGTGCTGTACGACCTCAGTTCCAAACCCCCCGCAACAATTGAGTGGGAGTGATTACCGCTTCAAGTCCTTCGCCACGCTGAGCATCTCGTCGGCGGTCTGAATCGCGCGGGAGTTGACCTCGTAGGCGCGCTGCGCCATAATCAGGCGCACCATCTCGTCGACGATTTGCACATTCGAGGCTTCCAGTGTACCGCCCGCGATGCTGCCGATGCCGTTTGTGCCAGGCGCGCCCTCAATCGGTTCGCCTGCGGCAGGTGTGAGGCGATAGAGGTTCATCCCGATACGGTTCAGCCCTGCAGGGTTCACAAACCGCACGAGCGTGATTTGCCCGATCTCTTCCACGCCGTCTTGCCCGCCGCGCCGCACGCTAATCACCCCGTCGCGCCCAATCATAATCTGTTCGGCGTCGGGCGGGATGATGATTTCGGGTTCCAGCGGGTAGCCGTTGGAGGTCACGAGCCTGCCCTGCGCGTCCATCTTGAACCCGCCGTCGCGCGTGTAGGCGATTGCGCCGTCGGGCAGCAGCACCTTGAAAAACCCCTCGCCCTCAATCGCCAAATCCAGCGGGTTTCCTGTCACCTGCAGCGCGCCTGTGGTGAACAGCCCGTAGGTCGCCGCTGGGCGCGACCCCAGCCCGACCTGCAAGCCGCTGGGCAGTTGCGCGCCCCCAGCCGCCGTCGCCCCTGCAGGGCGCAGCGTCTGATAGAGCAAGTCCTCGAAGTCCGCACGCACGGTCTTATAGCCGTTCGTGTTCACATTCGCCAAGTTGTTCGCAATCACATCGATATTGAACTGCTGCGATTCCATGCCTGCGGCGGCAGTGTGGAGTGCGCGTATCATCGGGTTGCCTCCTATACCTTCGGTAGTTCGTTGATGGCGCGTTCGAGCGTGTTGTCGTGCGCGTGGATGATTTTCTGGTGCGTTTCGTAGGCGCGGATGAGTTCGATCATCGTGACCATCTCGCGCACCATGTTCACATTCGAGGCTTCGAGGGTGCCTGCGACGACGCGCGGGTTGGCAATGGGTTGCGCCGCGCCGATGAAGTCACCGTCGGGCGCTTTGGTGAGGTTGCCCTGCACGATGAGCAGTCGCCCGACGCGCGTCCCGTTCGCCAGCACCGCGCCGTCCTCGCCGATGTGCACGGTCGTGTTCGGCGGCACGCGAATTGGCTGGTTGCCCTCGCCCAGCACGGGGTCGCCCGCGCGGGTAGTGAGCGTGCCGTCCGCGTTCAGTTGGAACGCGCCGTTGCGCGTGTAGCGGATGCCCTGCGCGGTCTGCACCGCGAAAAAGCCCGCGCCGTCGATGGCGACATCGAGCGGGTTGCCTGTCGTGGTGAGCGCGCCCTGCTGGAAGTCGGTGTAGAGTTCGCGTAGGATTGCCCCTGCCGAGAGCGCGCCTATGGGCTGCGAGCGTGTCCCCTGCACGCGGTACAGTTGCCGTTCGTAGACCGCCTCGAAGGCGGGGCGGTCTGCCTTGAAGCCTGTGGTGTTCAGGTTCGCCAGATTGTTGGCAATCGCGTCCTGCGCTTTTTGTCGGGCAGCCATTCCTTCGGCAGCCACATACAGTCCGCGTATCATCAGCGGGCATTATCGGCGCGGGGTCAGGCTTTCTGCAGTGGAGCGCGTCTGTGCGGCGACTTCGCCAAGCGAGAGTCCTTCACCGCTGCGTCGCTGGCGATTTCTCGAACACCTTCTTCCAGGTAGTGGTCAAGTATTGAGTGATAGCGACTGGTTATACTCCACGATGAACCAGCGTGTCACCCACTCGTGCAACTCCAAAGACTTAGAAAACGACAAAGTCTTCCGCACATAACCAGACAAACGCGGACGCACAGTCGCGTGCCAACGCTCCAGATGAGATAACTCCCCTGAACCCTTCGCAACACACCGATGCGTCGCTGCAGGAAACACCGCCGCATAAGCCGACCACCCATCCCTAGAACTCACACACGCACGATACGCCTCAGGCAACGCCTCCCACAAACGCTGACAGGTCGCCTCGCTCCGATCGCCCACCACAAACGCCACAATCTGTCGCGTGCGCCGACACAACGCACTCCACAGCCACACGCGGTTCCCCTTCTTGCCCACATAGCTCCACATCTCGTCTATCTCCAGCACATCGTCCGCACGCGCCGCTGCCAAAGTCTCCTGTACCGCAGGCAGCCTATGGACTTTTTTTTATCCACGCAATCAGGGTTGGTCGGGAACCCCCAAAAAGACGCTGCACCCCGCGCAGACGGCTTCGTTCGTGGTAGGCACGCAAAATGAGCTGTTTCTGTTCGTCTGTGTAGCGTACTTTTGGGGTCAAGGCTCGGCTGGCACCGCACTCCTTGCAGAGGAACTTGGGATTTCCTGAAGCGTTGCGTCCGTTGCGGACGATGTTCGTGCTTTGGCATCGTGTGCATCGGTAAGTAATCGTTTCTGTGATCGTTGTTATTGCCTCCTCAGACTGTAATGGGCCAACACATCGTTGACAGCTGGAACGCCGTGACGCGACCATTCTAACACTATATTGTCCAACAATACTACAGGCATCAAACCTACATATTCCGAACCCGAAAAACCCAACGCCACACAACACCCATACGGCGTCCGACCCGCCATCCCATAACCCGAATGCACACGCTCGTAGTTGTAATAATACAACCAACCCAAACCCGCGCCCAAAAACGCCTCCACCGTGTCCAACGATAACACGCACGGCAAGTAAAACTCCTCGTCATCCGTCCGATGACTGCGCTCCACACGACCATTATACTCTTTGCGCCCCAACGGAATGCGCCCCAACCGCGCCCCCAACGGACGCAAAAACTCTGCCTCCAAGCGAGCGATTTTGTCAGGGTTCGACCCGCCCCATTCTTCACCCCAGTCGGTCTGGATAGTCATTTCGGTCGGCACCCCGCACAGCCGCAGCCAACTCACTGCCACACTCAAAAACGCCATCCCGTGCAGCGTGGAAATCTCACGGCTGAACGCCAACAGGCGCAGCCGCGTGCGACTTTCAAGGAAAGTCCACTGATAGCGGGGGAGGCGATGCTTGCGCAGGTGATCCCAG
>Ga0308421_1000224_pt1 | contig 34867 bp, 33 predicted proteins | sample HotsprSampleMS60_FD_203673 | JGI IMG/M metagenome (GOLD analysis project Ga0308421, IMG submission 203673) | Hot spring phototrophic mat microbial communities from Mushroom Spring, Yellowstone National Park, Wyoming, United States - 20090730_MS60 ...
GTGGACCTTCGTTGTCTTATTTCAAACTCTATAATAGATGAGTTTATTAAAAATTTGCACTATTTTGTTGGTATTTTTCAAAATACGAATGTTTCTTATATTAACCTTACTCTAAAATAATCTGATTTTCTTCAGCGCGAACCAGTAATCAATGGAAAAAGGACTTTATTTTTGATAAGATTATCTGTATTAAACCTGGTAAATAATGAAAAAAGTAAAATAAGATGATATTAAAATAAATTTATGTATACACCAAATAAATCCATTATTGATAATGATAAAATTAAGCTTTTTGTTGAGCTTAAAAATATTTTGAAAGATCAACCCAAATTTTTCGATGTAGCAACTGGTTATGTTAATGTTTCTGGTTTTGAGCTTATTTTCCAGGAACTAAAAGGGGTTGGAAAGTTTCGTTTGCTTCTTGGTCATTCACCATCAATTGAATCTGATTTAAAACCCGATCTTTTTAACCCGAAAGAATTTTATAAAACCCAATTTAAGAAAGATTTAGAAGAAGAAGAGTTTAGTGAAAAAAAATCAAAAGTAGTTAAAGATTTGATTGAGTTTTTAAAAAAAGATAATGTTGAAGTTAGAATTCTTGAAAAGCCTTTTTTACACGGAAAAGCTTATATTTTTAACAATATTGCCATAATCGGCTCAAGTAATCTTACTTATTCTGGTTTATCAGCTAATACCGAATTAAATGCAGTTTTAATCGATCCCCACCCAATTTATCTTAAAAAAGAATGGTTTGAAAAATTTTGGCAACAAGCAGCCGATTTTAAAAATGAGTTAATCGAAATTTTATATCACTCAAAGTTGGGTTTTAAGGAATACACTCCATACGAAATTTACATAAAAGCCCTCTATGAATTACAAAAAAACGAATTACAGCCAGCAGAAAATTTAACAAAGGATAGTTTGCTGCCGGAAAGCGTTGTTGATTTATCCGTTTTCCAACAGGATGCGGTTAATCGAATCTATTGGGCTTTAAAAAATTATAACGGTGTATTGGTAGCTGACTCAGTAGGTCTTGGTAAAACTTGGATTGCTAAAAAGATTATTGAAGACTTCGGTTTTTATCGAAGACAAAAATTTATCGTTGTTTGTCCGGCTCAGCTTCATCAAATGTGGCAAAAAGAATTAAAAGATTTAGGCGTTTCAGAAAATATTATCCATCAGGAATATTTAGGTGGCGATAAATTTGATATAAACGAAATTGAAAGAAAAACCCAGATAAAGCTATCCAATATCTCATTGATCATTGTTGATGAATCTCATAATTTTAGAAATCCAATATCAAATCGATATGAGAATCTTTTCTCCTTGATTGAAAAAGTTCGCTCTTTTGGTAAAAATCCAAAAATAATATTAATGACTGCTACCCCAATGAACAATACTGTTTGGGATTTATATTTTCAATTGATGCTTATTGGTCAAAACAATAAAAGAATGTTTATAAAACAAGGGATTTTTGATTTGCAAAAAGAATTTAATAAAGCTCATATGGGTGATACTGCCAGAATCAATGATGTTTTACAGACAATTTCTATTAGAAGAACCAGGCAATATATTATAAAAAATTATCCGGAGACTAAATTTAAAGATGAAAATGGTAATTATAAAAAAATAAATTTTCCTGAAAGAAAACTAGAACAAATTCACTATTCATTAGATAAAACTTATGACGGTCTTTATGCCAATATATCAAATAAAATTGAAAAAGAACTAACTTTAGCTTATTACAAAATTGCATATTACAAACTTGTTGGTAAAAAAGATTTAAGAGAAATCCAAAGAGGCGAGGCTTTGGCTGGCATTTTTCAGACAATTCTTTTAAAAAGATTGGAAAGTTCAATTGAAGCTTTTAGAAAAAGCATCGTTAATCAAAAAAGTTTTTTAGAAAAGTTTAAAGAATTTTTTAATAAAGGAAAGATATTAAGGAAAAAATACTTTCAAAAATATCTAAATTTTCTTGATGAATCAATTGATGAAACGTTTGATTTTAATGATTTTATTAATCAGCTAGAAGATATAAACATTAATGATTACAACAAAGAAAAACTTTTTGCTGATATAGATAAAGATATTAAGGTTTTTTCTGAGATAATTGAGTCAATAAAAGACATCGATGAAAAAAAAGATGCTAAACTGATTACCTTTAAAAATCATCTTTTAAAAAATTTAAAAAATGAGAAAGCAGTTATTTTTTCCTATTATTCAGATACAGTTGAGTATCTTTATAAAAGTTTAGAAAATGATCAAGAATTTAAAAAGAATTTTGGTAAAAAGATCGCTGCCATAACTGGAAAAAACTCAGTCAGCCAAAGACAAAAAATAGTTGATGCATTTTTAAATTCAGATATAGATGTTCTTATTTCAACCGATATTTTGTCGGAAGGTCAAAATCTCCAAAAGGCAAAAACAGTCACTAATTACGATCTTCACTGGAATCCGGTACGGATGATTCAGCGAGCTGGTCGAATAGATAGAATTGGATCTCCTTTTAAAGAGATTACGATTTATAACTTTTATCCAGAAGATGAACTAGAAACTTTGCTTGAATTGGTACAAACGCTTCAAAGAAAAATTATTATGATTAATAATACAATTGGCCTTGATGCTTCGGTTTTAGGAGAACAAATAAACCCCAAAGTTTTTGGTGTAATTCGAGATTTAAATTCAGATGATATTGATAAGAAAAATAAGACGCTTGAATTACTGGAGGTTGAACAGTTTGGAGGTGGTGAGTTATTTTTTCAACCGCTTAAGAAGTTTGGTTTGGAAAAGCTTGCTGATTTTGTTAAAAATCTTCCCAATGGTATTCAAAGTGGACTTAAAAAAGGTTTTAAGGGAATATTTTTTTATTTTAAATATGAAGAAAGTTATCATTTTTGGTATCTTTATGATTTTACATCCCAAGATTTTATTACTAACAAAACAGAGATTTTAAATTATATATCCTGTGATGAAAATGAAAAACGGCTTATTCCCGATGATGTCAATATTTATGAAATTTATGAATTAGTTAAACAACGAATAGAAGAACTTTTCCAACAATCAAAATTTGAAACAGAGATGCGCTCTCCTTCAGGGCGAAAAGAAAAGTTTTTAATTGATATGAGGGATGAGTTGGATCATATAAAAAGCGAATATATTTTTGAAGACGATATTAAAGGAAAAGAAAAAATTGAAAGTATAATTACAAAAATTAATGAAATAAACTTTACTAAAAAACGATTACAATTTTTGCGACGGGTATGGGCTGACTATAAAAAAAACCATAAGGATTGGCAAAAACTGATAAATCAAGTCTTTCAGTTTTTATCAGAAAAAGTAGAAACACCAACGGAAATGATTGACGAATTTGATGAAAAAAAACTAAAATTAATCTGTGTTGATTATATCTCATAAAATATGAGCGACCAACTTAATCTCGATAATTTTATCCCCTCAATGAATAGCATTGATAAAGTTTATGAGTTATTTAATCTTCTTGGTTATAGGATAATAGAATCAAAATTAGGTTCATCAGCTTCTATTTATCAATTACCAACCAAAGAATCATCGTTAATTGAAAAAATTTTTGCGATTGCCAATTATAATCGGCGTTTTCAAATTCTTCTTTTTAAACTAAAAGAGAAAAACAATGAGGTTATTCGTTCTGTCTCAGAAAAACTTCTTCGTGAGATAGACTATCCGTTTATTATCTTTACTTCTAATTTTAATGACTATATTTTTACTTTAGTTGAAAAGATCAGAGAAGGACCAGGTGTTTTTAAAAAAAGACTAACAAAGCTTGTTTTAGATATAAGAAATCCTTATCATACTGATAAAGAGATTATAAACAGTCTTAAAATTGATAAAGCGATTACCGATCCAAATCAAATCTATCAAAAATTCAAAAATGCTTTTAGTGTTGAAAAGGTAACCAATAAATTTTTTAAAGAATACAAAGAAATATTTGAAAGAGTGAATCAGGCACTTATTTATCAAAACCCCCATCTTAAAACCAATCTTTTTTTAATCAAAAGTTTTACCGAAAATTTTAGTAAAAAACTTTTAGGAAGGTTGATGTTTTTGTATTTTATTCAAAAGAAAGGCTGGCTAAATTATAAAGATGTTTTACAAAGTGGTGATAAAAAATTTTTATACAATCAGTTTCAAGAAGCAAAAAAATTAGGAAAAAATTATTTTAAAGATTATTTAGAACCGCTTTTTTTTGAGACACTCAATAATCCCAAAAGAGAAAAGCCTGATCATTCAACCCGTTTTGGTGGAAAAATTCCCTTTTTAAATGGTGGTCTTTTTGAGCCAGATTATGATTATAAAAGCTTAGATAAATCAATCAATCTATCAAATGAAGTTTTTGATGATATTTTTTCTGTTTTTGAAAAGTATAACTTTACAGTAAAAGAAGATGAACCGCTTGAAAAAGAGGTGGCAGTTGATCCTGAGATGCTGGGAAAGGTTTTTGAAAATCTTCTTGAAGAAAACTTAAGAAAAGGTAAAGGAACTTATTATACCCCAAGAGAAATTGTCCATTATATGTGTCATCAAAGTTTGGCTTATTATCTTTCTGAAGAAACCGGTATAAACTTTAATGAGATAAAAAACTTTCTTGATCGACCTTTAATTAACGAAAAAGAAACATTATCTTTTGAAATCAAAAAAAAGTCTGATTTGATATATCAAAAAATAAAAGATATTAAAATCGTTGATCCAGCCTGTGGTAGTGGGGCTTTTTTGGTGGGGATGCTTCATGAGATTTTGACTGCAAGAAAAATATTATCATCGTCTGTTTCTGAGAGAAAAAGTGATTATGAGATAAAAAAAGAAATAATCGAAAACAATCTTTATGGAGTTGATATCGATGAAGGAGCAGTGGAAATCGCTAAACTTCGACTTTGGCTTTCTTTGGTGGTTGATCATAATCTTTCAGAGATCGAGCCCTTGCCTAATCTTGATTATAAAATTATGGTTGGCAATAGCTTAATTGAGGATGTATTTATTAACAGAAAAACAATAAAACTTTTTAATCATCAATGGTTTAAAAAGAAAGATGGCGAAAAGATGAAGAATTTATTTGAAAAAGATGAAAGAATAGGACTTTTTGAAGAAGTTCATTTACAAAATATAAAAACAATAATTGATGAAATCAAAGAAAAAAAGATGGAGTTGTTTACCACTTATGATGTGAATACTAAAAATAATTTAAGAAATGAGATTAATCATTTAGAGAACAAGCTAATAATTGAGTCATTGAAAGAAGAATTTAATAATATAAAAACTAAAATATCAAGCTTAAAAAATCAGTTGGATTTAAGATCTTCTGAAGAAAAAGAAGAATTAATAGATTTAGAGATTATAAAAAGTGATATTGAAGAAATGATGAAAGATGAAAAAAAACTTGATGAATATAAGTCTAAAAATCTTTTTTTATGGCACTTACGTTTTATTGAAGTTTTTGATGAAAAAGAAGGTTTTGATATTGTGATTGCCAATCCGCCGTATATCCAACTTCAAAAGGCTTTTGATGAGAAAAGAAAGTATGGGGATTTGTATAAGAATGAAGGTTATAAGACTTTTGATAGAACGGGTGATATTTATTGTCTTTTTTATGAAAAAGGGATAGAGCTTTTAAAACCCGGCGGCTTTTTGACTTATATCACCTCCAATAAATGGATGCGGGCAGGATATGGCGATAAATTAAGAACCTTTTTTTCCCAATATCAACCGCTTGAACTTATTGATTTGGGTCCTGATGTTTTTGATACCGCCACCGTTGACACCTGTATTTTGATTTTAAAAAAGCAAAAAAGTAATTTCGATAAATTCAAAGCCGTCACCCTTAAGAAGGAAGAGAAAAACGATCTTTTTAATGTTTTTGAGGAAAAAGATACTTATATTAAAATCACTTCTTCAGCTTGGTTTGTTGGTTCGGATTTGGAGCATAGATTAAAAGAAAAAATTGAAAAAATCGGCAAGCCTTTAAAAGATTGGGATGTAAAAATTTACTACGGTATCAAAACTGGTTTAAATGAAGCTTTTATCATAACCACAGAAAAAAGAAACGAAATTTTGGCCAATTGTAAAGATGAAAAAGAGCGAAAAAGAACCGAGGCAATCATAAAACCAATTTTAAGAGGAAGAGATATCAAAAGATATTATTACGAATGGGCAGGGCTTTGGGTTATAGGAACATTTCCAGCTTTAAATTTAAATATTGACGACTATCCAGCAATAAAAAAATATTTTCTTGACAATTTTGATATAAGACAATTAGAGCAATCCGGAAAAAAATATCCTCATTTAGGTTTTGAAGCTAGAAAAAAAACGGGCAATAAATGGTTTGAAACACAGGATCAAATTGCATATTATGAAGAGTTTGAGAAGGAGAAAGTAGTGTGGACACCTGTTAATTCTATTTATAGTTTTGTAATATTGCCTTCTGGAATTTATTTTGTCAATTCAGTTTTTATGATTACAGGAAAAAGCCCAAAATATTTTTGTGCAATATTTAATTCAAAACTAATAAGATATTATTTTACATTTTTATTTTCATCTGAGGAAGAATATACATATGCTTCTAAAGAAAATGTGGAAAAAATACCTATTCCTATTATTACTCAATCTAATAATTATTTATTAAAACAAATAGAATCATTAGTTGATAAAATTTTAAAAGCCAAAGCCCAAAACCCAAAAGCCGAAACAAGCGAATATGAAAAACAAATAGATCAATTAGTTTATAATCTTTATGATTTATCATCTGAGGAGATAGAAGTTATCGAAAAAAATGATAAACTCTGAAGAAAAAAATAATTTAAACCAAATTTTTTTAAAACAAGAGTGGATAGATTTTGTAAAAGATGTGGAAGATTTTTTCAATAAAAATTATGAAGATTATAAATTTAATCCTGAAAAAGTCTTAAGAAGTATTTTTTATAATTTAGAAAATAAAGACCTTCAAGATACAGATAGAGTTCAGACTATAGCTTCTAAAATTAGGGCATTTTTATATCCTATATTCAGCAAAGAAATATCAAAAAAGGGTAGCAGTGAGTGGGTAAGAATTTTGAACATAGCTCAGTCTATAGGGACGAAGTATTTTTCTGAGGACGAAAAATCATTATTACTTTCTAGAATAGAAGAGATTAAAAATTTATACAGCAGAATAAGTGATTTAGATCATTACTGCATTGATCCACAATTTGAAGAATTTAAAAATGATAAAAATAGATGTCTAAACTATTCTTTGGAACAAATAAGAACAGATTTAGAAGAATTAAAAAATCTATTCCCAACAATTAAAAAAGTAACTCTTATTCTTCATGAAATAGCCAAATCCTTTGATAATAAAATGAAAAAAGGTTCTTTAAGTAAGAAAAAAGACTTACCGGATTTAATTTTTTTGATGAATTTAAAACAATTTAATTTTAAAGATTTTTTTTATGGATTAATTGATGAAAAATGGATTGATTGGCTTTTTGAGAATGGTTTTTTTGAAGTGCTAAAACAAAAGGCTGAAGATACTTCAAGCTATCGATATAAAACTCCAGAATTAAATTATTTAGCTAAAGTAACCGAAAAAGTACCGGAAAAGGTGACAAAAGTGATTTTAAGCACGCCAATTTCAGAAGATAATTTTAATCCAGAAGTTATTGATAGATTTATTTTTATCACTTCACAACTAAAAGCTTCTGAGACTAAAAAAATTGTTAAAAAAATGTATAAAGAACGGTGGCTTTATTTGATGAGAAACTTTTCTCTTTTTAGCGTTAATTTTGAAAATATAATAAAAAAAATTTTTGAGATAAGAGATTATCAATCAGTGATTATCTTGGCAAAATGCTTGTTTGAAGTCAACGATAATTATAAAGGTAATAATCTAGAGGATTTGAGAACTAAACCATTTTATTTTAACAATTTTAAGGGGACGGAATTTTTTGAATATCTTTTAAAAATAGAGGACCAAGAAGCTATTTATGAATTAGTTGAGTTTTTTATAAAAGAAGTTATTGGCAAGCTTATTGATAAAAAAAATAAAGATAGCAATTATATTTATGATAGAGATAAGATTCCAACATTTCAAATCAATATTTTTGAAACTTCATTAAGAAGAAGCAATTATTTCTACCCTTATTCAATAATGGAAAATATTTTTCATATAATTGCGACTCTTTCTACTAAATTAGAATTTCAACAAGTTAAAAAGCTTTTTAATCTGATAAAAGAAATGAATATAACTTTTAACACTTATCGAATAAAGCTTTATCTTCTTAGTCTTTATAAAAAAGAATTTAAAAGAGAAATAAAAGAAGAAATTTTTGCTATTTTTAAATCTAAAGATTTTTGGTCCTCAATTGGTATTCCAGAATATCAGTTTTTTATAAAAATGAATTTTGATATTCTTTCGAATGAGGAAAAAAACTTGTTTATTGAAAAAATAATTGATTTATATAAAAAAGAAAAAGAAATCGAAACAAAAAAAGAAATATTAGATATTCATAAAATTTCTTTACAGCAGGTTTTATCGGTTTTAAAAAATTATTTTTCTGAAAATCAATATCAAAAATTCATTAAAAATCTTAATATAAAAATTTTTGATAATTACAAACCAAAACCTTTAATAGGGCCTGTAACTTATGGAAGAGTAGCTGATATTCCTTTGGTTGATCAAAAAACTTTAGATGGTTTAACTATTCCTCAAATAGTTGAAAAATTAAAAACTGAATGGTCGCCTTTGGCGCTTGAGGATTTTAACAAAAAACAAGATGATTTTTTTAAGCGTTATACTCCTGATGGTTTGTTTTTGGAAATAAAAATCAATATTGAAAAACGGTTTCAAGAATATATTGATAATGCTTATCTTTTTTTTGATAAAGAAAAACTTCATCCTCACTATACTTATAAATTCTTACACTCAATAGAATCAATCTTAAAAGAAGAAAAAATCAATTTTTTACAAGTAAACTTTGATAATCTTTTTCAACTTTTTGAGAATATTAAAAATGAAGGATTTTTACAAGAAGTAAAACAAGAAATTGGCTTTTATACCGGCTGGGTTATCTCTTGGCGAGGGGTTTATACGGCTTTAAGTGATCTTTTAAGACAACTTTTAACAAAAGGTTCAAACGGAAAATTAAAAATTGACTTTAAAAAATATCGTCAAAAAATCCTTGAGATTATCAAATTCCTTTTACAATCAAAGTGCCCAACAGTTGAAGAAGACAAAGAATCAAAAAGACCTTTTGATTTAGCGATAAATACAACAAGAGGTAGAAGTTTTGAGCTTTTTGTTTATTTTATTATTGCCGATGGAGAAAAGCTTGCTTCTGATGTCAAAGAAATCTATCAAGACTTTATTGAAAAAGAAAAGACAATGGGTATTTACTGGCTTTTTGGCAGACACTTAGCTTATTTTCACTATCGAGATCGTGCTTTTGTAAAAAAAATAGTAAAGGAAAAGATACTAAAAAACGAAAACAAAGATTTATACTTTGCTTTTTGGGAAGGGGTTTTATCGACCAATCTTTATGAGGAGATATTTTATGAGTTTCAAGATGATTATGGTAATTTGATTAAAAAAAGTCCAGATGAGTATACAAAAAGAGATTATCTTGTTAATCTTGATGAAGGGATTGGCATTCATTTAGGCTTGGCTTTTGTTTATTATGATTTGTTTAACAATAAAAGCAATCTTTTTAAGGAATTTTGGAATAAAGAGATAAAAAATGCTCATTTTCATTTTATCAAAACGGTTGGAGTTCATATTTTTGAAAAAAAAGAAAATATTGAGTTTATAAAAAATCGAGGTATTGATATCAAAAAACTTAAAGAAAAGATAAAAAATTTCTGCGAATTTTTAATTAATAAGCATCAAGATCCAAAAGACTTAAAAGCTTTTAGCTCATGGATAAATCTTGAGGTTGATTTTTTTGAAAAAGGTTATTATTTAAATTTAATTGAAGAGGTTCTTAAGATAACCGGTGGTGATTTGGATATGGATTATCAACTTGAGGAAAATTTAGATAAAATTGTTGCTTTAGACAAAAAGAAAGCTTTTAATATAGTAAAACTTTTTTATTTAAACAAAGCCAAGGAAGCAAGTAAGGGAAAATATGTTCATATCGATGAGAAAGTGGTTGAGATTTTTAAAATTTTATACGAAAACAAAGAAACTAAAGAAGACACAGAAAAACTAATCAATGATTTAATTGAAGAGGCGGGAGAATTTGGATATTTGTTTTGGAAGTTGGAGGAGATATTAAATTAAGTCTGATAGATAATAATTTCTGATTAAAGGACCACAAAAAAAGCCGCCAGGGTAGGGTTTTTGTTTCCTACCCCAGCGGCTAATTTAAGATTTATTTATCTTTCAACCTCCTTTCAAGAAAACTGATAACAACAATCAAAACTATAATATGCCAAAAACAGCCAATTAGGATTAGAATGTAATCAATAAGCGTATCCATAGCTACTCCTTTCTGACTCGTTTGAGTCTTTAATATTCCAAACATAGAGATTAAACAGCTTGACATACTCGCTATTTTCCTCATCTGTTGGTCTAATCTCTGTTTTTCCAAGATAATACCCTAAAATTTTTCTTCTCAACTGATAATATCGCGATAACTGATATTTATTCATATGATTTAAATTTAATTTTTAATAATTAGAGCAAGGATTTCTCCTTGAAGCTCATAAACGAGTTGCTTGTAACAATAATATGATCCAGTAACTCAATGCCCAAAATCTTGCCCGCCTTAGCCAATCTTTTGGTTGATATGATATCGTCCTCAGAAGGGATTGCTTCGCCAGACGGGTGATTGTGAGCAATAATAATCTTGGCTGATCGTTCAGCAATGGCTCGGGTAAACACCTCTCTTGGATGCACAAGGGATGAGGTTAAAGTCCCAAGCGAAATGAGTTCCAATAACTTTATTTTCAACCGGTTGTCTAAATGAAAAACCCAGAAGTGTTCTTTATCCCGGTCAATCTCATCTTCAGCCGCCAGTAAATCCTGCAGCAGCTTGGCGACTGTTTTTGGACTAGTAACAAATGTGTTTGAATCTTTGAGTTGTATAACCATAAGATTAAAAATTTGATAAACTTATAATCACCAGGCCCGGTTGCCCGGACCTGATGTGTTTTTATTAATTGGGCTTGTGATTTTCAACCCCACTCAGCCCTTTGATAAGCTGGTAAACTTATAACTATCTCTTTCATGATCCATCTTGCTGCTTTTTCAAGGATCCGAAAGAGTCTTGAATTTTCGAACTTCTCACCTTCAGAGCATTGATACAAAAAGCACTGAAGAGACTTTAGTGCTTGTATCTTGTCTGGAGGTGTCATTTGTTTAAATTTGTATATTGGCGGTTTTTGGTTTTCGCCATACCGGTAGTTGACCGCCATCGTGTTTAGAGTTAACATCAGCTGACCAAGCTTTTCAAAGTCGTCTGGTAAGTTTAAATGAGTCATATCAAGGATGCGCTTGATATAGCCTCCTTTGATGTACTCATTTTCAAAGTAATTTATAATTCGATCGATGGTTTTGTTCTCAACTATGTAAGCACTCATAAGATTAAAAGCTAAATTTATAATGCGGTGTTGTTTTGGTGTTATCGCCTCACCGTTGGTTGGTTTTCTTTTTATCACCTCCTCTCTTTTGATTAAGTTTTGAATTTATAACTTATCTTGTACATAAGCTTTTAACCTTTAGTTTCTTTCTTCTTCTTTTGGGAGCGACATCCAAAGGTTTAGTAAGCTTATGTACTCGTTTTTCTCTTCTTCTGGCCATTTACTGTACTTGCCAGCGTGAAAGAATTGATAAAATCTTCTTTTTAAGTACTCAAATCTACCTTTTTGATAAGCGTTCATATTTTTCTCACCTCCTTTCTTTGATATTTTTTTAATGAGATAACTTTTAATTTCTTTGTTGTTGGGTCGTACTTGTACAACCTGCCTCTTGGTAGTCTTTTTAGGGCTTCTTTTAACCTTCTTGATCTTTCTTCCGGGTCCTTCTTCTTTTCTTTTTGAAAGAAAGCAAGATAGATAAAGAAAACTAAAGTTAAAAGATTTAAAATTTCCATATTTTTGATTTAGCTAAACTTCTAATTTGGCTTTTTTTCGCCTTTCAGCATCCTTTATTGAAAGCACATCAATGACAGCAAAGATGGAGATTTAAGAAGCGGTTGGATGGGGTACGGGGGACTAAGTTTTCAGCCAAAACGGGCAATTTCGCGAAGCGAAAATTTAAAATCTACCTTACCCGTTTTGGCGGTTGTCAAGGGCTAAAAAAATCACGAAGTGATTTTTTTAAGCATAAGCCTATCAGAAAATCGCTTGATGCTTACCTCACGTCGCGAAGCGACACTTAAAATTCCACCTTATTTTTTGGCGCGATTTTTTGTTAAAAAAATCGCGCTATCAAGCGATTTTCTATAGGCGTTTGCGTGCCCTTGACAAGAAAACTTGCCCCCGTACAATGGGTAATCAAGGCGAAAAAAAGCCAGGTTGAGAGTTGAGGGAAGCCTAAAGCAGGATAATAAAAAAATCATACCTTGCTTGCCCGTTAGTGCGGAGTGCCGTTTCGACTTGACAAAAAAAATACCAAATTTTTTCCTAAAAAATTTTTTTTAATTTACCTTATCAAGTCGAAACGGCACCCGCAGAAGACTTTTTTTTGTCAAAAAAAAAGTCTTCTTAAATGTGCGGGTGAGCCTCGACTTCCAGCGGAAGTCGAGTCATTAAAATTCTTTTCTTGAGGATGGGCGTCGTAAAATTGCGCATTTTACGATGACCAAGCAAGCGCACACCTTATAATTGCGGGCGTCGTAAAAATCTATTTTTACGATGACCGCAACAATGTCGCGAAGCGACAATATAAAATGCGCTTGCGTTCCTCAAGAAAACTGCCCGAAGCGAAGTTTTTAGGGGGTGCCTAAAAACGAAGCGGAGGGCAGTATGCTCACCCGCACATCTCCGCGAAAGCGGAGTATAGCCCGCGCGACTATCCGCGCAAGCGGATTTTTTTTATTATTAAATTAAAATTTTTAACCTTTTAAAGTCGCGCGGGCTGGCGCGCTTTAGCGCGCCTTAAAATAATCTCCGTTTGCGTTTTGTTCGGAGTTTCTTCGCTTTACTGGTGGCGTCAACGGGCGTTTGAGAGTAGTAAGCGGTTGGATAGCCACTAATGATTCCAACTTAGGCGGAAATTGTCTTATTATTCCTGTCATGTTATCTATTCCCGAGTTCGTTTACCAATACCGCTTTAATCCGGTTCTTTCTTCTATTCCTCCCGGTATGCACACCGTTTTTTGTTATAATTTTTTTGTATGGCTGTTGTTGTTAACCCAATGTTTTCTCAAAAAGCTTCTGGTTCTATTGCTGATACTCTTACTGTTCGTTGTGGCACTATAATTCATAAAAAGATTATGTCTGATACCGATGGTCCCCTTGAAGGAGAATTAAGTTATATGCAAAGACTTTTTCAATTAGCGGCTAAAACGTGGAAAAGTTTACCGGAAGAAGTTAAAAAAGAGTGGAAGAATGTTATTTTACGTTCTGCCCTTTCTCCTATTTGTTTAGCTTTGTATTTTACTTATCCTTTAATTTCTTATGTTGGCTTTCTTTTTCAAACTCCAGGTGCGGGTAAGTATGTTAAATTGGGAAATAAGTTGCTTTATCTTGCACCGTGGCAAATTCCTATGTATATTAAAATTTTGTTGGGGATAGTTGGTTTATTCGCCTCTATTAGAGCAATTTATAAAATAGATGGTTATCAACTTTGGATGTCTTGTTTTCTTGCAACTAGGGGTTTAAGGTGGGATCGTTATCCTTATCCGCCTCCTGCTTTTGATAAATTAGACAATTTTTAGCTGCTTGGTTTTTTTTTGTTTTTTTTTTATCAGCTGCTTGATTTTTTTTCGCTTTTTTTTTATTAGCCGCTTGCTTTTTTTTTATCAGCTGCTTGATTTTTTTTTGCTTTTTTTTTATTATTTGTTTTAACATGGACTTGTCAAAACTAAAAGATTTTCTTGATTTCGGCGGTGTTTTTATCCTGGCCATAATTCTTTTACAGCAATGGTCGGTTCGTTTCAATCGAATAGAAGATAAATTGTCTCGTCTTATCGCTCTTTTGATTTTAGCCCTTGAAAAAAAAGTTCCCAATCAAAAGATCAGAGAAATTTTGAAAGATGATGAGTTAAAAGTTTTAAATGGGCAATAATGTTAGACGACCTATTCTTTTTTTTGCTAACATTGATCGTTTTATCTTATGTGCGTCGTCCTGGATTCTAAAAGTTTTTTTTGCGATTTTTGTCTGCTTTTCTCAAGGTTGACAATTGTTTTTTGACAATTTGTTTTTTGTTTAGCTTGTTGTATTTTCGTGCCCAATTTGGATTGTGTTGATTTTGGGTTTTTTTAGTTATTTTTTAAAAAAACTAGAGAAAACTGCCCATAAACAATCGAATTTTTAAAAGATCATTAAAAAGACGATACTTATATCGGAAAAAATAAAAAGTCTTCTAAAAGGGTCGTTTTTCGTTTATTTTTTCAATTTTTATTCTTTTTCTTTCGGGTTTACCGTTTTTATAAAAAAACTAAAAAAAATAGTAGAATAATTCCATGGCAAAAGTTTTTAGAATGTCTATTCCACCTGAACTTCAGCCTCTTCTTGATAAAATTATTTCTTATTTTGATCAATTAAAGTATCCAACCTGGGCGACTCGTTTTCTTCATAAAACTCGATCAGCCAAAAAAAGAAATAGAGAAAAAACGTATATTCCTGCGGCTCGGGCTGTTTGGAATTCTCTGACTCCTTCCCAAAAAGAGGCTTGGAAAAGATCTCGGGAATTTACAATTTGGCAAAGAGAGTATGTTTCAAGTAGGCGGTCTTTTAGCGGCTATCATACTTTTATTACCGATTATTCTTATCGCAAAAAAAATAACCTATCCCTTCCTGGCACTCCATCTTTTACCCACCAACTTTTTGGATTAAAAATGTTTAACCCTGGCGGCAATCACGATGTTTTTTGCCGGCTTCATCTTAAAGATCTTGTTGGTCCAATAAAAGTTGAATTTTATTATAAAAAAATAGAATATTCCCCCACTTTTGGCAATCCTTTTAACGTTATTGCTGATGCTTTTTTTTTCGATGGCGGTCTTAACATTTTGGATGAGGAAACTTGGGAATCACCGGCTGGCAATATTAACTGGTCAAAAGCCACTATCAACGTTGGAGAATTAGGAAAAAAATATTTTCATTTAATTATCCAATTTTCATTGTTTGATTACAATGCCGCTGTTTTTATTGATAAACTTAGCGTTTCTGATTATTATGGTATTTTTTATTATGATAGTTTTATTAAAAAATCCGGTAAGGCTTGGAAATATCAACCTTTTTATCGAAAACAAGGCTGGGCTTTTTATCCCTCATTTGACGCACCTTATTTTGAAGTTGTATACTTAGATAGTTAAAAAAAAATTATGAGTGAGCACTCTGGTTTTACCGCTTTGGGTCCAATAAATTTTAATCAAAATATAATAAGGAATCGAGGTTCTATTTGTATAGTTGATATTTCTTCATCTGTAAATCTAACCTCTGGAGCCAATACTATTATTTCTTTCAATCGCAAAATTTACGATCCTCAAAATTGGCACAATAATACAAATCCTTCTAGAATAACTGTTCCTGAAGCAGGAGTTTATAAAGTAGAAGCCTATGGTCGAATAACTGATAATTCACTTGGTGGTATAAGACTATTAGGATTATTGTTAAATGGTTCAATATTTCGGCCAACTGGCAATCATGGTTTAGTCGATGCTGTTGAGCCGCGATCAACTGGTTGGGCACGGGTTTGTCTTAATTTTTTTTGGTATTTAAATTTAAACGCCAATAATTATTTGGAAGCTTATGTTTATCAAGATTCTGGCCAAACTTTAACAGTCAATTATCTTATGTTAGCCGTTTCTCGTGTTTAACCTATGCCGGATCCAATAACTTGGTATGCTTTACCAAAAAAAGTAGATGATCCAAGGACAATTGAAGAGGAGATAGATGCTAAAATATTACAACACAACCTTGATCCCTCTGCTCATAGTCAATCGGATGAAGCTCTTTACTTTCATCGAATTTCTCAAGTATTAGATCATGTAAATTACTCAATTTATAATATCAAACTTCATCCGGAAACAAGGCCAATTAAAGCCTTTGTTGATGCTGGTGGCGCGGCTGAGTTTTCCGATATCCAAAGTGCGATTAATTATGTTCATGCTTTAGGGGGTGGAAAGATTTTTGTTAAAGAAGGGGTCTATTATCCCAAAAGCGATATTATTCTTTATTCCAATATTGATATTGAAGGTGAAGATAATGATACGGTGATTATTGATTTTGAAGGGTCAAATTATCAAATGAAAGCAATCGGGACAAATCTTTTGCATCGAAGAAACATTCATTTAAAAAATATTCAAGTAAGAAGATGTAATAAAGAAGGCGATGGGGCTATTTTATTTAAATATTGCGATGATATATCAGTAGAAAATTGTAAATTTTATCGGCAAGGATATGGGAGGTCGTATTCTGTTTTTGATATTTTTATTGATAATTGTACTCAAGTTAATATTGATGATAATTATTCAAATCAATCAAAAGGATTTTGTTATATTATCAATTCGGTCAAGGTTTCGGTAAGTAATAATTTTATCACCGGAAATCCAAATGAAGGAATAACTGGTTATAATGTTGATGATCTTTTAGTACAAGGAAATTTTTTTCAAAATGTTGGGGCTGTTGCCATTGATGTTGATGGTAGTCATTATGCTAGAATAACCGATAATCAAATAGAAAATGCCGAGACTTATGGTATTTTAGTAGGCGATAATACTGATACTTATGGGGTTATTGTTTCTGATAATATTATAAAATTAGCTTCAGGGTCTGAGAATGGTATTCTTGTCTCAAGAAATAGTTCGGACTGTATTATCAACTCAAATTATATTGAAGGTGGTGGAGAATACGGAATTACTCTTGGAGATGCGGATAGGTGTATAATTTCAAATAATCGAATTAATGGAGTTGATAATGGTATTTATATCTCTTCTTCGGCTGATCGGACAATCTGCCTTGGCAATAGTCTTTATAATTGTGATACAAAGATAACAAATAACGGTACAAATACGGAGTTGGGCCATAATATAACAACTTAGAGTTTATCGTAAATATGAGAAAAATAGAAAAAATGCTTGATGAAATTTACTCATTCCCTTTTTGTCGCCGGTGTAAAAAACGGTTGACAAGTGAGCAAATGGAGAAAGCAAAAAAAAATAACTTCTTGCCTTTATGTGATGAGTGTGATAAAATAATGAAAGAGGCCTTAAAAAAATGCTTACCTTTAATGCAAAAGTTGAAGCTATAATCGGGTCGGATTATTATCGAAAAGTTTCTCCTGTCATTCGTTCTGCTTCTCAAAAAATTGATATTATCATGTATGAGTGGAAATGGTACTCTCATGAGTTCGCCGGTGGCGTTCAACAATTAAACAATGAAATTATCTCAAAAGCAAGGGAAAAAGTTAATGTTCGGGTGTTATTAAATATTGAGTCAATGGGTCATGCGATAACAAAAATAAATAGTCGGACCGCTTCTTTTTTGCAACAGCGAGGAGTGATTGTAAAGTTTGGACAAGTGGGCGTGGCAACTCATGCAAAGATGGTTATCGTTGATGATCGTTTCTGCGTTGTTGGTTCTCATAATTTTTCAAAAGGATCATTTACAAGGAATCAGGAATGTTCTGTTTTAATAGAAGGTGGTGAAGCCATCCGTCCTTTTATCGATTACTTTAAACTTCTTTGGGATCAATTCTGATTTGTTGGTAAAATGATTTTGTTATGGTTAAGATTCAGCCGCTTTTCTCTATTACTCCGCCTGCTGGTTGGCTTGGTGGTAAAATGTATTCTAAAAGACAGTATCGAAATGGGGTTTGGGTTCCGCCAAAAAGAGTTGTTCCAATCCCTTATCCCATTGGTTTAATGCCTTTTATTCGCCTTCCTTATAAGGTTCCCGGGACTTCTTTAAAAGATCATAAACTTTTCTATGCTGGTCGTTATCGCCATCCCTATCATATTCCTGCCTTTGGTCTTTTTCCTTACCCTCCATTTATTTCTCAGTATTACTCAGCAACCGGTTGGATTTATCAAGCGCGCCGTACCTGGCACGGGGTTATTGCCATTGCCAAAAGAGCTAGTCTTCCACCTGAGCCTGGGACTCCTTATCAAGTTGGCAACTGGGCTGCTTTTGCTGAAGCGGTTAAAATTTGGCAAAGCATGGAAAAAGAAGTAAAAGATTTGTATAATAAAATGAAGTATCCAGAAAAAGCCAGCGGTTATAATAGATTTATTAGTTGGTATCTTAGGACACACCCATATATGCCAATATACTGGGGGACTCTGCAAAGATCAGCGAATGATCCTTCCAAAATAGAAGATGCTTTTGTTTTAAAAAACAATCCGCAAATAACTTATCCCTTTCAATTTTATCATAAACAAGCTTTTAACTTTGTTCTTCATAAAGGACTTGGTTTTCCGGAAAATCCGGTTGAAGGCCAACTTTTTTATCGAGAAGATGAAAAAAAGATTTATCGCTTTGATGGGTCGGCGTGGGGTGAGGTTGGCGGTTCTTCACCTTTGACTGATAAAACGGTAGCCACTGTGATTGTGGCGGCTGATGGTTCGGGCGATTATACTGATATTCAACAGGCAATTAATGCGCTTCCTAATTTCGGCGGTTTAGTTTTTATAAAAAACGGGACTTATAACATCTCCAATTCAATAGTCATTAATAAAAGCAATGTCACGCTTCAGGGAGCTGGATTTTCAACGGTTATTCGGTTAAATAATAATGTTAATGATGATGTGATTAAAGTTGGCGATGGGTCAAATTCTTACTCAAAAATTGTTCTTCGGGACTTTAAGGTAGACGGAAACAAAGATAACAACTCTTATGCGGTTAATATTTATGTACAAAAGAATTGTTCAGATGTAACGATAACTGGGGTTTGGTCTTATAACTCAAGCGGTCCAGGAATACTTATTGATACCGGTGCCCATCATTGTAAGATCTTTGGTTGTATTATTGAAAAGACTGCTTCTTCCGGAATTAGTTGTTTTTCGGCCAATCACTTAACAGTTCAAGGTTGTAAATTTCTAAACACAGCCTTAAACTTTGGTTCCGGAATTCAAATAGATTCGGCAATTGAGTTTTTAATTATTGGCAATCGCTTACTTTGGACTCAAAGAGTGCTAAATTCAAACGGGATAATGACTTTTGGCTATATGACAAATGCTAAAAAAGGAATTATCGCCAATAATATTATTGAAGGCTGTGATAATGGTTTAAACTTGTCTACCAATATTGGGATAAATGAAAGAATTATTGCTTCTTCTAATTACATTAAGGATGTTTATAATATCGGGATTTCTGTGGCATCGCGAAACTCAAATATTGTTGGCAATATCATCGAAGGTGCGGATGGAGATGGGATTCGAATTTTAGATAACGGGGTAGTTGTCTCTAGTAATCAAATATCGAATGTGGGTAAAAACGGTATTGTCTGTTATTCTTCGGACGTTATTATTCAAGCCAATGTTCTTGAAAAAATTCAATTATACGGAATTTTCCTTGGATCGACTGAGAATGTTTTGGTTTCGGGCAATAGAATTTATAACTGCTCTCTGGCTTTGGATGGGTTTTGTTCGGCTATCTTCTGCCATGGTTCAAGTGGCGCTCTTTGTAAAAATAACTCAATTTATGATAATGTGATAATTGGTCCAACCTCAGGCAATAGAAAGGGTTATTCAATTAGAGAATATGGTAATTTTGTTGATTATAATATGATAAGAGGTAATCGGTGTCGACATGCTAAATTCTTTGAAATTTTACTCTTGGGTAGAAATTCAGAAGCCTTTGATAATACAGTTATCAGTAGTTAACAAATATGTTAAGACGGATTAATCCAACTTTCCCCAAAGTTCATGGGTCGGATCACGTAAACGGGGGTGAGGATCCTATTCCTTCGGCTTTGATTTTTATTGATAGTAAAGAATCTGATTCTTCAGAAGTCATTTCTTCAACCACTGAGACGACTATTCAAACGATTACTTTACCCCCCAATTCTTTTGATAAAATTTTAATCGAATTCGGCTATCAGGCTAGATTTGAAGCCAATGTTAATAGTCGATGTGATTATACCTGGCGGGTTAAGGTTGGCACAACGACTATAAAAACATTTTATAATCGAATTATTGCTTTGGCAACTACGGGCGTTGCTTCTGGTAATAGAATTTCTGGTCAGTATTCAGTTATCCACCAAGGTGGGAATAACTCTTCTTTGACTATATCTATTACTGGTCAGATGAGTGTTTCTGATCCTTCCTGTGGGATGCGTGTCCACTATCTTAGGATTTTTGGAATTAACAAAAGGATTCGGCCATAAGACAGTCTTGACAAAGAAAATTTTTCTTTTGTATAATTCAAAATTAGAAAGGAGGTGAGAAAGAAATATGGTGCGCGTAACTGGTCCATTTTTATCACTAGACGCTCGTGGGACTATTGCTGATACCTTAACCGGTTCATTCTGGAAAGGTATTAATTACATCCGGGCAAGGGTTGTTCCGCACAATCCAAGGACACCGGAGCAGCAAGCAATCCGCGAGGTCTTAACCGACGGCACTTCTAGATGGAAATTTGGGGGGATAAGCCAACTTCATAAAAATCTTTGGAATACCTATGCCAAAGGGTTGGCTGAGTCGGGTTTCAACCGTTATTTAAGAGCGTATATTAAAGCAAACTACCAAGATGGTCGAAAAGTGGTTCCGTCGGTCATTCCGCAGCCAGCATAAAATAAACCCTATGACAGTTCAGCCTAAAAATCATTTGAACATACATAGCAATTACGTCTATATTCAACATCCTGATTTTAAAGAAGATCCTTATTTGGTTGCTAACTCTCTTTTTGAAGATATCCAAAATCTTCCGGAAAAATCAATGATTGGCCCTGTTTTATTTTCAAAAGATAAAAAAATTTATTTTTTTGGTGGAGATTTTTTGCCATTTACTCATCTGCCTATGCCTTGGGCTGATAATCAAGATTTTATCAATCAATATCCAGAAGTCCGTGAAGTTGGCTTTATTCCTCTTTTTTCGGTCTTAATGCCAAAAGATCTCTACCAAAAATTACCGCCACCGGATTATTTTGATGATAACATTATCCAACATGCCCATTACATCATGAAAGCAAAAGAGTTGGGGTATAAGTGCTATGTCACGCCAAATGTTCATTTAATTTATCCAAATGCCTATAATCCCAAAATGGGTCGGAAAAAATTTATAAAAGTAGTAACTGAGGATCTTAAAGACTTTAGTCAAAAATGGGGGCCAACACTTGATCGCCGTTTTCGCTTACCGGTTGTCCTTCACACAATTGTTTCTTATGCTGGAGGATACAATCTTCATGCTTATAATGTTGCCAAATCCCTTTTTGAAGCCGGTATTCGGTATTATTATCACTTCATTGGTGGTACAAATGAAGATGAGCCTTCATCCGGATGTCCATTCATTGATGATGCAAGGACGGTTTACGGATCAAATAAACTACCTCAAATTACTATCTGTCATGGAGTAAACAATTTTAAAAATTCTGGGGCTTATAAAATCGCCTTTACAACGACTGAAGTTGATGGGATACCAACTGATTGGGTTCAATGCTTAAATGAGATGGACGAGGTTTGGCTAACCTCACAGTTTGCTTTGGAGTCTTTTAAAAGAAGTGGAGTAAAAACGCCTATGTATAATATTGGAGAAGGGGTTGATCCCAATTATTTTCATCCCAATATCGTGCCTTTCTATAACGTACCAAAAGAAAAATTCCGCTTCATATCAAATTTTGCCTGGGGTCGTCGAAAAGGGGTTGATGTCCTTTTTGAAGCCTTTCGAAAAGAATTTAGTAAAGATGAGGATGTTTGTTTAATGTTAAAAGTCAGCCCTTCATATTGGGGTCATAATATAAAAGATGAGTTAAAACTACTTTACGATCGGGATGGGTCGGCTCCAGTTTATATTTACGATATTGAATTACCAAAATGGGAACTTGGTCGCTTTTATACCATGGGGTCGGTGTTTCTTTGGCCCAGTCGCGGTGAGGGATTTGGTTTACCGGCACTTGAGGCAATAGCCTGCGGAATTCCGGTTTTGGCCTCTAACCATTCCGCCCATTTAGAATTTTTGACTGTTGCCGGTGAACCACGTCCCGGTGTTGAACTTATTGATGGTAAGCTTGAGTTGTATGAGAAAGGAGACTCTTTTTATTATCACGGTTTTCATTGGTTTAATCCATCGGTTGATGATATGAGAAAAAAGATGAGAAAGATGTATAATGAGTATGAGAAGTATAAGGAGGCAGCGTTAAAAACATCGAAGATTATTCGAAAAGAGTATGATTGGTCTGTTTCAACTAAGAGAATTGTTGAACGACTGGAGGAGATTTATAAAAAAGGTTATCACCGCTAAAAAAAAAGGTTAAAAATAGTTTTAAAAAAATAAAAATGAATCTTTTATACTTATCTTGTCATTCGGTCTTGGAATTTGATGAGCTTCGGATTTTTAGTGAACTGGGGATTGATGTTTTTTCTCACGGGGCCTATCATAATCCAAAACAAGTTGATGATAAAAAACGACCAGCCTTAGATCTTCCCTATCATGAAGAGTTTTCAAAAAAAGTTAATATCTTTCCAAAAGAAAATCTTGATCCGGATTTAGTCCGTTGGGCTGATGTGATTGTTGTTATGCATATAGATGAGTGGATTTTTAAAAATTTTTCAAAGTTAAAAGGAAAAAGAATCCTTTGGCGGTCAATTGGTCAATGTGTAACTAATAATGAGAATATGCTTCGGATTTTGAGAAGAGAAGGGGTTGAGTTAATTCGCTACTCACCTCGTGAAAGAACGATTCCTGGGTTTGCTGGTGAAGACTATTTAATCCGTTTTGGTAAAGATATTTCGGAATATGGCCCTTGGAGTTTTAAAAAAGAACAGATTATCACTTTTGCCCAATCGATGAAACGTCGGGATCCCTTTTGCAATTGGTCTATTTTTGATAAAGCAACTTTTGGCTATCCTCGAAAGGTTTATGGGCCTGGCAATGGAGACTTGGGGGTTGATGATGGTGGTTTATTAAGTTATTCAGATCTTCTGGCAACCATGAGAGAGTCAAAAATGTATTTTTATACTGGCACCTACCCTGCTTCCTACACTTTAAATTTTATTGAAGCGGCTCTTTCTGGTCTTCCTATGGTGGCTTTAGGTAATATTCTTGGCAATTCAACTGAGTGGCCAGGTCAAGAAACTTATGAGGTGGCGGATCTTCTAAAAAGATATGAGGCTGGGTTTACTGGAGACTCGATTGAAGAGTTAAGGAAAAAGGTTGAGATTTTGTGGAATGATTTGGACCTTTGCAAAAAGTTTTCAAAAAACATTCGGGAAATGGCGGTTGATCTTTTTGATAAAGAGAAAATTAAAGAGCAATGGAGAAAGGTATTGTTTGGTTAAAATAAATTAAAAGTTTTTGATAAAATTTAAAAAGAAGTATGCAGAATTCAGAAAAATTGCCAAAACCGGATGTTTTAATCACTTGGCCATCAGGAGTTGATTATCCCATTTGCCGTTTTCAGCTTCAGCATTTTAGGTCTTTTTTCAATCAAATAATAATTTCAATTTATCCTCATGGACAGCCGGATTTTACTTCCTTTTTAAAACAGGTAATGAAAAAAACGACTTTTGTTGATGTTCCGTTTGATTTTATAAAATGGCGGGAAAGATGCGTGTTGGCAGGGCTTGAGAAGGTAAAAAGTGATTGGGTATTATTTACTGAGCAAGACTTTTTTTTCAAAGATGAGTATTTTCTATACCAAGTTTTAAAAGAGACAAAAAATAGTGATGTAATTGGAATTAGGCAAGGTCCAAGACTTCATCCTTGTTTTCTTCTTGTAAAAAAAGAGACTCTTGATAAAACAAGTAAAGAATTTGGAGTTTTGGGTCAAGATAAAGATCATTTTTACGGTGTTTCTCAAGATCTTTTAAAAATAGGTAAGTTTAAAGATATTCGGGATTTAGGTCTTTTTGAAGGAATTGATTGGTATCATCTTTCAAATTTAACGTGGAATCTTTTTCGGATAAAAGATGGAGATGTTTCAGAATTTCATGAACCGGTTGACTTTTTAGTTTATAATGCGGTCAGTCGAACAAGGAAGGTGGTCCAGGATGCTCGATGGATTGCTTTTACCTTTTATGCGGAGACTCTTCTTTCTCGATTTGGTAAATTTTTAAATAGATAAAAAAAAACTATATGGACAATACCAAAGGCCCGTTTGTCTTTACTGAGTGGCATCACGGTGGTCTTTTTCAAGCGATGGTTAATTTATTTGAAAAGCGTTTGGGCGGTTTAGTCTTTGCTCCTGTTGGTTTTGAATGGGTTGAAAATGGCTATTGGCGATATGCTTTGGGACCTGCCACAATTAAACAGTATCTTGATAAGGCTTCTTGCGTTTTGGGGTCAGATGGGTTTTTTTATTATTACGATGAAGCTGAGCTTCGGACTCAAAGAAGAATAACTCTTAAACAGTTTAAAGAAATTGAGTTTGATATTCTCCTTTGTACTTTGACGGAACATCAGGATATTTACGTTGAATTGAAAGAAAAGTATCAAAAAAAGGCAAAGTTAATTCGATTATCCGGCAATGCTTTTGAGAATATTGATTTTGATAATTATAAAAACTTTATTGACACAACTGCTTTATATCACCCACCTTCTGATGTTAACTATATTTTACTTCACCAAGAGTTTCCCTTATGCTATTTTTACTACACTCCACCCGCGAATAAAAAAAAGATTAAGGTCTTTATTAATGAGTTTGTTTCTCAACCGGAAAAAGTTTTATTTGATGAGCTTAGGAAAAGAATGTTGGAATTTCAATTCTTCGTTCACGGTTCACACGGGGACGATGGTTTTATCACCGGACTTGATAAATTAGGGGATGCGATAAGAGATAGCACTTTTGTCTTCCATCCTAAGGGATTGGGAGAAGGCTATGGTCATTTAATTCATAACTTCTACGCTTGCGGTCGGCCAGTGATTACTTTTAAAGAGTACTATCGGGGAAAGATCGCAGAAAAATTATTAATTGACGGAGTTACGGCTATTTTTATGGACGGTCTTTCGTTGGATGAGATTGTTAATAAAATTAGGTATTACTCAGAGCCTTCTCGTCTTTTTAAAATGAGTTTAAATGCTTATCAAATATTTAAAAAAGTGGTTGATTTTGATAGGGAGGAAAAAGAGTTTAGAGAGTTTATGGCAAAACTAAAGTAAAAAATTAAAAATTTTTAAAAATAGAAGAGTATGATTTTTAAATATGTTTTTAAAGGGGGCTTTATTTCTTTGAATGAGTATATTAACTATGAGAGGATGCAAAAGTATATTGCTGCTTCGATTAAAAAAAGAGAAACAGAAAGGGTTTATTATGAAGCCTTAAGTCAAAAAAAAGGGAAGATCAATAAAAAGATTTTTATCGTCTTTCATTGGTTTGTCAAGGATAAAAAAAAAGATAAGGACAATATTGCTTTTGCTAAAAAATTTATCTTGGATGGATTAGTCTTGGCCAAAGTTTTAAAAAACGATGGTTTTGATGATATAGAAGGATTTTTAGACTTTTTTTCGGTTGATCCAAAAGATGAACGGGTTGAGGTCACTTTGATTGAAGTTGATAAAAATTTAATTTCAATGGACGAGTATTAAATCAAATTTAAAAATACCTCTTGACAAATTTTAAAATATATATTAGATTAAAATTATAGAAGCGTCAAAAACTTTTTAGAGCTTTTAGGATAATTTAAAATCTAAATTTAAAAAAGCCTATGGATATAAAATTAAAGATTCCTGTTGCTGGGATTTATGCGATTAGCTTTCGTTTTGGTGAAAATCCTCCTTGGTACGTAAAGCAATTTGGCGAACCTCATAATGGAGTAGATTTTGCGGTTGAGCTTAATACTCCTGTTTTGGCGGCTGATAGTGGTCGGGTTATTTTTTCAGACACAATTGCTGATGCGAACGGAATGGGGCTTATTATCTCTCACGACTACGGCTGGACTTTATATTGGCACTTAAACAAGATCTTTGCTAAAATTGGTGATGTTGTTTCAAAGGGGGATTTAATAGGTCTTTCTGGGATGACAGGATTTGCAACCGGACCTCATCTTCATTTTGGTCTAAAACTAAACAATCCAAAAGGTTATAACATTCGTGGCTACGTTGATCCAATGCCTTATTTTGAAGAAAAAGAACTTAAGTATCCTCCTTCATCTTCGGAAAAGAGATATCACATTGTTATGCCAGGGGATACTCTTTGGGGCTTGGCAGTCAAATATTATGGCAATGGTTGTCTTTGGCCAAGGATATATAATGCAAATAAAGATCAGATAAAAAATCCTAATTTAATTCGGGTATTTCAAAGATTATTAATTCCCTAAAAAACACCTATGGATAAGATTCTTTCAGTTCTTTTTGCAATTGTTTTAATTTTAACCGCTTTATATTTTTTTAAACTCAACAGAGGAGAAAAACCATTTTTAAACAATATTAAGGTCGAGGTAAAAGGGCTTTATGAGGCTTGTCGGATTTCGGGTGGGACTACAAAAGTCGATCGGGATGTTCTTGGTCGGCGGGTAGTCTCATGTACAATACCGCTTGAATAAAAAGTTATCAATCTAAAGAAGGGAGGTGAGAGTTTATGACGATTATAAGACTTAAAAATAGCAAAGAAGGACTTTTAGTTTTAGAGACTTATCCAACGATTAAAAAAAGGATTTTTGATAACAACGCTTTTATCGAGGTTACTTTTGAAGACGGCAAACTTTTAATCAATAAAACTGTCATAGAAGAAATTGGGGATGCTGGTCCATATAAAAAATTGAAAACAACCAAAAAAAATAAGTAAAATAAAAATGGGGGTGTCGACGAGTAGTAAGGCTTTTTAAATTCGAAAGGATTTAAAAAATTATTAATTTAAAAATTAATTTTATGGATCAAAATCAAATCACAACTAGCGAATCAAGTCAATTAGTCAAGGTTAAAGATGAAGTTTTTTTTGGTCTTTTTGATATTGAACCGGATGATATTCTTCCTGCTCCGGTAAAACTTATTCAAGGCTCGTCTGACTTGACTAAATATGTTTCGGCTGATGGTTATCGGGCTTTGCCTGGTCAGTTTTATTTCTACTCAAAAAAACTACTTTTGGATAAATTCAACTGCTATTTTATTACCATCTTTAAACAACCGGATCGATTTTCAAAAAATAATGATATGTCTTATGTGGCGGTTGGGGTTATGGATGATCTTGATTTAGTTTTTCAAATGGATTTTAAAAAAGCGGCCATTCCATCGATAAAGCATGTTATTAGTCTTTCTTTTTTTAATCAAATGCCAATTTACGGGATTAAAGTCAATGTTTGCAGTGATCAGCGAAAAGGTCAAAAAGGATCTTACTATATTCCAAAAATTACCTTTGTTAAGGTTGAAAGCGACTTGGATAAATTAGAGAAACTTTCTAGTTTATCAAAGAAGTATGCTTCGGCTATTTTATATTTTAAAAAAGAGTTGGTAGAAGGTCGAAAATTTCAGAGTCTTGAGGATTTAGAATTGGTTGAGGACAAAGAAAAAGAAAATATTGAAAAGGTTGATATTGATGAGATTGATAAAGAATTATCTTTTAAAAAGAAGGATGAAGATAAAGAATCAAATTCTGAACAAGATGATATCCCATTTTAGTCCAAAAAAAAATAGTCGTAGGGGGTACAGCCAAACGCGACTCTAAATCGGTGCAAATCCGACGCAAGCTTTTGGTTTTAGCTTGCGCAAGGAATTGGCTTGAAGTGGTGATGCCTGTCTCCCGGCTATTTGGAAGGGGGACCTCAAGCGGAATTTATTGATATTTTAGCAAAGCGCGACCGCTTTTGTCAATAGATAAACGCTTGGGGGGTAGGGGGGGGAATGAATGCTCATTCGGAATATTTCATAATTATAATAATAATATTAGCATATAGTGTGTTTTTTTTTTTATTTTGTGGTGGTGTTTTTTTTAAAAAAACGATCGGATTTTTTAAAAAAACGGTCGGGTTCTTTTTTGAAGCATAAAAAAATCCCGCTTGCCGGTGTTTTTGACCAGCAAGCGGGATCTTGAAGATTAACCAGCGATGAGGACTAGAAGAATGAAGATTATAATGAAGAGCCAGTGATACCATTTAGGTTTGGGATAATATTGCATATTTATCACCTCCTTTGATTTTCAACCCCACTCAGCCCTTTGATAAGCTGGTAAACTTATAACTATCTCTTTCATGATCCATCTCATTGCTTTTTCAAGGATCCGAAAGAGTCTTGAGTTCTCGAATTGTTCACCTTCAGAGCATTGATACAAAAAGCACTGAAGTGATTTCAGCGCTTGTATCTTGTCTGGAGGTGGCATTCGCTTATATTTGTATATTGGCGGTTTGTTGTTTTCGGAATATCGGTAGTTGACCGCCATCGTGTTTAGAGTTAACATCAGCTGACCAAGCTTTTCAAAGTCGTCTGGTAGGTTTAAATGAGTCATATCAAGGATGCGCTTGATATAGCCTCCTTTGATGTACTCATTTTCAAAGTAATTTATAATTCGATCGATGGTTTTGTTTTCAACTATAAAAGCACTCATAAGATTAAAAGCTAAATTTATAATGCGGTGTTGTTTTGGTGTTATCGCCTCACCGTTTTTTTGTTTTCTTTTTATCACCTCCTCTCTTTTAAGAAAGTTTTGAATTTATAACTTAGCTTGTACATAAGCTTTTAACCTTTAGTTTCTTTCTTCTTCTTTTGGTAGCGACATCCAAAGGTTTAGTAAGCTTATGTACTCGTTTTTCTCTTCTTCTGGCCATTTACTGTACTTGCCAGCGTGAAAGAATTGATAAAATCTTCTTTTTAAGTACTCAAATCTACCTTTTTGATAAGCGTTCATATTTTTCTCACCTCCTTTCTTTGATATTTTTTTAATGAGATAACTTTTAATTTCTTTGTTGTTGGGTCGTACTTGTACAACCTGCCTCTTGGTAGTCTTTTTAGGGCTTCTTTTAACCTTCTTGATCTTTCTTCCGGGTCCTTCTTCTTTTCTTTTTGAAAGAAAGCAAGATAGATAAAGAAAACTAAAGTTAAAAGATTTAAAATTTCCATATTTTTGATTTAGCTAAACTTCTAATTTGGCTTTTTTTCGCCTTTCAGCATCCTTTATTGAAAGCACATCAATGACAGCAAAGATGGAGATTTAAGAAGCGGTTGGATGGGGTACGGGGGACTAAGTTTTCAGCCAAAACGGGCAATTTCGCGAAGCGAAAATTTAAAATCTACCTTACCCGTTTTGGCGGTTGTCAAGGGCTAAAAAAATCACGAAGTGATTTTTTTAAGCATAAGCCTATCAGAAAATCGCTTGATGCTTACCTCACGTCGCGAAGCGACACTTAAAATTCCACCTTATTTTTTGGCGCGATTTTTTGTTAAAAAAATCGCGCTATCAAGCGATTTTCTATAGGCGTTTGCGTGCCCTTGACAAGAAAACTTGCCCCCGTACAATGGGTAATCAAGGCGAAAAAAAGCCAGGTTGAGAGTTGAGGGAAGCCTAAAGCAGGATAATAAAAAAATCATACCTTGCTTGCCCGTTAGTGCGGAGTGCCGTTTCGACTTGACAAAAAAAATACCAAATTTTTTCCTAAAAAATTTTTTTTAATTTACCTTATCAAGTCGAAACGGCACCCGCAGAAGACTTTTTTTTGTCAAAAAAAAAGTCTTCTTAAATGTGCGGGTGAGCCTCGACTTCCAGCGGAAGTCGAGTCATTAAAATTCTTTTCTTGAGGATGGGCGTCGTAAAATTGCGCATTTTACGATGACCAAGCAAGCGCACACCTTATAATTGCGGGCGTCGTAAAAATCTATTTTTACGATGACCGCAACAATGTCGCGAAGCGACAATATAAAATGCGCTTGCGTTCCTCAAGAAAACTGCCCGAAGCGAAGTTTTTAGGGGGTGCCTAAAAACGAAGCGGAGGGCAGTATGCTCACCCGCACATCTCCGCGAAAGCGGAGTATAGCCCGCGCGACTATCCGCGCAAGCGGATTTTTTTTATTATTAAATTAAAATTTTTAACCTTTTAAAGTCGCGCGGGCTGGCGCGCTTTAGCGCGCCTTAAAATAATCTCCGTTTGCGTTTTGTTCGGAGTTTCTTCGCTTTACTGGTGGCGTCAACGGGCGTTTGAGAGTAGTAAGCGGTTGGATAGCCACTAATGATTCCAATTTAGGCGGAAATTGTCTTATTATTCCTGTCATGTTATCTATTCCCGAGTTCGTTTACCAATACCGTTCTAATCCAGTTCTCTGTTCTGTTCCGTCTCGAATGGGTATCGTTTTTTTTAGGTTTGGGAAAATAAATCTTATTTTTATACTTTTACTTGACTTTTAAGCATAATTACTTTAGATCCTTTTGTGAATTATTTAATTTATTCTTCTAATAGATAGCGGTTGAGAGTTGAAAAAGATTGATGATAACAAATAAAAAAAATTGTTTTATTTTAGAAGGTAAGATGTTTACTTTCATCTGTTAGTTAGGTTTGTACGTAAGCTTTAAATTTTTTCCTAATTTCGGTTAGGAGTATTTTCTGAATCATCTGATTCTAACTATAAAAATTTGCCCTGTAGACGGCCTCCACGAGGTTTTTCTTGTTATAGATTGGTTATTCTTGTGTGTTTTATTTTACTAATTTGAGATCAATTTTTAATCAACTTTAACTTTAATATTTTTTTATGATTCTTGATCGGAATATAAATCCATAAAAAAATGATTTTTTTTGACAGACTTTTAAGGCAGCTAATAAATGATCGGCTGACATTTTGGCCGGATTATTAATGGTTTTTTGCTAAGGCACGATTTGGATTGTGTAGAATTAGCAACTATTTTTATTTTTCACTAAAAGATATATAATTTTTTTTAAATTAATAGATGTAAATGAAGATAATATGAGATCAAAAATTCGTCTTCACAAACCTCCCCATTCGCCCGATGAAAGAAAAAAACTTTTTGATAAATTTAATAATTACTGGAATGATTACATAAATAAAGAGATTAAGAGAAAGTTTTTATACATCATTTCTAAAAAAAAAGAAGAAGTTCAACAAAAAATTAAAAAATTTAGATTGGACTGGGATATTGATAAAGACGGTTTTAAAAATAAAAAAGATATAATTAACTGGTTTAAAAGAAGTGTTAACAAGCAAAAAAAAGAATCAAAAGGACTAAGTTGGATTGAGGAAATAACACCTTATAAAAGCAGTGGATTTATCCTTGATGAGGAAAAAACAAAAACAAAAGTAATTTCTCCTAAAAACAGAAAAGGAAAGAAATGGCTTTTCGTTTCTCATTTTCAAAAACAACTTCAAGAATTAGCGGCAGAAATAGGATTGGATAATGCTTGGTATTTAGTATTTGAATACTATGTTCTTACGAATAAATTAGATATGAGATCAATTACAGACACTGGTATTAAGATTTTTAAAAAAATAAAAAAATATACAACTGATAGGCCGGTTGAAGGAAAGATTATCTTGGAGTTTGGTCCCAATACCAGACTTGAAGATATTAAAAAAATTTGGACAGATCAAGTTAAACTTTTACAAAAAAAGCTTCCTGGTTATATAGAGATTCCACCTCACTATAAACAAGTAAAAAAAGAACCTTAAGCATACTTTTAAATTTTGTCAAGTGAAAATGAAAAGGCCAGGGCGTCCTAAGTCGTATTAAATTACACGTATACTAACTCTACCTTCACAAAATAAATTAGCCTCAATTTTGTCTTTTTTTAGAAACTTCTAAAAACCTTAAGAAGAAATTTAGAGCAAAAAATGGCTTTAAAATGTAAATAAATGGGAATCAATATTAACCAATGTCGAAAAATTCTTGGTGATGCCGGTAAAAACTTAAGTGATCAAGAAATTGAAACGATGAAAAATACTTTTTTGGCTATAACAGATTTAATTATTGATATGGAAATTAATAAGTTTAAATTAAAAAAATACGTAAATTCATATGAAAACCAAAAAGTTTTCTTTTAAAAAACAAATTAGAAATCTCCAAGAAGCGATCTTCTTAAAATGTTTAGACTGCTGCTGCTGTCAAATAAAAGAAGTTTTATTTTGTAATATCGTTGATTGTCCTTTATGGGAATTACGACCCAAAAAAAGTCGGGGATTATATACTCTAGTCAGAAAGTTGAAACAAAAAAAATCTTTAAATTTTTGAGGCTAATAATTTGAAGATTTTTATAAATTTTAATTGTTTATATGACTACAGAATATTCAACGAAAGATCTTGGAGAAGCAGGGGCATTGATAGTAAAGGATCAGAAATTAATCCGTATAGATCGGAAGGGAAAAACATGTTGGTTTGTTTTTGAAGATAAGGAAGAATGTGAAAGATTGTCGGCGGATTTCTTTTTCGGAGAATTACAGGTAAACGCAAGAAGTTTTTACGAAGCTATTACAAGATTAAAACATCGGATATTTTCATTTCAATAATAAAACTATGGAACCTTTAGGCAAAATTTTAACGCAGAAATCTATTATTATCGTTAATAACGATAATAAAAAGATTTTAAACCCCGTTAATGATATCAATTCTAATAAGGAAAAAAGCAATACCAACAATGTTATTGACGTTAATAGCAAAGAAAAAAAAGGGAGATATGAACTCGATAGATCAAAATTTACGCCAAATAATGAAAAAACACAGTTAGCTGAGGAAATCGCAACAAAATTAAACGACCTTGAAAATTATGCGTTTTATTTAAACGTCGTTAATAAAATAGGTTGCCAAGACGCTATGAGATTAATGAGAAGTGTTGAAAGTGATATTGAAGAAAAAAAAGCAACTAAAACACCAGTAAGATCACCGAAGCGTTATTTTGTTTGGAAGTATAAAAATCGAAAATATTGATTTGCATTATAAATTTTTAAAGATTAAAATTAAATTGTGCTCAACAACTAATCTCTTTTTTAATAGCCGTCTCGGACAATCTAAGAGATTAGGTTGAGCACACCGGGACGGCTATTTGAATATATAAACTTATGAAAAGAGCAGTAATTTATTTGCGAACCAGTAGCGACCGGCAAATAGATAACACAAGTATCCCTTCGCAAGAGACAATTTGTCGCGCCTATTGTGAGAGAGAACAATTAATAGTTGTTAGCGTAGTTAAGAAAGAAGCGGTTTCAGCAAAAGAAAGTAATATTCAAAGGGCTATTGAGCTTTTAAATTTCGTTAAAAAAAATAAAACAAAGTTTGATGTTTTAGTTGTCTATAAACTTGATCGTTTCGCACGAAGTCAAGAGCAACATCACTGGCTACGAGGACAACTTTTTAAATTAGGAATAATTCTTCGATCGGCTACTGAAAGAATTGATGAAAGCCCCTCCGGAAAGTTGATTGAAGGAGTTTTAGCTGCAGTAAATGAGTATGATAATAAAATAAGAGCTGAAAGGGTTAAACTATCGCAAAAAAGACGGTTGGAGGAGGGTTTTTGGCCATGGACACCGCCACTTGGATATTATCGCCCAAAAATTCCTGGCGTTCGTTTAGCTAATTGCGAATGGGATCTAAACTGTGCTAAAGAAATTATCCGTATTTTTGAGCTTTACTCAACCGGTTTTTATACTTTTTCTTCCCTAGCTTCGTTATTCAATAAAAAGTTAATCAAAGATTATCGTGGCAAAACAATAAAATTTAGCAAACAATTAATTCAGCATATACTTAACAACCAATTTTATATCGGCATTTTAAAAGTTAAAGATTATCCGCTTTATCAAGGCAAGCATAAACCATTAATTTCCATATCCTTATGGCAAAAATGTCAAGATTTACAAAATAAAAAAAGCAATCATTCATTTAATCATCGCTTAAGAGAAAATCCTGAATTTCCTTTAAGACGTTTTACTTTATGTGGTTATTGCAATCAACCGATGACTGCTTGTTTTTCAAAAGGGAAAATGGGTGTTCGGTATCCTTATTATTACTGTAGAAATAAAAATTGTCTTAAATATGGAAAAATGGTTAGGAAAAAGGACCTTCATGATGAATTTTATGACTATCTTAAAAAAACGAAGCCGGTTGAAAAATATTTACCACTTTTTAAAGAAATCTTTATTGCTCGTTATAAAGAAAGAGAGAAAGAGTTCAAAAACGATTATTTACAGAAAATCGAGGAATTAGAAAGATTAAAGGAGGAAAAAAAGGAGATTGTAATAAAAGGAGCAAAAGGAATTATTTCTGACCAAACTTTAAAAGAGATACTCGATGATTACGAACAAAAAATCATTCTTACTCAAAATTCATTAAACAAAAATTTTTATGAAGGGTTGGAGATTGAATCCTTACTTAATAAAGGATTAGAAATTATTCGAACTCTTGAGAAAGCTTGGTATGAAGCACCCCCCGAATACAAGCCAAAAATACAAAGGCTAATTTACCCGGCTGGAGTTTCTTACCATTATTCTGGTTTTTCGAACTTGGGAATTAATCCTTGTTTTGCTCTAATCAATCAATTTGTCTCACCACCGTCAATAAATGTGGACCGAAGGAGATTCGAACTCCCAACCTCTGCAATGCGAATGCAGCGCTCTACCAATTGAGCTATCGGCCCAAAAAGTGTCTTCGGGGAGAATCGAACTCCCACCAGAGGCTCCGGAAGCCCC
>Ga0308421_1000236_pt1 | contig 34180 bp, 25 predicted proteins | sample HotsprSampleMS60_FD_203673 | JGI IMG/M metagenome (GOLD analysis project Ga0308421, IMG submission 203673) | Hot spring phototrophic mat microbial communities from Mushroom Spring, Yellowstone National Park, Wyoming, United States - 20090730_MS60 ...
TCAATCGCGGCCAGGGCGGCGCGACCGATAACCCCTTTGTCCAGGAGTGGCTGTCCGACAAACTCCAGCATCTGCTGGCTGAGGGGGAACTGAAAGACGACGAAAACCCCTTCCTGGCCGACCTGATCTGGCGGAAAGGGGACCAGGTGCTGGTGGTGGAGGCGTCTATCCACGTGGACCGACGGGATGTCCAGCGGGCGGCCCTGCGGGCGGAGGTCCTGCGACGGGTCGGCCTGCAGGCCCGGGGGATGGTTGTCGGGGAGGGGTGGTTCGGGCCCAGCGCGCGGGAGCAGGCCCAGGCCCTGGGGGTAGAGTGGAAAGTGGGGGACGACTACTCCGAAGGCTGGATTGCCTTCCGCCGTCTGCCGGCCGAATGATAGACTTTCGCTCCGTTGCTGCCAACGCCCTCTGGATTCTGGGCCTGGCCCTCATCCTGGCCGCGCTCAGTTGGGCCTACTGGATCGCCGCCCGGGAGAACGTTCGCTTCCGGGTCGCGCTGAATCGTCCAGGGGTCGCGCGGGCGCTGGACATCGGGCTGATGCTCTTCTGCGCCGGGCTGGCCGCAACCGCCCGGACCGGATGGGAGCGGGCTTTGTGGGGAGTGCTGGCGGTCGTTTCGGCCCTTCTGGCCATCGGGTTGGCCCGGCGATAGGACAACTGCTCGCAGTTGTCCCGCGGTGCGCGCAGGGCAACTGGGAGCAGTTGTTTTTAGGAAAAATCCGGAGTGTCAGTGGAATCCGCAAAATCGGCGAAATCTGTAAAATTGGGGGCTCTTCTCCGCTGGCTGGCAGGCCTGGGGGTGGCGGCTCTTTCTCTCTGGCTGCTGGCCCGGGACCTGGAGTGGTCCAACGTCCTGGGGGCCCTGGCCTCCGCCGATTATCGCTGGGTCGCAGCGGGCGTCCTGGCCATCATCGCCACCTTCTTCGCCCGCACCCGCCGCTGGCAGGCCCTCCTCTGGCACACCTCTGTCCCCACCCGCCCGGCGATGACGGCTCTGCTGGTGGGTCAGGTCGTGAATCTGGTCCTCCCGATGCGCAGCGGCGACGTGGCGCGGGCCGCCTGGATTGCCCCGGAGAAACAGACCGGCTTCCCGGAAGCGCTGGGCAGTATCGCAGTGGAGAAGGTCTGGGACCTCCTGGCCCTCCTGGCCTGTGGCGTCGTCCTTCTGGTCTGGTTCCCTCTGCCCGACTGGTTTGCCCGCTCCACCGAGGGAACGGCCCTGGCCCTGGCCGTCGGCGGGGGGGCCCTCTGGGCCGGCCTCCACTGGCAGGAGACGCTCTTCCGCTGGGCCGGACGTCTGCTGGCCCGCTTCCCGGCCGGGTGGGACCACGCGCTCCTCTCCATCCTGCGACGTCTGGCCAACGGCCTGGAAGGGCTCCGCCGTCCCCTTGTCTCCAGCCGGGCCCTCTTCTGGACCGCGCTCACCTGGGGACTGGGCGCGCTGGCCAACTGGGCCGTGCTGGCCGCCTTCGGCATCCCGTCGGCCGCCGCCGCCCTTTTCCTGCTGGCGGCCCTGATGGTCGGTGGGACGGTCCCCGTGCCGGGCCGCCTGGGGCTCTTTGAGGGCATCTGCGTCCTCTCTTTGAGCCTGTTCGGTGTTCCCCGCGACCCTGCCCTGGCGGTCGGATTGGTGCTTCATCTGGTGGTGATGGGTCCACCTCTGGTGGGGGCGGCCCTGCTGGCGCTGTGGCCCGGTCGGAAGGGAGAATCGCGATGAGTGCTCCCCGATACTCGGTCATCGTTCCGGCTTACCAGGCCGAAGGGACCATTGGCGCCTGCGTTCGGGCCCTCAACGCCCAGATACTCCCCCGAGACCGGTACGAAATCATCGTCGTGGACGACGGTTCCACCGACCGGACGGCCAACGTCGCCCGTGAGGCCGGGGCGGACCGGGTCCTGACCGTTCCCCACGGGGGTCCGGCGGCGGCCCGCAACGCAGGGGTGGATGCAGCGCGGGGGGAAATCGTCCTCTTCACCGACGCCGACTGCGAGCCGTCCCCGGAGTGGCTGGAACGGATGGTAGCCCCCCTGGCCGACCCCGGCGTGACCGGCGCGAAGGGGACCTACCGCACCCGTCAGCGGGCCCTGATGGCCCGGCTGGTGCAACTGGAGTACGAATTCCGCTACGAGCGGATGGCCCGCGCGCCGCGGATAGATTTCGTGGACACCTACGCCGCGGCCTACCGCCGCGCGGTGCTCCTCCAGGCTGGCGGGTTTGACTCGGCCTTCCCAATCCCTTCGGCGGAAGACATAGACCTCTCGTTTCGGCTGGCGCAGGCCGGTCACCGGCTCGTCTTCGTGCCGGATGCCTGGGTCTGGCACCACCATCCGGAGCATCTGGGCACGTACCTGATGCGCAAGGCCCGCTACGGTTTCTGGCGCGCGCTCCTCTACCTGCGCCATCCCGACAAGATTGGTGGGGACGCCCACACCGATCCCCACCTGAAAGCCCAGTTTGCCCTTCTGGCACTGGCCCTCCTGGGGCTGGCTGGCGGTCTTCTCTGGTGGCCGTTGACCGCCCCAGGTCTGTTGTTTCTGGCGGGCTTTCTGGCGACCACGCTCCCCTTCGCCCGCTGGGCCTGGAAACGGGACCGGAAAGTGGCCGCGGTCTGGCCCGCAGTGACCCTGCTCCGGGTGCTGGTTCAGGGCGCTGGTCTGGCTGTGGGACTGGTCTATCACGGACTGGTGACTCACCGCGCCGCCGGCCCGGCCTCCCGTCCTGTTGGGGTGACCGGGGATCCCCCGGATTCCGACCGGCCACACTGACGTTTCTGTCGCGAACCCTATGGAGCATCCAGGCGCCGCCAAATCTCTTCCCGGAGTTTTTATCCTCACCGCCCTGGTCCTTTTGACGGTTTACCTCCTCACCCTGCCCCCCACTCTCACCTGGGCCCACTACGGCACCGACGGCGGCGACCTGGTGACGGCCGTCATCCGGGGCCGTCTTCCTCATCCCCCCGGCTTCCCCACCTACCTGCTCTTGGGGACCCTTTTCGTCCAACTGCCCTGGGGGGAGCCGGCCTGGCGGCTGAACCTGATGTCGGCGGTGATGGCCGCCGGTGCGACCCTGCTCACGGCAGCCGCCTTCCAACAAACCGCATCGCGCCGCCCGCGGCCCGCAATCTGCAATCCGCAATCCGCAATCCGCAATCAGCACTCCGCAATCCGCAATCCGCAATCCGCAATCCGCAATCAACACTCTGCAATCTGCTCCCTCGCCCTCGGCCTCTCCCCCCTCCTCTGGTCCCAGGCCCTCATCGCCGAAGTCTACGCCCCGGCCGCTTTCTTCACCGCTGCCGTCCTCTTCCTGGCCCTTCGCCGCACCCCGGCCTGGCTCCTGGGCGTTGTGTGGGGGCTGGGCATCGGCGTCCACCCGACCCTCCTCTTCCTGGCCCCCCTGGTACTTTGGCAAGTCGCGGTTTCCGCCTCTCGCCCTTCGGCTCCCGGCCTCCACTTCTTGCCTCCTGCCTTCTTGCTTCTTGCCTCCTTGCTTCTTGCTTCCTCCCTCCTCTACGGCCCCGTCTTCCTGGCCTTCGGGACCACCCCCTCCCCCTGGGCCGACCTCTCCACCCCTGCAGGCTGGTGGGAGTACGTCAGCGGTCGCCTCTACCACGGTTACCTCTTCGCCCTGCCCGCCGCCTTCTGGCCGCAGCGGCTCCTGGCCTGGGCTGGCCTGCTGGCCCGCCAGTTCACCCCGGCCGGCGCGCTCCTGGCCCTCGGGGGATGGCGGGTTGTCTGGCGGGAACATCGCTCTCTTGCTCTCGCCACCGCCCTGGCCTTCGGCGGTTTCAGCCTCTACGCCGTCGGTTACAACACCGCCGACTCGCTGGTCTACCTGGTCCCGGCCATGCCTCTGGCGGCCCTCTGGCTGGGGGTGGGGCTGGCAGAGGCGGCAAAATACCTGGCGCGGTACCGACGGCACGCCCCGTGGGCCCTCCTGTTCCTCCCGCTGGCCCAGGCACTGCTCTTCTGGGGGCAGATGGACCTGCACGGCGACCGGACGGCGATGGAGTGGGCCCACCGGGTCCTGCAACAGGCGCCGCCCGGGGCGGTCCTGGTGACGGCGCAGGACGCCCACACCTTCACCCTCTGGTACGCTCACGACGGTCTGAGCCAGCGCCCGGACCTGCTGGTCGTGGACCGGGATTTGTGGTATCATCTACCATACCGGCGGATGGTGCTTCAGGAACTGGGCCTGAAATCATCCCCGACCCGCCTGGACGAGGCCCTGGCCCGCACCGGCCGCCCCGTTGTGGAAGTAACGAATGGCAACTGAAAACACGGAATACGGAACACGCATACCGCACTCCGCACTCCGCACTCTCCTTCCCCGCCTCCTGCTCCTGGCGGGCGCGCTTCTCGTTGTCCTCTGGGGTGGGCAGGTCCTCCGCGCCGGGCTCTCCCTGCGGGAGCACCTGCGCCAGGCACGCGCCCTGGTGGACGCGCCGGAGAAGGCCAGCCCGCTGGCCGCCTGTGACCGGGTCTCCGCCCTGCGCGCCGACGTGGAGACCCTGCAGCGGGAAGCGGGATGGCTGGTCCGCGCCGCCCCGGCGCTGGGCTGGCTCCCTGGCGTGGGCGGCGACCTGCGCGCGGCGCCGCACCTCCTCGCCGTTGCCGACGACCTCACTCTGGCTGGAACGACCGTCTGCAAAGAACTGGGCCCGCTCCTGAACGCGGTGGCGGGCGGTGAGGGGACCGTTTCTCCCGAACAGGTCGTCCGGATGCTGGCGGATGCCCGGCCCGAACTGGAGCAGGCACTGGCGGCAGTGGAGCGGGCGCAGGCGACGTGGGCCGACGTGGACGTCTCCCGCCTCTCGCCGCGCACGGCCCGCTGGGCCGCCACCCTGGACCGGTTGCTCCCCCTCCTGCGGACCGGCCTGGAAGTCGCCGTCATCGCCCCGGACCTTCTGGGGGCCGACGGTCCCCGCACCTACCTGATTCTGGCCCAGAACGAGGACGAACTCCGACCCACCGGCGGCTTCCTGACTGGCGTGGGGGAGGTCCGGCTGGAAGGGGGACGGGTGGTCAGCATGACCTTCCGGGACAGTTACGCCGTGGACGACTTCTCCCAGCCCTACCCCGTTCCCCCGGAGCCGCTGCGGCGCTACATGGGCATTGACCTCTGGGTCTTCCGGGATAGCAACTGGTCCCCCGACTTTCCCACTGCGGCCCGTCAGGCCATTGCTCTCTACCGGCCCGACTACCCGGTCACGGTGGACGGCGTCATCGCCCTGGACCAGTACGCCGTGCGGGAACTGGTGAGCGCCATTGGCCCGCTGACGGTGGAAGGCGCAGACGAGCCGGTTACCGGCGAAACCGTCATCCCCTATATCCGACAGGCCTGGGCGCCGGAAGGCGGTCAATTGACGGGGGAGTGGTGGCGGGCGCGAAAGTCGTTTATGGGACCGCTGGCTCAGGCCGCGTGGGAGCGTCTGCAGGACGGGCGGGTCCACTGGCGGACTCTGGCGGAGACCCTTTCGCGGCTGCTGGACGGGAAACACATTCTGCTCTACTTCGCGCACCCTCGGGCCCGGTCCCTTCTGGCCGCGCGGCACTGGGACGGCGCCCTGCGGCCGGGGACGGGCGACTTCCTGATGGTCGTGGACGCCAACGTGGGCTACAACAAGGCCAGCGCGCGGGTGCAGCAGGCGATGACCAGCGAAGTGGACCTGAGCCGTCGGCCACCGCAGGTCACCCTGACCCTGGTCTACACCCACACCGGCCCGGCGGGGTACCCCTGTAAGCCAGAGGTCCGCTACGACCCGGTCTACGAGCAGATGATGGACCGCTGTCTGTGGGACTACGTCCGCATTTATGTCCCCCAGGGTGCCCGCCTGCTGGATGCCACCCGCATCCCCGTGCCGGGGGACGCCCTGTGGTCGGGGGAGACGGAGCCCGGGGATGTGACCGTCCGTCCCGCCGAAGAGGGGCCCCTTCTCTCCCTGGAGACGCTCCTTCTCCTGCCGCCCGGCACAACCCAGACCCGCTCTTTCACCTGGGAACTCCCGGAAGACGTCGTGGCCTGGCAGGGGGACGAAGGCACATACACCCTGCGGGTCCAGAAACAGCCGGGCACCGTCGGCCACCCGCTTCGGGTCCGGGTCTACCTGGGCGATGGGGTCACTCTGCTCTCCGCCAACCCGCCCCCGGTCGCCGGGGACAGTTCTTTGCTGTTCCAGATGCCGCTGGACCGGGACCGGGAGATCACCGTACGTTTCAGGAGGAGCCAATGAGAAAGGGATTCTTCTGGCTTGCGCTGATCGGCCTGCTGGTTGTTGGGCTGGCTGTGGGGCCGGACCTCTGGGCGGCGCCGGGACAGGCGCCGCACCGCCAGACCGTCCCGACCCGGACGCCGGTCCCGCCCCCCACCGAGCCGCCACCGCCGCCACCGCCCTCCGGGGAGACCCCGGCGGCCCCCACCGCCACGCCGGTCCCGCCCACGGCCACACCGCCCGCCACCCGGCCGCCGGTCACTCCCCAGCCGACGGCCACAGCCGCGCCGTCGTCTCCAACCGCCCCCCCCTCGCCGACGGCAACTCCGACGGCCACGGTGGCCCCGCTCACCCCGGCGTCTCCCACTCCGGCGCCGGCCGTGGAAACGCGGACCCCTGGGGCTCCGGCCGCGCGGCCGTCCGGCTTCCCCCCACTGCTGGGGGTCGGCCTGGGGCTGGTCGGGGCTGGCCTGCTCCTCATCCTGGTGTTCGGGAGGCGTCGTGCGCGGTAACCGCTGGCTTCGCGGGTTGGGGTGGCTGTTGATACTGGCCGGGGCGGCGCTGGTGTTCGCGGCGTTGTCGCGGCCCTCTCCGCTGCCGACTCCTGTTCCTGCCCCTTCGCCGTCGCCGATGGCTCCGGCGTCCCCTACCCCGGAGCCCTTGGTGCCCACCCGCACGCCCCTCCCCCCGACGATCCCCGGTTCCACCCCCATAGCATCTGCTGCCGTCTCTTCCGGGGCGACCGCTACGCCTCACGCCGCGACGACCGTGCCCCCAGTCCCCACGGCCACTGCCGTCACAGATCACGCATCACGTTTCACGTATCAGAACCGCTTCCGCTGGGGGGTCGGCGTTGCGATTGGGCCCATTTCGCGGTACAATATAGACCCGCTCCGGCTGGGCTGGTACCTGGACTGGCGGGCGCGCGCCGACCCGCCCCGGCCGGGAGGCCTGGAATACGTCCAGATGGTCCGCCTGAAGGACGGCGTCCTGCGACCGGATGCGGAGACTCTGGCGGCCATCGCCCGGGCCAACCCCGGTTCCCTCTGGCTGGTCGGCAATGAGCCGGACGTGAAGTGGCAGGACAATGTGGAGCCGGCGGCCTACGCCCGGCTGTACCACCAGGCGTACACGGCCATCAAGGGGGCCGACCCCACGGCCCGGGTGGCCATCGGCGGGGTCTCCCAGCCCACGCCGTTGCGGATGCGCTACCTGGAGGCGGTGCTGGCGGCGTATCGGGAGCAGTTCGGCGCCGCGATGCCCGTAGACGTCTGGAACGTGCACAACTTCATCCTGCGGGAGGAGCGGGGTTCCTGGGGGGTGGACATCCCGCCGGGGCTGCCGGATGATCGGGGAATCCTCTACGAGATAGACGATTCGGGCAACCTGGAGGCCTTCCGGCGGCAGATATGGGATTTTCGGCGCTGGATGGCGGCGCAGGGGTACGGCGGCTGGCCCCTGATCGTCTCCGAGTACGGCATCCCGATGCCGGAGGACTACGGCTTCCCGCCGGAGCGGGTGGTGGCCTTCCTGCGGGGCACCTTTGAGTTCTTTCTGACGGCGGCGGACCCGGCGCTGGGCGACCCGGCGGACGGCTACCGGCTGGTCCAGCGCTGGTGCTGGTACAGTTTAGACGACACCACCTACCCCACCGGCCGCCTCTTTGACCCCCAAGCCGGCGCGATGACGGCGGTGGGGGAGGGGTGGGCCAGTATGGTGGCGCAATGGAGGTGAACAAATGAAGCGCATTTTACTGCTGGTAGCATTTGGAGTTGCGGTGGCTGGTGTACTGGCCCTTGCTGCTGCTGTTCGGGCGGATGGCCCACCGTTGTTGACTGAGTACCCAGTCCCCGGAAGCCCGTTGTATGTGAGCGTGGAGGCGCCAGGGCGGGTCTGGTTCACTTTGCCCGACCAGAACGCCATCGGTCGGCTGGTTGTGACTTCAACCACGGACTACAGTGTGGTGACCTACACAGTCCCCACAACCAATAGCCAGCCGTATGACCTGAAGTATGCCGGGGGTGCGGTGTGGTTCACCGAACTCTCGGGCAACAAAATCGGACGGTTGGATCCGGGCAGTGGGGCAATAGCGGAATTCACCATCCCAACGTTAGGTAGTCAGCCTGCAGGCATTGATGTCCTGCCCGGAAACCCCACCACGGTCTGGTTCACCGAACGGAGCGGGAACAAACTGGGGCGGCTGGTGGTTACCAGCACAATGGACTATTTGTTTGCTGAGTACCCCCTTCCCAGCGGTTACCCCAATGCCCAGCCGGAGGACATCCACATCCAGAATACCGATAGCATTTGGTTCACGGCCCCAGGGGCAAATCGGATTGGGAATTTCAAACCCTCTATCTGGCCACAGTCAGATGCTTTCAGGTTGGTCTATACCGGAGGAGGTAGTCAGCCATGGGCTATAAAAGTGGAGGGGCTTTATCCCTGGTTCACGGAGCGCGCTGGCAACCGCATCGGCCAGTTTTTCCCCCAGACCATTGCGGACTTCCGCTGGTACACCCTGACAGTCCCATCCAGCGATCCGTATGATCTTGCCATTGGGGCTGGCTATATCTGGTTCACGGAACACGCAGGGAGCCGGATTGGACAGTTGCATCCGACGACCGGAAGGATTCGGGAGTTTGGTCTACCCTCGGGCAGCGCGCCAAAAGGGCTGGCGGTAGATGCCAATGGTTGTGTGTGGGTGGCTGAAAGTGAAAGTGGGCGAAACCGAATCGCTCAGTGGTGTCCCCCTTATTTCCGCTACGTCTATCTACCCCTGGTCTTGAGGAATTTCCAATGAACGGTCGGCATCTTGTGCGGAACCTCGCAGGTTTGGCCGGAGGGCTACTCCTGTGCCTGGTAGCGCTTTTCTTGAGTTTCGGTTCCTCTTCCGAGGCCTTGGAAAATATACAGGAGGCTCCCTTTCCGAAATCCGGAGCAGCCACAGAGCAGGTAACGCGAACGATCTTTCTGCCCATCGTGTTCTCCAATTACGAACCGCCGGTGCCCACGATTTTCGGGGTACAAATGTATGGCGACCTCACAAGTCCTTCCGCTGGCCTCACCCATACCCGGGATGCGCGGGCTTGGTGGGTCCGCTGGCCCATGGCCTGGTCGGCTGTAGAACCAACGGATACGATTCCCGAGAATTATAATTTCGCCTATTACGATGCTAATATCCTGGCTGCCCATCAGGCAGGACTGCACTTGATTGTCACCGTCCAGAGCAACCCCAGTTGGGCCGCGACCTATGCCAATGGCCCGATTGACAAAGTGGACATCGGGGAGTTTGCGGAGTTTATGGGCACGGTGGCCGAACGGTACGACGGTGACGGTTGGGAAGATGCTCCGGGCTCCCCGGTAGTGGATTACTGGGAGTTCTACAATGAACCGGATGCCGGAGACCGACTTCGCGCTGAATATGGGGCCAGTTACTGGGGCCATTTCGGTACAGAGTACGCCCGGATGCTGTGCGCGGTCTATCCGGTCATCAAGGCGGCCAACCCGAGAGCGCAGGTTGTCCTGGGAGGATTGGCCTACGATGCCTTTGAAGATCAGGGAGGAGGATTTGTTCGGGAGTTTTTGGATGACGTCCTGAAGGCAGGCGGAGGACACTGCTTTGACTTGATGAATTTCCACTACTATCCGCCTTTTGCACCGAACTGGGCCCCATACGGGCCTGGGCTGAGCGGCAAGGCCAACTATCTGAAAGATAAACTTGCCCAATATGGGTTTGCTACTAAACCCATTATCTGCACCGAAGCGGGATGGCATAGCGATAACTATGCCCAGTTTCCGAGCACACCTGAAATCCAGTCCCGATATGTTGTGAAACTGTTTGCCCAATCTCTCGCTTCAAGACTGCAATTGACCATTTGGTGGACCTGGATCGATCCCGGCAGTTATTATGGGGCGAACGGTCTCTTGACCCAGAGCCTGGAGCGCAAGCCCGCCTTCTACGCTTATCGGACGGCCGCCTACTGGCTGGGCCGGGCTTCGTACCAGCGGGCCCTCACCACCGCGGAACTGGGGAGCAGCGCGATGGAAGGATACTTGCTGACCTGGACCGACGGAAAGCCGCTATATGTTCTCTGGTCTAACGACGACCAGGCACGGGCGATCAGGCTGCCAGCAGCGCAAGCGCAAGTCCTTAATATGTATGGGGATACCATTGGACTGGTCAACGATGGGGATGACGGCCAAAGCGATGGGCGCATTCAAGTGAATGTTGGCCCCAATCCGATCTACGTGAGGGTGCTCCAATGAGAAAGGGACAGTTCCTCTGGGAGAAAATTGGGTGGGCTGTTTTGCTGGCAGGCCTGGGGCTCTTCGTAGCCTTGGGCATGCATGACAGGCTGGTGCAACACGCCATAGTTCTGGCAAATCACCCAGCTTCCGAGGCCACCTTCACCTCAACGTTATACCTCCCTATAGTTATGAACGATTATATCCCCCCATCAGCCCGCCTCTGCCGTTTCGGTGTAGGGGCTGGCAGTGATATTGCTACTTATCCGGTGAACAGCCTGCGCCTGGGGTGGTATGTGGATTGGACCGTCACATCCAACCCAAGCCGACCCGGGGGGATCACCTATATGCCGACCGTTCGTCTCCAGCAGACCGGTCCCGATTCCTATACCTATTCGCCGGGGCCGAATGTCCTCTCGGCAACAGTCCGGGCACTCTCCGGCGCCACCTGGCTCATCGGCAATGAACCCGACCGCCGGTACTGGCAGGATAGCCTGGAACCTCACGTCTATGCCCAGGCCTATCACGACCTGTACTATCTGATCAAGGGATGGGATCCCACAGCCCAAATCGCTGCTGGAGGGATTGTGCAGCCCACCCCGCTGCGCCTTCAGTATCTGGACAAGGTGCTGGAAAGTTACCGGGAGCGTTATGGGGAGCCCATGCCGGTGGATGTATGGAACATCCACGCCTTCATCCTGCGGGAGCGCAGTTGTGATTGTTATCCTGAAGACTGTTGGGGGGCAGAAATCCCCCCTGGGATTGAAGCATGCGAGGGAATGCTCTATGAGATTCAGGACAACGACAACCTGGAAATCTTCAAACAGAACATTGAGCGCTTCCGGCGGTGGATGGCCGATAGGGGGTATCAAAACCGTCCCCTGATAATCACCGAATTTGGGGTGCAGATGTGGCCGGATTTAGGCTTCCCGCCGGAACGGGTCAATGCCTATATGAACGGCACTTTTGATTATTTGATGACGGTGACCAGTACCCTGGGGTACCCGGCCGATGAATACCGGCTGGTGCAGCGGTGGGCCTGGTACAGCCTGAGCGATGACCACTTTAACGGCTGGCTGTTTGATCCGAACACGAAGGCGCGCACCGTTTTCGGCGACAATTTTGCCGCCTACACGGCGCAGGTCAGCCCGACCGTCAACCTGAAGCCGGTACGGATGTGGACAGAGCCCGCGTTGCCGTTCTCAAACGGAGAACCGGTTACAGTGACCTTGCTGGCCTATGTAGTCAACAACGGCAACATTGCTGCTTCTGGTCCTACCACCGTTCGTTTCTATGAAGGCAATCCCGATCAAGGAGGGACCTTGATCGGCGAGCAGAGTATATCTCCTTTAGATGGATGCGCCAGCGGAGCGACAGCCTCGGTCATATGGGCGAACGTGTTGCCCGGGGCTCATACGGTTTACTTGGTGGTGGATCCGGTCAACAGCATTCCTGAGAGCGACGAATCGGACAATGTCCGAAACGCCATAATTGTTATTGCAACCTCGCGCACATGGTTACCTATTGTTCTCCGAACGGCTCCATAGGTCCCCAAATGCGCTTCCGGCGGCAACTGATACCCCTTATCCTCATAGTACTGTTGGGGGGAGTTCTCCGTTTTCGCCACCTGGATTGGGCAAAGGGCTATTATTTCCAGCCAGATGAAAGTGTTCACACAATAGATTACCTTTTACGGATGCCTGCCTTGAATCCTTATGAGGCGGGCGCATATACTTATGGCGGGTTGCCCCTGTATCTCTATTTGTTTAGCGCTCGATTTATGACCGCCGTGACAGGCGATGCTATATGGGGGGATAAATGGCACATCACCCTGATCGCGCGGGCCTATGCAGCTATTGCCAGTACATTTATCATCCTTTTACTGTACCTCTTAAGCCATAAATTGGGGATGAGCCGTACGGCATGGATTCCTGCCCTGGCTTTCGCCGTTAGTCCTCTGGCCATCCAATATGCCCACTATGGAGTTGTAGATACCCTGCTAAGCTTCTGGGTAGTTCTTGTCTCGCTGCTGAGCCTCTGGGCATTGGAAGAAAAATCGGGCAGACGCTGGATAATCGTAGGGTTCGTCTGGGGGTTGGCCATTGCCACGAAGACCAGCGCTCTGATCTGGGGCATTGTGCTCGCAGCAGGCTCTTGGCAGCAATGGAGACAAACCCGTAGCGTACTTGCTGCTGCTTATCCACTGGTTTGGGGTGGTTTCGGTGCTGTGATTGGTGTAATGATTGGCTCGCCATATTATATTCTTGACTGGCGATCGTTCCACCAAATTATGATGATGCAGGCTGGCAAGACGGTGACGGGGCAAATCCTTGTCACATACCACTGGCAATTCTTGAATGTTCGGCCCTTTCTTTTTGAGTTGGAGCAACTGGGCCGCTGGACCATTGGTGGCCTGTTGGGACTGATAGCTGGCGCTGGGATGATCGGCCTGTGGAAAGAATGGCTCTATTCTCCCCAACGACGGCAGTGGGCTTTTGTACTGCTTCCTGCGACCCTCTACTTCGGAACCATAGGGCTGTGGCATTCCAAATTCATCCGGTACTTGCTCCCAATCGTCCCATATGTATGCCTTAGCGCAGCCTGGCCATTGGATGCAGTCATAAAATCGTCCCGCCGGGTGGGAAAGTGGAGCATAGGGTTACTGACTGCATTGGCTTTGCTTCACTCGGCAATTTTGGGCACAGCAATGTCCAACGTCTACCGAGGACCAGACCCTCGTGTTGCCGCTTCCCAATGGATGCTGGAACACATTCCTCCTGGAGCGACGATTCTGCACGACCCTGAGCCACTCATTATCCTCCCAATCGGCTCTGCGGAGCGTTACCAGATACAGATCCTTGACCTGTATGGGAATGGGATGAAAAACATCAATAATCCAGAGTTCTATGTGCAAGCGCTGGAGGGAAAGCAGTATGTTGTGATCGTAAGCCGACGTAATTATGGAGCGATATACCATCTGAGGGCACTGTTCCCAGTAGCGGCGTGTTACTATCGTTCATTGTTCGGCGGCCAATTGGGATATTCTTTGGCGGCTCGGTTCTCTAACTATCCGCATATAGCGAATTGGGTTTGGAATACCGATGAGGCAGAGGAAACCTTCCAGGTGTTTGATCACCCCGTTGTATACATCTTTCAGCGTTCTCAGGTCCAGACACCCGAGCAGATAAGGAGCACTTTAGAAGCATGCCTTCGTCCGTGAACTGGCCTATCTTTTTAGGAATAATATGGGCTATAACCCTCCTGGGCTTGTTCTCTGCCGCGTTGTGCCTGAATCGGTGGTTTGCTCAAATATCTATAGGGCGGGCCCTCCTCCTTGTGGCAATGGTCGCTTTATGCGTCCGCTTGATCCCCAACCTGTTCCTCCCTATGGGAGCCGGCTACGATATAGAGTCCTATCAGATTGTAGGCAACCTGGTCCTGCACAAGGAAAACGTTTACACCAGCCAAGAAGCAATGAGACGCCATCCTTATCTCCCCCTGCAAATGTATTGGATGGCCTTTTCTCTGTGGTTTGCTCAGACCTTTAACCTCCCTTTTGTAAAAATAGTGCGCCTGGCTCCAATTTTTGCCGATGCAGGAATCGCCACATGGATAACACTCCGCCTGCATAATCGTTTACCTTTACCGTCGGCCTTTCGGGGCGGACTTCTATATGCCCTGAATCCCATTACCGTTTTTGTCTCAGCCTATCATTGGCAATTTGATGCTATCCCCGTGCTTCTTACTTTGGTTGCTATAGAAGTGATAGAAGTATCGCCATTGGGAAGTGGACTGGTGCTGGGTCTTGGCATCCTGGACAAAAGCTGGCCAGTACTGGCACTCCCTTCTCTGCTGGCGGCAGTGCGAAACTGGCGGCAGCGGTTTTCCCTTGCCCTGGGGTGCGTTCTGATTCCTGCTTTGGGAACATTGGCGTACGCGCTCTTGCTCAAAGCCTCGCTTTGGGCGATCATCCACCGAGCGATAAGTTATGATTGGGGTATTGGAGTTTGGGGGTATACCTACTTTTTCCATTTGCTGTCTGTGCTTAACCCTGCCCATAGTGAGCCCTTCGCTTTCTTGGTCCATTATGGTCGTTATATTACTCTGACTCTTTTAGGAGGGATATGGTTATGGTGGGCACGAAAGGAGCCAGTGGGGTCGGGTGTTTTGACCATTTTAGTGGCTTTCTTTGCTGTCACTCACGCGTTATCTATCCAGTACCTGACTTGGCCAGTTGCTTTCGCGGTATTGGATGGCGGCAGGAGAACGGAACAGTGGCTTTTACGCTATACTCTTGGTGCTTTTGCTTATATGCTTTTAACTTATTCTACTCTAATACTGACAACAGCCATCATCACTTGGATGCCCTGGGATCCGGCTAATACTTTCATCATCCGCCCTTCAGCGCTACCTGCTTGGCTCATAACAGTTGCATGGCTGGTTGATAGATTGCGAACAAGCATTACAGTCAAGGGGTGAATGTGAAAAAGGTTATAGGATCTATGTTTTTGGGGATTAAAGCTTCTTCTGAGACCCCAGCCTTTTGGCATATCGTAGCCTGGACGGGCAGCGTCGGTTGGGGGCTAACAGTATTTATTTGCACACTTTCCCTGATAAAGTTCAATTACTGCTACCACTCTTTCAAAGGGATTATTGCCACGCCAGCCTTTTTGCTCTACCCAGAGCAGCGTGACTTATGGACCTATTTGATAGCTTTAACTATCATTCCGGCGGTCACCATTGCAGGATACATAGGTTGGTCTACCTTGATAACTCTGAACCAACAGGGGCAGGGAGGCCAAAAGGCCTCAGGGTTGGCTCTTATAACCTCCAGTTTCCTTTTAGGGTGGGGAGTACCTTTAGATTATCTTTACACTTCTCGCATGGATTTTCGCCAGGTCGGGGTTTTCGCAGCCTTATTTGCCTTTGCGAATATTGTTGTTTTTGTACACAATTGGCTTTTGGCTCGTCCTTCTCTTTCTCTTTCGTTCCCGCCTTTGCTCCTTCAAGGAGAAGCGCTACTGATCGGTTTAGCTCTTGGGATTGCTCTACTTACAGCTCCTATTACGCCTCCTATATTGACACGCTATCCTATCTATGGGGTGTTGGCCTTGTGCATCATCTTCTGGGTTTATTGGTTGATAGCGTCTTACTTTCTTAGCAGGCTGCTCCATGTCCAGTGGTCAGTTGTTGCAGAAAATGCAATAATTGGTGCGTTGCCTTTAAGTCTTCTTCCAGCCCACGCACTTTTTTGGTGGAAGGTCCAGCAAGGAGGAAATGTTGTACTTGAATATATGCCTTCAACCTTGGTATACCTTTTTTGGTCAGCCATCGCAGTAGCCTTGTTAGCTCTCAGTTACAAAAGTTTGGGCTCTTTAGCCCGGTCTAAACAGTTATGGAGCAAGGCATCACAGAGATGGTTTCTTTATATAGCCATACCTTTACTGCTTTACGTGCTCGCTTACAACCCAAATATTCATCGCCCTTTGGACCTTTTCCACGAGGGAGAGCGGTTGTCTCCTGGTTACGCGATAGCTCGTGGGCAAGTGCCTTACAAAGATGTGGTATTTGTTCATGGCTTCTTGCGCGACCCTGGGATTGCCCTCATCGCTTTTCGGTTATTCGGTGAATCAGTAGCAGCGTTGCGAATTTTAGAGCAGATGCTTTACCCTTTAGTGATTGTTCTTTCCTACTATTTCGCCCTGCTATGTGTAGGGGAAATTGCCATTCTGTTCTTCTTATTATCTCTAACCGGCTTCTGGCCCTTTTTCTATGACTGGAGGATGATCCCTTGTCTCCTTACTCTTATTACATTGACCTTAATGGTTCGTAAACGTTCCCTAAAATTAGCAATCATAGCGGGCCTTCTCTCTTTTGTTGCTTTGATGACTTCGTTAGATGTGGGTATCATTTGCATCATTACTGGTTTGGTGCTTGTTATTGGCCTTGCTATCGTCTTGAAACAAAGAGCACCTCTTGTCGCTTATTCCTTATCCCTGGCTCTGTGCTTTGGACTAATTGCTCTTTTGTTAAATACTCAAAACGCACTTTCTGTTGCCTTACAGTGGAATGTGCACATTTTAGCGGTGAGTAGAGAATGGAATGGGATGCCATTTCCCACTTTCCCTGACCTTTCAAATAATTGGGCTCTGGCGGTCAAAGCTCTTCTTTCACCAATCGCCAGCATAGGGGCGGGGATATATCTGCTTCTCGCTTGTGCTAAGCAAAAGTGGGAAGAGTACCACTGGTCTATATTGATGTTACTGATTGTTAATATGCTTCTGTATAACCGCGCTCTTGTTGGAGGGCAGCTTCATAGTTCGCACCTCCAAGACGGATCCCACTTTGCTCCACTACTTTTGCTCACACTTCTGGTTGGGAACAGGAAGAGAGAAAATCAAAAAATAAGGCCAGTCGTTAGTGTTCTTCTCATGTTAGCCTTGTTAACCCCTTCGCAACTTTCTGGAGGCAGAACCTTTTGGAGAATTATTGAGAGACTTCCTGCTAAAAACCGTATAGAGATTCCATCAACCTGGGTGCTGCCCAATGTGGAACGTGTAGGCTCTCTGTTTCTCCCCCCTGATCAGGCCCAACAAATTTCCGAAATAGTCGCCTTTCTCTCACAGTCTGATTCTTTTTGGGATTTTACAGATCACGGTGCACTTTATTTCTTAAGTGCAAAACTGAGCCCAACACGTTTCTATGCGACGCACCATGTCATTACCTTGGAAGACCAACAGGAAGTGATCACTGCTTTAGAGCAGAATCGTCCTACCTTTATCCTTTTTCGGTCAGGTACGGGTTGGGACGCTATCGCAGGCATAGATAGGACGGTGCGCAGTTTTCTGGTTTCTGAATACCTTTTACGAAACTATCATTATTATGCCCAAATTGGGGGGTTCGTCATATTAGAACGAGGCTCTCCTGATACATTTCCCCAACCAGTGGCCTTCCAAGTAAATATGGGGTATATTCCGCTCCTTTTGGAGCAACTCCCCTTTTGGCATAGCGGACAACCCCCAGTTGAGATTCTTAATGGAGATTGGAATATAGGAGGAGATGGTTATGTTATCACAAGGACGGCTCAGGAATGGCACATAATAGCGACAGGTCCCGATGTCCAGTTACAGAATCTTGCCCTGGATATAAACCCTCGGTCTATTTCGTGCCTGCGGGTGCGCATGCTGGTTAAAGGTGCCCTTAATGACCTGAAAGCCCAGGTTTTTTGGCGTTCAGATAACGAGGAGTTTTCTGAAGAACGGAGTGTGCTATTTAATGTTATTTCGGATGCTCAGGAACACATTTATCTAATACCTCTGGCATCATTCCCGAACTGGGCCTGGAGCGAGGCAGTTACTGGATTGCGATTTGACCCAGTGGATGGACCTGCCGAAGTGATAGTGACCTCTATAGAGTTACTTTACACGGGAGACAGATAGCCATCAGAGATTCTAAATGTACGTATCAAGAAGGGGAGTGAAATGACGAGTTAGCACTTTGTCCAAGATGTGTTATGATATATGCCAACAGTCTGTGAGGTCGTTTGGAAAGATCTAAGGCATCCAGTGGGTACGCAAGACGGTCAGATGGGCATTGAAATTCCTATAGAAGCCCTCCAGAGATACTTTGCAGGCGAGGGCCAGATTCTTCTCGCCTACCTCTTCGGCTCCCAGGCCGAGGGGACCGCCGGCCCGCAGAGCGACTACGACATCGCCCTGCTGGTCCGCCAGCCCTCGCTGGCCCTGCAGGCCCGCCTGGCCCACGAAATCGGCATTATCCTGGGGACGGGCCGGGTGAATGTGGTTTCCCCGAACCAGGCACCGGTGGAACTGGCCTACGCGGTCATTGCTCAGGGACAGTTGCTCTACCAGCGAAGCGTGGCCGAGCGGGTGGAGTTTGAGGCGAAGGTGCTCAGCCTCTATGCCGACTATCTCCCCATTCTGCGCCGCCAGCGGGAGGAGATTTTGGAAGATGTCGGAAAAGAGACCCGAGTTCAACGGTATAGAGAGGCGCTTGGACGAACTGAGCGAACGCTTGCGGCGATGAGAACCAACCCAAGGACAGGGGCTCGCCTTGAGTGCGGCGATAGAGTTTGACGGGGTTTCCAAAAAATTCATCCTCCACCACGAGCGCGCCCGTTCCTTCCAGGAACTGGCCGTGGGGCTCTTCCGGCGCAACAACTGCTCCCGCGAAGAGTTCTGGGCCCTGCGGGATGTGAGTTTCGCCGTGGAGCAGGGGGAGACGGTGGGCATCATCGGCCCCAACGGCGCCGGGAAGAGCACCATGCTGAAACTGGCCGCGCGGGTGATAGAGCCCACTTCGGGCCGGATCGCGGTGCGCGGCCGCATTGGGGCGCTCCTGGAACTGGGCGCGGGCTTCCACCCCGACCTGACCGGTCGGGAGAACATCTACCTTAACGGCTCCATCCTGGGCCTGAGCCGGGCCGAGATCCGCCGCCGTCTGGACGACATCATCGGTTTCGCCGAACTGGAGCGGTTCATAGACGTCCCGGTGAAGCACTACTCCTCGGGGATGTTTGTGCGGCTGGGCTTCTCCGTGGCCGTCCACACCGACCCGGAGATTCTGCTGGTGGACGAGGTGCTGGCGGTGGGGGATCAGGCCTTCCAGCGCAAATGCCTGGAACGGATTGACGACCTGCGGCGGCAGGGGGTGACGGTCCTCTTCGTTTCCCACAGCGCCGACGCGGTGCGGGCCCTCTGCAACCGGGCCATCTGGTTGCACGAGGGCCGCGTGGTGGCGGATGATGCCGCCGAGGCGGTGGTGCGCCGGTACCTGGAGCACTCCTGGGGACGACAGACCGTGGCCCAGCCCGGCGGCGACGAGCGCCGGTGGGGCACCGGCCGGATTCGGATCGTCCGGGTGCGGCTGTTGGACGGCGAGGGCCGGGAGCGGCAGCAGTTCCGGACTGGCGAGCCGCTGGTGGTGGAGATGCACTATCGGGCCGGGGAGCGGGTGGAGCGGCCTGTCTTCGGCCTGGCCATCCACCGCAGCGACGGCATCCACATCACCGGCCCCAACACCCAGTTTGCTGGCTTGGACATCCCCGCGGTGGAAGGAGAGGGCATTGTCACCTACACCATCCCCGCACTCCCTTTGCTGGAGGGCCTGTACTACATTTCCGTCTCTGCCCACAACTGGGAGGATACGGAGATGTATGATTATCATGACCGGACGTATTCCTTCCGCGTCTTGTCAGTAGGAGGGGAAAGGTATGGAATAATTGCCAGCGGGGGAATATGGAACTGGCGGGACATGGTTCTATCTCCGGGATAATTTAGCAGGGTTGGAGAGGTATGAAACTTGAAGCAGTGGTTTGTTATTCCCTATCTTTCCCCGATCAAGAACCAATGGCGTATCTACGTCTCATTGCGCCTTTCCGTCAGGCGGGGATCCGTCTCATTGATGGTCTTCAGAACGGCCGCGCTATCCCCGATCGCGTAATAGAAGGAGATGTAGTAATTATTCAGCGACAATTTCCTCAAAGGTTTGATGAGTATCAAGAAGTTGTCCGAATCGCAAGGCAGGAGCAAAAACCTGTTGTTTTTGATCTGGATGACCTGCTGTTTTTTCTCCCTGAAGATCATCCGGATAGGATAGAACACGGCTTTGCGCCAGCCTTATTACCTATGTTCCAAGCACTTCTGGAAGCAGATGTAGTTACTGTTTCTACACATAGGCTGCGCGATGTTCTGATTCAGTACAACGAAAGAATGGTAGTGCTTCCGAACTATTTTGACGATACCCTTTGGGACCTGGAACCTCCCCACCCGAAGAATCGCCGCGAAGAGGGCTTGATAATCGGTTATATGGGAACGAATTCCCACAAACCGGATCTGGAGCACATTGCTTCCGTCTTACTGGATTTAATTGAGCGGTTTCCCAAAAATATATTAATGAGCTTCTGGGGAACACCACCTCCTTCAGTACTTCGTTCGCTCCCGCAGGTACAATGGATCCCTTTTGGTATCCGTTCATACCCTGAGTTTGCCACTTGGTTCCAAACTCAATCAGCCGATATTTTTGTTGCCCCTCTTGTGGATAATTTATTCAATCGCTGTAAAAGCCCGCTGAAGTTCTTTGAGTACAGCGCATTAGGTGTGCCAGGAGTATTCAGCCGATTAGACCCATATGAAAGTGTGGTAAGGCATGGGCACAATGGATTTCTGGCTGCTACCTTGTCGGAATGGGAGGAATGCATAAGGAGCCTGGTTGAAGATGAGAGTCTAAGAGTCCGTATAGCGGCGGAAGCCCAGGCCACAATCAAAGAGAACTGGCTCTTATCTCAGAACATTTCCCGGTGGATAGAGACTTTTCAAACGGCCGTTAGGATTGGGGAAAAAGGGCCTGCTCGGGAACGCAATCCTGAATTAGAATTGCTAAGTTCCATTAACCAGCAATTGTTTGAAGCCTTTCAAGCGCTCACTGCACAGGTGACGGAACAGCATCAAACAATCCAAGCGCTCACTGCACAGGTGACGGAACAGCATCAAACAATCCAACGCCTAGAATCTGAGATCTTGGGCTATGTTCTCAGCCGGAGCTGGCGAATGACGCGTCCATTTAGAATTATAGCTAGAATGTTGGAAGGGCGTGGGCGAAGATGATCAGGGAAATCATAGATTACGTTATTATCAAACGAAGCGGATACTTTGACCCTGCGTATTACCTCTTGCGCTATCCGGATTGTCGTCTTGCGGATGTGGACCCATTGTGGCATTTTGTCCGGTATGGGTGGAGGGAAGGAAGAAACCCCTCCCAAGAGTTTGATACCACTTATTATTTCCAACACAACCCGGATGTGAAGGCCGCCGGTGTGAATCCCCTGGTACATTATATAAGATTTGGACGCCAAGAGGGACGCTTTCCCAAGCCAAGTCAAGGAATCACGCACCAAGCCGGATTTTCTTCAAGGCGAATGAATCGCTTACAGAAAATTATCTATACCATAGGGTTGAAAGTCTACTGGATCATTCCGGCCAAGTATCGTCAACAGATATTGCAGTGGCTATACGCCCGTCTGGGTTTCTTGTTTAGAGGTATGCCTGACTACGAGAGATGGCTTGTTACCAGCCGATTCTCCGGACGCATCAGTTACGCTACCTCCAATCTGGTAGACCTGAGCACAGTAGAGCCCGCTCGCGAGCCCAAAGGAGAAATTGCTATTCACCTCCATGTTTTTTATCCTGATCTAGCTGGGGAACTTGCTGAGCATCTAAAGAATATGCCATTTCCTTATGACCTTTATGTTTCTGTAGCTACAGAACAAGCGTTAGAGATATGTCGGCAGTTATTTGCCGACTTGCCTTTATGCCGCAAAGTAGATATCCGAGTCGTTCCCAACCGTGGCCGGGATCTCGCCCCGATGTTTTGCACTTTTGGTGCCGAGTTATCCCAATATGACTACATTGCCCATTTACATACGAAAAAATCGCTACATAACAAGGGGGCTACTGAGGGATGGCGTGAATATTTATATCGGAACTTATTGGGCAGTAAGAACCAAATCCGCAAAATTTTTACTCTAATGCAGGAGTTTCCCCCATACGGAATCGTATATCCGCAGCCTTACCATCTCGTGCCTTCCTGGGGAAATACCTGGCTGGCTAATCGGGAACTTGGCAGAACGTGGTGTCTGCGACTAGGAATCAATGACATCCCGCGCGGTTACTTTGACTATCCTGTGGGTTCTATGTTCTGGGCGCGTGGGGATGCTCTCTCTCCATTGTTTAATGCCGGGATCCGTCTTAGCGATTTTCCCGAAGAGTCTGGGCAAACAGACGGTACCCTTGCTCATACATTAGAACGGCTCTTTGTGCTATGCTCTCTCAAACAAGGGATGCGTCCTGCTATCATCAAAGACACAGTGCATCCCAGTTGGTCAGCATGGCGTTTTGATCATTACGTGAACAGGCCATACCAAGCTATGGTTGCTGCCTTAAATGTACCTCACATCAAATTGATCGCATTTGATATTTTTGACACATTGCTTTCCCGCCCTCTACTGGATCCTGAAAGTATTAAAGACATTGTGGCGCGGCGTGTTGGAGGTGCAGCGGGCACTCTCTATAAACAGTATCGTGCCATGGCTGAAGACTTGGCACGCAAGGACAAGGGCCGGGATGTCGGGATGGACGAGATCTATGCTTATCTTCAGCGCTTAACAGGTCTTTCTGAGCGTTGCTTAAAAGAGCTAAGGAACACCGAAGAGGAAGTAGAAGAAGCCATTCTTAAGCCACGATGGGAAGTTTTAAGGTTGTACGAGGAGGCGCTGAACACAGGTAAGACCGTGATTCTTGTCTCCGATATGTTTCTGGACCCTAACATTATTGAGCGTTTTCTCCGCAAATTTGGAATTGGGGGCTGGAAAGAGGTATTCGTATCCAGTGGGATTGGCCTTCGGAAGGATACAGGAGAACTTTACAGTTATATCCTTGCAAAATACGGCCTACGGCCTTCGCATATGATTGTGATAGGGGATGATGAACGTTCGGATGCTCAGATTCCTACCAGCATGGGTATTTCTTCTCCACATATATTGAAACCTGTAGAGATGGCTCGGGGGCTACCCAGATTTTCTAAGTTGATATCTATCCACGAGCGAAGCAGGGACTTAGATGCTCAAATTACCCTGGGCTTGGTGGTGTACAAAAATTTTGCTCCAATTACATACCCAGATTTTGACCCTGCCTCGCTTGTGCAGGTGACGCCCTATAACTGGGGATACAGCCTTGTGGGACCTCTGCTGGTTAGCTTTGCCCAGTGGCTTCTGGAAAAGGCTCAAGAAGATGGGATACAACGATTGTACTTTCTGGCTCGTGAAGGGCGATTGATGAAAGAAGTGTATGATCAATGGAGCCAGAAAATACCAGGAGCGCCTAAATCTATATATCTGGTTGTTTCGCGCCGTGCGGCGGGTGTAGCTGCAATTTCCACTTTTGAAGACATCGTCGAGATCGCGCAAACACATTATTTCCCTAATCGTCTTGAACATTTTCTGCGCGTGCGCTATGGGATAACCCTTGAAGACGAACATTGGGAGAGAATTGAGAGAGCCACTGGCTGGAGGCGTGATAGTACAGTAAAAATCTGGAACCGCAAAGTAGAGCATCTAATACCGCTTTTGCAGTTGCTCCAGCCAGAGATTATCCAACGTGCGGAGAAGGAGCGACAGGCTTTTAGACAATATTTAGAAAAAGAGGGGTTGTGCCAGAATGAACATCAAGCAGTAGTGGATATTGGTTATGGTGGGTCAGTCCAAGGATATCTGAACCGCATTTTGTCGCAAAGGGTGCACGGCTACTATTTGATGACCGATGAACGCGCAGCGAGAATTTCACAGACTTATGGTGTGATTCTTCGGGGATGTTTATGCGAGAATGTCCCGCAATCAACCAGCGCGCCTGTTTTTTACATATATAGTTTTGAGATAGAAAAACTGCTTTGTGCCCCTGAGCCACAGATAGAGTGCTACGAAATAGAGAATACATGCGGCTTGAAACCTCGCTATTACAACTTATCGGAAGCGGAAGCAGATTCAAGCAAGATAAAAGAGGAAATACGTCAAGGAGCCTTGGATTATGTTAGAGACGCCTGTCAAATACGGGAGAAAATATTGCCCGACTTTCGGCCGTCTTGCTGGACATCTCAGATGTTGTTGGAGGCTTTCCTTACTGAAAGATCTGATAAGGAGTTGAATCTGTTGTCGAAAATTGTTCTGGATGATCATTATTGCGGACGAGGATTGGTACCATAATGATGATAGTAAGAGCGTTACCTCAACGGTTTTTCCCGTCAATTTGGATGGGTGAGTTTCGTTCAAAGGTAGAGTTTGACAGATCCCTTTTTCAACTTGCTCCGGCATTTTCCGTATATGATTGGATCGATGATCGTGTGCTCTTTTCGCGCCATAGGTTTACATATCCTGCTTATTGTTCAGCTTGTGAACAAGTTACTCAGATGCGAATAGATTGGCTTTTTGGTGGCTGCAGCAGCACAAGATCATCGGTACATCCTGCGTGGACCGAAACTTGCATTTGTCAGAAGTGCGGCCTGAACAGTCGTATGCGAGCGTTAATAGATTTTTTGAGAGTTCGTTGCAATCTAAAAAACATTAAAAATGCCTTTATTGCAGAGCAGGTCACCCCGCTTTATCAAGTTCTAAAACGTATAATCCCTTCTGTTATAGGCAGTGAGTATTTAGGACCTGGTCACAAAAGCGGTAAACGAGTATTCAATTGGCGCTACTTACAGTATATCCGGCACGAGGATTTGACTAATCTTTCCTTTCCTGATTGCCAATTTGACTTGGTCATTACTCTGGATGTGTTTGAGCACATTCCAAACTATCGCACAGCCTTTGCTGAGATTTATCGGATTCTGCGGTTAGGCGGTTTGTTAGTCTTCACAATTCCCTTCTTTTATGAGCAGGAAACAACCCGCATTCGGGCTGTATTCAACAGTGATGGCACCATCAATCATCTCCTGCCCCCCGAAATTCACGGGAATCCTATATCTGGCAGAGGTTCCTTATGCTTTCAGAACTTCGGGTGGGATATATTAGATGAGCTCCGGAAGATAGGATTTGCTGATGCCTGCGCTGCTTTATACTGGGGCCCCTGGCAAGGACATCTTGGTTATCCTTTCTTTGTGTTCTATGCTATCAAACCGAAAACTGTTCAGCGAGGTTGAGAATGATGAAACGATACGCTTTGCTGCTTATCTTGATTGTCTCCATGCTCATGATCACACATAATATCCAGCCGTTAAACGCTAACAGCCCTGTTATTCGTTATGTGAGCACAACAGGGGTTGACAAAGGTGACTGCACCTCTCCGGTAGAGCCTTGCCGAACCATCCAGTACGCTGTAAACCAATCCTCTTCTGGCGATACCATCTTGGTAGCCCAAGGTACTTATACTTACACCGGATCGAACCAATGTTCGTTTCTGCGAACCCAACCAGTTGTCTGTATTATTGACAAAAGTCTGACCATTCGGGGTGGTTACTCCAATTGGACACACCCAGACCCCATCCGAAATCCCACAGTTATAGACGGTGGCAACTCGTATCGTGGAGTTGCGGTTATCGGTTATAATGAGAGGAATACCTACTTAGAAATGACGGGCTTTACTATACAAAATTGTCATGTGCACGGACCCACCTATTCGCAAGCAGATGACTTTTTCAGTATCGGTGGTGGAATGTTATCTTTACACGCTTCGGTGATCTTGAGAGATGTGGTGTTTCGGAATAACAAAATCTATGGCCCTTCGACGAATACAGGGATTGGTGGAGCAGCATATGGTGCAGCTTTGTATATATACAAGCCATCACCGGAATCTGTATCGTCTATCAAGAGAGTCATATTTGAGGCTAACGAATCATATGGCGGGAATGGCCGGGATCGGGGTGGTGTTGCCTTCGGTGCCCTGTTTGTTGACAATGCCAAAGTTGTTGTGGAGGATTCCATTTTTACCCGCAACGTTGTTCAGGCAGGAAATGCGTCCGGAAGCGGAGAGAGTGGGAATCCCCCCAAAGCAGACGCTCTTGGTGGGGGTATTGGTATTCAAGATAGTGACATTATATTGCGGCGTGTTACTATAACCAATAATCGGGTCATAGGTGGGAATGCCCAGCAATATGGTGGTGGTGCTTATGGGGGAGGAATTTTCATCGAGGACCTTTCTGACACGACTCCAGCGGTCCAAGTGCACATTAGCGACTCTTATTTGGCTGGCAACATTGCAGTGGGTGGCTCTGGCGCTGCCGACGGGGGTGTCGCTGTTGGCGGGGGAATCTGCGCGGCCAACAGCATAGTAACAATAGAGCGTACTCAGGTCATATCCAATGCAGCCAGAGGCGGAAATGCAAATACAGGAAATGCTGGCCTCGGAGTTGGGGGCGGTATATATACATCTGCTATCCGCCGAAATACTGGGGCGCTTACAGTACTTAGAAACGTGATTGTGGCCGACAATCTTGCCGATCAGGGAATCGGAAATATGAGGCTAGATAGTGGAGGTGGGGGTGTTGCAATTCATGGGATGCAAGCCGATCTTATCCATACCACCTTTGCACAAAATCGCCTCGGTAATCATCTGTTTTTAGCACAGGCGTTGCTCGTTCAACCGTGGCCAGATCCATTACTTCCAGCAGTAGTCACGTTGACGCGAAGCATTATTGCTGATCATACTTTGGGCGCATCTAGTGCTACTGCAGTTGTGGTTGAACAAGGGAGTACTTTAGGCTTGGATGGAGTAATATTTGCTAATAACAATCACAATATTAACACAAATGCAGTCCCTGTAAGACCAGGAATAATCAAAGGTTTGGAAACGACGGTTACTGTCTCATCTGCTGGCTTTATTTCACCTGGCTATCCAAACCATAATTACCATCTTCGGCTGGGTTCACCGGCTTTAGATCTTTCCGGGCAAACCATAGTTAGCGACGACATTGACCGGGAGAACCGTCCATATGGTAGCAAATCAGATTTTGGCGCAGATGAGTATCATCCCTTCCGCTTAACATTTGTCCCAGGAGACGCGGTTATACGCCTGGATTGGAGCGCCGGAAGCGGTGTGCTCCAAGGTGGTGTGGGACATTATATGCTGCATCTGGTTTCGTGTGAAGAGGGCGCAAGCCCACCGCAGGAGGTTGGATGTGGACAATCTGTGAACGTTGGGACTGCCACCACTTTTACCTTGACAGGGCTGACGAACTTTAAGCACTACGTAGTTCAAATCTACGCTTATGACCCTACGGGTAATCTAATCGCGACCTCAGAACAGGTTGTGGCCTTCCCAACCACGATTTTTGTATTTCTGCCCCTGGTTCTCAAATGAGAGAACCCTCCGTACTGCTTGTCATCCCTACCTGGAGTGGGGGAAATTGGTTGCTTCATTGCTTGGAGTCATTATCCAAGCAAACATACACCGATTTCCGAGCAGTCGTTGTGATCAACGGCAAACAGGGTAGAACGGAAGAAGCGGTATTGGGGCAATTGGGTCTCCGTCTTATAGTGAACGCTGAAAACTTGGGCTTCGCAGCCGCTGTCAACCAGGGTATTCGGACGTCTAAAAGTCCGTATATTGGTGTTTTAAACGATGATGCTTTTCCTGAACCAGGGTGGCTGGAAGCATTAGTTAGCACGATGGAACGCGACTCACGAATTGGTGCTTGCGCCAGTCTGATGGTGTTTGCTCACCAGCCAAATGTTGTCCAGAGCGCTGGGGTCGCAATAGATCGGGCTGCGATTGCATGGGACAGATTGCGAGGACGGCCGATCACTGAGGCGGGAGGGGAATGTGAGGTATTTGGTGCTTCCGCTGGTGCGGCTCTGTATCGCCGGAAAATGCTGGAAGAAATTGGCCTCTTTGATGAACGCTTCTTCGCTTATCTGGAAGATGTGGATTTGGCGTGGCGAGCTCAAATCGCAGGATGGCGCTGCCAATACGTCCCCCAGGCGGTAGTCCGACATTTAACCAGCGCCAGTTTTGGAGAGGACTCTCCTCTTAAGAAACAACTGAAAGCCCGTAATAAGGTGTGGATGGTCATAAAGAATGCACCTGCTTCGGATTTCCCGCTCATCTTTTTCTATGATTGGGCCGCTGTCTTGTATGCACTTGTGAAAAACAAAGATATTAATCCCTTGAAAGGCCGTTTGCAAGGTTTAAAGAGAGCACACCTTTTCCTAAAAGATCGAAAACCGGGCCGGCCCAGAGTTTTGGAACCGTTGGTTCCTCCATGGCAAGTCCCTCAAAGGTGGGGAGGATGATTTGGGCACTGCGCGCCGCGATGCAGCGACTGTTGGATGAGCCCGACCTCCTCCCCCGCCTGCGCGCCGGCGTCCGCCCGCCGATGACCATGGAGGAGCACGTGGACCGTCTGGAGGCGCTCTACGCCGGGTGTGTTCCAATTTCGTCGGGCCTGGCCGCGTTGCAGGACAACTGCGAGCAGTTGTCCTACAACTATCGTTGACAGAACCCCCTCCTCGTGGTAGAATCCCCCACGGACCACTCCATTGGTCATTTCGTCATTGGTCGTAACTATTCAGGCTTCCTCACCCCACCCCCGCCGCCTGCGGCGGCACCCCCTCCCCTCTCCTGACCAAAGGTCAGGAGAGGGGAGGGGGTAGCGGCGAAGCCGCTGGGGGGAGGGGTGAGGCTGAACAGTTGTCATTGGTCATTTCGTCATTGGTCATTTGGCCTTGAAACTCATCATCCAGATTCCCGCCTACAACGAAGAAGCCACCCTTCCCCAGACCCTGCGCGACCTGCCCCGTTCCCTGCCGGGGGTGGACCAGATAGAGGTGCTGGTGGTGGACGACGGCTCTACCGACCGCACCGCCGAGGTGGCGCGGGAAGCGGGGGCCGACCACGTCGTCCGGCTGAAGCAGAACCAGGGGCTGGCAGCAGCGTTCTCCACCGGCCTGGAGACGGCGCTCCGCCTGGGCGCCGACATCATCGTCAACACCGACGCCGATAACCAGTACCGCGGGGAGGACATCGCCCGGCTGGTCCGGCCTATCGTGGACGGCCAGGCCGACATCGTGGTGGGTGACCGGGGGGTGGCGGCGCTGGAGCACTTCTCCCCCCTCAAGCGGTGGCTCCAGAAGTGGGGCAGTTGGGTCGTGGGACGGGCCGCCGGCATCCCCATCCCCGACGCCACCAGCGGCTTCCGTGCCCTCAGCCGCGAGGCCGCCCTGCGCCTCACCGTCCTCAGCGACTACACCTACACCTTGGAGACCCTCATTCAGGCCGGGGCGCGCAAAATGCGGGTCGTCTACGTCCCGGTGCGCACCAACCCCCAGACCCGACCGTCCCGCCTCATCCGCAGCATCCCTTCGTTCCTGGCCCTCTCCGCTGTCACCATCGTCCGGTTCTACACGATGTACCGTCCCCTGCGGGTCTTCACGGCTGTGGGAGGCGTGCTCATCGCCGGAGGACTGGCCCTGGGCCTGCGGTTTCTCTATTTTTACCTGCAGAGTCGGGGCAGCGGCCACGTCCAATCCCTCATCCTGGCCGCCATTCTGACCATCGTGGGCTTTCAGGTCTGTCTTATCGGTCTGGTGGCGGACCTCATCCAGATGAACCGGAGGATGCTGGAGGAGATTCTGCACCGGGTGCGACGGGATCATTTGGGGAGTGAGGATGACCCGCGAAGGACGGCGTGAGGAAGCACTTCGGGCCGCCGAAGCGTGCGCGGCTCTGTTGAAAGAACGGTTCGGGGCTCGCCGGGTGGTGCTCTTCGGTTCCCTGGCCGGAGATACTGCTGACCGTGATTTCTCGGATGTGGACCTGGCCGTAGAAGGACTGCCGCCGGAAGAATTCTTCCGGGCCTATGCCGCCTGCTGGAACCTGATGCCGCCGGGCCTGGCCCTGGACTTAGTCCCTCTGGAAAGGGCCTCTCCGGAACTCCGGGCCCGCATTCTGGGAGAGGTCAAAATGCCCGAGAGACCGCTGGAGGCCCTGAAAAGTCTTGTGGACGATGAACTGACCGCCCTGGGACGGGTGGTCGGGCGAATGGAGACCCTGCTGGCACAACGGGGCCAGGAGTCCCCGAATTGGGTGGAACTGTATGCCATCGCCGGAATGCTCCACGAATTCTATACCGGGGTGGAGCGCATCTTTGAACGCATCGTCCGGGGGCTGGGTGAGGAAGTGCCCAGGGGGACGTTCTGGCACGCCGACCTGCTGGCCCAGGTTGCCAGTGCCCAGGAGGGGAAGCGGCCGGCCATCCTGAATGAAGCCCTGCGGGGGCGCCTGGAAGAATATCTGCGCTTCCGGCACTTTTTCCGACACGCCTATGGCTATACTTTAGAGTGGGACCAATTGCGCTGGCTGGCGGAGTCGCTGGGGGAGACCTTCGCTCAGTTGCGGGAGCAGATAGGGGACTTCTTTACTGCTCTGGAAACCGGGCACGATGATACCGGAGACTGAACCACTCCGCTTCGCTTCGTGCCTGACTACAAGCCGCAGGCTGACAGCCTGTGCTACCCTTGTCACCTGTGTAGCGCCGGCCGCCAGGCCGGTACAGGCTGACAGCCTGTGCTACCCTTGTCACCCGTGTAGCGCCGGCCGCCAGGCCGGTACAGGCTGACAGCCTGTGCTACCCTTGTCACCTGTGTAGCGCCGGCCGCCAGGCCGGTACAGGCTGACAGCCTGTGCTACCCTTCGGTCATCCGTCGTCTGTAGTCTGTGGTCTGTCGTCCATCGTCCATCAGGGAGGAAGATGCAGTGGGGCCGTCCGTATCTTCCCGCAGTCTGCTGGTCTTCTGCTCGGTCCTCAGCCTGATCGTCGGCGCACTGATCGGTTATTTCACCCCCCACCCCCGCGGTCGGCCCATCACGGTGACCACCCCGGAGCCCACTCCAACCCCCACCCCCACGCCCACCCCCGCGCCCCTGCGGGTCTACGTCTCCGGAGCGGTGCAGGCGCCGGACGTCTACCTGCTCCCGCCCGGGAGTCTGGTGCGGGACGCGATCCGGGCCGCCGGAGGGCCCGCCCCGGAGGCCGACCTGGACCGCATCAACCTGGCGCGCGAACTCGCCGACCAGCAGCAAATCTACGTCCCCCGACGGGGGGAAGAGAGCCCCATCCCCACCCTCTCTGGGGGCGTCCCCACCCGCACCGAGTCCACCGCCCCGCGCATCAACATCAACACGGCCACGGTGGAGGAACTCCAACAACTCCCGCGCGTGGGACCTTCACTGGCCCAGCGCATCGTCGCCTACCGGGAGATGTACGGGCCCTTCAAGACCCCGGAGGACCTGATGCGGGTCTCGGGCATCGGGGAGGCGATCTTTGCGGCCATCCGGGATTACATCACAGTGGGGCCGTGAACGGACGACGGACGACAGACGACGGACCGCTGACGATTGACGGCTGACGACTGACGGCTGACGGCTAACCACTGACCACTGACGGCTGACGGCTGACCACTACCGGCTGACGACTGAATAGCGGTTTCCGTCGCTGACGATTTCCACCGTCCCCCGGTCCGTGAGCCGATAGACCCGCACATCTCCCAGCCGCTGGTCCGCCGCCGGACGCTCCGGCGCGAAGAGGTCCCCCGCCGGGACGACCACCACTTCGGGGTCCACCCACTTCAGGAAGCGGTCCGTCATGGCCAGCGTTCCCCCGTGTTGCGGCGCCTTCAGGACGTCGCAGCGCAGCCACGCCCCCGCGTCCACCAGCGCTTCCTGCCCGCCTTTCCCCACGTCCCCCGTCAGCAGGAAACAGACCGACCCGTAGTCCAGCCGCACCACGACGGAGTTATCCCGACCCGTCGGCGGGAGGGGGCCGGGGTGGAGGACGGTGAGCAGAAGCCCGTCGTCCAGGGTCATCTGCAGGCCTCGCTCCCCCCGCCAGACCTCCCGCACGCTCTCCGAGACCACCCGCCGCCAGTGGCCGCAGAGGGTGCCCGCGCAGTCCTCGTCGCGGGCGATCAGGTGGCGGACCGGGTACCGTTCCAGCACCGCGATCAGGCCCGGCAGGACGTCGTCGGCGGGACGGGTGAGGACGACCAGGTCCAGGTCGTGGTCCCAGAAGGGCATCCGGCGGCCCAGGGCCGAGAGGAGGTCCGTCGTCCCCGGCGCCCCACCGACCAGTATCTGCCGCCCCGACGGGGTGCGGATGAAGACGGCGTCCCCGCCCTCCACGTCCAGGAAGACGACGTGCAACTGGCCGTCGGGCAGGGAGAAGCGGGCAACCCCCGCCAGCAGGAGGAGGAGCGCGGCGGTGCCCAGCAGGAGACGGTCGCTCAGGCGCCCCGTCAGACTGCCCCAGAGGGCGCGCAGACGGGCCCGCATCTGGGGGTCCGCAACGGCGGTGAGCGCGCCGATTCCGCCGTAGAGGGCCCACGTCCCCGCCGCCGTCATCCGGCCCACGTCCACCCACGCGTAGGGGATGCCGGCCGCCCACCGGACGACCTCTATGGTGTACGTCAGGAAGAGCCAGGCCACCCAGCCCAGGCACTGCCCCAGGGGAAGCCAGAGCAACCCACCCAGGGTCGCCAGTCCGCCCCAGATCATCACCGCGGGCTGCGCCGGAAGGATCAGGAAGTTGGTCAGGAGGGAGACGAGGGAGAGGCGGCGGAAATAGTAGAGGGTCAACGGGAGGGTGGCAATCTGTGCGGCCAGGGTGACCAGCAGGGCATCGGAGAGAAGGCCCATGGCCTGCCGGGCCTGCTCCTCGGAGGTCACACGGGTCAGGAGACGGAGGGCCCCGTGCTGGAACCGGTCCACGTAGAGCACCAACCCCAGGGTGGCGGCGAAACTCAACTGGAATCCGACGTCCCACAGGACCAGGGGGTTCCAGAGGGTCATCCCGACCGCCGCGGCGGCCAGGGATGCGGGGACGTAGGTGGGGCGGCCCAGGTTTCGTCCCACCAGGTAGAGGATGCCCATGACGGCGGCCCGTACCACCGACGCCGACGCCCCCACCAGCAGGGTGTAGAGGGCAATGCTCGCGATGGACGGCCAGACGGCCCGTCGGGGTCCGAACCAGCGGCGGAAGACCTGATAGAAGAGGCCGCTGATGATGGCGATGTTGAACCCGCTGATGGCGACGATGTGGCTGGTGCCCGTGGCGGCAAAGGCATCATTGACGTCCTTCGGGATGCCGCCCTCCACCCCCAGGAGGATGCCGGTCAGGAGGGATGCGGCCGGCTCGTGGAGGATGCGGCCGATCACCGCCTGGGCGCGCTGCCGGAAAGAGAGAAGGACGGCCTGGAGGATGTTCACCGTCCCCTTCCCGACCCGGACGGCCTGGGCCCGCCGGACGAGGGAGAAGATTCCCTGGCGGGCCAGGTACTCGCGGTAGGAGAAGTCGGCGAATTCGGGCGGGGTCTGCAGGAGGCCGGTGACCTGCAGTCGGTCGCCGTAGGCGAAGGTGGGGTAGCGGGGGAGGTAGACCAGGGCGGTCCCCTGGACGGGGACCTGCTGGCCGTCGGGGAGGGTGAGGGATTCGGCCCGCAGGCGCAGGCGGGTATGGGTATCCCGTTCATCCGGCGCGGCGGCGACGGTCCCCTCTATGAGGACGGGGCCGACGTCGTTGTAGTGGGCCAGGGCGTTGGGGGGAAGGCGGGGGAGGGCGACGAGGAGCCGTCCTGCCCCCAGCGCGGCTACCAGGAGGAGGGCGCAGAAGGAGCGGATGGGGGGCTGATCCCGCCAGCCAATCCCGACGACGACGGCCGCCAGTCCGAGGAGCAGGAGGGCCTGCCAGGGCGGATGGAAGGCCTTGCCCAGTGCGATACCCGCCAGCCACGCGATGGCCCCGTAGACCAGCGTCATGCTGCTCCCCCAATGGTCTCCGGAATACAGCCCGTATTATATGCCGAAGGGCAGGAGAGGGCAAGCGGGAAATGACCGATGGGGAAATGACCAATGACTAATGACGGAATGACCAATGACCAATGACGGAATGACCAATGAGAAAATGACCAATGACGGAATGACCAACGGGCAGATGGTCAGCATTTCAGCCCGACGGTAAACCGTCGGGCTGATTCAGCAAAGCCCTGCGGGCTGTTTGGAGACCCGAAGGGGCTTTGTATAGAATCAGCCCGACGCTTATGAACTTTAAGAAATTCGTTCAGACATCCCACTATGGGGGTCTGGCTACCTGATGGTTGGATGGAAGACGCTCCCGGCGACTTCCCATTGACCCCTCTCATCCCCCCTGGCCCCCCTTCTCTCCCC
>Ga0308421_1000240_pt1 | contig 33751 bp, 26 predicted proteins | sample HotsprSampleMS60_FD_203673 | JGI IMG/M metagenome (GOLD analysis project Ga0308421, IMG submission 203673) | Hot spring phototrophic mat microbial communities from Mushroom Spring, Yellowstone National Park, Wyoming, United States - 20090730_MS60 ...
TGCGTTTTTTCTTTTTTCCTTGCCTTCCTGTATATAGGCGCGTTTTTGGCAATGATTGAATATCTTTCTTCCATGTTATACACTTTTATCACGACCATACTGCGATCCTCCTTGTTTGGAGAATAAAAGGATGCAGTATGGTCGCCGTTTTATTATTTTGTTATTTTTGATGAAACAATCCATTTCGAATAGATTAATTTTGAGGAACGCCGAATTCTTGACATTACCAATAGATGCAATTAAAATTTTGTTATACAAAAAGGAGGTTTAAAATGGAGGTTCTAAACAATGCCGCTGGGTCTGAAGAACTTGCTAATGCCTGTGCGCAAGGTGAACTCGATGCCCAGACCGATGTCAATGGGACTTTGTGGGGAGCAATTGGTTTCTTTTTTAGTATTCTCGGCATTGTAGCCGCTTATTTGATTGAGCCTACGCCTCCGGCAGCGCGACTTGTAGGTAAGTCTCAAGAATACATACAGGTATATACAGACTGTTATAAAAGGAAGGGTAAAAGCGTTCAGGGCAAGAAAGCAATAACTGGCTTTGTAGTAGGTATTCTTGTTGGAATCGCTTTGGCAGTGCTCTGGGTTGGTTGTATCGGGCTTGCTTTCATTTGATACTAAAACTTGAGTTTGCTTTACACAAAGGGGCCCGTTGGGCCCCTTTGTGTTTTAAAGAGATGTCATGTTTTTATCGGTTTTACTTTTTTAGTGAATTCGTAAGAAAAGCCCTGATCTCGAGAAAATGTATATTGAGCAACTTAAAAAGTTTAGAGAATTGGTATCGGAGCTCATTCCAGATTGAGGTTTTCCGAGTTTTAAACCCTCTTTATCTTACTAAATTTTTCTGATTCTCAAAAGGTTTATTTATCAAGGCTTTCAGCCATTTGAGATGAAATTCTTGACATAATCAACAGATGCCATTAGAATTTTGTTATACAAAAAGGAGGTTTGAAAGTGAAGGTCCTAAAATATGTACTAACAGGTGTGATTGCATTGGGTTTCATAGCAAACCCAGTAGTGCTCAATGCCGCTGAGTCTGAAGTACTTGCCAATGCTTGTAAGCAGGGTGAATTCGATGCCCAGAGGGATGTCAATGGGACTTTGTGGTTGGCAATTGGTTTCTTTGGAGGTATTTTTGGCGTTGCAGCCGCTTATTTAATTGAGCCTACGCCTCCAGCATCGCGACTTATAGGTAAGTCTCCAGAATACATCCAGGCATATACAGACTGTTATACAAGCGCGGCTAAAAGCATTCAAACCAAGAAAGCAATAACTGGCTGTGTAGTAATTGGTTTAATTGTAGTCACTTGGAATGTGCTCTGGTGGCTTGTTTGGGCCGGGTCTGCTTCCACTGTATACTAAAACTCGAGTTTGCTTTACACAAAGGGGCCCGTAGGGCCCCTTTGTGTTTTTAAAGAAATGTCATGTTTTTATCGGTTTTACTTTTTTTAGTTATTAAAGTTGATACCTTTATCGTATTTGATTTTACCCATATTTTGAAAGACCGGGTAAAATCAGATACAGCTCGTGGCCAAATTTATAAAAGTGACACTCTTTTCTACATCAGTGTTGATTATCCTTTAAAACAAATAATTTATTTTTCCGCTGATACAATGATCTTAAATTACCCGGAATCAAAGCGAGCTTTCAAGGTGAAATCAGGTATTACTTTTAAATTCCAGACTCCAGGAGGCCCTTTAGGAAAAACTGGCTCCAGTCTTAAGAAAGCTGGCTTTATGTTTTTAAAAAGGGAAAGAAATGGTAACCGGAAAAGTGAGATCTGGATTCACCCGAAAACCAAATTGAAGCTAATTTACACCTTTGAAAGGGAACACTTACTTGAAATGGCTTCTCTTTCAGAGAAGGGGGACACTTTGATTAAGGTGAGTTATGGTGATTATCAAAGGATTAGAGATAAAGAATTTCCGATGACATTGAGGATTACCTCTCCAGACTATCAGGAAATCTACAAACTCTCTAACCCAAGGTTTGTACCCTTTACCGATTCACTGAGGTCTTATCTTGAAGTGGGTAAAGACACAAAGGTTGAATACAAAGGTTTTGAGAAATGAAAGAATTGCTGCTTTTTCTCACACTCTTAACCTTTGATATCCCTGAGATATTGCAAAATAGAGCCGATAGTGTTTTAAAATCGGAATACTCGTTGTATTCGAATCCTCTAAAGTTTCTAATCTTAAAGTCAATACGAATTTATCAGGGCACCGTTTCAAAGGTTCAGGGAGATGTTTGTAATTTTATTCCATCTTGCTCCCATTACGGCTATGAGGCAATAAGGAAATACGATATTATCAAAGGGTTACTTATGGCTTCCGACAGGGTCCAGAGGTGCCACGGCTTTGCCATCTTGTATTATCCGGACTACTATGGCTTAAAGGAAGATTCCATAAGATGGACCAAGGCTTTTGCCCCGGTGAAATGATAGCGCTTCTTTTATTAATTTTTGGACAATCTATTGAGTTTGCAAAGCATTTGGAGGAAGAGGGAGACCTTTTTAGGGCTATTTACGAATATAAAAGAGTCTATTTTGAAACAAAGGATTCAACATTAAGGGATTCAGCGGCTACTAAAATTGCCTATTTATCCCTTAAGATTGGATCTTTTAACGATGCCCTTTTATATGCTGAACGCATTTCTGAAAAGGATCCATTAAAAAGGATAAAATTAGGCTATCCCAATTTGTATCTTGGTAACTATAAAATTGCAGAAAATTACTGGCAGGGTAACGACACCCTCCTAACCTGGTTATATTTAAAAAGTGGACAGCTTGATAAAGCAAAGTTGATGTTTCCCAACCTTTCTGTTAATAGGAAATCCCCTTTTCTTGGGGGCTTTCTGTCTGTCGTAGTGCCTGGTGCTGGCAAGATTTACGCTGGAAGGGTTTTTGACGGGATTGTTTCACTCATTGTAAATGCCTCCACTGGCTATTCTGCCTATAGGGCTTATAGAAATGGCAGAGGTTTTGAATTTTACCTATATTCGAGCTTGTTTTTGATCTTTTACCTCGGAGATGTATATGGTTCCTATGTGGCAGTTAACGAGTATAACAGTGTAAACCTTGAAAAGACGGTTAAGGATTTTGAAATCAGGTTCAATGTATGGAAATACTGGTTTTAATTTCTCTCCTCTCTTCAAGCATCGGTGATTCGCTATTTAAGGAAGGTGATTTTTACAACGCAATAACGGAATACAAGAGGGAACTGTATTTTGCATCTTCTGATTCGAATTTACTTCTTAGAAAGACGGCACTTTGTTATGTAAAAAGAGGGCTTTTTGAGGAAGCGGCAAGCTATTATTCTGATATTCTATACGAAAACCCTTCGACCGAGGTACAAAGGCTCTTTGCTTTGTGCTTAATAAAAATAAAAAAGTACAGTGAAGCTCAGGAGTTGCTTGCAGGTTTAAAAGATAGCTTAGCGATGATCCTGCTAAGTATATCTGAAGGATTAAATGGGAATTATTTCGATGCTTTTCGGTCTCTTGACTCCTTTGGCATTAATCATCCTAAATATATGAGCCTGAATAAGTTAAACACTGCCTCAATGATTTTACCAGGTTCAGGCCTTTTATTTCTTGGGGATGTCCCGCTATTTCTCGGAACCCTCACTTTGAGCACTCTCGGAGCCTATGTAGTTTATTATTATTTGAAAAAGGGACTCGTATACGAAGCCCTTTTTTCAGGCTATCCCATTATTGAAAGATTTTATGGGGGCGGAATAAGAAACACTAAGGTTAAATACCGACTTTATTACGATAAATTTTTTAAATCTCTTTTAAGGCAAGTGGAATCTCAACTTATTAAAGAGGAAGAAGCCCAACTTTTCAGCCAATAATCAAAACAGCAGAGCCGTCTATCTTTGAGTGTTTTACATCTTGCAGTGCCTTATTAGCCAGTTCCAAAGGGTAAGTGGTCACTATAGGCCATATTGGAATTTCAACGGCGAGTTTTATTGTTTCTTCTACATCTTCCCTTGTGCTATTTGCCGTAGATTTTAGGCTTCTTTCTTCATACAGAAGACTGTAGGGAAAAGATGGGATATCTGTCATATGAATGCCTGCACTTACTACCCCGCCACCTTTGTCAACATATTTCAAGCTTTCAACTAATGTATCTCCAACAGGCGCAAGGACAATTATTCCGTCAAGTTTCTCTGTTAAAGCATCACCCAGCTTTCCTGCCCACTTAGCGCCCATTTCCAGAGCTTTTCTTCTATGGGTCTCCGATCTCGAGAATACGTAAACTTCCATATTTTTGTAGAGAGCTATTTGGAGAACGATATGAGCAGAGGAGCCAAAGCCTACAAGCCCCAGTTTTTGACCATCTTTTACATTAGTTAGTTTTAATGCCCTGTAGCCGATTACTCCACCGCATAGGATGGGAGCAAAGCTTGTAATATCGACAGTATCCGGGATTTTATAAATGGCGGTCTTTTTAGCGACCATATATTCTGCATAACCACCGTTTACGTGGAATCCTGTGAAGAGGATGTTTTCACAGAGGTTGCTGAGGCCCTTTTTACAGTATTTACACTGACCGCAGTTGTAGTGAAGCCAGGGAACTCCAACGAGGTCGCCTTTTTTGAAGCCTTCCACTTTTTCTCCGATCTCTTCTATTTTACCAATTACTTGATGTCCTGGAATTAGAGGGTATTTCGGAGGCACAATGTCCCCTTCTACGATGTGTAAATCGGTGTGGCATACACCACAAACTAATACCTTGATAAGGACTTCGTCTTCCCTGGGTTCTGGGATTTCCAGTTCCTTCAAAACTAAAGGACTTTTCTCTATATAGTCAGGCTTCTCTAAAACCATTGCCTTCATAAAAGATTTGCCCCTCCTGATAATTCTCTCAAAATCCACCGTTTTCTAAACATACCCTTTGAGAAGTTAAAAGATGCTGGCTCCATTGTAATAAAAAGATATGGAACAGGTTCTCCAAATTTCTTCAAAAGTCCCGTTCTTAATGCCACTTTGAAATTTCCGTTCAATATGCTCATAAGGTGATCGAGGGTTAGAAGCACACCTTTTCCAGAGGTGCTATCCGTAGATACATTAACCAGTTCCAGGGTCAAAAAGTTTCTCTCGTAAAAGAAGTGGATAATCGCATCATTACCCCAGTTTATCCTTACAAGGGGTAATGTCATTTTGAGGTCTTCGACGTGTTCTATTTTTTTCGAGTAATGGCAGTAATTTACTCCAAGTTCCCCTGAAATTAGAAGGGTCCGAGCAATCGGCAGTCGAGTTGAGTTGTAATAGGAAGTGGTGAGCTTTTTGCTTTCGTATTGCAGGCCAAAAGAATGGGTTTGATATATATCCGGGTATATTTTCCCCAACAATACTGTCGAAAAACTGCCTCGGGCCGCCCAGGGAAATAGTTCTCCATAAAGGTTTATCTGCCTCCAGTAACCATAATTTCGCACATATAGTATATGCCCTATACCAAGGCCTATGTTATTTCGAATTCCCGAGATAGAGAAGGAGATACTTGTTGCAGGTATGCCGTTGTAGTAAGAAGTAAAAATGCTTTTTCGTAGTTCTCTGAAATTTGCCAATGCTGAGTATTCTACGAGATTAAGAGGCGAGTGCCCCTGGAGTTGAATTCCTTCAATGGATATTTTAGCATTGTACAGATTCTGCGGATAATCAGAACTAATGTTTATCACCGGTAAAATGAGATCAGGGTTAAGAAGTTCTTTGAAATAACTCAGGTTAGTAGTTTTTTCTATAGTGGTAATGAACTCAGTTTGCGTTGATCTCTCAGCGTTTTTAGGGGTTATTTCAAAATCGGAGAAATCCTTTATTGATGCGGTTTTTATATATTCTCCATCGACGTCAACGGTAACATAGTAGACCGTTTGAGAATCGAGGGCTGGGTAATAGGCAAGAATGGGGTCATCAAAGATCTTCAATCTTTGGTTTTCCATGTCAAAGGTAAATAGGCTCCATTTTCCGTTATAATTACCAGGGAATATGAATTCCTTTCCCTTCTTTTCGAAATATCCAATTTGAAATGGTAAGCTGACAACTTTTTCTACCTTTCCTTCCGAAAGTCTGTATATTTGATTACCCTCTAATTCCTTTTGGGCTAAGAAATAAAAATCCTCGCCCTCACGATTCACCTGCTGAATCTTTAAATCATTGAATTCGGCTATTTTTTCTTTAGTTCCATCCTTGTATTTCCATAGCGAGGAGCCTTCAGTTTCGTCAATCACATAGAAAATGGTGTCATTGGAAACATCAAAGGCCCTTATTCTACCGCTTAATAGATATTTGGGCTTTCCTGAACCGTCAATTTTTACTATGGCATTGGTAAATTGTATGCCATAAAAAGAAATGTTGGAGTTCCCCTTTTTTACATCAGAAATTCCAAGGTATATGGAGGTTCCAGATACTACAGGCGGTAGCGAAATGTCACCGGTGTAGATTTTCTCGATTTTTACATATTTAGGATCAAAGACGCATAGGTCCGATTCGTAGTAAGTGTCGTTCCAGGAGAGCCTCTTATAATTTGTTTTAACATAGTAAATTTTCCCGCTAAAGTTTCTGAGGTACTTGATATAGTATCCCCGGTCCACATATAATCTAAGTGGAAGGAAATATTTTTTGTGGAATCTCAAATCTCTCTGCCATTCCCTCCAAATAGAGCTTAGTGGTTTTTTAAAGGTTAAAAGTGCGGGAACATCAATTAGGGGGACAGTAAAAGGCATCCTTCCAATGGTTGTATAGTATTCTTTTAGCTTTTGTTCGCTGTATTTCTTCGCAATGAATTTTGTGAATTCTGAGCCCATCAAGTAAACAATTTCACCCTGTGGGTAATCCACCGGATCATGGTTGAGATAAACGCCTTGTCTCAATTTGTTTCTCGCATTTAATATCTTTAAATAAGCGTCAAAATACCCTTCATTAAGCCTACCATCATCGGGCTCGATGTTAGACTCGTTGTAAACTGCAATCCCTTCATGCATATATCCTGGCAAAAACAGCATATTGGGTAAGTATATTTTCCCAAAAATGAGCCTCAGAAGGCTTGCAGGAAAATCTATATTAGAGAGTTGGGCATGGTGAGTGTATTCGTGCACTGATACCGTTCTCCACCAGGATTTCATTGTTTCAAAGTGAAAGTCAGGTTCTGGCGTGTAGTTAAAAATTGAGATGGTCTTAGATGTGGGATCGGAATAGCCGTTGGACATTGTGCCCATATCCTCTATGAAAATGTAAGGTTTTGGAGGATTTCCTCCGGTAATATTTAGAATTTGATCTCTGTTTTGTTCCAGATAGTTGCAGATTTTAACTGCGTTTGTAGAATCTTCACGGTAGTACACAATGAAATTCTTGCTCTTTAAGGCGTTAGCAAAAAGGTAATTAGTTACGAACAATATTAACAGCATTTTTTGAGCCCCTTTTAGTATGAAGATATTCCTGAAGAAGCACCCCTGAAATTATGAGGACAAGCCCTATGATTGTTGATGTATAAATTTTCTCCTTTAGAACTAATGAAATGAACAGTAACGAAAGAAAGGGGGCAAAATAGATAAGATTGCTTACCCTTGCTGTGTCTTTGATGGTGCTCAAGGCTTTAAGCCACATTAAAAAGGTGATCCCCATCTCAAAGAGTCCAACATATATACCCCCAAGTAGGGCAATGGGCGAGCTTATTTTAACGGGCCTTAAGATAAGTGTGAAGATCAACAGGTAGAGATTGCCGAACAAGAAGTTATAGAAGAGTTTTGTTTCTGTTTCCCTTTTATCGGTCATATTTAGAAGCCAGTAAAGTGCCCATATAACTGTACTCAATAGAGCTAAGGTAACTCCCAAGGGGTTTTTAAAGGAGAGGTTTTTTATGTTACCCTGGGTTATTGTTATGAAGGCACCAGAAAAACTTAAAAAGAGAGCAATTAGCTTTACGGGAGTCAAAGGCCTTTTTAAAAGTACAGAGCTCAAAATAGTTAAGACTATTGGCCATAAATAATTAAGGACGAGGGCTTCTTGAGCCTTTAGCAAACTATAAGCGGTAAAGAGGACGATGTAATAGAGGAAAGGGTTTAGAAAGCCGAGGATTAGGGATTTTGTATTTCCTCCAAAGTTTTTGACCTGATCGGTAAACTTGTTCGTAACTGCAAGCCATATTAGATAAACTATTAAAGATGTAGTGGAAGAAAGGACAAGCAAACCAAACTGGTTTGTATACCTTAGGGTAAGCTTAAAAGCTGTTGCTTGGGTTGACCATAAGAGAACAGAAAGTATGGCATAGATCATTTATATGAAGGTTTAGACTTAAGTTTTTTACGCACCTATATGGAAGCCGGGCCACTCAACCTCGTAATCTTCGAATTTCTTTGCATAGTCTCTCTCTGCTTCCAAGAGCTTGTAATGTGAAAGCTCAACGGTCGAAATATATTCTAAGGTTTTCCTTATCATCTCATCGGAAAACAGTTCCATCATAGATTTGTAAAACTCAGAGGCTTTTAGTTCTGCTTTCATTGCGATTTCAAGGACCTCAGAAATGGGTAATTTTTCGACCTCGGGTCCGATTTCTGGGAGTGGGACCGGGGATTTATCTGGCAGTGCTACTGTTTCGCCGGGAAAGTTTTGTGCGAACATTTTCTCGAAAAAGACTCGGTGTTTCTCCTCTTCCTTTGCAAGGAAATCGAATTTGTCTCTCAGGATGAAATTTGAGACCCTATTTTTCATTTTTTCATAAAGTTCTTTCGACTCCACTTCACTTTTGAGCGCAGTAAGAATGATATCCTTTAATGTGTAATTGCTCAGATCCATAATGCCTCCTTTTTTTTAACTAAATTATAACCTCAGAATTGTGAATTTTTACAGCAGGGTGGTTAAAATCTTTGCCAACTCCTGGGCGTTTTTTAACATTGCATAGTCATTGTTGAAAAATACATAAACTCTTTCGGGATCCGTCTCGAGGATTTTTGTAGCCACTTCTTTTAATTCCCTTTCGGAATATTCATAGGAATACCACCTATCACGTCCATGCATTCTTAAATAAACAATACCATTTACATTGAAAATTGTCCTCGGTAGATTAGGCGCATCGACTGAAACCAATGTTATACCGAGGGATTTCGCCCAACCAATAGTCTCATCAGAAAACCATGTTAGGTTTCTTGGCTCAAGGGCAAACCTTTGACCAAGATTCGCGAAAGTGGCAAATTTCTGGATTTTATCAATTGAATCTATTTTGAGAGAGGGTGGAAGCTGAAAGAGATAAAAATCAATGCAAAGGTCAAGTGGTTCAAAAAGCTTTTTAAAATCTTCCCATATACCAAAAGATTCGTCGTTGAATTTATGTATATGGGTTATCCTTCGGGTTACCTTTACTGCCCATCTCAATTGACTACAGGTTTTTGACCAGCCTTTAACCTGTGATGGGAAGGGGAACCTATAAAAGGAGGCATTCAGTTCTACGGCGTTAAGATTGGAGTTCTTAATGTACCAATCTAAGGAATTACCAAGGTTCCACGAATATCTCCAACCCGATGTCCCTATGAAAATTTGCATAAAAGAATTTTTAATCAAATTTTTCGTAAAGTAAACTACTTGTTAATCTATTGGCGTACTTTAGCTCAGAAGTTTAGTCTTACTATCTCACCGTACTTTGCCAGTTCATTAAGATTTAATTTGGTGCTGTCCCCCACTACAACAAGGGAAATTTCGTCGGGTTTTATATACCTTTTTGAGGCCTCTTTAATGTCATCTAAGGTAATTTTGTCGATGGCCTTTTGCATTTTGATAAAGTAATCATCGGGGAATCCAAAGAGGCTTCTTAATGCAAGTCTTTGCACGTAGGCCCAATCACTTCTTATGGATGTAACAGTTGAATTCAAAAAAGAGTCTTTGGAGAATTTAAGTTCTTCTTCCGATATTTGACCCTTTACCATTTGATTTATGGCGTCGAAGATATAGTAAATCGAGGTGCCCACTGCATCACTCCGCGTAGCCGTGAAAGAGTAGAATCCCCCTTTTATGTTGCTCAAAATACTGAAATAAGCATAAGTTTCATAAGCTAATCCCAGTTCATTCCTGACCTTTGAAACTATTTTGGAGTTAAAGCCGCCTCCGAGAATGTCACCGAGTATAAATAATTTAAATACATTTTCAAAGTAGCCATTGGGAGCATCGCCCACCAGCATAACATAACCTTGCTCGATGGGTCTCTGGCAGAAATAGACCTTCTTACCTTCGACCGGTAAAGCCTTTGGTGAGGTTAGCTCGAGGGTATCATTTAGCGAATCACTAAAAGCGAATTGGGCAAAGGTTTGTGGCCAGTTTTTATCAAAATCTCCAACAATGGAAACTGCCATATTCTTTGGCTGGAAGAGTTTTCTTTGAATTTTCAACAATTCTTCGCGGGTTATATTTAGTACTTTCATCGTATCGGGTGGACTTTCAAGGGTTGTGCCTTTGTATAAGATCATTGTGCTAAGAGTGTTTATCACTTCATCAGGGTCGTCAAGGGTTCTCCTCCAATCGTCCATTAATCTCGATTTTTCTACTTTCAATACCTTTTCGTCAATCCGTGGTGCGAAAAGGATTTCGTTAATGAGCTTTTCAGCGATGTCTTTAACCTTTGGATCGAAGGTAAAAGTAATAGAGCAATATTCATTCTCCGCACGGTGATTAATTTGAATAGCGTTGTACTCTATGGAGTCGATCAATTCTTCGGGGCTGAAACTTCTCGTACCGCCCTTCAGCATATTTCTTATTAGTAGTTCTGGGATTAGCCCATATCCCTCGGGTAGATAGGCTGGTCCGCCTTTAACAAAGACGGTAACTTCAATGAGGGGAAGGGTATGATTTTCCCTGGAATAAACGGTCACGCCAGAAGGAAGCACAATTTTGTTTATATCTTTTCCAACTTCAGGAACCTCCCACTTTAACGGTTTGAATTTCATTTTTTTGATTTCTCGTGACATCGGAGATTCCTGATTTCCACCGAAAACAAAAGAAAAGAGAAGTAAAACGCCAAGCAAAGGTCTAAACATCACTCACCTCCTAAGGTTACTATGGATGCATTGTCTTTTCTTAGGTACTTTTTAACGGCGTTTATTACATCCTCAGACTGAATGGATTCAATAATTTCGATTTCTTTCTTGTAAAATTCAGGGTCGTTGAATAGCCTTACGCCCCTTGAGATCGTAAAGGCGAAGCTTAGAGGGTTTCTTTGCCTTGTTACATAATACATCTTGTAGTTATTCTTCGCCTTTTGAAGCAAACGCTCATCAATCCCGGCATTTTTGAGCGAATCTATGAGTTCGAATACTCTTTTTTCTAATGAATCCACTGAAATTCCTGGGGCGGGGTAGAGGTAGATGCCGAATAGGGAAGGGCCTTTCCCGTCCCAATCGATATTGAAAGAGTAGGTGTTTGAGGCCATTCCTTTCTCCTCAAGGGACTTTTTCATAATTGATGCGTCAGATTCGCCAAATATAAAGGAGAAAATAGAAAGGGCGTAGTACTCCTTTTCGGGATAATATGGCCCTTGAAAGCCGATTGCTATTGTGGGTTTTCCATAAGATTTTACGCTAACACGCCTCACACCCCTTTGAGAGAGTTCCTTCGTATATCTTGTGATTTTGAGTTTTTTACCGCTCCAGTCTCCAAAGTATTTCTTAATAAGTTTAATATCTTCTTCTGGTTCCACATCTCCAACTAAAACGATGACACAGTTGTCAGGAGTATAATGGGTTTTGTAGTACCACATAACCTGGTAGGGCTTGACGTTCATTATATCATCTTCCCATCCGATAACTGGCCACCTCAATGGAGAAGAGTAGTACACCGTTGCCATCAAAGTATTCCATATCTTATTGTAAGGATTGTTTTCTCCCATCCTCCTTTCCTCATTTACAACGTCCCTTTCGGAGTAAAATTCGCGTAATACGAGGTTTTTGAACCTATCGGATTCCACTTTGCACCACAATTCCTTTTTGTTCGATGGTAGCATTAGATAATACTGAGTGCTAACCTTTGATGTGGATGCGTTCATCATTGAGCCGCCGTGGGATAGATAAATTCGCCAGATTTCTTCAGAGACTATATATTTTTTAAGTTCCTGTTTGACGCTGTCGATTTGTGATAACAAAACCTTCTTAGAAGAGTCGTCTTTTGCGGTCTCTAATTGCTGGTAGAGCTCATCCAATTTGCGGTTCAGTTTTTCTTCTTCCTTATAGTTGGTAGTTCCCAGTTTTTTTGTCCCCTTAAAAAGCATATGTTCCAACAGGTGAGATGTACCTGTGAGTCCTGGCAATTCGTCGGCGGAGCCGGTATTGAACTGAATAAAGCCTAAGAAGACCGGGAGCGTCCTGTCCTGAACAAAGACAACACGCAGGCCGTTTTCTAAGGTATACATAGTTATGGGTTTCCCAGAAGTTGTGAGTGTTAGTAAAAGAAGTAATATCCTCATTTAGCCTCCTTTTGCTCTAAATTATATTGTTTGCATCACGAACTATCTAATAGAGCTATTCGATGGTTAATCATTATAATAAATTACAACAAGGAGGGATTATGGTGAATTTTGATGAACTCAGAAAAATTGCCGAAAAAATCGAAAAGGGGGAATATGAAAAAATTGAACCTTCGCGCCTTGCTAAGATGATTGACCACACGAATTTAAATGCTTTTGCAACGAAGGCTGATATCGAAAAACTTGTAAAAGAGGCAATAGAGTATAGTTTCTTTAGTGTCTGTGTTAATCCTGTCAATGTAAAACTGGCAAAGGAACTTACTAAGGGGAGCGAGGTAAAAGTTTGTTCCGTTGTGGGCTTTCCATTGGGCCAGAACGCTATGGAATTGAAGATTAGGGAGGCCGAAAGGGCGGTAGAAGACGGTGCAGACGAAATTGATATGGTGATCAATATAGGGAAGCTAAAGGAAAGGGATCTTGACTATGTTTCAGCTGAGATTGCTGGAATAAAGAAAATCATAGGAGATAAGATTCTTAAGGTCATTATTGAAACGTGTTATCTGGAAGACGAAGAAAAGGTCATAGCTACGAAACTTTGTGTCGATAGTGGTGCTGATTTTGTGAAGACCTCAACGGGTTTCGGGAAGGGTGGTGCAACAGTATACGATGTGCTAATTTTAAGCAATACTGCGGGTGACAGGGTAAAGGTAAAGGCGGCAGGTGGCATTAGAACCTACGAGGATGTTCTCAAAATGGTAAAGGCAGGAGCCTCCAGAATTGGCGCCTCAAGGAGTGTTGATATCGTGAGAGGGGCAGGAAGTTCCTCAGGATCACAGTATTAAGGAAGTTAACAGCTGCATCTGAGTTAATACTTTACCAGCCCAGCGATCAAAATGAGCTTTGACTAATTAATGCCTTTATCCGTCTGGACTTTTAAAGTGCCTTTAATTTCACATGTCGAGAAATTTCAACACGGGAGATGTTGTAAAAAGGTTTCGATACTCTATTTTTGCTTCTTTTCAGGCACCTGGATATTAAATAGTTGCCTTACTAAGTTGTCGTTTTCTTTTTCTAATTCCTCAATTTCTTTTTCTTTGCCTTCAGCTTTAAGCTCGTGGCATTTTTTGGAGATCTCGGCGAGTTTTTGGTGAAGCGGATTTTGAGGGTCAAATTTTGGAATGCCAACATGCTCCATCACCGAAGGTGTACCAAAACCACGACCGGCAGAAGAAAAGGATTTAATAAAATCGCGAATTGGTTTTGAGTTGATAATGGCACAGAGATAATGGGCTTCGGATTCGGAGTCGGTGGCAAAAAAAGAAGTGGTGTCTGTACCTATAACTGTTTTATATCCGAATGGAGTTTTAACTTGTGAAACAACACAAGCGACTATATCGTTTGCCATCCTTTTCCATAGGACCTTATATGTTGCGAATGTGTAATCTCCAATGCCAAACATAGTGAAAAATGAAGTTCTTTCGGCAAGGTTCTTTAAGAATTTTGAACCACGGGACAAAAGTACTTCTTTAAAATTAGCTAAGTATCCAAAGGTTCTAGGATAATTTGATTTAAGCTCTTGTTCAGTATAGACTTTGCCGCTTGACTTATGGTGGGTTATTAAAACATAAATTTCAGGAGTAGCCCTCCATCTTTCTATGTCCCTACCTCTAACAGCTGGATACACTAAATCTGGCTCAATTGTAGCTTCTATCTTAGGAATCGAACGCTTACCCTTTTCTACAAGATTACTTACTATGATATTTCCATTTGATAACACATGTTTGACCTCTAACCAAAATACGCCATAGGGTTCTGTGCTTGCTCCACGACGAGCTTGATATGGATTTTTACCCTTAATTGCACTGAGTTCTTTTTGTGCTTCTGAAATAGTTTGCCAAGGATCCGTTAAATTACCAATAGGTTGAGCTAATAATCTCTTTCTTTGCAAAAGTGGTAAAACTTCGTCTAATAGTTTGTCGGTTGCAATTTTCCCTACACCTTTTTTCTTGGTCCAAACAATATAAGGTATTGGGTATTCCGTTTTCTCCCCTTTTTTAAGAATTATTGCCGCTGTTTTATTAGTCGCTCCTTCAAAAGGTTGAATAGAAACTAAGTCATGTGCTTTTAGCACTTTGAGGTATTTACCCTCGCCAAGTTGAAATCTTCTAAACCCTTCACCAGCCCCTTTCGATTTAAAAACTTCTTGAGTTATTAAAAAACCCAATTTTGCACCGTCATTTAAATAGTAATCAGCGGAGGCATAAGTAAAAAGCATTGAAAAATCTTTTTCGCCTCCACCTAATTTAATAGAGGCAAAATCTTGAGTTTTAGGAAATAAACCATATTCCACCCAAAGATTAAAAGTTGCTTTTCTATAATCTTCTGATAAATACCCCCATCTAATCCACGGCGGATTGCCTACGACAAAATCAAATTTGCCAGCGATCTTTGGCGCAAAAGCGTTTTTCAAAAATCTTGCCCAGATACCGTTTTTATTTTGTTTTTCGAGTTCTAAAATTTGATTATAAAAATCCCTTACAACTTGTTTATTGTATGGTAAAACTAATCCTTCTTTTTCGAATCTTTCCATTGCTTCGTCAACCGAGTATTGATTCTTTACTATTTCTTCAATAAGCGGAGCAGCACGGTTTAATGTAAAACTATCTTTTACCCATTCCGCCGGTATCCTGAATTTGCCAACAGAAGTCGAGACAAGTAAAGATTCGCCGTAAATTTCTCTGTTTATCGTTGTTGGTGTTAAAACAGAATCACAAAGATAAATGGGAATCTCTATCGTCCCCCCTTTATCTAATACTTCATTCACTAAATCTCCCAAAGCAAACAGGTAATTTGTACGTGCAGCAATAACAGCCAGAGGATTCAGATCGAAGCCCCAGATATTGGCTTTTATGCTTTTTGCTATTTCTAAGTCTGGCCGACCATTTTCTCTTCCCCACTTTATGGCCCTTTGTATTGCTAAAACTAAAAATGTCCCTGAACCACAAGCGGGATCTAAAAATCTTTTGAAGTTATTTCCATCATAACCTACCTCGTTTAGCAACAATTCCGCTAACCAATCGGGAGTATAGTACTCACCGAGGCGATGGCGGACTTCTTGTGGAACTAAATACTGGTAGAGTTTTTTGAGAAGATCTCGGGTTGATATGGGCTCTAATGTGCTGGTTGCCGGTTCAAATTCAGAAAGGGTTCTGGCAGTTTCTCTTATTGCGTCTCTTAATTCTGGCGAATCAAAGGCGTCAAGATACCAGCGGAAAAAGTCGCCTTCTAAAAAGTTGGTAATCCCTTTTTGGGCGTAAATTCCACCGTTCTCTATATCTTCAAGCTTTCTCTTGAGTTTGTCGTCAGAAATATGGACGAGTTCGTAAGCGAGGGAGGAGCTAAAAGATGTTTCTCTTAGGGTTAAAATTTCTGCGGCGATGAGTTTCATTAGAAAGGCAAAGTAAGTATGAACAGAAAATAAAAGTTCTTGAAAATCGGTATCTTTGCCAACTTTGTAAAGTTTCGAGAGTGTTTCGTATTCTTTTCCTTGTTGACCGCTGGTAAATTGTTCACCATAAACGATACCAAATATTCTTTTCCATTCGTTAAAAAATGTTCTAATATGTGTTTGATTTCCCCAGTATTCTAAAGCGTTGGCAAGAGCAGAAACCATTTTAGTTGCCAGTTCACTTTGGGGACCAAATCTTTGTGCAAGGTTCTCAGCAGTAAGGGGAAGCCGAGATAGAGCCCTCAAATGTATCAAAAATGTTCGGGCACTTTCGGGATTAAAGTCATAGGGCCCTCGTCTAATAAATTTGGTTCTATCTATTGTTTTCCAATCGTTATCTTGATATTGAACAAAGAAAATCTGTTCGCCATCGAAGCCCACTCCCACTAATTGGGTTAATTTTGTTTCTTTTGCTTCGTCTGATAAGTAATTTACCAACTGCTCGTAGGCATGTTCTACATTCTTCTTTGATGAAAATGATCCTGGAGGCTCGTATTCAATTATTACCTGCCCATGTACCGCATCGGAACGGCCGCTATAAACCGATTTTTCATATTTAGGGGTTGACTTTAGATTTAACTTTGACCTAATTGGTTCCAAAAGTTTTTCAAAGCCTATTCTTAAATCTTCTTCAGTTTTAGCTTCACGGAGTAAATTTCTGGTTTCAGAAACAAGACTATCAGCTAATTTTATGAGTGAATCGTGATTTGAATTTTGTAAAGATTTTTTGTCCATAGCCATTTACTTCGTTAAATCATCAAACAAAAAATAAGGTTCTTTGCTAATTTTTGGAATGTGTTAATCTGAAGTGTGGTGATACTAGCCGAAGCCGACTCTTTCGCCGCGTTACAGGAGACAACAGACGATTTAAGAAGTCGGGCTTGCAGGAGGCCCTTTTGTTTTCGTAATTTCCTTATATTTGGGGCGATGTCCAATTTAACATTTGAGTAAATTCTCATCGCTTTTGATTTATAATACTATAACAGAGGCGAAAAATAAAATTAACGAAGCGGCGTTCTCAGAACAATTTGCTTGAAATTCTATGGTCTCTTTGAAATACGGGGGTTGAAAAACGGCACACTGAACCTTTCATGGTCTCGATGTTAAAGGAATCAAGCTGGTTTTAACTTCTGGTGTAATATTTTGGCTGGTCAGTTATCTTTGGTGTTGTATGATAAAGTGTGTTGCCCTGGACTAATATAAGATTAGCCTGAGTTTTTATGGTTAAATCGTGTGGTTTCTTACATAATTACGCTATGCACCTGTTGGACTTGCCCAGGCAGCAAGCCCTGATGCCATTGGGTGGTACTACTCATAATATAGGCGTTACATGCATTTTTGAATAGTGACTTTTAATATCTGGTCAGAGATTTATGTAACTTCCGATATGCACAATGCGATTCTTTTTTCGGGCTAAAAACTTCAATTCAATTTGACCGCATATGGTCATTGTATTAATATTAAATGCTTAAAAGGAGGGCTGATGTATAAAACTTTACGTTACCTTGTTATAACCTCGATTTTCCTGAATTTCCTTTACGCCCAAGGGAAAATTGTGGGGAGGGTTTATGATGCAGTAACAGGAAAAGGCCTCCCCCTTGCCAATGTTCTAATTCAAGGGACTAAGATTGGTACATCCTGTGATCTCGAGGGAAACTACATTATACCAAAGGTTCCCCCCGGAGAATATCTTCTTGTCGCTTCAATGGTGGGATATAAGCCGCAAACGATAAAAGTTACTATTCGCGGTAATGAAACGAGGGAGGTCAATTTCTATTTGCAGGAAGAGGTTTTTAAAGTTGAGGAGATCGTTGCGGTCGGTGAGAAGCCAGCAATTGAAAAGGAAGTCTCGTCATCAAAGACTGTATTGAGGAAGGAGAGGTTAGATATTATACCCTCAGAAGATGTAAAGGGAATCCTTGAAAAACAGGCGGGTTTTCAAGGACAGGGTACCGATATTCATGTAAGAGGTGGACGTTCGAACGAAGTTATGGTATTGATTGAGGGACTTCCTATCAAAGATGTTCTCTCTGGCAGTGCTTTTGGCCTTTATATTCCAAGTTCTGCTATTGAAGAGCTTGAAGCCTTGACTGGTGGTTTCAATGCCGAATACGGTCAGGCGATGTCAGGGGTTGTGAACCTGACCTTAAAGGAAGGCTCGTCACGGTTCACTGGAACCGTTGATTATGTAAGGGACAACTTTGGACGGTATAATGATCTATTGAGGATTAAGAACCACCAAAATAAAGATGTACTTAATATTAGTTTGAGCGGTCCAGAGCCTCTCTCTTTTGCCCTCAAAAATTTCTTGAAAGTTAATATTCCCGGTAATATCACTTACTATGTGAGTTTTCACTCTGACCTTGAGGATACCCATTTGCCCCATGCGGATAGCCTGTACACATCGGTTTATAAAACCTGGAAGCTTTCACCACGGGAAGAAAATGACTATTCACTTCTTTCAAGAATTTCCTGGAAGGTCACGAACAATTTCCGCGTTTATTTTATGGTAAACAAATCCTTAGAAATCAATCAGGGTTATTACCTGTCTTCTTCCGACTATCCCTTTGCCAATGGATTTCCTTATCGTTATATTCATAATCTTCAGAATTATCTTACCTTTACAAGAGATGCTATTCAGCAGGCCATTTCTATAAATCATGCCCTTTCCCTTAAAAGCTTTTACGACCTTAAAATTTCGAGGTTTTTTACGAATCTAAGGGCAGATGTGAATGGTAAACATTGGTCACAATATGTAGAAACCCTTGATACTATACCTCAGGATTTGTTCTGGGATTACGGAGATGCACCTTACTGGCATGACCATTATGTAGAAACCTGGACAGCGAAATTCGATTATACTCGGATCTTCTCTAAGATCTGGAAGATCAAAACCGGCTTTATAGCTAATAGAAATGAATTGCAGTGGCTTGACATCCATTATCCCTGGTATGGCACTCAAAATGGGCTTGGCCTCAACTACGACCTTTATAAGATTTACTCCTTTGATGGTGGTGCTTACGCCCAGACGGAAATAACCTTTGCAGGGATGATAGCAAACCTTGGAATTCGTGGAGACTTCTGGGTACCTGGTAAGTATGTTGACGATGCAGTTAAAAGAATCTTACAAGAACCTGATTTATCTCCAGCGATTAAGTCAGAATATACAAAATATTTGAACGATAATGCTTCAATCCGGGGAAGGATTGTAAAGTTCCATGTAAGCCCTCGTCTTGGTTTCGCATATCCAATTACTGAGAATACAAAGTTTTTTGCCTCTTATGGCCATTTTTCTCAGCTACCCGATCTGAAGTATGTCTATTCTAAAATGGGGGTGAGGGCTTCATCCTCCTACGAACTTGTGGGAAATCCCAACTTGAGACCCACGGTTACCGTTGCCTATGAAATTGGTGTTGAACAACTTTTAAATCAGAAGAGTAAACTAAAGGTTACGGCTTACTACAAGGATGTATTCAATTATCCTACTGCGAGAAAAGTCCCTGGAATCCCTCCCAGACCATCCTTCTGGATGTACTTTAACTCCGACTATTCACGCTCGGTGGGGCTCGAAGCAGACTTGAGTTATTATACACCTTATCACATCTATGGCTCTCTATCTCTTACCCTTTCTCAAAGTAAGGGTAGGTCCTCTTCCTCAGAAGATTGGTACTGGAGTGGTGGGGTAGAAACGTTGAAAGAATGGTATTTGAAATGGGATAGGCCCGTTAAATTCTATGGTGATATCGCTTATTCGTTGAGAAAGGGAGAATATTTAAGGATCTCTAAGTTAAAAATAGATGATTTGCTCGTTTCTGCGGCTTTGTCTCTTCAATCCGGCGTAAGGTATACGCCTCAGGATACCCTTGGAAATAAAGGTGAGATAAACTCAAAACTCGGGCCTATGTGGAAGAGAGCAAATTTAAAATTTGAAAAGGGCCTTTTCAAAGCTGGAAAAGTAGATTTCCGATTTAAGTCAGAGATCCGGAACTTTTTCAACTGGCGAGATCATAGAATAATAAATCCTGTGACTGGTAGGGCGTATGAACCTGGCGACCCTCTTCCTCCAAGGACCACTCCTGAAAGCATGTTGAATCCAGCAAGATATGGCGAACCAAGGGAGATTTTTGTGGGGGTGTTGATAAGATGGTAAAAAGAATTCTTGTCCTGCTTTTATTAGCAAGCGGATCACCAAAAGCCCTCACTATTTTTGAATTCTTAGGAGGGCAAAAGATAGGTACAACCACGATGGCATTTCTTAAGATTCCAGTGGGGGCGAAGCAAGGAGCCCTGGGTGAAACAGGGGTTGCCATTGCCAGTGATGCTACCTGCATGTACTGGAATCCATCAGCGATTTCCTTTATCCCATCGGGAAGGAGTACTGCTTTATTCTCTCAACGGTGGATTGCTGATGCATACTATACCTTCGGTGGAGCAGTTTATGAATTTGGGAAATTCACAAGGGCGGGTATTATGCTCGGGAATCTTCACTCTGGGTACATACAGAGGAGTGATGAGTATCATCCCTTTGGCCTCGGTACCTATTACAGAGTATCAAGTTCCTATGTAGGAATTTCCCTTTCAAGGAAGCTGATCGATAGATTTGCCTTTGGGATTACCGTCAAATACTTAAATGAAGTTCTTGACGACTATACCCAGTATACCGTTGCACTGGACCTCGGTACTTTTTACCTCATAGGTTATCGAGACCTTAGCCTCGGTATTTCCATCTCCAACATAGGGCCTGACCCTGTTGTTAAAAGTCCAAATCCAGCGGAGACGCCATCTACCTTTTCATTACCTGTGATATATCGTCTTGGATTTTATGGAAGCCCCTTTAGTACCTTTTATATTTCGGCACAGCTTGAAAAGAGTACTGACAATGTTGAAATCTTCAGGGCAGGCGCTGAATACATTATCGGTGAGGTTTTGGCTTTGAGGTTTGGTTACAGATTGAATGCCAATTTACCTGGAGAATATTCTGGATTCACAGCCGGGATTGGACTCACAAAGAGCATTGGATTTAAAAAGGATATTCACATTGACTATGCGGCCACTTCTATGGGGTTTGCAGGGATTGTTCACAAGGCGCAAATGGGGGTGAATTTCTGATGAGATACTTGAAATTTGGTGCGTTTATTCTCTTTATTTTGGGCTTGAGTTGTGGGTATAAATATCCCCTACCACCAGAAAATCCAGGTTCATTACCTTACGAAGAGGATTACATCGAAGTGAGGAACACCTCCTGGGATAACCAGACCTTTAATGGGATAAGGGACATCATCGTGGGAAAGGATGGTTACATCTATGTTCTTGAAGCACGCACACTTTTAAAATTAAACTTTAACGGAGACCTTGTTGATACCTTTTATTCAGATTTTGTGAATGCAAAAAGTGTGGCTCAGGATGTCAGCAGAAATCTTTATATCACAGATTCTTGTATGATCTATGTTTTTGACAGAGATAAAAACCTTTTGCGAGTTATAAATTTTGCCGATACTTTGAAACCCTATGGGATAGATGTGGATAGCCACAAATACCTTTACATCACAGAGCCGGAACTTCATAAACTTGTAAAACTCGATTCCCTCGGAAACTTTGTTGAACTTATTGCCTCTTATGGAAGCGGAATTTTGAGTGTTAATAACCCTCATGGGATATTTGTTAACGAAAAAATGGGGGCTGTTATTGTGGCCAGCACAGGAAACAACTGGGTTGAGGCATTGTCCATAACAACTCCAAGGGTGAATATAGTTCACTTAGGTGGTACAACCCACGAAGGTGGTGATACGGCTGGAGTTTTCAATACACCAACGGATGTTTGGTCAGATACCCTTGGTAATATTTACGTTCTGGATTATGGAAACAATAGAGTGCAGAAGTTTAGACAAACAGGGGAATTCGTGACGCAGGAAGGATTTTCGGTAGCGCCGGTGAGCCTCGCTACATCAAAGGATGGAGCCTATCTTTATGTTGCTTTTTCAAACAAGGTATTGAAGATGAAAAAACCTGAGCTTCCACAAAATCCAGGAGGTGGAAAATGAAGAGGACATTATTTGGCTTATTATTGACTTTTGGCCTTTTGAGTGGCAAAATCGTATCCTTTAAATATACATCCATCGGTAATATGCGACTGAATGTTACGAATTTTGGCCTCTTTGGTACGGGCTTTTCGCGGTACATCGATCCCTCCACAGGGCAACCCTATCCTTCAATGGAATATCCAAAATTCAGCAAAATAGAAAGACTTTACAGGGGGGCACTTTGGGTAGGTGCAAAGACACCACTGGGTAAAACAGTGACAACAGGAGCGGTGGATGAGACCAGCGTTACACCAGGTTCAACCCAAGGGTTTGAGTTCCTTCCGTCACCCTCCATTTCCGACACGATTATTGAAAAGTCAAGTATCATAACATCGCCTTACTATTCCCCCGATGCCATTTCGGAGCAGGATTTTTACTGCTCTTATACGGATTACAGAGATTTCACCACCTTTCCACCGGAACATGTCCCCCTGGGTTTAAGAGTTTCCCAAACGGTACTGGTTTGGAGCTATCCTTATATCGACGATGTGGTGATAGTGAAGTTTGTCCTATACAACGATGGCTACGCAGGTGACTGGGATAGCGTGTACGTAGGATTTTATGGAGAACTTGCCTCAGGATCGAGGGACTTCTGGGGTGACAATTTTGGAACAACCCCTTATTATCAACATAAAAGGCTGTTTTACGATCCTCAAAACTATCTTGTTTATGAGAGAAATGATGGATACGATAATCTGGCAACGGGCTATGGCGCCTTTAAGTTTCTCGGCATGTACTGGAACGGAGTACGGGTAGATTTTGACACGATGAGGGTAAGTTATAACTGGTGGACCTGGAGGGATATGAGAGGAACAGTTCCGGACACGATTAGATATAAAATTATGTCCAATGGCGAAAGAGACCCCAATGTGGACGATAACTATGTTTATACGAGGGGTTACCCAGATCCCATTCCACTACTGTCTGTCGGTCCTATACCCCATGTAAATATTGGTGATTCCATTGTGTTTGTAATGGCCTTCATAGGCGGGATGGACTTACAATCTTTGTATGAAAACGCTTCCTGGGCTCAAAAGGCCTTTGAAGCCAATTTTATTTTGCCTGCTCCACCCCCGTCTCCACATCTTGTTGCAGTACCCGACAACAGAAAAGTTACCCTTTATTTTGACAATAGTCCAGAGTTTGCCCGGGATCCCTTCCCTCCCCATTTGAGGGACTTTGAAGGATATAGAATATACAGGGGAACGACTTATAATATTGAGGATACATCCTGGAAGTTGGTTGCAGAATTTGATAAGACGCCAGATGATTCCATCAGGGATGTGGATCATTCCATAGGCTTCAATACAGGACTGCCACAGGTAGAGACAGAGGGTCCGTTCAAAGGCTGGTATAAGTTTGAAGATGTAGGGGTTAAAAATGGTTTTACTTATTACTATGCAGTAACCTCCTACGATGGAGGTGATACTTTACTCGGCTTACCCAGTCTTGAAAGTTCTAAATTGCTGAATATGGTAAAGGTAATCCCTGGTACACCTGCAACTTCTGAGGCTCCTGTAGGCGTCTATCCTAATCCTTACCGATTAAGCTCGGTATGGGAAAAGGGGAATGAGAAGATTATAAGGTTTTACAATTTACCGAAAAAATGCACTATTTACATTATGAATGTGGCAGGGGATGTGGTAAAGACTATAAATCATGATAGTGATTATGGTGAAGAAACCTGGAATTTGCTTTCCGATAAGAATCAATTAGTTGCCACAGGGTTATATTACCTCGTGGTCAAAGACGAAGACACGGGTAATGTGAAGATTGCAAAGTTTACCATCGTGAGGTGAGCTATGAAGAGGCTTTTTATTTTAAGTATTGCTCTAATATTTGGGCTTCTTGTATCATCCTGTATTAAGAAGCCCATTGAAAGCCCCGTCGGAAATCTACCACCTGAAACCTATTGTTTCATAGCCCACGTGGATACCGTTGATACAGTGCCGGCGAAGGTTACACTTTACTGGATGGGTAATGACCCCGATGGTGAAGTGGTGGGATTCTACTATGCCATTAATGGAAAGGATACCACTTTCACTACTAAAACCAGTGAAACCTTTACATTTAATGTGCCCAGAGGTGACACCTTCGCGACGCATACCTTTGAAGTATGGGCGGTGGATAATGAAGGTGCAACAGACCCTACACCTGCAAAGGTTACAATACCTGTGAGGAACACTCCGCCTGTCGCCTTTTTCATTACTGAAAAACTTCCACCCGATACCACCTTGCCCGTCGCAACCTTCTACTTTGGCGCTACCGATATTGACGGCGATTGGACCGTCATTGGTTTCCTTTATAGACTTGACTATGAGCCCGATACTGTGATGCATTTTGTAGGTAAAGACAGTGCCTCAGTGTTCTTGACCAACATTCCCGAAGGTCACAGAACGATATATTTGTGGGCGGTGGACGAGTCCTACGCCCTCTCAGATACGGTATCGCATACCTGGTATGTGAAGCCGAAAGTTGGTGATATTTTGTTAATTGACGATGCAAATGTGACACAGGCAGATCAATTTTACACCACTTTTCTTGATGGCTATTATCCAGGGAATTATACGGTTTACAGGGTGGAGAATGGGTTACCTTACTCATCCTTGGATGTGGACTATATGATCAATGAAATGGGATTCAGGCTCATAATCTGGTATACTGCCGATCAGACTGAGCATTTCTCTCCTGCTTTACCTTCCTTTACACGATACATTGACAATGGAAAGAAACTGATGCTTATCAGCCCCCAAATCCTCGATGTACTTTTAAACCCCGCCTTTACTCCTTCTCCCTTTGCAAGAAATTACTTAGGTGTCGATACGGTGGTGGCATGGAATAAGCTGCTTTTAAGGAATGAAAAACTTTACCCCATGGCATTGGGCTACGATACCCTTAGTTGTGGATCTCCCATAATTTCAAGGTTTGATGGATTTTTAGCAGAACAAAATTCAAAGGTTCTTTATGTGCTTCCAACGGTGCCTTCTCGTTGGCCTGGTAATCCACCAGTGATCATTACCTATCCTTCCTCTAATCCGAAGGTGATCTTCTTTTCCATTCAACTCCATGCTTTGAATGGCCGTGGAAACGCCTTCACTATCTTGCACAAGATGATCAGCGAGGAACTGGGATATACTAAGTAGCTGGATATGGCTATTGAATTTAAATTGCGCCAAACAGACGATTATTTAGGAGGCAGAGGATTTGTTAATGGGGCTTAACATATTCTTAACACATGTTTGAAATTTTAAGTTTACAATTTTTACAAGTCGCAGGTTCAAAGCGGAAAAACAGGAGGTGTTTATGAGGGTCAAAAGTATAGTAGCGGTACTCCTCCTGGGCATCACCATGCTGAGTGCCCAGGCGGTGGATACCACCATATATGCGATCCAGTACGAGAGGGACCCAAACACCCAGGCTTCCCTTTGGGTAAATCAGACCGTTACCCTAAGGGGTATTGTTGTTGCTAAAACGGGGGTTACAGCCACTCGTACCATCTTCGTCGAAATGAATCCAGGAGGCCCTTGGCGTGGTATAATGGTTTTCTTCCCAAGCGGTCTTGGAACTTTGCCCACAATAAACGTAGGTGACAGTGTGGTTTTCACAGGCCGTGTAGAAGAGTATTATGGAAATACGGAAATTGTAGTTAACAGTTTAAGCAATTTTCAGATTGTTGGTACAGGACATACACCCCCTGCACCAGCACTCATTACCTGTGCCCATCTTGATACAACGTCCACTTCTGATTTTCCAGTCGACTCCGCTGAGGCCTATGAAGGTGTTCTTGTGAGAATTGAAAATGCCTACGTAACGAGAACCGGGCTTGGATCCAACAACGAATTTGAGATCTCTGATGGCACTGGTTATGTTATTGTGAGGAACAATTACTCATACACTCCTACCGTTGGCGATGCGATGAACATTCAAGGGATTGTAGAAACCAGAACACTTGGTGGTATAACCTATTACATGTTAAGGCCAAGGTCTATTGACGATTATGAATTCTTACTCCCTGGTGTGGCTGACATTTACTCCATCGATAGAAACAAGGTATTAATCAAGTTCAAGACCCCAATGAGTCCTTCTACAGCTCAGGATCCTGCAAAGTATATTTTGCAGGATAGTGCAACTTCAACTCCTCTCAATGTGATTTCAGCGGTGGTATCAACCAGTGATAACCATTATGTGACCTTAACAACTGCCAACATGGTTGATGCGAGAAGATATAGATTCTTTGGACAGAATCTAAGGGACATGTACGGACAACAGATTACCGATACGGCTTATTTCTACGGTGGCTTTACCCCGATAACTTTAATTCAGTCTGATACTATGCCGAATGATTCTGCCAGAGGTTTCAGGAGTAACTGGGTGGGAAGAACTGTGACGATCACAGGGATAATCACAGGTTGGAAGGACAAATTCCTTTATCCATTCTTCTTTGTGCAGCAGGGTGAAGGACCCTGGACAGGTATTCACGGATTTGATGGCCCCAATTTCATCCCCGTAAATGCTATGCAAGAAGGGGATTCGGTGATAATTACAGGTGATGTTATTGAATACGGTACCAATGCAATAACAGAAATTATTAACATAAGGTATTATAGGGTTGTAAGTAGGGGACATACTGTAAATCCAGTAGTGGTTCCTTTACCGGATCTTAGAAACGAAGCGGGTGCTATTTCTGAACAATGGGAACACGTATTGGTGGCTGTTCAACCGCCGGTGTTTGTGTATAATGTAGGTACTGGTGGCGATTGGAGAGTATATACTTATGTTGAGCCAGATACCTTTGTCTTAACGGTCGAGGGGGATCAGGCGACTGGATATACCTGGAGGCCCACTGAAGTTCATCAGCAGATTGATATGCTCGTAGGTATTTTAAGGTACAGAGGGACCCTTTATCCGAGAACTAATGCAGATATTGTACCTTCCAGTGTTAGAGAGACTGGCTTAGTGACATTGAAAAACTCGATTGCAAAATCAAGCTTAGAGCTTAGTATACCGACAAATGCGAACATGGTAAGGGCTGAACTTTACAATGTCGAAGGTAGAAAGGTGATAACGCTTTACGAAGGCAAAGGGATTGGAAAGAGCGTGAAGGTTGATGTATCCAATGTGAGACCTGGTGCCTACTTCTTAGTTGTCAATGCGGATGGTAAGGTGGCTACTCAGAAGGTAGTGATAGTGAAGTAAGGAGTGTGGCTTTCCTTTTCAATTTGCGCGCGCCCCGCAGGGGCGCGCGCAAATTTTTGAAAGAGTCTTTTTCAAATTCACCCTTGTAATATCAGAAAGAGCCAATTCACCCGCTATTTTAAAGAAGCCTTCTAATACAAAGTTTTCGGATTTGTTTAAGAATTGCAGCCGTGTTTGCAGGCCTCTAATTTAATTTTAGTATTTTAAAACCGGTTAAACCAACCTCTTCCTATGAAAGGTAAAGCGAATCTTCTATCTGAGAGCTTTACAAGAAGTTGTAAAAGCGCCAGCCATAGTCGATGCACGACAAAGTGGCTCTAATTTAGTTTTTACCTTGGCCCGCAACACCAAATTGTCAATAAATCTAAGGGATTCTAACTTGCGATTATTCGGATAGTAATTTCCTGATAACTCATACACTAAGCGTAACCTAACTTTACCGGGCTCCCTTAAATACTTTCCTTTAAACTCCTAACACTTCTTAATTTTAAACTTCCTTTTATTCGCCGGCCCACTTGCCTTTTCCTTTCCCCTTTCAAACCCTATAATTTTACTGCTTTAAAAGGAGGGATTTTAATGTTATTTTTCCTAATTTTTGCATCTTTTTTCAATTTAAATTCTGTGGCTCTCTCTGAACGGAGTCACGCAACTACAGTTAATCCGGCAGGCCTTGCTTTCTCTCAGGGCTTTGAGTTATCTTATTTTGGCAATAAAGATAGTTACAGTTTAAACCTCTATTCAGGAACCCTTGGTTTTTCCTGGGATAAAGGTTCGAATTCCTATTATGTGGCTGATGGTATCAAACTGGCGGAGAATGTATACTTAGGATTGGGCCTAAAATATGCAAAAGACTCTGGATATGGCTATTACGGCGGAATACTTTTAAGACCCGCGGATTTTTTGTCCTGTGGCTACACATACAATAACTCTAAAAATTATAGATTTGGCTTAGCCATAAAACCTTTCAAGGAGTATGTCAAGGCCTATGTTGATGTTACAAATGGCAAGCATTTCGAAGGAGGGATTGAGCTTGAGCCGGTGAGAGGAATTAATTTATATGCAAAATCTGTTAAAGATGGAAAACCTTCTTTTGGTGTTGAAATTAGCCTTGGGAATTTCGTGTTCTCTGGATCGCGAGAAGATAATAAAACCAATTATGGTGCCATATTATCTGTCAACCCTTACCCTTCGCTCATGAAGATGCCAAGAGTCCATATTGTTCGTCTGAGAGGGGAATATGATGAAATGAGGGCAGAGGGTTCCTTCGCGATGAGGAGAAAAATGTCCTTTTTTGATTTGGTTACTGCCCTTGATTCCCTTTCTTCAGATAAATCGGTAAAGGGCCTTTTCCTTATTTTAGACAATGTAGCCCTTTCTATTAATCAGGTCGAAGAACTCAGGAATGTCATTTCGAAACTCAGGCAAAATGGAATCAAAGTTTATACCTACTCTGAAAACTATTTCTTAGGTTCATATCTTCTTGCAAGAGCTGGAGATAAGGTCTTTCTAAACCCTTCGGGCGACATTTTTATACCTGGTTTGGGTACAGTTAGTATGTATTTCAAGACCGCTTTAGAAAGGCTTGGTATCAAGCCGGAGTTCCAGAGAATTGGTGAATACAAGTCGGCGGCGGAACCCTTTATTATGGACACAATGAGTTCTTATAACAGAGAGCAGCTTATGGCTTATCTTAATACAATCTACGACTATGCAAAGGAAGCTATCCCGGAGATTGATTCCATTTTTGAATACGCTTTAATTAACGCAGATAAGGCTAAAGAGAAGAAGTATGTTGATTCGTTAATTTTTGAAAGCGATATTCAGGAAATTATAAGGAAAGAATTTGGAAAACAGGTTCAAATTATACGAGGGTTAAGAAACCCTTCGCAACCTGTCAGGACAGCATGGTATGAACCAAAGTATAAAATTGCCTATGTAGTGGCAGATGGGAGCATAGTGCAGGGAGAGAGTAGCGACAACCCACTCCCACTTCCTTTCATTGGCGGGAGAAACCTCGGCTCTTCGACAATTGAAAAAACCTTCTCTAAGCTCGAAAAAGACAGGAGAGTAAAAGCCATAATTCTCAGGGTAAATTCACCCGGCGGTTCTGCCCTCGCTTCCGATATTATGTGGAATGCAATAAGAAAGGTGTCCAAGAAGAAGCCGGTGATAGTAACAATGGGCTCCGTTGCTGCATCGGGAGGATATTACATCTCCTCAGCAGGGACAAAGGTACTTGCTTCTAAGACGACATTAACGGGTTCAATAGGCGTTCTCAATGGTAAATTTGTAACCACGGGGCTCTTTAACAAATTGGGAATAAATTTATATTCCGTTAAAATTGGAAAATATGCCCTGTCTTTCTCATCCTATGAAGAGCTCGGGCCTGAGGGTGAAGAGATAATGAATAGAGAAATCCAATGGGCATACCAGAAGTTCCTGAAGAGAATCCAGGAGGGTAGGGGGCTTTATCCGGATAGCGTTGACAAAATTGGAAGGGGTAGGATATGGAGTGGAAGAGATGCAAAAAGGATTGGAATAGTTGATGAGAACGGTGGAATTTTGGATGCGATGAAACTTTCTAAAGTTCTTATAAAATGTGAGGACGTTAAAGTTATCTATTACCCGACTCGCAAGCCTTCCTTGCCCTTTGCTAACCTGATGCCTCAAACAACGGTTTTGGATATACTGTTAGAGGGACCATCTTACATTGAGTTTACGAAGCCTTTGATTGTAAGATAGAAAGGAAGTAAAATTTTACTATGGAAAGAATCGTCATTGATACCAGTGTATTTACAAATCCTGACGTTTACAGCCTCTTTGGTAAAAGCGCGAAAGATGCCTTCAGGAATTTTTTAGAACTCGCAAAGCGCTTCAAGAATGAATTTGAATTTTACATGCCTCCTTCGGTGTTTGAGGAGTTGAATCTCATCCTCGGAGAAGATAACATACCCCCTGAAGTGGACCTAACTATAAAATTGAAATCCCCTAAAAGGTTCAATATTGAGGTCCCCGGATTCCTCCTTTATGAGCTAATTGAAGAGGTCAGAAACCGAATTAACAAGGGTTTAAGGGTTGCTGAAGAAGCGGTTCAGGTTGCCGAGAAACAGAGTAAAGAAAAGATCATCAATCGTTTAAGGAACAAGTATCGCGAGGCACTGAGAAGTGGCATCATAGATTCAACGGAGGATGTAGATTTGATTCTTCTCGCTATGGAACTTGGTGCTGCCATTGTCTCTGCCGATGAGGGTGTAAGAAAGTGGGCAGAAAAGCTCGGAGTAAGATATATCAACCCAAAGGCTTTAATTTCAGTACTTCTCTCTAATCGTAAAGAGGATAACCTCTGATAAGCCTGTAAAGCCGTGAGGTTGCTTTAAGGAAGGTTTTCTCGATGGTAACTTTGTATTTGTGTTGTTCCCTTTCGACTCCAGTGAGTTTTACTTTAATCAAGTCCGAGGCCCTGTTCTCGAGTTTCAAAAATTCCTCAATGTTATCCTCTTCATTGAAATAGAGCACGTATTGGCGCAATATTTTACCTGACTCTTTAAATTCCTGTAAAATCTTCTTGAAGTTTTCAATGAAAATTTCACCCAATCTATTAGACACTTCTTTTCCATCGTAACCAAGTTCAAGGGATGAGAGGGCAAACCTTATGATTCTTTGAATAAAAAATTCACCGGGGAGTTCAAGGAGTAAATCTACATCGGCTTCAATGTCCTTAATGTTGATAATGGGTGTGGCGTACTTGAAATATCTTAAATGCCTTTGAGCAGACTTGATTACAACTCCCTCAATCTCTTCAGCGTTGAGTTTTAAAATAAGTTCCTTAATCCTTTCAATATCCCCGGTTGTGTAAAGTCCGTACCTGGTAACCTGAGGTATCTGAAAGGTATCAGCAATTTTATAACGCTCTTCAGGTAGTAAAAACCTATTTTCTTTCAAATCATAGATGTCAAAGAGCCTAAAGGCAACGTCAAAGGTGATGTAGGGTGGATGCAACTCCATATAAGGGTTATTAGGACCTACGATTTCTCCACAGAGGACAAGTTCCGGGTATTTTCTAAAAAATTCATTGAAGTCATAAAAGTCTTTGAGTCTGTCAGTACTAAAGGGACAGATGAAACCTCCTCGGGTAATGGCAAGAGCACGGTCTTTGTAATATATTACTCTTATATTGTAACCATCGGCCTTTTCCTCTATGTAAAAGGGCTCTTTGAAAAAACGCCTAAGGCCTTCTTCTAAAACAAAAAGACGCCCAATTTTGGGGTAAGAAGGAATAATTGTGTCTCCAATTACTATAGTACCCCGCTTAAAGATTTTCGAGTCATCAACGAAACGAATATATTTAATATCTCGATAGGTTTCGTAGACGGCCTTTTTCAAGGCAAGGGCTTGTTTGACCGCTTCTTGCATGAGCTATTCTTTTAGACCGCTTCTGGCATAACTTTCGATTATTTGTTTTTGGGCAATGAAGAATAAAATCACAAGAGGCAAAATGGAAAGGGTTGAAGCTGCCATAAGGGCAGGGTAGTTTGTGGATTCGCCCTGGGCAAAGTATGCGAGCCCAACCTGAATGGGTCTCAGATTGTCTTTGTTTATAACCATAAGGGGCCACATAAAGGTGTTCCAGCTGGAAATGAACTCGAAGATGACCATCGTGGTTATAGCAGGTTTAATAAGAGGAACAATTATTTGAAATAGAAATCTCAATCTACCACACCCGTCAATGACCGCTGAATCGTATAAATCTTTGGGAATGGAGCGCATATTCTGCCTGAGTAAGAAAATGCTAAAGATACTTACTGTCCAGGGGACTATCATAACCTGCAGGGTATCGAGCCAGCCAAGTCTCTGTACTATGAGAAAGAGCGGTATAATGTAAACCGGTATTGGCACCATCATTAGAGATAAAAAGCCCATAAAGATAGTATCTCTACCCTTAAACTGGATCCAGGAAAAGGCATAGGCTGCAAGAAGCGCCGTTATAAGGGAGCCGAGGATGGTGAGAATAGAGGTGATAAGGGAGATATACATGTACCTGAGGAAGTGAATTTTGGTAAGGACGGTTTTATAGCCTAAGAGGGTGAAGGTTTTTGGAATCCATGTAGGAGGAACGGCAATGGATTCCGCGGGCGTCTTAAAGGAGGTTGTTAGCATCCAATAAAATGGCAATATAGAAAGTATAGCAAGGACAATAAGGATTAAGTAGACAATGATTTTCCAGATTATGACACTTCTAAACTTCATAATAGACCCTCTTTTCGCTCACTTTACGCTGGAAGATAGTTATTAAAAGTATAATAACGAAGAAAACGAAGGCAATTGCAGAACCGTATCCCACCTGGTACTCTTCATATCCCTTTCTATAAAGGTAGTAAACTACTACTGATGTTGTACCAAGAGGACCTCCCGTTGGAGGCCCCGTCATCATCCATACAGGGGCAAACACCTGAAAAGAAGAAATGGTAGTCATGATAAACACATAAAAGGTCGTGGGAGATAGAAGGGGCAACATCACGTGCTTTATTATCTGCCATCTATTCGCCCCGTCAATCCTTGCAGCTTCATAATAAGTCTCAGAAATATTTTTGAGCCCCGCGATAAAAATTACTATATTGTAACCAAGGGATTTCCATACGCTTAAAATAACGAGAGAGAATAAAGCCAGGGAAGGTCCTTCAAGAAGATAAGGCAAGTCTTTTCCTGTTAAAAGTTCAAAGATCCCCCGCGGTTCTTCAAGCCATTTTAGGGTTGGAAGTTTCAAAAAGGCAAGGATAGCGTTAAAAAGGCCCCTCTGGGGATTATATAACCATTTCCACACCACAGAAACGGCGACCAAAGATGTAATAACTGGTAGGAAGAATACCGTTCGGAAGAATCCAACGCCTTTTATATTTTGGTTAAGGAGATAGGCGATGAAAAAGGCAAGTACAATGCTAAGGGGAACGGAAAATATGGTATATAAGACGGTGTTCCACAAAGCTTGCCAAAAGTACCTGTCCCGGAGTAAAAACTTGTAGTTCTGGAGGCCAACAAACCCCTTATCCCCTGCGATTCCCCATTCGTGGAAAGAGATGTTAAAGGCAAAGAGGATAGGCAGAACCTTAAAAATAAAAAGGATTACAAGGGCAGGAAGCAAGAAAAGAAGACCATAAATAATCTCCTTTCTTTCGTTTGGCATTGTTAAATTTTACCTTGAAATCTGCAAAAAATCAAACATTCGGCGTTCCTCAAAATTAATCTATTCGAAATGGGATTGTTTCATCAAAAATAACAAAATAATAAAACGGCGACCATACTGCATCCTTTTATTCTTTAAACAAGGAGGAACGCAGTATGGTCGTAATAAAAGTGTATAACATGGAAGAAAGATATTCAATCATTGCCAAAAACGCGCCTATATACAGGAAGGCAAGGAAAAAAGAAAAAACGCAAATCCTGAACGAACTTCATGAACACTTACCTACAAGCAGTAGTTACATAGCCTATCTTTTGAGAAACACGGGCAAAAAGGTTTACTTAA
>Ga0308421_1000244_pt1 | contig 33476 bp, 34 predicted proteins | sample HotsprSampleMS60_FD_203673 | JGI IMG/M metagenome (GOLD analysis project Ga0308421, IMG submission 203673) | Hot spring phototrophic mat microbial communities from Mushroom Spring, Yellowstone National Park, Wyoming, United States - 20090730_MS60 ...
GCAAGTCCAATCCATATAATTATCCTAAGATGGTTGAGCTTTTCCCTCCAGAGCATTTAGAGAAAAGGCTCAAAGAAGCCAAAGAATTCAAAGAAAAAGGTGACATCCAGCAATCCTGCGAAAAACTTTATTCAGTCGTAGAAAGTCTTATTAAAATACTCGCTGAAAAGGAAAATATAGAAGCTTACCAGGAAGCCATATCAGGTGGAGGATGGAATACTCGTCTTTTAGGAAAAGCAGCTGGAGAATTAAATAGGAGATATAGTAAAGACAAAATTTTAGTTTCACCTGTTTGGAGTATAGCTCTTACTTTACATAGAGAAGGTTTTCATAATAACTATATTTCAATAGAAGATTTTGAAGAGAATTACAAATTTATCCTGGAAAATCTTCCTAAAATTGCCCTCAAAGCAGGCATCAAGTTAAAAATTGAACCATGAAAAAGCAAGTGGATAATATGCTGGAAAGTACAATGTTCCTTTAGACTGATACGAAAATGGTTAAGCGTACTCTTTTAAAAAATTTAGAAAAATGGCTCAAAGAAGCCAAAGAATTCAAAGAAAAGGGCGATATGCTGCAATCCTGCGAAAAACTTTACTTTGTTGTTGAAAGTATTATTAAAGTACTTGCCGAAAAGGAAAATGTTGAAGCCTATAAAGAAGCGATATCAGCCGGGGGATGGAATACTTATCTCTTACGAAAAGCATTCGCTGAGTTAAAAAAGATATACAGCCAAAAATTTGGCGAAGATTTTGGAAATTTGCTTTATTTCCTTTGGATTGAAGCTGATAACATGAAATATTTATGCAATCTTTGTCGCAGCTGCAAATCAACCACAGAGTTCGAAGTTTATTACGAAGATATCACAGAAAAACTTCCCGTAGTCGCGCGCAAAACAGGAATCAAATTAAAATTTGAATCCGATACCGAAAAATGAGAAAGTCCTTAAAATCTTAGCCTCGAGTTAAATATTCTTACTTAGACAAAAATCCAACTTCACAACAAGTTTTGCCTTGTGCAACTGCGCAACACGAAACATCCTTAAAATACGTCTTCTCAAAATTTTTGAGGCATCAAGCCTTCCTATGAGGAATTCAAACCACACCTAAATTTTAAAGCTGGTATAAGAAAAAGGGGTAAGTCTTCTCTTAAAAAGTTGACCTCAAAATTTCTAATTCCCACTCCCTAATTCGCTTTAGGTCTAACCGTCAAAACATAGACTTTCAAATTATCAAATAGCCTCCGACATGTTGAACATACCTTCCCCCTATATCAAAATTTATCTATATGTCCAAAGATTTCCTTCTCCAGCGGCTTAAAGAGGAAGAGAGACAATTAGAAGACTACCTTCTGGCGGGAAATGCCCGTTGGGCGTGTGAAAAGATTTATGTTATCGTTTCCACGGCCATCAAAATTCTTGCAGAGATTAAAGGATTACCTGAATATGAAGAGGCCAAAAAGGTTAAATTCTGGAGTGTTTATCACTTAAACGCCTCCGCCTACAGGCTCTCTCACGATCCACTTTACAAAATCGACGAATCAATAGAAGATATATGGGCAAAAGCCTGGAAACTTCACAGTGAGGGTTTCGAGCAAAATTATATAACAATCAAAGAAGCGAGGGAACTCAGTCCCATTGCAATAAAAATGCTGGAAATTGTGGAAAGAGAAATAAAGGCAAGGGAATAAAAAACTCTGCAAATCTAAGCAAAATTTCCCGACATTGCTCGATAAAGAATGCTTATGGCACCTTTTATTCCAGGAGTGTGAATTTCCTTCTGCAAAATAATCCTTTAAAAAACTGATTCACCTACTTCATCTTAAAGTGTTCCCTCATAGTGCCCGATACTCTGCTCTCTCGCAGGAGCGGATTTTGAATCACAACTTAAAAAGGCTTAAAAAATAGCATGATCTTTCAAACAAGCCCGTAAATCTGAAAAACCTAAAAAAGCCTATATTCGATATCAGAAACATCCTCTATTTATGTCTTCCACCCTTTATTCTCCTCCAATATCGCCGTAGTTCGTACTTCCTCAAAATTAGGTCTACTTGAACTATTTTCTATTGTAGTTCTGATGCCCATTCGAGCCTCCTTTTCTTGTTGTAAGCCCTGTCAAGCTCCATTTGTAATTTGATTATCGCTTGTGTTAATTTTACTATCTTTATGTTATCCCTCAAACTCATAAACCTCCTTTTTACTTCTTCACTTACACCTTCTGCTCTTAAAACCCTGTTTAAAGGTGTGTCTATCTCATACCTCTTTGCCCTTTTACCTTCTCTCTGTTTTCCCCAACCACCTTCCTTTGCTAAGACCACCCTGTATTGCCCCTCGTTTACCGAATAAAGAATGCAATTGGGTCGCCGTTTTATTTTTTAAGGAAACAATCCTATTTCGAGTAGATTAATTTTGAGGAACGCCGAGCTACTTCAAAAAAACTCTCTTCCTCCTCTCGCCTTCTAAAGTTAGCCTCATCTACACAAGATATTAGCCCTTTTAAGCCCACTTTGAGGATTTAAACTCTTAATTTTATAAAACTAAAAACAAACTTGACAAAACTTAAAAATTATTTTATATTTTTTAAACTATCGGAGGTGAAAATGGAAGAAGCCATCAAAAAGGTGCTGGACCTCTTAGAACAAGGGAAGATCAGCCCGGAAGAGGCCGAAAGGCTGATTAGGGCAATAAAAGAAGCTGAAGCGACAAAGGAACAATCGAAAAAGGAAACAGAGAAGAGCGAAAGAAAGGCAGCAGGGTTAGGAATCGTCTCCGAGGTGCTCGATGAGGTCTTTACAAGCGTTGGCGAAACGGTTAGAACCTCCATTGGATCAGCCCTGGAAATTGCTCTTACCCACGAAAAATTCCATTCAAAAACCTTTGAAAACATAAAAGAACTCAACATAAAGGTTTTAGGCGGTGACCTGGAAATTGAGCCTTCAGAAGATGAGAAAATAACTGCCTCCTTTGAGGGTAAGCACAGAATTGATGAAGACCTATTAGATCTGAGCATTGTAAACGAAGGCACATTGAAAGTTCCACAGAATGTGAAAATAAACCTCTCGGTCCTGGGCGGGGATGTTATTATTAAAGGCTTCTACCCCGAAGTCAACATAGATATAAAAGGCGGAGATGTTAGCGGCAAAATCGATTTTGAGAGACTGACCTGCAAGGTAATGGGGGGAGATGTTGAAATTAAGACTAAAAAGAAACCCCTTAAAATGCAGGTTAAAGCCCTTGGAGGCGATGTGGAACTACCTTCGGAAATGAAAAAATCTGGAGAATACTACATTTTTGGAGACGAAAATTTCAGAGAGGCAGAAGTAAAAGTAATGGGGGGAGATTTCACCCTCGAATTTGAGGAGGGACAAAAATGAAAGAAGAAGTTTACAGGGTGCTAAAAATGGTAGAAGAAGGGAAAATAAACGCCGAACAGGCAGCAAAGCTCCTCGATGCGATGGGAGAAGTTCTAACAACACCTAAAACAGGAAAGTTTATCAGAATATATGTCCAGAGTTCTGATGGCAACAAAATAAACATAGTTGTACCCTTAGGTCTAATTAAAATCCTCTCCAGTTTTATACCAAAGGATGCAAAGGCCGTTTTGGACGAGAACGAAATAGATCTTAATCAACTTATAACAGCAGTCCAGGAAGGTGCAAATGGCACTATCGTCGACATTATAAGTGAAGATGGGGATGTAGTTAAAATAACCGTGGAGTAAAATAATGGGGTATTAAAGGTTTCAGGAGGTAAAAATGGTGAGTGGTGGCATTCTCCTTATAATCATTGGGCTACTTATATGGCTCAATAAAATGGGCATATATCAATGGGTGTGGCGGAGGGACTGGCCCCTTATCCTCGTAATCCTTGGAATTTTATCTTTAGTATCGTATTTAGAGGGAAAAGACAGATTTCACATACGATACAGGAGAGAAAGTCGTAAACTGGACGAGAAGGAGGAAGAATAATGGAACTTATCAGCATTCTTTTGATTTTAGTCATTGTGGCCTTTTTTGTTCTAATAATGGCTTCAACAAAGATCCGTGGTGGACTTAAGTGGGGAATCTTCTTTATCGCGTTGGGGCTATTGATCTGGCTCGGGAATATGAACCTCCTACCTTATATAAACTGGGGCAGGGATTGGCCCTGGATTCTCGTTTTTCTCGGACTCCTCTTTCTCCTTCGCCCTTTCTTCAGGAAGTCTCGCCGGGACATAAGGAAGAAGGTTGAGAACGTGCTTAAAGACCTCGAGGCTGGAAAAATAACTCCTGAAGAAGCAGAAAAGAAAATAAAGAGACTGAAATAACCATGGCAAAACTACCAACAAGATGTCCCGGATGCGGGGCAAAACTGGTAATAAAGACCCTTGAATGTCCATCCTGCAAAGCTAAAGTCGAAGGAAACTTCGAAATCTCGATGTTCTGCGACCTTGAAGACAGGGACCTCGAAATGCTCTATCTGTTCTTGAAAACCCGTGGAAACCTTTCAGAAGTTGCAAAGATTCTTAAAATATCCTATCCAACAGCGCGGCAGAGGTTTGAAGAATTTTTGAGAAAAATTGGAATAGAACCCGCCTTCCCCAAGGACAAAATAACAGAAATCTTAGAGCAAATCGAGCGTGGAGAGATCACACCAGAAGAAGCCGAGAAAAGAATTAGGTCTCTGAAATAACTGCCAACAGGTAAATAGATTAAGGATGGCGAAAGATTACCTCCGACGATAGGAACCGAAAACAAGAATATTTGAACAATTAGAATTGTTCAATGAAGTTATAGAGAAATTCAATAAAAATTGGCGTTCCAACGCTTGTAAAAACAAACCCTTAGAGAATCTGATTAAAACAACCGGATTGAAATTCTAAGCGACATTGCAAACTTATCTTGGATAGGCTGAAAAGTAGATACTCAACTACGCGAATTGCTACGCCCTTCTATTTCTTATTTCCCTGTACAGATCAAACAAAATCTCCTGGTAATCCTTTTCTCCTACTTCCACTTTATCCATAAGCTCTTCCAGAACCTTTGTGAACTCTTCAGAAAGGAATTTTTTTACCCTCTCTAAGTTATTCAGGTAGTGATAAACCTTTTTGCCCATGGGCGTCGGAAAGAGGTATCCCCTCCTTTCCACCACATACTGCCTTTCAATAAGTTTTGCGATGATTGTTGCGTAGGTCGATGGCCTTCCTATACCCCGCTCTTTCATCCTGAAGACCAGTTCTCCGTGGGTAAAAGGATAAGCCTTAGGCAAACTTTTCCTCTTTTTAACATTTCTTACATCGATTCTACCTTCGAGATCAGGATGAAGTTCCAGAGGCACAACCATATTCCAACCGTTCTCAATTACATCGGTAATAAGTACTTTCTCAAAACTCTTGTTTAGAGCCTTTACCTCAACCACTTTCACCTTTACCTTGACGGGTTTCAACTGGGAAGCGATGAACCGGTCAAAAATAAGCTCATAAAGTTTCAAATGATCCCAACTGAGCGTCTCATATTGCCCACTGAGAATTAAAGACCTCAAATCCTCCACTTCAATTGCCTTTGTAGGTCTTATACATTCATGAGCACCACCCTCTCCCCAGCTCCTGGGGTGGAAAAACTCCTTTCCGAAAGTCTCTTCGATAAACTCCCTCGCAACTCCCATTCCCACATCAGAAACCCTCGTAGAATCTGTCCTGTGATAGGTAATGTAGCCAAGTTCAAAGAGGTCCTGGGCGAGGTCCATCGTCTTAGGTAAAGAAAACCTAAATCTGTCACTGGCATCCTTGAGCATTGTGTCAGTTCTATAGGGCGGTAATGGATTTCTAATCTCCTCCTTTACTTCTTTAACCTTCACCTCAATGACATCGAGTTTCTGGAAAAATTCCCTTGCCTCCGCCTCGTTATCAAAATCCACATCTAAGGAGAATTTCCTATCGCCTCTCTGTAATTCTACGCTTACGCGATAAATCTTTTGTTTAGTCAGTTCTTCCCTTTCAATAATCCAGCCAAGGACTGGAGTCTGAACCCTACCCGCCGAAAGGTTGCTCTTCCCAAAGGCCTTTTGTAAAAGTTGTGAATACTCAAAACCCACCCACCTATCAGCGACTCGACGCACAATCTGAGCCTTGACTAAGTTCTCATCAAAATCCCTCGGATTTCTTATTGCATTTACAATGGCCTTTTTTGTAACTTCATGGAATTCCATCCTTTTTATATTTTTAACATAAGGTTCCAAGAGTAATTTTAAGTCCCATCCGATCTTCTCACCTTCGGTATCGGGGTCCGTTGCCACATAAACTTCGAAGCTTTCAAGAGAAGCAGACCTTATACTATTTATGATCTCCTCTTTACCTTCGATTGGCTGGTAAACAGGCTTTACTTCCCGATCTACATAAACCCCATAGTAGCCTTCCTGCTCGTTTAAATCCAGAATATGTCCAAGGGACGCAGTTATCATAAGATATTTATCATCGAGAGAAGTCTCTAATATATCGTGATTGAAAATTTTTCTCCGTATGGGTTTTCCGAAGAAATTTGCTATGGTGCGTGCCTTATTAGGTGACTCAACAATAATCAGGACGGGCTTCAAGATATCTTCGTTCTCTTTCAATACCAGTTTGCCTTTCATGAACTCTTTTACCTTTTCTCTATCTGCATCAATCTCCTTAAGGACCTTCTCCAAATCCACATTCTCAAAGGGAACAAAACTAATATCTTCACTGAACCACCTTACCCTCTTTTGAAGATGGTTAAAAGCCCTAAGATCATCAACTAATAGTACACAAAGACCCTTTGTAAGACCACCGCCGTACATACGAGAAGTACGACCGCTGGCTTGCAAGTATCCAGTAACATCGGAAATCACCATCTTGTAGCCCTCTTCATCCTTTTTGAGGGTGACTTCCGTCGATCCTTTTAAGAGGTTTACAACCTCCTCCAAGTTAAGAAAGCCTCCGATCTCCGCCCTCAGTTTATCAATTTTCTCTTTAATCGCAGGATTGGAATTCAAAACATCTTCCGTCACAAACTGGTACTTTTTAAGTTGAACTATCCAGCCATCTATCTTTGCCGTGTAGGCAGGGAACTTCTTTATAATGAAGGTTCTTAAAGAGCTAAGGGCCCATATCAAGTGGCTCAAATTTTCTTCAAATTTAAGGGAAAGAACGATTTTGGGAACTCCATAAAAAATGGCATAACGAATAGCGTGGGGCAGGTCAACTCCACGAGCAAGGACATTTCTGTAAGAAGAGATACCAATCAAGACTTCTATTTCTCCTCTTTCAAACTTCCTCAGCACCTCTTCGTCGATCTCCTCGTAGGTAGCACTTAGAATTCCCCTTTCTTCTAAATAAAATTTAACTTCGTCAACATACTCCTTTTTCCTATCCGAGGGAACAAAAACAAGGCCACCCTTTCCCAGCTTTCTAATCAACTCTGACAGTTCAATTTTATCAAAATCGGCGTAGGCATCAATCACATTTCTGAGATAAAAGGTGGGAGTGCCCACTTCAAATCCAAGAAGTTCCCTAAAGAGCTTGATTCTATTAGACTTAGGATTGGAGGTCGCGGAAGAAACAATGAGAACACCCTTCCGTCTCTTCCCTTCAATTTCTCTCAATTTCTCAGTCAAAGCGTTTATCCTCTCCCAATCTTCCTGAGTTTTATACAATTTCGATTGCAACCTTATGACTTCTATCGCAAGATTGATGTCGCTTTCAATAAACCCAAGGAGTAGCAAAGCCTTATCTATATTTTTGGCAGTCTTCAGGAAGGAATCTACGTCATCTACAAAGAGAAAGGCAAAGTTTCTCGGTATTTCCTGATAATGCTTATAAAGGAACATAGAAGTCGTTACAAGAATTAAAAACTCCTCGTTTCTTAAGCGGTTTAACTTTGCCTCCCTTTCTTCCTTTTTATCCTCTTCGCCGAAAAAGAGCATCTTATCCTCTTCAACTCCGAAATCCTCAAGCTTCTTCACCGTCTGATAAACCAGAAGGCGCGTTGGGAGGATGATGTAAGATTTTTTACCCTTCCGCGCAAGATAAGCAGCTAAGGAAAGCCCGAAGGATGTCTTACCCACACCCGTTGGAGCCAATAGTGCAAAGGACCTGTCTAAGAAAAACCTCATTGCCCATGTAGTTTGCAGACTCCACGGCTCAGAACCGATACATTCTTTAAAAAACCTCTTCCAATTTTCGACTTCCTCTCTGATATCGCAAAGGACTTTTACTTTACCAAACTTAAGGGCTCCACATAGATCGCCTTCTATTTCTATGGGCAGACATTTTTCACAAAGAAGACCCTTATAAAGCCTTTCTGCAGATATATCTCCGCCACAATTGGGACACAGACTCTTAAAAACGCTCTTAATCAAGCTCAACCTCCTTGCATTAGTCTTTCAAAATTTATTATAACATCAATTCTGCGTCCAATGGGAAAGAAAAGGCCCAAATACTTCAATATTCTCAGTACTAAGGAATTTTACTACCCAAAAGGTAATCTTCGAACCAACCGGATAGAATCTATAGGGTCCAGTATCAAATTTTCCCAGCTACTTAACTATTTGTTTCCACATCTAACCGTTATAATAATCACATGACCGAGAAAAAGGGGAGAAAGTTAAGTAAAAATGTTGTTGCGATGGGGCTTACAAGCCTGTTTACCGATATTTCCAGCGAAATGATCTATCCCTTGCTTCCACTTTTCCTTTCTCAGGTTATGGGTGCCGGTGCCACTGCCCTTGGAACCATAGAGGGAATTGCAGAAGCCACAGCAAGTTTGCTTAAGTCTGTTTCAGGATACATTTCAGACAAAATAAAGAAAAGAAAACCCCTCGTATTAATTGGTTATGGCCTTTCTGCTATTGCAAAACCCACCATAGGTCTTGCTTCTAAATGGTTTCATGTACTTTTTGCAAGGTTTGCCGACCGGGTAGGGAAGGGTATCAGAACCTCACCGAGGGATGCCCTCATTGCTGACTCATCCACCCCTGAAGATAGAGGCAGGAGTTTCGGGTTCCACAGATCAATGGATACCCTCGGTGCAGTTCTGGGCCCCCTTCTGGCATCAGGACTTTTATTCCTACTCACCAAACACTTAAAATGGGACAACGCTCAAAGCCTGCGAATGATTTTCTTCCTTTCCCTAATTCCAGGCATTATAGCGCTAATCGTTCTAATGGCAATGGTGCAGGAGGTCAGAGCATCATCAGAAGGTCAAACAAAGGCAAACTTCTCCCTTAGCCTAAAAGGTCTTTCTAAGGAATTCAAAATACTTCTTCTAATTATGACGGTCTTTTCCCTTGGCAACTCTTCTGATACCTTCCTGCTTTTAAGAAGTGCCAACATTGGATTTCCTCAAGAAAGGATTCCCCTTCTATACACCCTTTTCAACATACTTTACGCAGGTCTATCAACACCCTTTGGAACCCTCTCTGACAAGATAGGAAGGGTAAAGACCATAATGGCTGGGTTCCTCCTTTATTCCTTAGTTTACTTAGGATTTGCACTGATATCCAAACCTCAGATGAATCTCCTGTGGGTTCTCTTCGGAGCTTATGGCATATACTATGCCCTTACCGAAGGTGTTTTAAGGGCCTTTGTTGCAGACCTTTCCAAGAGGGAAGTGAGGGGCTTTGCCTATGGGGTTTATCACACCTTAGTGGGACTTAGTCTATTCCCTGCAAGTCTGATTGCGGGGCTCTTATGGGACAAAATTTCTCCCCGAGCACCTTTCTACCTTGGAAGTTTTATGGCCCTAACCTCCTTCATACTTTTTGCAATCTTTTTTGGAAAATTAAACCATGAAAAAGCGAATACTATCAGGCAATAGGCCAACAGGTAAACTTCACATTGGACACCTTTTTGGTGTCCTTGAAAACTGGAAGAGGCTGCAAGACGAGTATGAGTGTTTTTACGAAATCGCCGATTGGCATGTATTGACCACAAAAACCGACACCTCGGACCTTCAGGACAACATCATCGATATGGCCATCGACTGGCTCACCGTCGGCATTGATCCTGAGAAATCGGTAATCTTCGTTCAATCTGCCGTTAAGGAAGATGCTGAACTTCACCTCTTACTCTCGATGCTCATAACCATATCAAGACTTCTAAGGAATCCAACCCTGAAAGAATACCTTCGAAACATAGAAGCTTCCCAGATCGCCTCAAAGAAAAGGGCCTTTGATGACTTTGCAGAGGCAGTCGTAAGTAAGTTTCTGCAGGAAAGTCAAAATATCGCCTCTAAGAGCGAAGAAGATAGAATTGCCCTACTAAAGAGCAAACTCAAGGACAGTTTCCTTGACGAACTAACCCACCATGGAATCGTAGATTCTGAAGAAGAATTAACTTACGGAAACCTAATATCATACGGGCATCTTGGCTACCCCGTCCTTCAGGCAGCGGACATACTCATCTACAGGGCCCATTTAGTACCCATAGGACAAGATCAATTGCCTCATCTTGAAATAACAAGAGAACTGGCAAGAAGGTTTAACTCCACCTATGGGGAGGTATTCCCGATTCCTGAGCCTCTCCTTGCAGAGTTTCCTAAAATCCTTGGAACCGACGGAAGGAAAATGTCCAAATCTTACAACAACACAATCCTTATCTCAGAAGATCCTGAGACTTTGAAAAAGAAAATAATGTCCTCCTATACGGACCCCGCAAAGATAAGGAAAAATGACCCAGGCCATCCTGAAAATTGCCCCATTTTCTTAATGCAAAAGGCCTTCAACAGGGAAGAAGTTCCTGAAATTGAAACAAATTGTAAGAGTGGAACCCTTGGCTGTGTTGATTGTAAAAAGAGACTCTATGAAAAGGCCAATCAATACCTGGAGCCTTTAAGGGAAAAGAGAAAAGAATTTGAGAAAGATAAAAGCAGCGTAATTGACATCTTAAGGGAAGGCTCGATTAAGGCTCGAGAAGAGGTTCAGAAGACAATGGAATTGGTTAGGGAGAAGATGAAACTCTGGCGGTAATCATGTTCACAGGCATCATTGAAGAGGTAGGGGAAATAAAGAAAGTTCAGAAAGTCTCAGGTGGAACAAGGGTTCAAATAATCTCTTCCCTCAACATTCAAAACGGTGATTCCATCTCCGTTGATGGCGTTTGCCTGACTGCCGAGGAGGTGGGAAATGGCCTATTTACCGTTTTTATGAGCTCCGAAACCTTAGCCAGGTCCCATTTCAGCAGAACCTTAAGAGAGGGATTAAAGGTAAACTTAGAAAGGGCCCTTACCCCCTCTTCCTTTATGGGCGGACATATTGTGCTGGGGCATGTGGACTGCACAGGAGAAATCTATTCAAAAGAGGTAAGTTCAGAAAGTGGAATCTTCATCTTCAGGGTTCACGACCCCTCTTACATGAAGTACCTCGTAGAAAAAGGGTCCGTTGCGGTAAATGGAATATCCTTGACCTGTTTTGACATCAAAGAAAAAACCTTCAAAGTTGCGGTAATCCCTTATACCCTTAATCACACAACCCTCGGCATTTTGAGAGAAGGCGACCTGGTGAACTTAGAGTTTGACATAATTGCCAAATATACTGAAAAATTATTAACAGGCAGAGGCAAATGGTAGAAGTTGAGATTGTAAAATCCTATGCAAAAATTAACTTAGGGCTTTGGATTACCGAAAAAAGGAGCGATAATTATCATAATATTGTAACCGTTTTTCACAAAATTGGGCTTTACGATACCCTTACAATCTATCCTTCTGAACAATTTGAAATTGTGTGCATTGGAAGGGCCTCCATCACAAAGGACAACATACTTTACAAGGTAAAGGAACTCGTTGAAAAAAAGTTTAGAATCCCAATAAATTACAAGATTGAAATAAGGAAAAACATTCCTGTGGGCTCTGGACTTGGGGGTGCCAGCTCCAACGCCGCCTACTTCCTTAAATTTTTAAGCGAAAAAAAGGGTCTTAATCTTTCCCAGGAGGAACTCATAAAGATAGGGGAACAAATTGGATCCGATGTTCCGTTTTTCCTTTTAAAAGAAAACGCCGCTATTGCAACGGGAAAAGGGGAAATCCTCGAACCTTTCCACTCTTCATTCCAATATCCACTCATCCTCGGATTTCCAGATTGCCAAATTTTAACCCAATGGGCTTACCAAGAGTTTGACCGAGTGGGAACCCTATACAAGTTTTCGGAGGCTTATAGAAAGGCCTCTAAAATTGCCGATGCACTCCAGAATAACAACCTGGAGGGACTTTCTGAGATAGAAAATAGTTTTGAGCCCGTTGTTATAAAAAAATGTCCTCAAATCCAGGAAGTCAAAGATATATTGAGTTCCCTCGGTGCTCGAATCCTTTCGATGAGTGGCTCAGGTAGCGCGGTTTACGGGATTTTTGAAAGAATGATCTTACTTGAAAATTTTAGTGAGGTGTTAAAACCCACTGCCTTCCTCAAGATGGAGTAAAATTTCCTCACAAATTCGTTTTGAAATTCCCTGCTTGGAAAGGAGCCACTCTCTCGCTTTCTCACCCATTTGTTTTAGTAAATCTCTTTTCCCCACGAGTTCATCGATCTTTTTTACAAGTTCATCTTTGTTATTTACAACAAAAATGGCCCCTTGTTCTCTAAGTTCTTTAACCTCGTTTTTAATGTTACTGTAAAAGGGTCCAACAATGACAGCCCTCGAAGCGGAGACAGGTTCAAGAATGTTATGGCCTCCATAGGGTGCAAAGGTTCCTCCCATAACTACAAGATCAGTAACATAATAGAAATTCCTTAATTTTCCAAGAACGTCTATAATCAAAACCCCCCCTCTTTCCAATCCACCCTCGCTCCACCTCACAAAACCAACCCCCATCCGGAAAAGTTCAGAAGCAATGGGTTCAACTCTGTTTAAATGCCTTGGAGCAACAAAGATTTTCAAATTTTTAAATTTGCTTAGAAGTTCCTTAATAATGGGAAGAATTTGCCTCTCTTCCTTTTCCCTCAAACTGGCAAAAAGGATGACAAAGTCTTCACTCCGAATCCCCAGCTCTTCCCGATTGAAACCCTTCAAATCCGCATCAATAGAATCGATCTTAATGTTCCCAGTGACCACCACCTGCTCCTTCCTCGCCCCCAGTTTAATAAATCTCTCTTTATCTTCTTCACTTTGTGCATAAATCTTTTCAAAAGGTTCTAAAAGCCTTTTAAACGTCCCCCTTATCAAGCGGGACCTCTTAAAATTACGCTCCGAAAGCCGACCATTCACGAGAAAAGCCGTGATTTTATTTTTTCCTATCAAGGTTAGCAGATTGGGCCACAACTCTGTTTCTAAGTTCACAAAGATTTTAGGCTTCGTCTTTTCTATAATTTTCCTCAAGTGGAAATAGGAATCCAGGGGAAACCTTAAAACCTTTACCTTTTCCTTCCACAATTCCGATGCTTTGTTGAAACCCGCAGGAGTAAACACAGTCATTAAAATTCTGAGCTTTTTACTTAGAAAGCAATCTACCAGCGGCTTTGCCGCCATCACCTCCCCAAGGGAAGAACAGTGTACCCATATATCCCCCCTGTCCTCAGGAATTTCTCTGACTTTAAGGGGCGAAAAAAGGCGTTGGGGCAAATAAAAAAATAAGCGATAAAAGGATGAAAGGTCCATTAAATTTTCCTTTCTCTTGAGTCCGGTATCCCCAGTTTGTTTCTCAATTTAGTTACCATTCTCCTCGAAATCTTAATCCCTGATGATCTCAGGAGATTGGCAATCTCCTCATCGGTATAAGGTTTCTCTTTATTCTCCGACTCTATAATCTTCTTTAATTTTTCCTCTAAGTCCTCAGTAGAGACCGTGGAGACAGTACCCTTCCCGTAAGGCCTGTGGAAGAAAAACTTAAGGGAATAGATGCCCCTTGGAGTATCTGCATATTTATTCTTCAAGATCCTGTTCAAAGTAGATATTGGTATCTCCAGTTTTTTGCTTGCTTCAACCTGTGTGATAGGCTTGAGCCGGTTAGTCTTACCCGTTAAAAAGTCTTCCTGATACTCAAGAATGAGCTCACCAACTTTCCTTAAATAACTCTTCCGTTTCAAAAGGTTCTCCATTAGCCTTTCAACCCTCTTGTACTTCTCTTCAAGGTATTTCTTCGTCTTTTCATCCTGAGACGCGCCTTGAAGGAGGACAAGATAATCCTTTGAAACGTGAATCTGGGGATAAAAATTCTCATTGACAAATAGAGTTAGTTTGCCTTCAACATATTTATAAATCAGTTCTGGTATCACATACCTTGTATGCTCCACCTCTTCCTGAAAGAAGGGGTAGGGTATGAGTTTTCTTCTAAAATCCTCGTTTTTTTTCAAAAAATCCTGAACCTCTTCTGGAGAAATGAAGTACCCCTTGTCATGCGCCTGTAACAATACAAACTCGTTAAAATCCTTAGTGCCACAGCCAAAAGGCTCAAACTCAATCACAGCCCTTCTTACCCTTTCTAAATCCTCAAGATCCACCCCCAGTTCTTTTGCCAGATTTTCCGGTTCCTTATCAAGATACCCGAAACTATCAAGATGTTCCAGGATTGCATAGGCAATCTTCTTATCCTCTTCACTATCAAAATAAGATTCAATCTGAATTTCGAGCTTCTCCCAAATACTGGGTTCCTGGGCTGGTATCAATTCATCTCTGCGGACCTTCAGATCATCTTCTTCTTCCTCACCATGCCATTCAACATTCTCCTCCATTATTTCAGCCAGCTTTGAGAGATCTTCATATTTCGCCGCAAGGATCTTGAAATCGCTATATTTATCTATATCAATAAGAGGATTGGAGCTCATCTCTGTTAACACCGCCTCCCTTAGCTCTAAAAGGTCCATCTCGAGAAGGGTTGCCTCCTGAATAATGAGAGGGAGTGGAATTAGCTCCTGCCTTAAATTAAGATCAAGTCTTTGTTTGCGGATCATAATTTAAACCTCTCGCCAAGATAGATCTTTCTTGCCTCCTCGTTATTTATAAGTTCCTGGCTATTACCCTCGATAAGGATTTCGCCCTTATAAATTATATAAGCCCTGTCCGTAATTTCAAGGGTTTCTCTCACATTGTGATCCGTTATTAATATTCCAATGTTCATATTTTTCAGGCTTATGACCATGTCCTGAATCTCCTGCCGGGTCTTTGGATCTACACCGGTAAAGGGTTCATCAAGAAGTAGAATCTTAGGATTCAGGGAGAGAGCCCTCGCCACCTCTAACCTTCTTCTCTCACCACCCGAAAGGGTGTAAGCAAGCTGATCCTTAAGGTGATAAATCTCCATCATCTTTAAATACTTTTCTGCAATAACAATCGCTTCTTCCTTCGGAACTCCTCGATACTCAAGAATGGCAAAGATATTATCAAACACCGTTAATCTTTGAAAAACTGAGGGCTCCTGCGGAAGGTATGAGATCCCAAGGCGAGCCCTTTGGTACATTGGTTTATCTGTAATCTCAATGTCATCAAGGAAAATTTGCCCCTTATCCGGTTTAACTTCACCCATTATCATGTAAAAAGTCGTCGTTTTCCCTGCTCCGTTTGGACCCAAAAGGCCAACAACTTCTCCACTTTTAACTTCAACGGTAACACCATTAACCACCTTGTTGTTTCCATAGGACTTTTGCAGGTTAATCGCCTTTAGAATTGACATTTTCTACCCCTTCTTTGTAATAACCTTTTGCCCTTGAGGCCCTAAACCACTTCAAACTATCGGTGCCCTCGCTGTAAAAATAAAGGGAATCCCCTTCAAGGTAAATTTCTTTATCCTTTTCGTTGTTCAAAAGGGAAGGTGAATCAAAAGCCACTATGTGGTCCACCTTATTGTCCTGGTTCAAATAAAGATATATGACGTTGCCCTTCACTACACTGGTGTTATTCCTTACCCATGCATTTTTCAAAAGCTCAGCATGTCTTAAATTCCTCATATAGACTAAGGAATCACCTTCACCTTCGAAGTCTTTACCCTTTATTTTGACCTTATTTGACGCGTGAAGTACCGAATCCCTGTAAAGGTAAAACTCAGACCTCAGAACCACTGTGTCTTTGCCGCCAAAGTAGGTGATGGATGCATTCTTCTGCGCCTCTATTAAATCCTTCTTCAGTAAAACCTCCTCCGCTGTTGATTCTATAGAATCTTTAACGCTCAGTAAAAACACCTTTCCGAAAGCAAGGACTTCGTTTTCCTTCAAAATTACTGAATCACACTTCAAATATTCACCGATGCCCGTAATTTCACAGTTCCCATAACCTTTAAAAATCCTCTCCTTCTCATAAATTTTCGCAAATTTGCAGCGCAAATTTCTTTCACCCTGCACGCCTTGAACGGGACCAGAAAGCTCCATCAAACCCTCTTCCTGATGATACAAGGCAGCGGGTGAAGTTATCAGGGTATTTGTATCTCTAACAACAACACCGCCATAAAAATTAATTAACTCTTTTCCACCCTGCCTCAAGATCTGCATCTCACCGCTTTCAATCTTGTACAGAAAGAGCAGCATAAGCAGAAAGTGCATAGGATAATTTTATTGTATCTTCTTTAAAGTTCAAAGGATTAGGGCGACTTTAAAAATTTTAAAAACTTTGAAGAGGTCTCCAACAAAAAGAAAGGGCAGGAAAGACCGTCAAATAATGAAAGCCTTCCCCGCCCTTAAATTGTTTTAATCAGCTACAACAATCTTTATAGTTTTATTATCGATGTTCATGAAGTAAATACCTTTCGAGGGCAGCTCAATCTCCACAGTGTTAAGGCCACTCTGGAAATGTTTTTCGAGGGACGTGACTTTTCTTCCAGAAGCATTGAAAACATTAAGTTCAAGGGTCTTCTCTGAAGATAAGGTGAATTCAATGCTTACCAATCTCGACTTTAAAAAGTCCCAAGGACAGTGCAAATGTCCACGGGATAGTCTATAGAGGTTTCTACCCAGGGATATTGAATATCGCCGTAATTGTAGTTCATAGGTGGCCAAACACTGTAAGTCCAGGAATTCCCCCATCTGTGGTGTAGGCATAATGGACATCGTTGGCATATATTCGAATATCCCCGGATGGGAGTATCCGTTCATAAGCAAGATAGAGGACCTCATTTTCGTCCATATCAATGGCAAACCGTCTTATAGAATCTCCTGGTTGAGCTATGTATATCCAGTTCCAGGTACTCGCGTCAGCCTTCAACCTTCTTAATATAAGCGCACCACTGCTTGTCGACCCTTGAGTATTAGACCTCATAAAGGTATAAATCCACGGGTTTGTTCCCCTTCCAACAAGAACTTCCGTTTGCCAGATCTCATCGCCTGCAGGGTAATAAATGGGATACCATTCAGACCAATTGAGTCCGTTATCGGAATAATAATGAAGAACTGTGCCATCAACGTCACTTATGCGTCTGAGAATCGTGACATAAGTTCTTTTGTTCGGCATATCAGCCGCGTGGGATGTGGAAAGCCATCTCAAGTTATAATTTCCGGACCTAATCAAAACATCTGTGCCCCATAGTATTTGGGAGTTCTCTTCACCTGGAATCTCCTCTCTTTTTTGGAAATTCGCAGATTTGGCTGCCTCTCGGGTTACATCTTTTACTGACTCATCACAAATTCCCGGTGAGGATGGAAATAACTCATCCATGGGAACCTGTGATTTATCAATCTGTAACCATGGGGCTTCCTTAGCCGTTCTTATCTCCGATGGGTTTTCCGCGCTGGCAAAACCAAGGACGATCGCCATTATTACTACAACAATCTTAAATACTTTCATTTTACCTTCCTTAGGGTTAGCGTAATTATGCATTGCTTGAACTCTCTGTCAAGTAGTTTGAATTTTAGCGGTAGGAAAGGAACAATTTTGAAAAAAGTTTAAGATTATAAGTCTATACAAATTCAAACTACATCATTACTTTTACAATAATACCGTCACCGATGATTTCGCGACGCCCGAATTAAATTTTTAATCTAATCCACAAACACAATTTTACCCTTAGTTACAGTCCTGTTAGCTTGCAATAGACGATAGAAATAAACCCCTTTACTCACATTTAAGTAAGTTCTCTTTTCAAACTCTCCATTAATTTCAACTCTCTCTACTTCCCTACCCATCACATCATGAACGATTAAGGTCAAGTTCTCGGCGGGCTTATTAGTTTTTACAATTAGTTCCTTACCACGGATGTAAATTTGTACATCCGAGGCGAGCAAGGGTTTGCCCTCATCAACAGAAGGGGTTCTTACAACCAAGGTAGGATCAGCATAGGTCGAGACATAAGTGTAACGTTGAGACCACCCACCGCCAGGAGGCACGAGGGTCGAGAGGAAGTGAATGAGCGTATCCGTGAGGCTCACATAGTTAACAGTATCGACAAACTCTATTCTGTAAGACCCAGCACTCAAATTTGAGTACCTTTTTGACCTTAGAGTAATCCCGCTGCTATGCTCCTTAACCTCAACAATGAGGTCAGCAGGCGCCTGGAAAGAAGCGACATACACTGTATCAACTACACTAAAAACAGAACCAAAGAAAACAGTATCGGGGTAAGAAAGGTAGGAAATACGGGAATTAGCAAGCAATGTGGAAGGATTTGTATAAGTTGACCCGTAAGTGTATCTGTTCGACCAACCACCACCGGGTGGGGTGAGTATACCAACGAAGTAGATAGTTTTGTCAACACCTTGATCTGGTATGGTATCGGAAATAGAAAGATTCACATATCCAGCCGATAAGCTCGCTATCCTCTTGCTACTTAATATTTCCCCTGTATTTCTATCCTTTACTTCAAAGACAAGATCTGCAGGTGCTTGAGAGGATGCAACATATAAACTGCAGACAACGGTGAAGGCAGAATCTCCAATGAGAGTGCCAGGATAAGACTTAAACACAACATAACTGGTATCTACCTGTGGATTAGTTCTGACCGTTGTAGGGTCTGAATAGGTGGATTTGTAAGTATATCTGTTGGACCAACCACCTCCGGGAGGGGCTAAAACAGAGAGAAAATAGACCTGGTAATCGTAACCACTATCAGGAAGAGAAATCGTTGGATTTAATCCAAAAGTCTTTATCCAGTATCCAGAGGAGAGATTAGAGACACGCTCGCTGTAAAGCACATTGCCACTTTGCCTGTGTTTTATCTCAAAAATAAGGTCTGTCGGTGCCTGAGAAGGCGCGATATAGAGACTTTCCTGCACCGTGAAAGTTGAACAGGCGTAAACTTGAGCAGGATAACTCTTGTAAACTATGTAACTCGTGTCCTGTACACCTCCTGTACTTTTAACCTTGGTGGGAAGAAGCCTGGTTGATACATAAGTATATTTGTTGTTCCAATTTCCACCTGCTGGTACCACGTAGGTCACGAAGTAAACAAGGTAATCTCTGCCACTGTCAGGAAGGGAGATCGGTGGATTAAGCCCAAAGGTCTTGATCCAGGTACCAGCTGAAAGATTGGATACCCGCTCCTGGTACAAAACCGTACCCGAAGCATAAGACTTGATCTCAAAAACCACATCGGCAGGTGCCTGATGAGGGGCTACATAAAAACTATCCCTTACGGTAAAATTCGTATTTGCGTTGACACTATCAGGGTAATTAGTATGGCAAACGAAGGAGGGATAGTATAAACCTAAATGCTTTGCCAGACCCCTGGCGTAGGCATAGGCTTGCCTCTCCACATGGGCATACCAGTTGTAACGGAACCTCCAGGATTCGTTGTAAGTTCTATTATAATCAATAAAGGATGCCTCACCCAGGATGGCAGGCATATTCGTGTAACGTAATACATAGAAATTCTCTGTCTTCGCTCCCCTATCATTATACCCATAGGCCGCCACCAACTCTCTATGAGTAGAATCCCTGAGATTGAAACTATAAGAACTACCATAGGTATAGCAGTATGTCTCAGTACCCTGCACTGTTCCATTGTAGGCGTTGTGGTGAATTGAGATAAACCTATCAAAACCGTTGGAATTAGCATAATTTACCCTTGCTTCCAAGGATACACTTACATCGGTAGACCTTGTCATTCCTACACGTGTTACGTTTGGTATTTGAAGAATAAATTCCTGCGCCTTTAGCCCAACATCTAAATTTGCTTCCTTCTCTGTATAGTAGCTTCCATATGCACCCGGGTCACTTCCGCCATGACCCGGGTCTAAGCAGATAGTCCATGCATAGAGTGAAGAATACAGGAAAAGGATAGAGACAAAAACTAACCGTCTCATATTACCCCCTACCTTAGAAATTTAATGAAGTTTAAATAGCCAACCTGCCCCTCAGGGGTGCAGAAATAAATTCTCTTTCCGTCGGGTGAAAATATTGGCCTTATTTCAGAAATCCCTTTAGTATTGGTAATTTTATTTGCTATCTTCCCTGACACTGAATATACATAAATTTCAGAGGCCGTAATGTTGTGTCCATCATCCTGTGAGATATTGAAAGCGATTAAACTTCCATCGGATGAAAAGCAAGGATTGGAACCCTTAGATACATAAAAGTTTTCGTTCAAGTTCAAATTATACAAATATATTCCCTTGCTTATTTCACTGTAGGCAACATAAAATCCGTCTGGTGAAAAAATGGGAGCAAAGCAAGTGCCCTCAACGCTGATCTTCTTTTTATTGCCACTCCAATCGATCAAATATATCTGATCATCTTCCTGAAAAGCAAACATCTTTGCTTTCGGAGAATAGTCAATATAATAGCTTCTCACACCGCTTATAGAATGTTTCAGGTTTCCGAGGGTGTCAACAATGAGAATTTCACCATTATATGTGTAAGCAATTAAAGTATCATCGACCCAAACGGGGAAGCCCACCTTTTCTGGCTGCTCCGCTACAACTCTTTCTGTACCATCAAAATGGAGAAGTTTCACCTTATTGTAATCTCTGTAGACAATCCTATCTCTCGCCGGCGATAGTGCCAGTTTATATGCATTGCCTTCAGAGAGCTTCTTGACACTGTTTGCCTTTACATCAAAAAGGTAAATCCCCTCGTACTTTGGGCCACTTAGTATGAGTTCACTTTGCAATTTAACATCCACAAGGATGTAAAAGTTTGAAAGCTTAAAGAGGTAAGATAACAAAAGCAGGTTAAAAACCATAAACACCTCCTTTTTTTGATTTTAGAATACCCCAATGTCTGCGAAACGTCAAGTTGTATATTTAGGCTGTGAAAAGTAAAAAGTTTTGCACATTCAAAAAGTTTAAACAACTAACCTACATAATATGACCGGCACTTAGTCAAATTTCCTTACAAATCCAGGACGATATCCTCAAGCCGCCTCTTTGGAACATGGTGAGAGAATTGACTTTCAGGTTGGTTAAGCACTTTTTAAATCAGCTCCAAATAACTTCAGTCAATGTAAAGCTTCCACTCAACTTTCCTTAAATTACCGTGTTCAAAGTAAAAATTTATCTCGCTGCCTGCTGAAGTAACGTAAATTAAGAGCGAATCAGAATCAACCTTGGGAGATCCAAAAGTTCTTCGAACCCTATCAAGTTTGTCACCGATTTTCACATATTCCAATTTAACTTTTCTGTCCTCAACAAGGCAATAAAAAACCACGGATTTCCCAAAGGTTGGACTTTCATACCTCTTCACCACGACACCTTTGTAGTAATCGGTGATCACATAATCTCTGATTCCTTCGTAATGAGGGTTATTGACTGTCAAAGTCTCAGCCTTCACAGGATTACCCAAAATGGAAAAAGTATGATAATGGTTAAAATCTACTCCCACTATCCCTTTCTCTGAAAATCTTTCCAACCTCTCGGAAAAGGTTTCACGCCTCCCACAGCTAAAAAGCATAATTATCAAAAAAACAAGAAAATACCGCATTAAACACCTCCTTACTCATATCTTAAGGCCTCAGAAGGATTTAATCTACTTGCCCTAAAGGCCGGAAAAACTCCCGCCGTCAAACCAACCGTTATTGAAAAGAGGGTGCCGACAAACATCCCAAGAAACTCAAAACGGGGTTCAAATTTAAAAATTGGCCCTATAACTCCAGTAGCGACTATCCCAAGCGCCACCCCGAAAAAACCACCCACTAAGCAAACTATTGTACTCTCAATTAAAAATTGAAAGAAGATGTCCCTTCTCCTTGCACCCACTGCCATCCTTATCCCGATCTCCGAAGTCCTCTCTGTAACGGAAATTAGCATAACATTCATAATTCCAATGCATCCTACAAGTAGCGAAAGAATTGAAATAACCAAAAGAATAGTGGAAAAGAAATTTACTGTTTTAAGGCTCTCTTTAAGTAGAATTGAATGGGAGAAGCTTTTGTATTCTTGTTTGCCATTGAACAAAACTTTAAGAGCTTTATTGACCTCTTCCATCGCCAAATTGACTACTGCGGGATTTAATGCTGAAACATAAATCTCACCGTACACTTGTCCATACTTTGACAAAACCGTTGAATAGGGTATGAAAATCTCGATTATGTTCTCTCTTTCTGGATAAACTAACTTGTTTCGCTTCACAATCCCAACAACTTCATAGAAATTGCCTTCCAGATTGATAAACTCCCCAATGGAGGGCATTCTCCCAAACAAATTATAAACAGCAGGGCTCTCTTCAATTACACAAACCTCTCTTTTTAATCTCATATCTAATTCGTTTATAAACCTCCCTTTCAAAACCCTGACATCGGCCATGGATTCGTAATTGGGCGATACCCCCATTCCATTTATGATAAAAGGATCCCTCTGGGTTCGAAAAACCAAAAACAAGACCTCACAAATTTCTTTTACATGGGGACAACTTTTTCTTATAAATTGAAGGTCCTCAGGAGTCAACCTGCGAGGCAACTCTCGGGTCGCAGTCTCGAAGGTAACATTACCAAAAAAATAATAGTCGATGCGAAAAGTTTCAATACCCATTTTCGAAACGAAATCATGAACTTTCCCCTTCGCTAACTGGGATAGATTTGTAACTACCACAAGAACTGTTATGCCAATGAAAACTCCAAGTAACGAGAGAAAGGTTCTTAATTTATGCGCCTTAAAGGTTTGCCAGGATATGTAAAATAGGTCCCTCAGGTACATTATTTCTCAACCTTAACCCACTCGCCGTCCTTCACATAATAACTTCCATAGGTTATTACCTTTTCCCCTTCCTTCAATCCTCCCTTAATTTCAATTAGGACCCCGTCTGTCTCCCCCACCGACACATACCTTCTCTTCGCTCTACCATTCTTATAGACATACACAAAAGTCCTGGAAAGGCTCCCAGATTCATAATTAATTGCCTCCAAAGGTAAGACCATTACATTCCTTATCGTTCTGTAAACCAGTTCACCTACAACAGTCTCACCAAGTCTCAGAACCGCCGTAGGATCAACCTTTTCAGTGATATTAACATAAACTTTATAAGTCGGCGTGGTGCCTGGGGAAGCTTCTTCCCTCATAAGACTTATGTTTTCCACCTCTCCGGTAAATTTAACTTCGCCATAAATAATGATATTGCCCTTCATACCAGGATAAACCCTATTAATGTCTGACTCAAAGACATTTAAAACCGCTACAAGGGAATTTAGATCTGCAACCACGAACAAATCTTTTCCTCCATTGACAATTTGACCATTCTTCACCTCTATCTTTACCAGTACTCCATCTATGGGTGAATAAACAGGCCTCGGTTCAAGCTTTGCCTGTAGCTTGTCAAGATTGGACTTCTCTCTTAAAAATGAAATCTCCTTAGCTCTATATTCCTGATAGGAAATCGCCTTCATTTCATAGAGCCTTTTCGCCACCTCCAGATCCTTTTCCGCCAGCTCAAAGTTCATCTCTGCAAACTTCAAATCTTCGAGCAAATTCTTTTCTTCTTCCGCAGTTGGAACAATATAGCACAACACTTCATTCTTCTTGACCCCGGATCCCGCCACCAGCTGTTCGCTTACACCCTTTATTTCACCAGCAATTGGAGCTGTTACAGTAAAAATTCTCCTCGAAGTTATGAAACCTGGAGCCTTAACTTTCAGAACCAAATCCCCTCTGGTGACTTCTGCTATCTTTACCACCTTAGCATTCAATCTTGCACCTAATACTCTATAGACCAACACCAATGAAGTCAATGCAACAACCAGTGAGAAAAACAGGATTATAGCTTTTTTCATCATTGCTGAATCCTCTCCAAGTTGAGGTCACCCATTAATCTTAAAAGTCTCGTGTAAAGGATAAACACCTCCGTTTTTAGATTAAAATAGTTTTCCTCGGTCTCCTCATACCTCTGAAGGTTAAAATAATATTCCTGGTAAGATAACGCGCCAGAACGATACTTTAATTCAGCAACCCTAAGGGCTTCCGCGGCCAGTTCGCGGGAAGCTTCATAGAGTTTGAGCTTCTTTTTTGCAACCTCTATTTGGAACAGCAAATTTTCAATTTCCTTCCTTAGCCTATATTTCAATTCCTCGTAGTTAAAAAGCGCTAACTTATATTGCTCTTCTGCCAACTTTTTCCTGCTTTTCAGAATTCCGGCAGTGAACAAGGGCCACTGTAAAGAAAGTTCCATTTGTGGGGAGAGAATCCCTGAAAAAGCTTCAAAAGGCCTCGTATAATTAAGAGAGAAATTTACATCCGGGAAAAAATATAACTTTTGAGCCTTTAAATTGCCTTCAATCTGATTTAACTGGATCTTGAAAATCATTAACTCTGGATTTTTTTGAAGGGCCCTTTTCCAGCAGGTTTCAAGATCAAAATCACCAACATTCAGAGGTATATCCTCCTGCAAAACCAAAGAGTCCTCAATTTCAATTCCCAGGAGCCTCAAAAATTCTTCCTTCGAGGTTCTAAAACTTTGCAAAAGCTCTTCATAGCTTGCCATCTCTAAATTTCTCTGCAAGTAAAAGTTGGACAGTTCCGATGGCGCTGCAAGACCACCTTCTACTTTTACTTTAATTACCTCGATTAAAGATTCGGTGCTTTTAATGGACTGTTCAACCCTCTTGATACTGTTTAAAATCCTCACAAGCCCAAAGTAGCTGTTTACCACCTCTAAAATTAAATTTTGCTTCGCAATATCCCTCTGAATCTCTGCTACATTCAGGTTATCCCGTGTGTTTTTCTCACTAAGAAAACTTTCAAGAATTCTTTGTGGGCTTAGGGGCTGAACTAAACTAACCCTTAATTCGCCATCCCTGGTATTAAAGGGGTTTACAAACAAATTAGCCTCAAGATCAGTACCTAAATACGGAATAACCTTATCACTTAAAATAAGTGTGCTCCTAAAGCGCTTTAAGTTATTTTCTGACAATGAAAAAAAGCGCAGCTGAGGATAATATTGGGCATTATGTATTTTATACTCCAGTTTTGCACTCTGATATTGCTGATTTGATGGGAACAAGATGCTTTGATTGTTTATTAAAGCAATTTTAACCGCATCCTGGAGCGTTAAGGTTGCACTCAACAAAATTGACACAAAAAGGAGCATACTGAATATTTTAAAAAATTTTAGAGCCATTAGCCTGGATAATAAAGGCTAATGGCTCTAAATCAAAAATAAAGATTATATTCCGCAGAACGTTCCTCTGGTTACATACTGTCCAACACTTCCATTAGGTTTTTGCGCAACTCCATACTTTCTCAATTCCCAATGGAGATGTGGACCCGTTGATACACCGGTATTCCCAACAGCACCTATCGTTAAATTGAAAGAAGTTAAGGACTGCCCAACCCTAACGTAGATAGCGCTCAAATGGGCGTACCTCGTCTCCCAACCAGCGGAATAGGCACTATGGTCAATATAAATTGCATTCCCGTAACCACTAACCCAACCAGCAACCGTTACTGTGCCTCTACCAGCGTTGCCGACACCTGTTCCCGTTGGAGCAGCTATATCCGTTCCGTGATGATACGTCCACTGACCGGTGACAGGATGGACTCTCCACCCTACAACAGACGTTATTGTTCCACTGGTGGGCCATACAAAGGCATTGGCCAAGCCAACTAATGTTAGGGTTATTACTATTGAGCCTACTATTTTTAGGACTTTCATAGCTCACCTCCTTTCTATCAAAAATCATTGCAAATCTTGTGCCATTATAAGCCTTTGCAGAAATACTCAATCAACATACACTTAAAAGTTCAAACCCCTTTGGGGGTGTCAAAATTTTGACACCCCCAGGGCGCCAGAAATTATAAATTTTTAAAATCCAGTAACTTATGGGTGTCAAAATTTTGACACCCCCTATCAAGAAAGAACAACTAAATTCAAAGAAGAACTTAAATGACATACACTTTTTAAGAGATCTTCGTGCACCCACGAAAAATTAAAGAAATTAAACCCTTCCTAAAACCCTTACAAATCCAGGACGATATCCTGAAGCCGCCTCTTTGGAACGTGGTGGATGTCCTTTTCGTCTCTCCAGTATCTTATATCTCCATCAGGCCCCACTTCTTCAATTACTACAGTCTCCTTTGGTTTCCCGATGGCAATAGCATAAATAATTTCATACTTATCAGGAATATTAAAGAGTTTCCTTACATTATCTCTATTCAAGGAACCCATTATGCAACCACCAAGTCCCTTTTCCACAGCGCCGAGGAGTATCGACTGGGTTGCAAGACCTGCGTCAATCAAATAATTCTTTGAAAGATCTTTTTCTGCGAGAACTATTATATACGCCGACGGCCTTTCGCCTTTCTTCGGGCCACCCCAATCTTTAAGGTAGGCCGCCCAGGTGACATTTTGAAAAATCAACTCGCACCTCTCGGGGGTATTGACAATAATGTACCTTAAGGGCTGCAAATTCATACTGGATGGGGAAAGCCTTGCAAGGTCAATAAGTTCCAGCAAAGTTTCACGACTTACTTGATGATCCTCGTAATATCTTCTGTAACTACGATTTTTAATGATAAGGTCCCTTAACATTTTATCCCCCCTTATAAAAGCTTAACCATTCTAAAGAAATGAAATTCTAACCCCTTGCTCAAATTAATTAAGAATCTCTCCTGCTCGTTAAATCCCAACTTCTTGTAAAAAGCTATGGCATACAGATTCTCCTCCTCTACATCCAGAACAACCTTTCTGCACCCACACTTCTGTGCCTCTTCCTCGGCACTTCCCATTAGTGCTTTGCCAACCCCCTTGCCTCTGAAATTTTCGTAAGTTGCAATGTTGCTAATGTAGTATTCTTCTGCCTCGAGCCTACCTACAGCTCTATTGAACTTTAAGTATGTATTTACTTTTGCAAAAAAGTCACATCCAGAAAACCTTGAAATCATCAATCCGGTTTGGATATTCTCTCTTCTTTTTGCCTTCCAATCATAACCCAAAAGCATGCCCGCTTTTTCACCATTAAAATCTGCAAAGAAGGTGTGTTCATAACTAAAAAGATTCTTCTTCCTCTGAAACAACCTTTCAAGTACATTTACAATCCTGCCGCCAAAAACAACCGGAAAATAGGGTGAAGAAAGTAAAAATAGTTTTACAAAATCCTGAGCGTCTTCTGGCAATCCCCGGCGAATTGTCAACATCGTTCATTTTCCTTTAAATTATAAATTTTATTGAACAATCAACCAAAATGACTTGGAATCTTCAATTTGAGTTCACCCAATGCTCAGAAACGCCAGGCAATACGAATTCAACTTCCAAGCCACAAAATAAAAATTACTTAATGAGCACTCTTGCCTGCCAAACTTTTAGACAAAAAGCAGAAAATAAATTTTACTAGAAAAGTACTATTACTATCTTCAATTGAACTTTAAACTTTTTAAACGCTTTATAAAAGGGAATTTGAAATCGAAAAAGTGGCTCCTCTCTCCTGCACAAAAGACTGAGAATATCTGATAAATAGCCAATAACAGGATTACAACTAAGGGCTATTGTCTATCTTTTTAAAAACCTACTTGGTGTCCACCTTCTCGGGTGTGTAAGTGAATACTAAAACACCGAGTTTGGCATTAATTCCCATTACAGGAGCGGCAACACGGATAATATCGGAATCCCCAAAAACCCTCACATCGTCTACCTCTAAAATCTCGGCGGGATAATAATCTGCAAATTTCTGCCCCTGTAGCTTCTTATCCGTAGCCAAACCTATTATGCCGCGGGGGTCTACAAGAAGTATTTCCTTAAAGCCTTTTTCTTGAACCAATCTCTCCATATAATCATTAATTTGTTCATAATTTCCCCTCATCATATCCTTCCTCACAGCCCAAACCAAAGGCAAAGCAGTAATCTTAAGAAAGTCCTTGGTTTTCTCATTCACAATAATCTGCGTTTTCTGAAGTATCTCCGTTTCCCTCTCTTTCATCCGCCTCTCAAAGCTCTTAACTCTGATATACCCCCACAGATAGATCCCAGCGGAGACGATTATGAGTATAAAAACCAGATACCAACAAAACCCGAGTTTCTTCGTCATAAAACCTCCTTGAACCTTCAAAAACTCAAGCTAACCTAAACTTCCTCAAAGTAATCCAGATCAATTTTCTTAATTTCAATAACCCTGTCAACCCGCACACCTAAGTTGTATTTAATCATGTAATCAATCAACTTGTCGCCGTCTATAAGAATCACCTTAATGTCTTTAAGACTCTCAGCATAATCCTTTGCTTCCTTTGTGAAACTCGCAGTCGTTATAAAAATTCCCTTCCTGGACCCTTTCCCGTGAAGTGCCCCGACAAAGCTTTGTATCTCTTTCCTCCCAATAGTCTGGTCGGGTTTATATCTCTTTGCCTGAAGATGAATATCATCAAGACCCAATAAGTCTTCCTTTATAACGCCATCAACGCCTTCATCACCACTTTTCCCAAGCACTTTACTCGCCTCTTCAAAAGTACCACCATACCCCATTTTAACAATAAGTTCTAAAACCAGCTTTTCAAAAAAGCGGGGTGGGCGTTCCAGAATCTTTTTTATAAGCTCATCTTTTAAAGCCTCATTTAGTTTTCCCATTTCCCTTTCAATTACCTCTAAGGGTGTCAACTCTTCACTTTCTGATGATTCTTCAGCCTGTTTGACTCCTGAAGGCTTGCCATAAAAGAAATTTCTGAACTCTTCGAATTTCAACAAATATGCATGATCTATAACCGGTGGATTTTCTTTCAAAGCTTGCAAGCCACGTTCAGTAATCCTGACATAACCCCTTCGAGGCGCTTCAATTAAACCCGCCTTTGCCAAATATGTTTTTGCCCACCCGACTCTATTCTCAAACCTGGTCTGCGTCCCGCTGGGCAAGAGTTCGGAAATTTCCTCTTCGCTAAGATTAAAGTATTTAGCCAGATAATCGAGTATCTCGGAAAACTTCCGCTCCTTACCATCTCCTAAGTATTCCAACATCGGCTTCATGAACTCATGATACTGTGGTATCATCAAAAACCTCCCGCATCAGTAAAAAGATTATAAACCCGCTAAGTTAAATCAAAAAACTTCGGAAATTCTGAGATTTCTTCTACAAAAGCAATCGATTAAAACACGCCTCTCCAATCTTTCTGAAAACCTCTTACAAAAATCCTTTCAGAAAATTAATGGAAAACTTTATGGACGCTTTTTAAACTCACTTCCCGCCTTATCCAGTTTAATCCTGTAGCAGGTTAAGAGCTTCTCCTTTTCCCTGAAATCCCTGTCCAATTTTTCTACCAACTGCCAAAACCTTTTACTGTGGTTACCTTCAACTAAGTGGCACATCTCATGGATCACAACATATCTTACCAAATCATCTGGCAAGTAAATTAAATCCTTATTAAAGATGATGTGCCCCTTTTTAGAGTTACAACTTCCCCAATACTTCCTCATCTTTCTAAAAAAGACCTTCCTTGGCGAAACTCCCAAAAATTCGACGCACTCTCCAATATAAAAATCGACCACGCCCTTAAGGTCATCCCTCAGGTAAAAGCTCAAGTTATCTGCGATATTTTCCAGTTCCCTAAAATAATCAATTTTCCTTTTAATCCAATCTAAATGACCCTTTACAAACTCGTCAACCTGCATCGAGCTATTCCTCGGTACAATCACCTTCACAGCGTCTCTATAAACCTCAATCCGTGGATGTTTTACCTTCCTGTAACTCAAAATGTACTTAATTTCCCCTTCCATAGTAGGTTAGCACGTCAAAAATACCATTGCAAAGTTTTTCAAAACTTTCATAAGGAATCTTATATTTTGGTCTCAATTCGGCAAGATACATCCTCAAGTCTTTCTCAACATTTTTTGAAACTGCTGGATTTTGATCCCAACCTGGATAAAGCCTATCTCTAACCCTTGCATAGATTTGCCTGGCAAGTTCTTCAGCTTCATTACTTTCAACAACCCCTTCATCCTCTAAAACCAACTTGATTCCAAATTCCACATCACTGAGTTTCGATTCCTCCCTCTCCCTTTCTTTATCCTCAATGAACTTCAATACATCATCAATATCTTTACGCAGCTGGGATATATCTACACCTTCCTGCCACCTTTCTACCAATTCTTTTACTCTTTCCGCAATGCTCTTATAAATGGGATTCCGAGATTTTATAACCACCATGTATTTCAAATTGTTCAAAATTCCAACATACTTCTGGGTTTCCGTTAAATTCGAAGACTTAAGTGCTTTGATAGTCTCAAAATCGATAACCGCCGGCTTTTCCCTCCGAAGACCAGAGGGTTCAATCAAATCGTGGATTAAATTAATAGTCTTGTTAAAATACTTCTCCAATTTTGACTCGTCGATATACGGCCTCATAAGATTCTTGTAATACTCGTATAGGTAAGAAAACCACTTGTTTACCTTTCTCCTGTTTATTTTGTGTTTCTCGCCACCCTTTATTTGCTATGACTACATTGCGTTGCTCCTTGTTTAAAGAATAAAAGGATGCAGTATGGTCGCCGTTTTATTATTTTGTTACTTTTGATGAAACAACCCCATTTCGAGTAGATTAATTTAGAGGAATGCCGTGCACTTGACTTATGGTAAATAATAACATATATTAATACACTGAAGAAGTAGCAATATATTGTAGGTTAGGTATTATACATTTTTTGTCTGTACACTATTTAAAATGGCTGAACAAAGACGAATACTAACACTTAAAGCAGTTAGGGAATGGAGATTTATAAACGAAGAAATTGACGATCTGGGTGAAATCGAGACAAATTATAAGGAAGAAAGACAAAAAATAAAAATGGAACTAAGCAAATCTCAAAGAGAACTCCGCGAGCGAATTATTCAAGCCTTAAAAGAACAAGGATTTAAAATAAATCCTCATGTGAGACCAAATGGATACAGTAAAGAAACCTATCGCAAAATTCAGCAAAAGTCAAAGTATGAGCAATTGTCTTTACATAAAAAATTTTTAATAGACTCTCTTGAGGAAGTAAAAAGTTATTGTAGAAATGGTTCAGAAATTGACCCCGAAAGAATTTCATTAGAATTAAGAGAGGTTAGGTCAGGTTCTTTTGAGGAGACTTTATTTAAATGGTGGAATCTTATATGGTGGAGTATACCGTATCAACACCCATATGGACGCCAGATGAGATTTTTACTATGGGATACGACACATGATGCCCCATTTGGTTTAATATGCTTGCAAAGTCCTGTATTAAAAATGTCTGTTCGTGACAATTACCTCGGAATTCCTAAAGAGGAATTAGATATATGGGTAAATAAGTCAATGAATGCCCAAAGAGTAGGTGCTTTACCTCCTTACAATGAATTATTGGGAGGAAAAATGGTTGCGTTAGCGTTAACCTGTAATGAAATAAGAGAATTGTACGAAAAAAAATATAAAAGCCGCATCTCAATAATTAAAAAAAGAAAGTTAGAACCTGAACTCTTATTTATTACTACTACAAGCGCATTTGGGAAAAGCAGTTTATATAATCGGTTAAGGTATAATGGCGAAGTGGTTGCTGAAAGTTTAGGTTATACAAAGGGTTTCGGAACATTTCACATCCCAGATGAATTATACGAGGAACTCCTTGAATTCTTGAAAAATCAGGGAGTTGATGTATCAAGGGGGTACGGGCACGGACCTTCAAGAAAACTAAAACTTATAAGTCTTGGTTTAAAATATCTCGGATTACCAAAATTTGAATATCACGGGATTAAACGGGAGTTTTATTTATTTCCACTTGTTAAAAATTTAAAAAGGGTTATTCAAGCCGGGGAGGAGCCAATATGGTTAGACCGTCCTTTTGATAAATTGGTTGATTACTGGAAAGAAAGATGGGCAATACCAAGAGCAGAAAGGATGCTTGAATGGAGGGATTTTAATTCAAAACAATTTTTTAAAAAAGTAGAAAAAATTTTAAAGGAGGTGTAAACATGGAAGTAAAAGAAAATGTAAAAAAGTTCCTTGAAGAAGATGAAACAAAAACGCTGTGGGAAATGATTTATGAGAGATTTAAGGAAAAAGGAATGGATGGAATTAAAGAGGTTCTGGAAGAAGAGGCAAAGAAGATACAAGGGGAGTTTGAAAGGATCAAAAAAAATATTGAAAAACAAATAGGGAGTGAAGCATGATTGGGATAACCAGAGTGAAAATAAGAGGTTTTAGAGGATTTACAGATGAGCAAGAATTTGATTTTTCTTATCCGATTACAATTCTATTTGGTGAAAACGGGAAAGGCAAAAGTAGCCTCCTTAATTCTATTGAATGGTGTCTTTTTGGAAAAGATTGCATAGGTGAAAAGACCGGAATAAGAGAAAGGATTGATTGGGAGGTCAAAAATAGAAATACAAAAGAGTGCTATGTAGAGTTAGAGATAAAAGAAAATGACAAGGCATATACTGTTAAAAGGGTTTGGAAGAGCAAAACAAAAGATGAATTATCTATCATATTACCAGAAGGAAGAACTATAAATGAAGAAAAGGCAAAAAAGGAGTTGGTTAAATTGACCAAAAATTTCTCATTTAAAGATTTTCTTACTTCTATCTACCAGCATCAAGAAGTTATAAGATTCTTTCTGGTGCAAGATCCCAAAGACAGAAATGAAGCAATTGATAGAGCGCTTGGACTTTCCGAATATAGAAATATAATAGATGGAATAAATAAAGTAGGAATTAAAGGAGAAACATTACAAGACGAAATTGATAAGATGTCGGAGAAAGTAAAAACGAAAATAGAAGTATGGGAAGAACAAATTGAGGAGAAGAAAAAAGAACTTAATAACAAAGGAATTCAGGATAAAGAAATTAGTGAGGATGGTGCAAAGAACTTATCAGCAAATATAAAAAACTCTCTTGAAGAGTTTTCCAAAAAGATAAATCTTAATTTAACGGAGACTTTTCTTACAACAGATGGTTCTGATTTTGCTAAATTTTATGCATTAGCCAAACAAGAAATTACCAGATTGCGCTCCGAAATGCCTGATATTAAAAAACAAAAAGAAATATTTGAAAAAATTAGCAAAATTGACCAAGATTTGATTAATTATAATAGTGCTCAAGATGTATTTAATGAGAAAAACAAATTATTCCAAGATTTTATTCAGGAAAATGGTAAAATAGATGAAATTGAGAAGAAAAGAATAAGTAAGGAAAATGAGATTAAAGGAAAGGAAATTGAGAAAAAGAAAATTAATCTTCTTGGAAGTATCATAGGGGATGCGATTAAATATTTAAAGTCAGATATG
>Ga0308421_1000246_pt1 | contig 33376 bp, 30 predicted proteins | sample HotsprSampleMS60_FD_203673 | JGI IMG/M metagenome (GOLD analysis project Ga0308421, IMG submission 203673) | Hot spring phototrophic mat microbial communities from Mushroom Spring, Yellowstone National Park, Wyoming, United States - 20090730_MS60 ...
CATCTCCGGGAAGCTGTCAGCGCTTCTCTGGAACGAATGGAAACGGAGACTGCCTTATTGCTTTCTTGCTTCCGATATACCGGATTGGAGTGGTGACTGTTACTTTGAAAAAGCGAAGATCAATAATATTGCTCTGCGTACTCTGCGGTCTCTGCGATAAAGAACCCTTTTTGCATTGGAGTCAGAGGATGTTTCTGCCGAAAAACCAAATCCTTATATTATAAAATTCTTCGTGTCCTTCGTGTCTTTCGTGTCCTTCGTGTCTTTCGTGTCCTTCGTGGATCTCTCCAGAGTCCGACCTATGCCCTCCCTCTGGCTGACATCCGACCGTACCCTCAACATTGCCCATCGCGGGGCCAGCGCCGTCGCGCCGCCCAACACCCTGGCAGCCTTCCGCCGCGCCGCCGACCTGGGCGCCGACGGCGTGGAACTGGACGTCCACCTCTCCGCCGACGGCGTCCCGGTGGTCATCCACGATTTCACCGTAGACGGGACCACCGACGGCACGGGCCGGGTGCGGGACCTGCCCCTGACCGCGCTGCGGGAACTGGACGCGGGGTCCCGCTTTGACCCGGCCTTTGCCGGGGAGCGTATCCCCACGTTGGAGGAGGTCTTCGCCGAAGTGGGGGGCCGTCTCCTCATCAACGTGGAACTGAAGTCTATCCCTGGCAACGACTACCCGGGGCTGGAGGAGGCGGTGGCGGCGCTGATCCGGCGGCACGGCCTGGCGGACCGGGTGCTGGTCTCGTCGTTCAACCCCTTCGCCCTGCGGCGGTTCCGGCGGGCCATGCCGGAGGTGCCCGTGGGCTTTCTCTACGAGACGGCGCCCCTTTCCCGCGCCGCGCGCCTGGTGGCGGCGCTGGTCCGCCTGCGGCCCCAGGCCCTCCACCCCTGGTGGGGCATGGTCACCCCGGCGGTTGTCCGGCGGGCCCACGCCCGGGGCCGGCGCGTCGTCGCCTGGACGGTGGACGACCCCGCCGCCATGGCCCGCCTGGTGGGGTGGGGGGTGGATGCCATCATCACGAACCATCCGGAGCAAATGCGCGGGATAAAAAATCCGTGAAAATCCGTATTATCCGTGCCAATCCGTGTCCTGTTGTGTACAATCTGGCCTGTTGGGCCCCGAATTCCGGGATACTCATGAATCGCTACCCCCGTTAGACAACTCTGGAATTTTGAGTATAATCATTTGAAACGGCCACTGTCCATTGGGAGGGAGGGCACGATGAGCAGAGAACACATCCCCGTGCGTGGGCTGATCAGCGCGCTGCTGGCCCTGGTGGCCACGACCGCCCTGCTCCTGGTCCTGCAGCCCCAGGCTTCTGCGGCCCCCGGACCCGCCCCTCTTCCCCTCCCCGCCTCCATCTCCCAACTCCAATCCACAGGCCTGCAGATAGACAAAGAGGGACCAGATCGGGTCACCATCCGGGATGCCATTACCTATACCATCCGGATCACCAACACCTCTGGCCAGACCCTGCGCAACGTCGTCATCTCCGATACCTACAGCAGCAACATTCAGCCCTCTTCTGCTCCCTTTGCCCTGGCGGAGTACAATGGCAACTACATCGCTTCTGGGGTCTCGGTGGACTGGTTCACCCACACCCGGCGCCTGGACCTCAAGCGGGGCGAAATCTACTGGGGGTTGGGGGACCTCCCTCCGGGCACCATAGGCACCATTGTCCTCACAATGAGTGTTCCCTATACCCTCCAGCCAACGTACAAGACTCCTGGCCCCGAGATGGGTCCCTCCCTTCTGGGCAACTCCCTGACCGCCACCGTTCCCGGCTTCGGCAGCATCTACGACTACACGGCTGCTACGGTGGTGGGGCCCGTGCTCCGGTTGCGGAAATCCGTCCGAACCGAGACCGGGTTGGAAAGAGAGGAGCGGGTGGGCCGCCTCCTGACGTACACCATTCAGGTGGATAATATTTCCACCAATGAGCGGAAAGACTCCTGGCCCGCGACCGGGCTGAAGGTTTGGGATACCCTGCCCGATTATCTGGACTTCATCACCGCCACGGCCTCGGTTCCCGGTGTCTCCTTAGAGTTTGTCCCTACAAGCCGTCTCATCACCTGGACCTTCCCGGCCGATTTCGTCCTCAACCCGGGGGAGACGACCTACGTCACCTTCACGGCCCGCATCACCCTGACCGCGCCGACCGACCAGACCTCCGTCCGGAATCCGAGGGATAAATGCTGGGCCATCTCCGCCGAAATGGTGAGGCCAGTCAACTGTGAGTCCGACCTCAATGTCCGGGTCCTGACCCCCCAGTACAAGACGGTGGAGACCACTTCTCCTCCCTCCCAGGCCGACCGCAGTTATCCCAACCGACCCGTTACTTACACCATCTACGTCTATAACCCCCTCCAGGAAGTGGTGACCGGGGTGGTGGTCACCGACGTGATGCCGTCCACCTTCCGCTACCAGTATATGGTCCGGGGCCCCGAACCCATCTTCGTGCTCTCCAACGTCGTCCGCTGGGAGAACCTGACCCTGCCCGCCAACGGGGTGATCAGTTTCACCTTCCGCGCCTGGATCGGGCCCGATACACTGCTGGAATGGGGGTGTACCAACAAAGAATACCCTAACCGGGTCATTGTGGCATCTCCCGCCTTTCCCGTGGTCTACTCTACGGAGGCCCACGGTAGGGTGACGGTAGTCCCTCAACTGAGAGTGAGCAAATCCGTCGCCCCGGGCATCCAGGTCCCGGGTTCAGAGGTGGTCTATACCATCACCCTGGAGAACGTGGGAGATACCCCCATCAGCGGTATTATCATCACCGACACCCTCCCTGCGGATTTTCGCTTCTCCGGAATGGTTTCCTCCCCGCCGCCGGGAAATCCGCACATCAACCCTTTGTCTCCCAATGTCATCTGGTGGGACGACATCCCGACCATCCCGCCGGGCGCGAAGGTCATCTTCTCCTTTCGGGCGGTTGTAGATGGGGACCCCACGGCTCCGCCCTACAAAAACCGGGTATCGGGCTCCAGCCCGGATACCTCTATCATCTGCCAACTGGAGACCGCCTCTGTCAAGGTGGATTCTCCTCTCAAGTTTCAGAAAACGGCCGACCCCCCTCTGGTCGTCCAGTGGGAAACCCTTCAGTATTCCTACACGGTCCGGAACATCTCGGCCGTTCGGGATTATCAGATAGACAGGTTCTTGGATACCCTCCCCTCGGGGTTCCAGAGTGCCTACGGCCAGAACTACACGTATGTCATCTCGCCTCCGTTCACGCTGCTGCGCAACCGCGGGAGCACCTGGACGCACACTTTCACGGCGACGGTGGTGGGCCAGGGCACGGGAACGCAGTGGTGCAACGATCTGGGGCCAGCGGGCAAGGAAATCCCTCAACAGAGGAATACGTTTGGCGTCCATACGATCCTTCCGGATGGATGGTGGCTGAACTCGGAAAGCGCCGCCTCCGTCCGCGTCCTGCCCCATGTCTCCCTGAGCGCCGTGGCCGACCCCAATCCGGTGGGGCGGAGCAGTCCGTTAACCGTCACGCTCCTCCTGACCAACAACCTGCGGGGCTCATTTACCGCTCCGGTTACGTTGACAGGGGTGTTCTACGAGTTGCCCCCGGGCTTCACCGTGCTGGCCCAGCAGGGAGAGAATCCTCCCGACGAGTGCACCACTTCTTCGTGCGTCTGGAGGAATCGGGTGGTGCCCGCTTCCGGCACCCTGCGGCTGACCCTGCGCCTCCAGGCGCCGTTCACCACCGGAACCTACTCCAGGTACGCCTCCGCTTTGCCGGAAAACACCGCCCTCTGTATTCCCCGTTATTCGCTGAGCATTCAGGTCGTCAACGGCGTGGAGTTGAGGAAGACGCCCAACCTGAAGTCCGTCGGCCCCTTCGGACTGGTAGACTACACGGTAGAGGCCATCAACCTGACGGGTGGGCCGGTCCACAACCTGCGCATCACGGACACCCTGGATGGCGGTTTCCAGTATGTCGGAACGACCAGCGGCCCTCAGCCCATCAGCACCTCCCCTCTGGTCTGGGAGATTCCCTATCTGGGGCCGAAGGGCAGCAGCGGCGGGGCCGATAAGGCCACCATCCAGTTCCGGGCTCGCGCCGGCGTCCTTCTGGGGTCCTGGTACAACATGGTGGACGGCGCCTCTCCCTCCACCTACGTGACCCGCACGACCAATTATATGCGGGATGTGGAGGTGCGGGTGGTCCCCGGCGTCGGTCTCTACAAAGTGGCCGAGCCGACCACGGTGATGACCGGTCAGACCGTGGTCTACACCATCACCCTCTACAACGCCTCCGGGGCCCCAATCCGGAACATCCGCATCACCGATACGCTGCCGGCTGGCTTCACGTACCAGGCGACGATCGCCGGTACACCGCCCGTTCTCACCAGCCCGGTGGTGATCTGGGCGATTGCGGGGCCGGTCAACAACGGGGAGAGGATCGTGCTGGCCTTCCGGGCCCGGGTGGGAAACGACCTGGCCAGCGGGCGGTATTTCAACCGGGTCTCCGGCTACGCCGAGAAAGCCGTCTCCCCCTACGACCCGGTGCTGGTGCCGGATACCGGCGATACCGCCCCGGTCTACGTCCAGGGCATCCCCACCGTCCAGCGGACCAAGACGGTGGAGCCCAATGAGGTCCGGGCGGGCGGGGAGGTCACCTATACCATCGTCCTCTACAACGAGAGCGATTCCCCCCAGACCCTCCGGCTGACGGACACCCTCCCCGTCTCCGTCACCTGGGCGGGCCTGCTGGAGGGGCCCGCGCCGGTGATGACCTCGCCGGTCGTCGTCTGGGACAACATCTCCGTGGGAGTCAACCAGACGGTCACCCTGCGCTTCCGGGCGGCGGTGGACCGGCTGGCCCGCAGCGGGACGTTCTACAACCGGCTGGACGCGCGGGCTGGCACCCTCGTCCTGCCGCCGGTGGAGACGGCCCCGCTGACGGTCCAGGAGATCCCCCGGGTGGACGCCCAGGTCTCCATAGATGACGGGCGGATCACGGCATCCCCCGGGGATACCCTCAACTATACCGTCCGCCTGACCAACACCTCCTCGGTCTGGCTGGAGCACATCGTTCTGACGGCGACCCTGGAACCGGCGGACTATCTGACGGTCGTCAGCGGGGGATGGAACAGCATCGGGGGCGGCGTGTACACCGCTTCGGCAGGCACCCTGTCGCCCAACGGAAGCAGCAGCGTCCATCTGGATGTTCAGGTCTCCTCCGGCATCCCCGACACGTTCTGGACCGTGACGGCGACGGTGGGCCTCGGCTATGAGACGGGCGAGGAGGTGATAGAGGAGAACCTGGCGAACAACGTGGGCCGGGACGTGGACATTATCCGGGGCCCGGACCTGGTGGTGACCCGGATCACCTGGCAGCCCGCGCAGCCGACGGCAGGCTACCCGATGACATTCTACGTGACGGTGAAGAACCAGGGCGTGCACACAGTGACGCAACAATGGAATGGCAACGCCCCCACCTGGCTCTTCGTGACCGAGGTGTACGCGAAGGACCCGCAGGCCGGACCGCCCACCAGTGTCTTTGACCACATCGGCGGGTCCTGCACCAGCGATGGGTCATTCTGCGAGCGGTGGGAATACACCCAGTGGTCCCGGAGCCTGGGCGTGAACGAGGAGCGGACGTTTCCCTTCTCGGTGACCCTGCCAGCGGGCACCTATCGGACGCATGCCCAGGTGGACGTCTCGTGGTCGGGTTCCTCTCCCTGGGGGCAGCCGTTCGGGCTGATCCGTGAGGCCCGGGAAGACAACAACATTTTCAGCGGAAATCTGCTTGTGGTCCATCCGCTGCGGCGTGTCTACCTGCCGCTGGTGCTGAGAAATCGGTAAAACGTTCCCCCCACGCCCCGGAGAAGAGAACGATGCGCACCCAATTCCTTCCATTGCTGGTCTTGCTGACGGGCCTGTGGGTCCTGAGCGTCCTGCTGGCCCCTGCGGTTCGGGCGACGGTTGCGCTGCAATCCCTTGTGCCGCCTGAACCGACGGACACGCCGACCCCAACGGACACCCCGACCCCTGGCGGCCCCCCGGTTCCGACAGATACGCCGACTCCAACAAACACGCCGTCCCCAACGCCGTCGCCGACGCCCACTTCGCCACCCCCGCCGACGGAGCCCCCACCGCCTCCGCCAACGGAGCCCCCACCGCCTCCGCCGACGGAGCCCCCGCCGCCCCCACCGCCCCCTCCGCCTCCGGAACAGGCGCCGGCGCAGCCCACATCCGCGCCTTCTCCCACCCCGCGCCCGGTCCGGGGGGCCGGGGAGCGGATGCCCGTCACGGGGGGTGTCTCCGGGTGGCTCTGGGGCGGCATCGGCCTGGGTCTTGCCACGCTGACCCTGGCCCTGGTCCGGCGCTACGGCCGCCCCCGCCATCCCGACCCGAAACAGGGCCCAGACTGACCCTTCCCGTTTCCCGTTTCCCGTTTCCCGTTTCCCGTTTCCCGTTTCCCGTTTCACGTTTCACGTTCCACGTTTCACGTTTCACTCCGGAGGTGACCCTTGCAGGACGCCATGCTGACCCCCGAACAGCGCGCGCTGCGGGACGAGGTGCGGGAGTTCGTCCGCAGCGTGCCAAAGCAACTGATCCTGGATATGGATGCCGACCGCGTCCGCTACCCGCGCGAGTTCGTCCGCGAGGCCGGACGGCGGGGCCTCCTGGGCCTCCGCTTCCCGCCCGAATACGGCGGACGGGGCCTGGGCTGGGAGGACGAAATCATCGCCATTGAGGAAGTGGGAGTGCTGGGCACCGCGCTGGCCTGCGCCTACGTGATGCCCAGCATCGTGGGGGAGGCGCTGAACGTCTTCGGCACCCCCGAGCAGAAGGAGCGCTGGCTGCGGCCCCTCATCACCGGCGAGAAGATTGCCGCCGAGGCCCTCACCGAACCCCGCGGCGGCTCCGACTTCTTCGGCACCACCACCGAGGCCCGCCGGGAGGGGGACCACTACGTCCTCCGGGGCCAGAAGCGGTTCATCGTCGGCGCGGCGGAGGCCGATTTCTTCCTGGTCTACGCGCGCACCGACCCCAGCGCGCCGCCCCACCAGGGCATCAGCGCGTTCATCGTGGAGCGGGGGCCGGGGGTGGACGTGGCCTACCTCTACGGCCTGCTGGGTACCCGCGGCGGCGGCACCGGACGGGTGGTCTTCCGGGACGCGCGCGTCCCGGCGGAGAACCTCATCGGCCCGGAGAACGGCGCGGCGGACATCTTCTACCGGATGATGATCCCGGAGCGGATGACCAGCGCGGCGGGGGCCATCGGCATGGGCCGGGCCGCGCTGGAGGTCGCCGCCCGCTACTCCGACCGCCGCAAGGCCTTCGGCGAGAAAATCCGCCGCTTTGAGGCCGTCAGTTTCAAAATCGCCGACTCCATCACCCTGCTGGACGCCGCGCGGGGCCTGGTCTACAGCGCCGCCCGCTGCATAGACGCCGGTGACGACCCGGGCCGCACCCGCCGTCTGGTCTCCGAGGCCAAGAAATTCGCCACCGAGGCCGCCTGGCAGGTCATCAACCACGCCATGCAGGTCGTCGGCGGCATCGGCTATACCAGCGTCTACCCCATTGAGCGCCTGCTGCGGGACGCCCGGCTCATTATGATCTGGACGGGCACCAACGAGATTATGGACCTCATCATCCAGCACGAGTACTACCGGGAGGTCCTGGCCCCCCGCCCCGACGTGCGGGACGTGGAGGCCGACGCGCCGGAGGCGGAGCAGGCGGAGGAGAAGGTGTATGAGTAGGAGGGTATTTCCTCACCCCACCCCCAGCGGCTTCGCCGCTACCCCCTCCCCTCTCCTGACCGCAGGCCAGGAGAGGGGAGGGGGTGCCGCCGCAGGCGGCGGGGGAGGGGTGAGGTACACCCGCCGCGAATTTCTCCGACTCTCCCTCACCGCTCTGGTCGCGCTGGCTCCCTGGCCGGGCCGGAGGTGGCTCTGGCGGCCCCAGTCCGGCGGACCCGTGCGCATGGGCCGGGCCATCCAACCGGTCACTCTCTATGACGCTCCCAAACGGGATGCCCGGCGTCTGGGTGCCTGGAAGCGGGACGACGTCTTCCCCATCGTGCGGGAGGTGCGGGCCCCCGGCCTGAACGCCTACAATGACCTCTGGTACGAGACCCCCGACGGCTACGTCTTCTCCGCCTGGGTCCAGCCTATGTGGGTCTGGCCGCCCCAGTTGCCGGAGACGAACATCGGCGACTGGGGCTTCTGGGGCGAGGTCTGCGTCCCCTACACCGACGCGCGGGAGGAGCCCCATCCGGAGGCAAAGGTCGTCTATCGCTTCTACAATGGGACCACCTACCGCGTTGTCGGGATCGCGTTTGACGACCAGGGAAATGCATGGTACAAAATCTACGACGAACTCCCGCCCACGGGCTACCAGTGGGTGCTGGCGACGGACATCCGGCGCTTCTCCCGGCGGGAACTGGCCCCCATCCGCCCCTTTGCAGGGGCCAAGCGAATAGAAATTGACCTTTCCAAACAGATGGTGACCTGCTACGAGGGGGACCGAGCCGTCTTTACCACCCGCTGTGCATCGGGCCTGGGGAAGCGGGTGCTGGAGGACGGGACGGTGGAAGACCTCTCCACGCCCGAAGGCGACCACGTCGTCATCCTGAAACAGGTCTCCCGGCATATGAGTAACCGCCCCCAGAAGCCGGGGGACCCGGTTCCGGCGGACCTGTTTGACCTGCCCGGGGTGCCGTGGAACACCTTCTTTCACCTTCGCGGGGAGGCGATTCACGGCACGTACTGGCACAACGACTTCGGCGTCCCCCGCAGCCACGGGTGCGTCAACGTCTCCATAGACGCGGCGCGCTGGATTTACCGCTGGGTCTATCCGGTCGGCGGCGCGGAGGACGATTTCATCCAGGGGGATAAACGGGTCGGCACGCCGATCCGGATTTTCAAATCCTGATCGGGCGAAATGGAATAGAACGCGGATCAACACGGGTTTGTACGGGTTGGCACGGATGAAAAATCCGTACCATCCGTGTCCATCCGTGTCCCATTGAACGGGAGCCATGCAAATGGGAGACATAGATGCGAAACTGGAGCGGGCGGCGGTCCTGCTGCGGAATGCCCGCCACGCGGTGGTGCTGACCGGCGCGGGGATCAGCACGCCCTCGGGCATCCCGGACTTCCGCTCTCCGGGCTCCGGGCTGTGGGAAAAGGACGACCCCATGGAGGTGGCGTCCATCTACGCGCTGCGGCGGGACCCTCAGCGCTTCTACCAGTGGGTGCGCCCGCTGGTCTCGCTGATGCGCCAGGCCCAGCCGAATCCGGCCCATATCGCTCTGGCCCGGTTGGAGGCCGCCGGCCGCATCCAGGCTGTCATCACGCAGAACATAGACGGGTTGCATCAACGGGCCGGCTCCCGCGTCGTCCTGGAACTGCACGGTCATCTGCGGACGGCGACCTGCCTGAACTGCTTCCGGCAGACGTCGGCGGAGGGGCTGGAGGAGACCGTGGAGCGGGGAGAGGTACCGCGGTGCCCGTTTTGCGGCGGGGTGGTCAAGCCGGATGTCATCCTCTTCGGCGAACAACTCCCTACAGAGGTGTTCATCGCCGCGATGGAGCATGCCCGCCGGGCCGACCTGATGCTGGTGGTCGGCTCGTCACTGATGGTGATGCCCGCGGCCAAACTCCCGGCCATCACCCATGCCAGCGGGGGAGCACTGTTGATCTTCAACCTGCAGAGTACCTACGCCGACGCGTTCGCCGCCGCCGTCTTCCACGCCGATGTGACGGAGACTCTGCCCCGTCTGGCGGAAAAGTGTCTGGAGGGATAATCCCACGAAACACGGAATACGGAGTAGCACATGGAGGCGGAGGAACGCGTCATCCGTCTGCAACGCATTATTGAGGTCAGCCGTCTTCTCAACTCCACGCTGAGTCTGCGCCCACTGCTTTCCGAAATCGTCCGCGCCGTCTGCGACCTCACGGGCGCCGAGACCGGCTCCGTTCTGCTGGTGGACCGGCGGACAGGGGAACTCCGCTTTGAGGCCACCACTCACCCGGATGGCCACGCCATCTATCAGATGGCCGTGCCGATGGATAGCATCGCGGGCTGGGTCTTCCAGCACAACGAGCCGGTGGTGGTCGCCGATGCCCGAAAAGACCCCCGGTTCTACGCGCAGGTGGACCGGGAGACCGGCCTGGAGACCCGCTCCCTGATGGCGGTGCCGATGGCGGTGCGCGGAAAGGTCATCGGCGTCCTGGAGGTGATCAACCGGCGCAACGGGGGATCCTTTACCCCGGACGACATGGAGACCCTGCGCATTCTGGCTGACCAGGCCGCGATTGCCGTGGAGAACGCCGTTCTCTTTGAGCAGTCGGACCTGGTGGCAGAAATCGTCCACGAGATGCGCACGCCGCTGGGAGTGATCGCGTCCTACGCCGACTTGATCACTCGTGAGGGCATCGCCCCCCAGGAGCGCAACGAGTTCGCGCGGTTGATCCAGCAGGAAGCCCTGCGGCTGAGCCGGATGGCCGGGGAGTTTCTGGACCTGGCGCGTCTGGAATCCGGTCGGGTCTTCCTGGCCCGGGAGCCAGTGAACCTGAAGCAGATAGTGGCATCGGTGCTGGAGGCCCTGCGCCCTCAGGCGGAGGCGAAGGGAATTGGGTTGGAGGTCTCGTTGCCCGCTACCCTGCCCACCGTTACCGGAGATGCTGGCCGCATCCGGCAGGCATTGCTGAACCTGGTTGCCAACGCGGTCAAGTACTGCCGCCCCGGCGACCGGGTGACCGTGTCGGTGGATGCGGGGGAGGGGGAGGTCAGGGTGGGAGTGGTGGATACCGGGCCCGGTATCCCGCGCGATTTGCAGGAGCGGCTGTTTGAGAAGTTTGTCCGTATCGGAGAGGGACAGGCGGAGGGGAGCGGGCTGGGGCTGGCGATCTGTCGGCGCATCGTGGAGGCCCATGGCGGGCGCATCTGGGTGGAGAGCGAGGAGAGTCGGGGGGCGGCGTTCTACTTTACCCTGCCGTTGTAGCCCGGGATTTATCCTGTCTGGTGCAGGATGAATCCTGCGCTACATTGGGTTCTGCGCCGCATTGGGTTGGGGCGGGCGGCCGAAGGCCGCCCGCCCCAACCGTTTTGCGGCGGCGGCCTGCGGCCGCCGCCGCAGAACGGGCATGCTATGGTCGGATGCTGCCCCGGACCCGCGCAGCGCGGCGCGTCTTCGGGGCGGCCCAGCGACCCATCTCGTAGAGGCTGCTCCCCGCCACCACCCCAAAGGATAGGGCATAGAGGAGCATAAAGGGGACCGCACCCGTCCGGCCCAAATTCCAGGCGAGGGCCGCCGTCGCCAGGGCATAGAGGGCCAGGGCAATCTCCCCCCCGATGGACCGGTCCCGGGTCAGGCGATACTGGCGGCGCTGCCAGTTCCTTTCCCGTCCGTCCAGGCAGAACTTGGGGGTCCGGGCAAATGTCCCGCCCCAGCGGGTCAGTCCCTGGAAAATGGCGACGGTGTTGCCCCAGGCGATGCCGGTCCCGATCAGGACCAGCGCCGGGAAGGCCAGCAGCCGCCGTTTCCAGTCCCGATAGAGCGCCCACTGGCCCGTCCCGTAGACCAGAAGCGGTCCCAGGCAGATCGGCCCCAGCAGGCGGGAAACCTCCCCCAGCGGCGACGGGACCAGGAGCGTGACCGGCGTCAGCAGCAGGAGCAGGACCAGCAGGGGGTGAATCAGGTAGCCGCTCAGGTGCAGAAGCCCCAGCAGTTTCTGGATTGGGCCCACCCGACGGCTGGTCAGGAGCGGACGCGCCAGTTTCCGCAGGCACTGCGCCGACCCCCGGGCCCAGCGGGCCTGCTGCTGTTTGAAGGCCAGTATCTGGGGCGGCAGTTCCGCCGGGCAATCCACCTCCGGCAGGAAGCGGCATCGCCAGCCCGCCAGTTGGGCGCGGTAACTCAGGTCCAGGTCCTCGCAGACGGTATCACTCTGCCAGCCACCGCTGTCCTCTATGCAGGCCCGCCGCCAGACCCCGCCGCTGCCGTTGAAGTGCATCAACAGGCCGGCGCGGCTGCGCGCCGTCTGCTCCACTACAAAGTGGCCGTCCAGTGCGATGGCCTCCGCCCGGGTGACGGGGGAGTCCCCGGCGTTGAGGTGCGACCAGCGGGTCTGCACCATGCCCAGGCGGGGGTCGGCCATCAAGTGGGGGACGACCCGGAGCAGGAAGTCGGGGCGGGGGCAGAAGTCGGCGTCAAAGACGGCGATCAGTTCCCCGCGCGCCTGCTGGAGCCCCCAGGCCAGCGCGCCGGCCTTGAAGCCGGACCGGTCGGAGCGGTGGAGCACCCGGATGTCCACCCCGCGCTCCCGCCAGAAGGCGGCCCGGGCCTGGGCGATGGCTGTCGTCTCGTCGGTGGAGTCGTCCAGGACCTGGATTTCCAGCCGATCGCGCGGGTACTCCAGCGCGGCCACGGCGTCTATCAGCCGCCGCACCACGTACCGCTCGTTGTAAAGGGGTAACTGGACAGTGACGACGGGGAGGTCCTCACCCCACCCCTCCCTCCCCTCCCCCGAAGTTTGGCTTTTGGGGGAAGGGGGAGAGGAAGGATATTTTGAAGCCGTCTCCGGCGGGTAGGGGTGGGTCAAAGGAGGATGTTTTTCACTGCGGCGGCGAAGTCGCTGCAGTGAAAAATATATTTTCTTTATTGCGGGCGAAGAGGTGAAACTGGAGGAGGTGCCTCTGGAAGCGGCCGGGGAGGGGTGAGGTCGTCGGCCCAGCCAGTAGAGCACCAGCAGCACCCAACTGTGCAGGCCGTAGGCTGCCAGCCAGAGGGTGATCAGGGCATAGACGACCGCCAGAATGTGCAGGAGCGGACGGAGTTCATAGAGCGACATGGATGGCGTTCTCAGGGGATAATGTCGCGCCGTCCGAAGGCCACCAGTCCGATGAGCAGAAAGAGCAAAGACCCGCCCAGCAGGATGAGGACATGCTCCCGGATGATGCCGTCTCCCAGAGGGCGGCCCGTGATGTACCAGTAGTAGACCGTCCACTTCTCCAGGGGGCGGAGATGTTCGGAGAGGGGGGCCAGTCCGTTCAGAATGTAGCCACCCACCGACAGCGCGGTCGCGGTGGCGACGGCGGCGGCCCGTCCCCGGACGGCGCAGGCCAGAGCGAAGGCCACCGTCCCGTAGAGCAGGGTCAGCGGCAGTGGGTGGAGTCCGGTGAGCAGCCAGGTCCCCGGCGGGACATCGGAACCGATTGTCAGGCCGCCCGCTACCATGCTCAGGCCGAAGATAAGGCAGATGGCCGTCAGCGCAGCAACCAGCGCGGCATATTTCTCCAGCACCACCCGCCAGCGGGGAATGGGGTGGGCCAGAAGGATGTCCATGGTTCCCCGCTCCACCTCGCCGGTGATCAGCCCGACGGCGGCGCCAATGGCGTAGATGGCCAGGACCAGCGGCAGGTAACTCAGGAGCGAGCCGGTCATGTATCCGTCTATGGTGGTGAAGGACCGGATGTTGCCCAGGAAGGCCAGCGCCTCTGGGGGGAAGGATTGGAGCATCTGGTCGTAGAATTCACCGGCCTTTTGGACAGAGGGGTAAAACAAGAGGGTGAAGTAAGCCAGGGCGCCCAGACCCAGCCCCCAGCCCAGGATAGATTTCCGCTGGTCGTGAAGGGTTTTCAGGAAGACGCTGCGCATCATTGGGCACCCCCCTCTCGGTAAAACGCCAGAAAGGCCTCTTCCAGGTTCGGTTCGTAGGTGATGATGTTCAGCAGGGTGTGTTGGGCAGCGGCCTTGATGAGCGGGTCCAGGCTTCCCTGGACGGCGACGTGCAGGGTGGAACCGGCGGCGGTCACCTCCCGCACGCCAGGGATGGCACGGAAGGGCTCGGGGTCCACCGGCCCGTCAAAGACCAGGTCCATGCGGCGCACGGCCACCCGCTTGAGGTCCGCGACGGTCTCCACGGCGACCAGTCGCCCTTCCCGCAGGATGCCGACCCGGTCGCACAGCCGCTCCACCTCCGGCAGGATGTGGGAAGAGAAGAAGACGGTCCGGCCGTCCCGCCGCACCTCCTCCAGCAGTTCGTAGAGCACCTGCTGCATCAGCGGGTCCAGCCCGGTCGTCGGCTCGTCCAGGATGAGCAGTTCCGGACGGTGCATCATGGCCATGATGAGGCCGATTTTCTGGCGGTTGCCGTGGGAGAGGGAGCGGATGGGGCGGTTCAGGTCGGCCTCCAGGCGGTCGGCTAATCGGGCAATCTCTTTCTGGGGGACGCCGTTGCGCAGGTGGGCGGCGTATTCCAGCGCCTGCTGACCGGTCAGGTCGGGGTAGAGGGCCAGTTCGCCGGGGAGATAGCCCACCCGTCTTCGGACCTCCACACCGTCCCGCTGCGGGTCCAGGCCCAGGACCCAGGCGTGCCCCCGGGTCGGGCGGATGAGGTCCAGGAGCAGGCGGATGGTGGTGGTCTTTCCGGCGCCGTTGGGGCCCAGGAATCCGAAAATCTCGCCCCGTTCCACCTGTAGACTGACGTCTATGATGCCGCGTGAGCGGCCGTAGTATTTGGTCAGGCCTTCGGTTTCAATGGCCGGCGTGGTCATCAGGCAGTTACCTCAGTTCCTTGAGGATGACGTCCATAACGTCTTCCAGGCAAGTTTCCTCTGAATTTTGACAGTCGCCCTTCCAACCCACGTGTTTGTGGTGAGGGAAGGTTTCCAGATGTTTGTGGTGAGGAGCATTGTCCCAGCCCGTCTTGAGCCGATGGTCCGGTGTCAGCCAGAAATAACTGTAACGTACCAGACGTGCCCCTTGCCATTCTTCGGTAACCCTGAGGGTAGAGTTGTCCGGTAGACGGATAACGATCTTCAGGTACTCTTCTTCTACCCTGAGCGGGATAAGTTCTACAATGTAGTCGCCATATTTGTTGTAAATCTCTAGAATTCTTGCCCGCATCAGCCTGCTCCCGGTACCCTGGAGAACTTCCCCAGTATGTTCAGCATTTGTCGCGTCCTGTCCCGAACGTTGACCCAGTAATGCCATTCCACGTAATCTTCGTGCATTTGGTAGTCCGCGTCTTCGGGCAGGCCCTGATTTTCCAGTTCATCCAGGGTCATACCGTACCGGGCTTCAAATCTTCCGATGTTCTCCTCAGCCAGCGCCAGTTGTTTTCGCAGGTCCACCAGCCGGAATGCCGCGCCAATCTGGAAGATTTCTTCTTGCTCTTCCTGCGGCAGTGCAAGAAATACGTCCACCACATCGGATACAGTTGTGGCTTTCATTTTTCTCCCTTCACTTCTCCCACCGGATGCCCCAGCAGGGCAGAGAGGTCGGCCAGGGCGGTCTCCACGTCGGCGCAGACGATGGTGTGGATGCCCAGCAGATGGGCCGCGTCGGTGTTGCGGACGTGGTCGTCTATGAAGATGGCCTCCTCCGGCCGCACGCCCAGCCGGTCCAGCGTCAGTTGGTAGATGGCCGGGTCGGGTTTGGCCAGCCCCACCTCGGCAGAGTTCACGTACAGGTCAAACTCGGTGCGGGGGTCAAAACCGTGCCGCCGCTGCAGGGACTCCGCGTGCCCGGGGAAAGCGTTGGTGAGCAGGGCCACCCGATACCGCCCCCGCAGGCTTCGGACAGCGGCAACGACGCCCGGATGCAGGCCGTCACTGGCGTAGTACTCCCGGTAGAATTGCTGGACGGCCTCCCGGTCGGGCAGGCCCAGGGCGCGCATCACGTGGTTATCGTATTCCTCCTGAGGGATGGCGCCCATTTCCAGTAACTTCCACTCCGGCCCCCAGAGGACCCGGTCCAGCGCGCCCGATGGCAGGCCCAGCCGGGCCTCCCACTGGGGGGTCTGTTTCAGGAAGTCCAGCGGGGAAAGGACGCCGCCCCAATCAAAGATGACAGCGCGGACGCCCGGAAGGGGCCGGAGCGCGGGGGGACGGACGGGGAGCCCGGCATCCGCCAGGACCCGCCGCAGATGGACTGTTCCCCGAAAGCGGATGGCGAACATCCCCAGGTTCCGGGCCGCCTCCACGTTGAGTTTCCAGTCGTCCACAAACGCGGCCTCCTCCGGCGCCACTCCCAGCCGGTCCAGGGTGAGGCGGTAGATGGCGGGGTCCGGTTTCAGGACTCCCGCCTCCCCGGAGATGACGACAGCATCCAGCAAGGGCTCCAGGTCGCCCAGGCGCTGACGCAATTCACGGAGATGGTTGCTCAGCAGGCCAATGCGGATACCGGCGGAGCGCAGTTCCCGGATCAGCCCGACCAGTTCCTCATCCAGCCGGTCGCCGGCCCAGAAATCCCGCCGCAGGGCAGGGAGGTCAGCCGGGCTGACGCCCAACCGGTCGGCCACTTCGGCCCAGACGTCGTCCACCGAACCCTCGCCCCGCTGGGCCCGGTCCCAGGCCGGGTTCCCGAAGAAGGTGTCCGCCAGTGTGCCCGGAGGCAGGCGCAGCCGCCGCTCCCAGGCCATGCGCGGCCGGATGTCCATAGTGCGCATCAGCACGCCGCCCCAGTCCCAAATGACCGCACGGATCACGGCTCGTCCTCCGGTGGGGGGAAAAGTTGGAGAAGGTCGCGGAAGCGCGAGAGGCGGACCACCCGTTCCGGGTCGGCGACGGGCACTTCCTCCCAGGACCACGGGCGGTGGTAGGGGATGTGGATGGCGCCAATCCCCGCGGCCAGGGCCGGATTGACGTCGGAGCGGGGGCTGTTGCCCACCATCCACGTCCGGCGAGGGTCCAGGTTGTGGCGGACCAGCAGGTCCTGCAGGACCTCCGGCTTTTTCTCGGGGACGATGTGGATGGCCTCAAAGTGCGGGGCCAGCCCCGACCGGTCCACCTTGTCGCGCTGGACCTTCGGGTCGCCTTTGGTCAGCAGGAAGAGGCGACAGTGGCGGGAGAGGACGGCGACCGTCTCGGCGACGCCGTCCAGCAGGATGATGGGGTACTCCACCACCCGGTTGCCGATGGCCTCCACTTCTGCCTCCACCTCGGGCCGGGGGATCCGCCCGTCCTCCTGGCAGAGTTGGTGGTAGGTCAGCACCAGACTGCGGGCGAACTCCTGGGGCGCGTAGCCGTAGACGGGGACGCGCTCCTGTTCTATCCAGGCCAGGGTCTCCCGGGCTCGCTGGGGGTCAAACCCCTCGCGGGCCATCCGTTCGGCGAAAGCGTCCGTCGCCTCTTCGTAGAAGACGTTGTTCTCCCAGAGCGTATCGTCGGCGTCTAAAATTAAGGCTATCTTCTCCATAACGGGCTCTATTATACCAGAATGCGGGAAATAGACCACAGCGCGTATCGCATATCGCGTATCGCATATCGCGTATCGCATATCGCGTATCGCATATCGCATATCGCATATCGCATATCGCGTATCGCGTATCGCGTATCGCGTATCGCGTATCGCGTATCGCGTATCGCGTATCGCGTATCACGTATCGCGTATCGCATATCGCATATCGCATATCGCGTATCGCATATCGCGTATCGCATATCGCGTATCGCATATCGCATATCGCATATCGCGTATCGCATATCGCGTATCGCATATCGCATATCGCGTATCGCATATCGCATATCGCGTATCGCATATCGCGTATCGCATATCGCATATCGCGTATCGCATATCGCATATCGCATATCGCATATCGCACACCGCGTAGCGCATATCGTGCATCGCAGGTTACGTTAGAGTTCATCGGAAATTAGAGCGCGGTTTCAGGATTATGCCTTGATTTAGGAGAAATCCGTGTCCATCCGCGTTCATCCGCGTCCTATTTCCGATAAAGTCTGTTGTGTGCAATTTGATCTTCCTGAGCCGTTTGGGGCCCTTTTGAGCCTGCTATCGGATTGTTCTCCTCCCTCTCCCTTTCCCCGCTGCCGCTTCGCGGCACAGAGGGGGATTGAAGGGGTTGCGGCGGACGGCGAAGTCGCTATTTCTATTCCCGCGGGTGAAAAGGCCAAACCTGAGGGGTGGGGATAGCGATAAGCGATTCGCGATAAGCGATTCGCGATAAGCGATAAGCGATTCGCGATAAGCGATTCGCGATAAGCGATAAGCGATTCGCGATAAGCGATTCGCGATAAGCGATAAGCGATTCGCGATCAGCGTGCTTGACATTTCCCCAAACTGTGCTACAATACCCCGCAAGCTGCGGCGAGTTGGAGGTGACCTGATGCGAAGGGCCTTTTTGATTTTGCTGATTCTGCTACCGGCGCTGCTGGCCGCCTGTGCCCGGCCGACGCCTCCCCCCGAGCTGGAGGCGGAGGGGCTCCCTGCCCTCTCCCCGGCCCCGCTGGGCGCGGGAGAGCGTCTGCGCGTGGTGGCCACGACGACCATCGTGGGCGACGTGGTGGCCCGGGTGGGCGGCGATGCCATCCAGTTGACCGTCCTCCTCCCTCCCGGCGCCGACCCCCATACCTACGAGCCCACTCCGGCCGACCTGACCGCAGTGGCCGGGGCGCACGTCCTCTTCGTCAACGGGCTGGGGCTGGAGGGATTCCTGGAGCGCACGCTGCGGAACGTGGGCGACATCCCCGTCGTGCCGGTCTCGGCAGGAATCCAGCCCCGTCCTCTGGAGGAGCACGGGGAGGAGCACAGCGAGGAATCCCACGCCCACGGCGAGGCTGACCCGCACGTCTGGCTGGATGTGCGGAATGTGATGATCTGGGTGGAGAACACCCGGCAGGCGCTGAGCGCGCTGGACCCCGCCCACGCCGACCGCTACGCGGCCAACGCCGCGGCCTACCGGGCGGAACTGGAGGCGCTGGACGCCTGGGTCCTGGAGCAGGTGGCTCAGGTGCCGCCCCAGAACCGCAAACTGGTCACCAACCACCCCTCCTTCGGCTACTTCGCCGACCGGTACGGCTTTGAGCAGGTCGCGGCGGTCTACCCCATCAGCCCCGGAGCGGAGCCCTCGGCCCGGGAAATCGCCGAACTGGAGGAGACCATCCGCCGCTTCGGCGTCCCCGCCGTCTTCGCCGAGACGACGGTCAATCCCAAACTGGCCGAACAGGTGGCGCGGGATACGGGGGTCGCGCTGGTCACCCTCTACACCGACTCCCTGGGCGGGCCGGGGAGCGGCGTGGAGAGTTACATTGACCTGATCCGCTACGATGTCAACGCCATCGTCAACGCGCTGAAGTGAATGCCGGCCTGGCTACCCGACAGTTTGAAATCAGGACACGGATACACACGGGTTTCACGGATCAGCACGGATGAAATCTGTACCATCCGTGCCCATCCTGTCCCATTGAACGGGAAACAAAGGTAAGACGGGCATTTACGGCTTATCAATCCGTGTCTATCCGTAGCATCCGTGTGAATCCGTGTACTGCCCGATCAAAAGTGTCAGGTGACCAGAATGCCGGCTGACAGCCCGCGCTACGTCCCCATACATATGCGTACCGAATCCCGCTGGCTCTATCTGACGGCCTTTCTGGGCGGCGCGGTCTCCCTGGGGGTGGAACTGGCCGCCTCCCGCCTGCTGGCCCCGTACTTCGGCGAGTCGCTGCCAGTGTGGGCGGCCATCATCGGCCTGATTCTCCTCTATCTGACGGTGGGCTACTTTCTGGGGGGCCGCTGGGCCGACCGTTCCCCCTGCCCCGCCACCTTCTACGAAATCGCCACCTGGGGGGCCTGGCTGGTGGGACTGGTGCCCTTTGTCGCGCGGCCAGTGCTCTCCCTGGCGGTGGAGGGAATGGCGCGCCTCAACGTTTCTCTGACCGTCGGCCCCTTCGCCGCGGTGCTCCTTCTCTTCGCCGCGCCTGTCACCCTGCTGGGCTGTCTCTCCCCCTTCGTCATCCGGTTGCTGGTGGACCGGGTGGAGGAGACGGGCGGGGTCGCCGGACGGGTGTACGCCCTCTCCACCGTCGGGAGTCTGCTGGGGACGCTGGTGACGGTGTTCGGACTGGTCCCCGCCATCGGCACCCGCAACACGTTTGGCGTGCTCTCCCTCTCCCTGCTGGTTCCATCTCTGGTGGGACTGGCCCGCGCCCGGCCCCGACGCGCCGTCCTCTACCTTTGGATGCCCCTGGTGGTGCTGGTGCTGGCCCTCGGGGCGCGCGGTCGGCCCGTCAAGCCTCAGGCCGGGATGATCTACGAGGCCGAGTCGGCCCACCACTACATCCAGGTGGTGGAGCGGGAGGGATGGCGCTATCTTTTCCTGAACGAAGGGCTGGCCATCCAGTCTGTCTACCAGCCTGGCGCGCGCCGGGTTGGGGGGACGTGGGACCTCTTTGTGATTGCCCCGTTCTTCAACCCGCCGCCGTTCCCCCCCAGCCGGGTCCGTTCTATGGCGATGATCGGGCTGGCGGGGGGGACCGTCCCCAAACTCTATACGGCCTTCTACGGCCCCATCCCCATAGACGGCGTGGAACTGGACCCGGCGGTGGTGCGGGTGGGGCGGGAGTACTTCGGGATGACGGAGCCGAACCTGCAGGTGACGGTGGGCGACGGGCGGGCGGTCCTGGCCCGCTCCCCGCGCCGCTACAGCGTGGTCGCGGTGGACGCCTACCGGCTGCCCTACATCCCCTGGCACCTGACGACGGTGGAGTTCTTCCAGGAGGCGCGCCGGCATCTGGAGGAGGACGGCGTGGTGGTGGTGAACGTGGGCCGCACTCCCGGGGACGACCGTCTGGTGGCGGCCATCGCGGCCACCCTGTGCGCCGTCTTCCCCACCGTCCACGCCGTAGACGTCCCCAACTCCTACAACACCATTCTGGTTGCCACCGTCCAGCCGACGACGGCCGAAAATCTGCGCGCCAACCGGGAGGGGCTGACCGACCCCGACCTGCGCGCGATTGCGGACGAGGCGCTGGCGAATCTGCGGCCTGTGCCGGAGGGCGGCATCGTCCTCACCGATGACCGGGCGCCGGTAGAGGCGATAACTCACGCGATGATTTTGGCGTATGTAAGGAGCAGGGAGTAGGGAGTATGAAGGCGAAGTGGGCCCGACTGGTTTCGGTGCTGGTGAGTCTGGCGCTGCCGGTGGTAATCCTGGCGGTGGCGCTGCGCGTGGTGACGGCCCCGTGGCTGGTGCGGTGGGAGTACATGAAACCGGATTTTCCCCCCGACCCCTACGGGCTCAGCACGGAGGAGCGAATCCGGCTGGCGGAGGTCTGCGTGCAGTACCTGGCGACGAACGCCGGAATAGAGTTGTTGGCGGACCTGGAACTGGAGGGGCGTCCGGCCTTCAACGAGCGGGAACTGGCCCATATGGTGGACGTCCAGCGGCTATTCTGGATCATCCTGCGGGCCGGGATGGTCGCTGGCGCGGTGGTGCTGGGGGGAGTGGCGGCGTTGCTGGCCCGCTCCCAGACGCGCCCGTTGGTGGCGGGGGCGCTGAAGGGTGGAGCGCTCCTGACGCTGGCGCTCCTGGCCGCCGTCGCTGCCCTGATGCTGACCTCGTGGGAGGTCTTCTTCACCGGCTTCCACGAACTGCTCTTCCCGCCGAACACCTGGACCTTCCCCACGTCCGATACCCTTATCCGCCTCTACCCGGAGCGGTTCTGGATGGATGTGGGGATGACGATTGTGGGGGTGGTCCTGGCGCAGGCCGTGCTGGTGGGGGGGCTGGCGTTTGTGCCGGAGTTCACACCACCAGCGTCTCGTACAGCCGCTCCAGGCTGAGGTCGGGACAGACGGTGTGGCGGCACTGGAGGGTGAGGGCGGCGGCGGCGAGGCCCAGGCGGACCGCCTCGGTGGGCGAAAGTCCCTCTAAGAGGCCGAAGATGACGGCGGCGGTCAGTGCGTCCCCCACACCCGTGCGGTCCACGATGGGGACGGCGATGGCAGGCAGGTTGCCGCTCTCCTGCATGGTGGCGTAGCAGAGTCCCTTCTCCGCCAGCGTGATGACGGCCAGTTTGACCCCCTTTGCCACCAGCCGCCGGGCGACGCGGATGGGGCGGCTGCTGCTGCTCCCACCCACTTCGCCCAGCAGGGCACACGCTTCCTGCAGGTTGGGCGTCACCAGGTGGAGTTGGCCCAGAAAGGGCTGCAGGCGGACGGCCAGGGGTGCGGAGGTGGGGTCGGCGCAGACGTGGCGGTCGTAGCGGGCGGCCAGGCGAAAGATCATCTCCAGCGAGGCGGGGGAGAGATTCGCGTCTATGGCGATCATCTCCGCTTCCCGGAACAGTTGCCGCCGGTCGTGGAGGTAGCGCGGGGTGATGGCCTGAACCGCTCCCATATCGTCCAGCCCGACGATGAGTTGTTTCTCCTGGTCCTGCAGGGCCAGGTAGGTGCCGGTGCGGAGGTCGGGCCGGACCAGGATGTGGTCGGTGTTGATGCCGACCTGACGGGCGTTCTCCAAGATGTACCGCCCGGGCCAGTCGTCCCCCAGGGCGGTGATCAGCGTCACTTCCACCCCCAGACGGGCCAGATTCTCGGCGATGTTGCGCGCCACCCCGCCGGGGCTCTGGCGGATGGCCCCCGGGTTGGAGGTCCCCATCTGCAGGGGCCCCCCCACCTGCCCCTTCACATCCAGCCCCGCCGCGCCGATGACCAGAACGTCCATCTGCTGTTCTCCTCGGTTGGGTAGAAAAGAGAGTGGGGTTTGCGGCGGCCTTTGGCCGCCGCAAACCCCGTTCCCTTTCCCCCTCTCAAGCAGGGGACATTACCCCTCGTCCTCCGGCTCTTCCGTGCCCGCCTGGAGCCGTTCCGCCTGCGCCTGGGTGATCAACTCGTCAATGAACGGGTCCAGGTCCCCGTCCAGCACGTCGGGGAGCCGGTAGAGGGTCAGGCCGATGCGGTGGTCGGTGACCCGGTTCTGGGGGAAGTTATAGGTGCGGATTTTCTCGCTCCGTTCCCCGGTGCCGACCTGGGCCCGGCGGGCCTCGGCGATTTCCGTCTCCTGCTTCTGGCGTTCCATCTCGTAGAGACGGGCGCGCAGGACGGCCAGCGCCCGGGCCCGGTTCTGGGTCTGTGAACGCTCCGACTCACAGATGACCACCATCCCGGTCGGCTTGTGGATGAGGCGGACGGCGGTGGCGTTCTTCTGCATATGCTGACCGCCCGGGCCCGAGGAGCGGTACACCTCCATCTCTATGTCGTTCGGGTCAATGTACACTTCCACCTCGTCCGCCTCCGGGAGGACGGCGACGGTAGCGGTGGAGGTGTGGATGCGTCCGGAGGATTCGGTGATGGGCACGCGCTGGACGCGGTGGACGCCGCTCTCAAACTTGAGACGGGAGAAGGCCCCCCGTCCCCGGACTTCAAAGATGACCTCTTTGAAGCCACCCAGGTCGGTGGGATGGGCGCTGAGCAACTCTGTCTGCCAGCCCCGCCGTTCGGCGTACCGGGTGTACATCCGGTAGAGGTCACCAGCGAACAGCCCTGCCTCTTCCCCGCCCGTCCCGGCGCGGATCTCCACAATCACGTCCCGCTGGTCGCGGGGGTCCCGGGGGAGGAGCAACTGCCGCAGTTGCGCTTCCAGGTCGTCCAGATGCTCCCGCAGTCGGGCGACCTCCGCCTCCGCCAGTTCCCGCAGTTCGGGGTCGCTATCGTCCAGCAGGGATTTCGCCTGCTCCAACTCCGTCCGGGCCTGCCGGTACTGGCGGTACAGGGTGACCAGTTCTTCCAGTTCGGCATGTTCACGCGCGAGTTCAGCCAACCGGTCGGGGTCGCTGACCACCTCCGGGTCGGCCATCCGCTGAGCAATCTCTTCGTATCGGTTCTCAATCCCTTCTAATTTTTCCCACATAGTGAGCCGTTAGCCGTGAGCCGTGAGCCGTTAGCACTTGTCCGTCGTCTGTGGTCTGTCGTCCGTATTATAACCGACCTGGGGGATACCGTCAACCATCCAGCGATACAGGGTGTGTCCCAAAGTTGTAGGACAACTGCTCGCAGTTGTCCTACAACGCGGCCAGGCCCGACAAAAGTGGGACACACCCGCGTCACATCCCCGTCGGCACGTCCAGGAAGACGGTCTCCAGGCCGAATTTCTCTTCCAGATGACGGGCCAGGGCCCGGGGTCCCACGGCCTCGGTGGCGTAGTGGCCGGCGAAGAGGACGTTCATCTTCAGTTCGGCAACGGGGTGAAAGGCCTGGTGGCGGGTCTCGCCGGTGATGAAGGTATCCAGTCCGGCCTCCGCTACCTGCTCCAGCAGGGAGACGGCGTCCCCGGAGATGACGGCCACGCGGCGGGCCTCGGCGGGGCCGTGGGCCAGGACCCGGACTGGGGGGACGTGCAGAATCTGGATCAACCGCCCGATGAGGGTGGGGATGGGCAACGGTGGTTCCAGCGTGCCCGCCACGCCAATCTCCACCCCGTGGTACTGGCCGAAGGGGCGGATGTCCTGAAGCCCCAGTTGGCGCGCCAGTTCGGCGTTGTTGCCGACCTCCGGGTGGGCGTCCAGGGGCAGATGGGCCGCGTAGAGGCCGCAGCCGCCCAGGATGAGCGTCCGCACCCGCCGGAAGAGCGGCCCCACCAGCCGCTGCGGTTTCTCCCAGAAGAGGCCGTGGTGGACAATGAGCAACTGGGCCTTTTCAGCCACGGCGCGGTCAAAGGCCTCCTGGCAGGCGTCCACGGCGAAGGCCACTCTCCGGACCTCCGTCGGCCCCTCCACCTGCAGGCCGTTCTGGGACGTGTCCTCTATCTCCCGCACTCGCAGGTATTCGTCCAGATAGGCGATCAGTTCGTGGGTGTTCATTGGGACTCCTTTCACACCGATTGAAATCGCCCTTCCCTGGGCACTTGTGCCAGTTGTCGGCCTCCGCCGACAACCCTGATGTGCGCATCTGGGAGTGTTGGTCGGCAAAGGCCAACCAGAGGCCTGCGGTCCAGGAAGGGTGACTCAGTCAGCGCTGAATAGTAAGTGGACGTGCCAGGCACTTCCGGAAGTGCCTGGCGCGTGTTGATTATACTCCATCGGTCTCTGGGGGCAAGGGGAGGAGTAGATGACAGTCACCTTGGGCATCTACGGTTATAGGAATTATTCGCCAGAGAGTGCGCCAATGATCAGAGAGGCCAACCCCCATTTTTGGCGTATCGTTGACCCACCATTGCACGAGGTCACCCGGACAGAACTCCAGGGTAAGCCGAAGAGCGTGTAAGCGCGAACGTCAGCCTCATAACATCGCTGGCCATCGGCGTCCGTTTTCTCCCGAACGTCGTGCACTTGAATCGCTGTCCAGAAGAGAGGTTCAGCAGAACCGCTGAAGAAATAGCGCGCCTCTTTCCAGGCAGATGCTGCAAAGGCGCGCTGTTCTCCCTGGAACGTTTTGACGTTAGGGCCGATCAACAGTCTGGGAGCAACCTCCCCAAGAAGAACGAACGAGAGCACCAGGCCAACAAGGGTAAACACTTTCTTCTTCATTGCTACCTCATCAACGGGGATTATCCACTGTCTTATCCTCCTGGTCGGTGATGAGGGGGTAGGGGTAATTACCTGCCGGAGGGCATCCGGGCAAGTGTTTCAAAGACGCGGCGAAGGCATTTCTCTGTAGCGCAGACTGCCAGGCCTGCATTGGCAGGCTAAAGCCGGCGCTTATCGCAGGCTAAAGCCCGCGCTACATTATCTGCAAACCGGTCAGGTGGTGACGGTTCTATTTGGATAGACGCTGGATAGAACGAAGGGGTTCCCCATCGGACCCCTGCGGTCGTTGCCCTGCGGAGCCGGTGGGGCGCGATCGGCGCTCTTTTCAATGATACCACACTGGGAGGCTGGTGTCTACTGTCAGGATGGACAGTTGTTTTATCTGAGAATCTTCGGGTTTATGGGCTGGGGGGCTCTATCAGAACACGGCGGCCCCGGCGGAATGCCGGGGCCGCTAGTACTACCATCCCGTCCTTGCCTGCTTCTCAGTGATGAACCCAAAGGAGAATCGTGTCCGCTATGTACCATTTCCCGCCCTTCTTCACAAGGAAAGCCTGTCTGAGAGTTTCCCTGTCATCATAAAGGCATGTGGCCACGTCATTACGGATGTCAAACTTATAAAAGACGAACCACGTCTCCCACTCCGGGGGCACTGGCTCAGGTCTTCTGTGGACGGGCTCATAGCCCAACTCTTCCTTGTCGGAGCGGTAGTGGTTCCGGTGGCGCCAGACCTTCTCAAACACCGTTATGGGAGAGCAGGCAACCCTTGCGGAAAAGTCTTTTTGAGATCAGGCGCCAGGATCTCTATATGGGCTTTCCGCAGGAGATCCTCCACCACCGATTGATAATGTTCCTTTGCCCGCTGCTCCCTTAACTGACTGCGACCGTATTCCATCGCTGTGGCTTCGTCAACCAGCACTTTACTTAACACCAGAACAATCACCGGGGAGCCCGAGCGGTTTTTCACCAACCCCAACTCCCCCTCGGAGAGATCCAGTACCGCTCGGGCATGTTCCGGGAGTTCGGAGGGAGAGAGAAATTGAAAACTCTCAATGGTTGACTCAGTGGGCCCAAAGGGCCTGTATTGACGGGCCAGGCGGTCCACTTCCGTCGCCAGCCCATCCAGCCCAAGGGATTTTTGCTTCTTGACCAGATCGGCAAAGATCACGCTTGCCTCTCCCCAATCCTTCAGGTAAACAGGAATAAAAACCAGGGCGCTCTGGATCGGGTTTTCTGCCAGGTAAAGTTTCACTTCCTCGTCGGACGGAAAAGGCACCTCTTCGTAAATCTGCTGGCGCAATTTCGCTAGGTTGAGAAGACGAGCGTAGTGGTCAACCATTCTATCCCAATATTCATCCTCACTTTTCAGGCCCGCCGTCTGCATGGTTTGACTCACTACTGCTCGGACCGCAGGATCGCTGGGCGGGGATTGTTGCCAGAGTTGGCGCTGTTGCTCTGTAAATGCTCGCGCTTCGCCCTCCGAGGTATGGATTCCCCGCCGTTCCGCTTCCTGCTGGAGGATCACCTGCTCTACCAGCGTACCAAAGGCTTCCCTGGTGACCTGATCGGCCGGTGTTGTCCCCTGGATACGAAGAAGCAGTTCAAAGTTTTCCAATTGTGAGCGATAGACAGGTTCACCATTCACTCGGGCGATGATCTCATGACCATTGGCGCTTTTGTCTGACCCAAATATCAGCCGATCCAGGTATATTTGCAAGGATTGACCGCTCACCGTCAGGCCGAACAGAAGGCCGAGCAGTAACATTACGGATACAACGATGATGATCCTCCTACGCGCTGACGCTGACATGGAAGACCTCCCACATTGCAGGGGTGAAGGGTACAAGGACTGCTAATTGGAGACGGTGTGAGAACACCAAAGAGGAGTGCAAGCTGGCTCAAACCTGAGCATGCTTGTAGAATAACCGTGCATAGCACCAAGATACAAGACAAGGTTCTGGGGGCTGTAATGGCATACAGCGACAGTGCAGGGTTGGGTAACGCAGCCTGTATTGATGAGTTGAGAAACCGAATAACTACCGCGACCATCGCTGTACCAGACGCTACCCTGAACAACTCCGACATCAAAGGGATAGCGACCACACCACGGCGCGGCTGGCGAAGAAGCACCGACACTGGTGGCGTAAACCTGGATATACCCGTAATAAACTTGGAAGTACGCTGTCACAATGGAGCCGTCATGAGGTACTCCAAAAGGAACCAGAACATTATCTTCCCCATATAAAGTCCAACACACCCAGTGCCCTTCTCCAGATCTTTGGTCGGCATAGACCCAGGTATGCTGGACCACCAAGCAGAGCAGAGAAGCAACTACCAGTACAAGGAGTCCTTTGCGCATTTTCGGCCTCCGGAAAGTAATACTCAGTCTTTGCCGATCAGCACCCATTGCCCGGGCGTAAACGTTCAGGTCATCATACAAATCTCTTCAGGCTTTTTGCCTGAAAGGTGATCACCTACCCGCTGCCATTGCGCCACGCGCCGTGGGCGCTCGCGGTGAGGGGAGGGGGCGATTGCCGCTGAAGCAATCTCCCCGAGGGTGTTACGAATGTCTTAATACTACAACCGCACTTCCCCGTTTTGAAGGGTCAGAGGTGACTGTCACCTGCCTTGAGGCCTGACATTTGCAAGCATCGTCTGGTACTCGTGTTTAGACAAATCTTCGGGCGATTCTGCTCTTGTGTGGAATCCCCCTCTGGTAGAAAATTAGGGGTATGGAGACTCCAACCTCTATCCAAGAGCAGATTCAACGCCTGATCGCCTTTCGCCAAGAGATATACTCCAAAGTCTTCGTCCAGCGGCGGGATGCCTTGATGGATACGCTGGATGCGCTCCTCTCCACGGGTTCGTTTCCGTCTTTTGCGATGCTCAGCCAGAGCGAACGCTTCCAGCGCCAGTGGCCCAGCCTCTATGATGCGGTGGAAGAGGGCCGCATCAATGAAGATGCCCTGCGGACGCTGTTGGTCCGTCAATTGCCCCAGCAGGGCATCTGCGTCTTCCCACTGGATGGCTCTTCTTGGCCTCGGCCCCGAGCCCAGGTCCTGGAAGACCGCCAATATGTCTATCAGGCATCCAGCGCTGTGAACGGGGGCACCGTGACCATCGGCTACCCCTATTCCTGGCTGGACTGGTGTGCCGAGCCCCACTCCAGTTGGGCTTTGCCCATAGATGTGCGCCGCATCCCCAGCCATCAGACGGCCCAGGAGGTGGGGGCGGAGCAGGTCCGGGAACTGGCCCGTCTGCGGGCGGACACCCCCCACGGGCTGGACATCGTGGCGGCCGATGGGAAATATGGCAACGCCCGATTTCTCCGGCAAGTGCACGGTCTGCCCATCGGGGTAGTGACCCGTCTTCGGAAAGATCGGGTGCTGTATCGCCCAGCCCCGCCAGCCTCTGGGCCCCGGCGAGGGCGTCCCCGCAAGCACGGCGCTCCTTTTCGCTTCCGGGACCCGACCACCTGGGGGTCGCCCGATAAAGTTCTGGAGTTGGAGGATGAACAGCATGGTCGGGTGCGCCTGGAGCGCTGGAACGGTCTACACGAGCGTCGAGCGCCTGATTTGGTCTACGATGTAGTGCGGGCCAGCATTCATCAGGAGCGTTCAGACCCCGGAAGCGATTTGGTTGTCCTGGCTACCGCCGGTGTCTCTTCCACCCGACATTCCGGTCACCGCCGAGACCATCTGGAGGGCCTACGTCAACCGGTGGCCGGTAGAGCCGGGCATCCAATTTTGCAAAGAGGGCCTGAGTTGGACGCGCCCGCGATTTCAGCGGGCCGAGAGAGGGGATCTCTGGACATGCCTGGTGATCCTGGCGCTCTGGGTGCTCTACCTGGCTCGTCAGTGGAGGATACTCCATTGCCCTGGCAGAAGTTCCAGGCACGCCTGACCCCGCAACGGGTACGCCAAAGTCTCAGTCCCATTTTCGTGCTGATTGGCTCGCCAGCGCAGACACCCAAACCGCGCGGAAAACCGCCCGGTTGGCCCAAAGGGAGGCCCAGAACGCCCCAACCCCGTTATCCGGTGGTCAAGAAGGGTCTCTCAGCGGCAAAATCCGCCGCACAAACCATTTAAATAAGATTGAATAACAGAGAAATCCCCCACCTGACCACGGGTCAGGTTAGGGAGCCTTTGTCTAAACTCGAGATCTGCAGGCTACGGCCCGAATTGAAAACTTCCCAAAATGTGCTCCATTACGTCTGTGCATTGCGCAACAAAGGCTTCCCGGACTTCGTTTTCACCCTCACCGGGAGCACAGCCGAACCAGAGGTGATACCAATACTGGGGGCCTGAAATGTAAGCGGAGAATTCGACAAAGGATGCACTTTCTCTCCCTTTTCCCAATAGAACCCAGGCCGGCCTGCCGGCAATCGTGACCGGGTCCATCCCGGTGAGGTCCGGCTGATACTGCAGCGGATGGACCCCGAAATCCAGTTTCATCCAGCCATAGGGGGAAGGGCAATAATACGGGAAGGGTCCGGATAACATTGGCACACTGCTAAAATGCCGCCGGTCCGGAGATGCGGTCTCACCCTCATACCACCCAGACGGTACCTCAAAGGAATACTGATACCAATCGCTGTGAATTCGCTTCCAGGTGATAGGCCCTGGGAGCGGCGTGGGGACCGGAGCACATGGGGGCGTTCCCTGAATTTCTATCCCTTCCAGGATGTGCTTCCAGATTTGCTGGCAAAAAGCCTGAAACCCTGTCTGGCCTGCATCATCCGCACCGGTTGGTGGGGTGCAGCCAAAGGACAGGGTGTAACTGTACGCCGAAGTTCCCTGGATAAAGAGCGTAGCCTGCCAGGTGAACGGCATCGCAGCAGCGCCCTTCGTTTCTTGAATCCATCCTGTTTGCCCTGACACTGTGATCGGTTGCGCGTCGTGCAGCGCCGGCGGGGGGACCTCAGGTCTCACCGCATACACCGTTAAAACTATCAGTCCGTTGGGGAAGATGGGCTGGGGAGAAGATAGGAGAAGCGGAGCGTTTTTCTCAGAGGCCACGGCACGCAAGAGTATTGCGCCAGGTATAGATATCGGCCAGTTTTCTTGTATCCCGTACCAATTGTTAGGTTCTTTCCAGGAAATTCCATAAGTGGGGTCACCGATGTAAAGCCACTCAACAGGCACGTCCGCAGGCTGGGGGGTGGGGGTAGGGGTTACCTGAACAGGGTGTATAGGGGATGCCCGGTGCGACTCAGAAGGCCAGACTCCGAATACAGATGTTCCAGTGGGCGTAGCAGAAGAAGCTGTTGGGGAGAGCGAAGAGGCCTCACAGCCGGCCATCCCCAGACCCAATAGGCCGAGTATGAGCAAGAGGAGGCATAAGAGGTAATTCTTTTTGGCAATGTGGTCATTCATTGCTTATTTTTTTCCTCCGAGGGGATGGCAAAACTTTCCAGGATATTAGCTTCAATCTGCCGGGCGGCGGTGAAAAAGGGGGCGTAGGCGGTCTTGTCGGTGCCATCGGGCGGAGCGTAACCGAACCAAAAATGATAAACCATGCGCTCAGCCAAGATATAAACTGAAGTACCTTCCACAAAAGGACCATTGCCTTCAGTGACCTTTTCCCGCACAATCAGGGCTGGCATGCCATGGATTTCTGTCCAAGTACCATGAGGCAGCAAGGGAATAAGAGCCGCAGTGGTAGCCATCCCGCGCTCATCTAAATTGGGTTGCGGACCACGGGATGGTCGTCCACGATGAACACCCGGATCATCCCGCCCTCAAATGGAGGTGACTGTCACCTGATCCTATAAACGCTGGATGGAGCGGAGCGGTTCCCTGGGGGACAGCTGCGAGCCGTTGTCCTACGAAGGGGGCTGGGCGCGGTCGGCGCTCTCTTCAATGATAGCACATCGGGTGACCGGTGTCTACTGTCAGAATTGACAGTTGTTACGCTATGTGCAACTTGATTTTTCCCAGAGGTGTTTGAGGCTCTTTTGGGCATTGTGGCCAGATTCCCCTCCCCCCTGCCCCCCTCCCCGCTGCCGCTGCGCGGCGCGGGGAGGGGGGAAATCCTGGGGGTTTGAGGCGGACGGCGAAGACGCCCGCTTCAAACCCTCACTCTTTCTCCCCCTTCTCCTCTCCGTTTCGGGGAGGAGAAGGGGGCTGAGGGGATGAGGAGGGGTCAGGATATGACCTTTCACCGCTCATTATTTGAAGTTGCACATGACGTCGTTGTTGTGTCTGCGAATCTCCGGGCTGTGGGCTGGGGCCTGTCCACAAAAAGCGGCCCCGGCGGAGTACCGGGGCTGCTGGTGTTGGATAGGTCTCTCCTGCACGCTTATCGGGTTAACTCCAGAGTCCCAGGAAGGCCATCTGGCGGATCTACCCTCAGATGATTGCCCGAAATTTTACCGGTGGAGCAGGTATCCCACCAATTGCTCAAATCCTCGCTGGAACTCTCCCGGCGGGCCATCCACAATCAACAGGATCAAGAACGGCCCTTTGGTACCCACAAACAGGTCCACATCTCCCCCCTCTTCGCCTCGGAACTTCCCGGCCCAGCCCCAGACTGATCCGTTTTTCGCAGGTAGGTCGTATTCTTTGAACAGATTCGGGGCCTGCCGGGCAGAGGCGACCAACGCCTCACCCACCTTTCGGGCCTGCTCTTCGGAGGCATACTGGTAAATGTAATTTCCGGCCAGACCGCTGAATCGTCCATTCCAGATTTGGTTCTCCTGGTAGTACGCCGTATAGGTGTAGAGGAAGTCGCCAATTTCTTTCCGAAATGTCTCGCTGATGAGGGAAGGATTGACCCGGCTCAAGGGGTGCCAGGTATCATCGGGTTGAGTCACCCCTTCTCTGGTACGGACAGTCCATCCTTCCGGAAATTCTTGCGGGTGGAGAGCGATCTGGGCCATTTCCGGGGGGGCCTGGAAAGACGGTCGGGCAGTAGCAAGTCGGACAAACAGAATGGAGAGGAGGAGGATTGCTCCGGTGGTGATCAGAAGAAACCGTTTCATTGCTGCCTCCTTTACCTACAGAATTTTGCTATCCAATCCACATCGTGGCCTGATAATTGGAGGGTTGCCACTTGGGCCCACCAGGAGGCTCTGTCCAAAGCCATCCACCCTTCGGGACCAGTAAAACGCTATAATAGGTTCCCCACCAATTCCAGAAGCTGATGCATCCACTACTGGACCCGCACGTAGCGTTATCCCCTCCTGGACCTAAGTAATGTTGATCCCGGCCATACGCGCCCTGGAAAAAGGCACCATAATGCGGTTCCACTCCAGTCCAATATGCGACTCTTAAATCGTAAGCACGGAGGGAAGCCCAAAACCCAGTGGGCTGAGGTGGAGAGGCCGCAATGAATTGGGGAGAGGCCATAATGAGTAAAGCGATAACCATAAGTAGCCGAGTTACCCTGTACATTTCACCTCCTAACAGACAAAAGGTTGACTCCATTTGAAGTTTAAGGCCTTTGTTTTGTCCTGTCAACGGCAGTTTTACTGGTCTAGCTGTGTGAAACGGCGGTTCCGTTTGCCCAGGGCATTGCCCGTTGGGCCAGGTAGAGAGACCCAGGAATGCTCCAGAACGGGTATTCAGCGCATATTCACCTCCTGCTAAAAATTTCCCCTCTGCGGTTCCACGTCCAGTATAACCCACCCCACCGCCGTTGTCAATGGGGGAAATCCCCCATTTTTTATTCCCCTTTATTCTGCGGGCTTTCTCCTCCCCGGCGGAGATTCCCCCGAACGGCCCATATCGCTGCTTCTATGCGGGTATTTACCCCCAACTTCTCCAGAATGCGCCCCACGTGTTTCTCCACCGTCTTCTCCGAAATCCAGAGGTCGGCCGCAATCTCTCTGTTGCTCTTCCCCTCCGCCATCCGCACCAGCACCTCCCGTTCCCGCTCCGTCAGGGACTCCCATTTCCGTCCCGTCTCCTCCCACCACCTCAGTGCCCGCTCCACCTGCTCCGGCCAGAAGCGGGGCTCCCCCCGCCCCGCTGCCCGCACCGCCGCCAGAATCCTCTCCAGCGGTGCATCCTTCAGCACGTACCCCACCGCCCCCGCCGCCCACATCCCCCAGAGCAGTCGGTCATCGTCGTAGGCGCTCAGCGCCAGCACGGAGACGGTCGGATGCCGCTCCCGGATGGCGGCAGCCACCGC